>Ga0307440_1000462_pt1 | contig 20043 bp, 17 predicted proteins | sample SalMarWE160410MG_FD_202150 | JGI IMG/M metagenome (GOLD analysis project Ga0307440, IMG submission 202150) | Salt marsh sediment microbial communities from the Plum Island Ecosystem LTER, Massachusetts, United States - WE1604-10 | ecosystem: Environmental > Aquatic > Marine > Intertidal zone >... | reverse complement strand
AGCGCCGGCCGGCGTCGCCCTCCCGCGGGAAGCCATGGACGAGTCGTCTGTGGTACAGCACCTCGAGCTGGAGCTCAGGGCCTCTCGCGAGGATCTGCAGAGCACCATCGAGGAGCTGGAGAGCTCGAAGGAGGAGCTCAAGGCCTCGAACGAAGAGGTGATGTCCATGAACGAGGAGCTCCAGTCCGCCAACGAGGAGCTGGAGAGCTCGAAGGAGGAGCTGCAGTCCCTGAACGAGGAGCTCTCCACGGTGAACAGCCAGCTCCAAGACAAGGTCGCGGCGCTGGAGCACAGCAACAATGACATCATCAACCTTTTGAACAGCACCGAAGTCTCGACGGTCTTTCTCGACGGCGCGATGCGCATCAAGCTGTTTACACCACCCGCCGCCCGGCTGTTCAATCTGCAGGCCTCCGACATCGAGCGGCCGCTCGGTGACTTCTCGCCGAATTTCAGCGACGACGGACTCTTGGCCGATGCCGAGGCCGTGCTGGAGAGGCTCGTGCCCCGGGAGCGGGAGGTGATCACCAACGACGGGCGTCACTTCCTGCGCCGCATCCAGCCCTATGGCACCCAGGACCAGCGCATCGAGGGGGTTGTCATCAGCCTCCTCGACATCACCCCGCGCATCCAGGCCGAGCAGCAGCTCCGCGAGAGCGAGACAAATTTGAAGGAGACGAACAGGGGACTCGAGCAGCGCACCGCCGAGCTCGCCCGGCGCGAGCGGGAGCTGAGCACCCTGGCGGCGAACGTGCCGGCCATGTTCTCTTACATCAATGCGGGCGAGGTCTACCGTTACGCGAATCGCCTCTATGAGCAGCACCACGGCCTCTCCGCCGACCAGATCGTGGGGAAAAGCGTGCGCGAGCTCCTGGGCGCCGAGAACTACGCCCTCGCCAAGCCGCACATCACGAAGGCGTTAGCGGGTGAGGCTGAGCGCTACGAGGCCACCTTCGCCTTCCCGGACGGGGTGCATACCATGGACGTGGTGCTCGTCCCGGATCAGGACCGCGAGGGGCGCACCCAGGGCGTCTTCACCCTGGTGCACGATATCACCGAGCGCAAGGCCCTGGAGCAGAGGCTGCACGAGCGCGAGGAGCGACTGCGGGCCATCGTCGAGACCGCGGGCGATGCCATCATCACCGTCGACCACGAGGGGCTCCTTCAAGACTACAACCCGGCGGCCGAGCGCATGTTCGGACGGCCCGCCGCGGCGGTCATCGGCCAAGCGGCGAGCCTCCTCCTGCCGCCCAGCTGCCGCGACTGCCCCGACTATCCGGCCTGCTTCCGCCTGGGGCGCTGCCAACATGCCACCCATCGCCCGCAGGAGCTGATGGGCCGCCGCCGGGACGGCACCCTCTTCCCGATGGAGATCACGGTCGGCGAGATCGACGATCTCGGCCTATACGTAGCCCTGGCGCGGGACATCAGCGGGCGAAAGGCCCTGGAGCGGCAGATCGTCGCGGTCAGTACCGCCGAGCAGGAGCGCATCGGGCGCGAGATCCACGACGGCATCGGCCAGCAGCTGACGGCGCTGACCATGCTCGCGGCCAGCATCGAGCGCAAGCTGACCGCCGCCCAGCGCCCGGAAGAGGCCAAGGAGGTCAAGGAGCTCATTGGCCACCTCCAGGACGCCCTGGCCCAGGTCCGCGCGCTGGCCCGCGGCCTTTCGCCGGTGGAGATCGTCCCCGAGGGCCTGTTCGCTGCCCTCTCGAAGCTGACCGCAGGCGTCGGCAAGAGCTCCGGCGTCGACTGCCGGCTTCAGGCTGACCGCACACTCCGGGTCCCGTCGGAGACCGTCGCCATCCACCTGTACCGCATCGCGCAGGAGGCGCTGCACAACGCCCTGCGCCACGGTGCGCCCCACAAGATCCGGGTCAGCCTCGTCAAGGACGGCGAGGCTCTCGTCCTCTCTGTCTACGATGACGGTACCGGCATCCAGCCCCTGGAGAAGCCTCAGAGAGGGCTTGGGCTGCACATCATGGGCTACCGGACGGGCATCCTCCGAGGACAGCTCACCATCGAGACGCCAAAGGAAGGCGGCACCCTGGTTACCTGCAGGTGCCCGGCGGGGCCGTGACGGGCCGAGGATGCGCGGTCTTGTGCTCAGAGGTGGTGACGCAGGCTCTCGCAAAAGCCGTCATTTACCTGCATCCCTGCTTCCCCTAATCTGTGCTGGGAACTGCTATGACTAGACTCCTGAGCCTCCACCTGCTCGCCGTTCTCGCCCTGGCCCTGACCTTCGGGGGCATGACCTTCTTCTCCGCCGTCATAGCACCGCTCGTATTCGCCAAGCTCCCGGCGGAGACCGCCGGGAGCTTCATCCGCTCGGTCTTTCCCTGGTATTACCTCACCCTGGGGGCAACGACCCTGGTCGCTTTCCTCCTGTTGCTCCTCTCAAGCGGCGAGCGCCACGGCTGGGCGGCCCTGTTCACCGGGATCGCACTCGCGGGCTTCATCTTCGCCCGTCTGGTGCTCATGCCAGCGATCAACCGTGCCCGCGACGCGGAGCTGGCCGGGGACACTGGGGCGCGGCGGCGTTTCGGACGCTTGCATGGGCTGAGCGTCCTCATCAACGCGGCGCAGTGGCTCGCGGTGCTGGGCGCGCTGGTCCTGGTGGCTGTGTGAGCAAGATTCAGCCGCCCATCTCCAGGGTGGCACCCGTCAGGTGATCGGCAGCGTCCGAAGCGAGCCACACGCCGACCTTTCCGACGTCGCCGGGGTTTCCGACGCTGCCGTAGGCTTCGATCACCCGGCGAAACATGCCCTGGACGTCCTCCTCATTGCTCAGGTCCGCGTGGATTGCCATGGTCTCTCCCCCGGACGAGCAGATGTCGTTCACCGGCGCATTAGCCCCGTCTTCGGAAGAAATGCAGAAAAGGTGGAGAAGAATGAGACCGAGACATTGGCTTCCAGCGGCGGCGGCCGTCACGCTGGGAGCGCTCGCCGGTGCGCCCTCGCTGGCTGCCGACATGGACACCCAGGCGGTGCTCGAAGAGCTGCAGAGCATGAAGGCCCGAATCTCAGCGCTGGAGACCCAGCTGAAGGAGGCCCAACAGGCGAAAGTCGCGGCCGATCGGGCGCGGCGTGAGGCCGAGAAGGCCCGCCGCGAGGCGCAGGCCGCCCGCAAGGAGGCCGAGGAGACGGCAAGGCGCTATCAGGCGTGGACTGCCGGCTCCCTGCCGCCGGCGTTGCCGATGCAGGCACCGCACGCTACCGCCGCTGCCGAGCAGGTGACAACGACCGCGCAGCCGAAGAAGAAGGGCAAGGAAGAGAACGCCGAGAAGGCCACGCTGAAGATCGGGGGTGCCCTCTGGCTGAACTACGCCTACGAGGACTGGAATCAGTCAAACCGGGACAGGGGCGGCGACGCCACCTTCGATCTGTTCCGGCTGTCCGTGGACGGCAAGAAGGACAATCTGGGCATCTCCGCACAGTACCGCTGGTACTCCTACATGAACGTCATCCACCACGGGTACGCCTATTACGATTTCGCACCCAAGTGGCAGGGCCAGCTGGGCATCACCCAGGTCCCGTTCGGTCTCTTGCCGTACGCGTCGCACAGCTACTGGTTCGGACTTCCTTACTATTTCGGGCTTGAGGATGACTACGACCTGGGGATGAAGCTCATCTGGGACAACGACCCCTATAACATCCAGGCTGCTTACTTCAAGAACGACGAGTACGGCAACGGATCGCGGCTCGCCCGTTATTCCTATGACGTGGTGAGCCCCTCGAACCGCTGCACGACGGGCCTGCGGCCCGGGGCGACCGGCTACAACGTGAGCCAGTGCAACGAGGAGAACAACCAGTTCAACGTCCGATTCGCCTATACCCTGCACCAGACGAAAGACTGGAAGACCGAGCTGGGCCTTTCCGGCGAGTACGGGCAGCTCTACAACCAGTTCTCGCGAGCGAAGGGCGACCACTGGGCGGCCGCGGCCCGCATCAACAGCTTCTACGGGCCATGGAACTTCCAGCTCGAAGGCGGGCGCTACGAGCTGAACCCCAGGAATCCGGCGGGATTCAACCGGGGTTACACCACGATGGGGGCCTTTATGTCGGCAGAGGACGTGGCGAACAAGGCCAACTTCCTGGTCGCCAATGTTGCGCGCAACTTCAATGTGACCTGGGGGCCCATCAGCAAGCTGATCTGCTATAACGACTACAGCCATCTGTTCAAGGACAACCCGAGCTACGAAGATTCGCAGCTCAATACCACCGGCTGTGCCGTGACAGCGGGACCGACGTACACCTACGTGGACTTCATCCTCGGCAAGAACGCGACCTTCCTCGACGACCCGGGCACCGGCCTAGGCCCCGGCGCAACGAACAAATGGGAACTACGCTTCAACATCAACTTCGAGTACTACTTCTGAGCTGATTCTCGCCTCTGAGCCGTCGGCGCCATTCCAACGTGCCGGCAGTGTGGGGGATCCGTCCCCTTATCGACGGCTGCGGTCAGTCTGCTGATAGGCTGGCAAAGTCCGTGACGCGCTCAGGCCGGACCAGTCGGTGCCGGCGATAACGGCTCCGGCGACGCTGAGATAGATGCGGGTCTCGGCGAGGATGGTGACGATCAACGCGGTGGTGATCATCTTACGCGGCTGATGGGCCTCCTCGGCCATGTCGGGGATGATCAGCTTATACAGGGTGAGCTGCCTTCTCAGCTCCGGAGTCTTGGGTACAGATTCCATCTGTAACCCTCACTGGAAAAGGAACTGTGACGAGAGCCCTCCCTTGCATGCACTTCCGCGGGGCTGCTCTCAGCTGTGGACGATGGATTCAAGGCCCGCCTCGAGGGAGCTGAAACGACCGGTTGGGCGTAATGCCCAAGAATCTGGGCTTCCCGATGGAAGCGACCCGGCGCTTGCTACAACGGTGTCTCGCCGGCATCACGCGGTCGGCGCGACCTTCTGCTGGACGATCAGCACGGGGGCGTTGGCGATACCCGCCACCCGCTCGGGCGTGCTGCCGCCCAGCACACGCCGCACCCGGCTGAGCCCCCGATGTCCAATCACGATCAGATCCGCCCGGGTCTCCTCCGCGGCGGCCAGGATGGCCTGGGAGGGCTCGCCGTCCCCGACGGCCCACCCCATCGCCTGGGCGCCGGCGGCACGCAGGCGCGCGAGCACCTGCTCCAGGCTCGCCCTCGCCGCGCGTTCACGTGCTTCCTGTCCCTGATGGTGCTCTGCCACGGAGACGACGGTCAAAGGCAAACCACCGTGGACCGCAAGGGCGCCTGCGATACGCGTGGCACGCTCGCTGTGCGGGGAGCCGTCGGTTTGCAGAACGGTCCCCCGTGACCAGAGCTGCGACCCGCGCGGGACGATCAACACGTCAGATTGGGTGTGAACGGTGACGGTGTGCACCATCTCACCCAGGAGCAGGTTGGCCAGATGACTGTGCTTGCCGCGCCGGCGCAGGACGATCAGGTCGGCCTCGCGCTCGCGGGCCTCGTCCACGATCTCGCGGAACGGCTCCTCGCCCAGCCGGACCCGCCCGCGCAGCTCCACACCCCAGAATCTTGCGGCCTGTTGCAGTCTCTCGATCGTTGCCGCCGCCTCCGCCTCGTCCTGGTCCTCGCGTTCGGGGGCGACGCTCTCATAGACGGGATTGGTCACCAGGGGCAGCACCGCGAGCAACGGCACGCCGTAGCTGGCCGTCAGGCCGATGCTGACCCGCTCCGCTCCGCCGTCGAGCTCGCTCCCCTCCGTCGCGAGAAAGATGCGATTGAAAGGGCAGGTCCCGGCCGGTTGCGGCTGCGCCCGGGCGCGGCGATTCGACGCGATCGAACGGCGCTGGGTCGCGAAACGAGCCGGTCTGGCGACACCTGCCGAATGGCGGCTGGGATGAAAACGCCAACGTAACCGCGATGAGAATGTGCTTGCCTCCTTTCTCGGGTACGTTGGGTGATGGACCTTGCGCTTGCTTTCCATAGTCGTCCCTGCTGTGGCGGGTAGCGCGATTACCCCTGTCCGAGGGAATCCCTGTCGTCACCCGGATAAAAGAGACAGCAGCCTTCTATTCGAGGTTCCTGGTGCGGTCGCCGACGAAAGCAGGATTGACCGGTGCTTCCTTAATGCCGCCCCCGCAGTGCGGCATAGCAATGGACTGGAATGCCGCAGACCCGGTAAGTCTCCGTCCGTTACACCATCACCTGAGGCGCACCACCTGTCGTCGCCGGACGATCCTACGCAGCCGCGAACGGGCGTCTTCGCTCAACTCGCCGAGCTCCACGCCCACGCACCGCCAGTCCCCGAAGGGCGCTTGTTGCGCCCAGGCGACCCGCCCCACCGCACGGATTGGATCGACGGAGCTGGGGTAGTCCAAGTCGAGCAACAGGAGCGAATCCGCCGGAAGAAATGCCGGCGATGAGAGCCGGACGCCACCCTCGCTGAGATCGGCGCACAGCAGATGGCGGACGCGACTGGTGGCAGGGTGCGGGATCGGCTCGGCGCGAATCGGGCCGCCAAATCGGACGCGGACAAAGTGCCGCCGCTCGGGTCGCTGGACTGGGCTCATGGTGTTGCCCCTTGCAGGGAGGGGTGCGTGTTGGTTGCCGCCACCCCCGCGCGCGTTCTTGATTCTTATCCGACCCGAAGCGGATCTCCTTCGAGCGGCAAGCGGGATCTGCCTTCCGCCGGCTGCACCCCCTGGTGAGACGGCGACTTACACCCGCTTCATGCTGCTTCGAACCGCGTAGGCAAGCCGCGCAAGAGACGCGCCCGAGGTCGCCCGCAATGAATAATCAGCGCCTTACCACACGTTGTTTCGCCGACCAGGAGCCAGAGTGTAAAGTTTTCTGACAGCTCTGCCGGGCCAGGGCAGAAGACAGGGTCAGCGTCCGGCTGATCAGCCAGGTGTGCCCTTCGAGGGCAGCGAGAACCCCCTGCCGGAATAAGGCGGGGCTGCGAAAACCTGCGCCGTAAATAGCGTATGGCTATCGCAGAAATGCGAACAATCAATTGGAAGAATCAGTTAGCTGGGTCCAGACTCTGCGCAGGTTCCGGCCCACGCGAGCGTGACTTCCATGGCAACGACCAGGCCTCATGCTCGTCCGATACAACGGAACAACTTGAAGACTATCGCAGCCACGATCGGAGGATAAGGATGGACGCAAACATTGACACGAACGCGGGCCGGTGCCCGGTCATGCACACGACGACTGGAACGAAATCGAATCGGGACTGGTGGCCAGCGCAGCTGAATCTTAAGCTGCTCCAGCAAAACTGCCCCCAGTCCAATCCCTTGGGTGAGGCGTTCAACTACGCCGAGGAGTTCAAGAAGCTCGACCTCGCGGCCGTGAAGCAGGACCTGTATGGCCTGATGACCGACTCCCAGGACTGGTGGCCGGCGGACTACGGTCACTATGGACCGCTCTTCATCCGGATGGCGTGGCACGGTGCGGGCACCTACCGCGTCGGGGACGGCCGGGGCGGGGCAGGCTCCGGCCAGCAACGATTCGCTCCGCTAAACAGCTGGCCCGACAACGTAAATCTCGACAAGGCGCGCCGGCTGCTCTGGCCGATCAAACAAAAGTACGGCAACAAGCTCTCCTGGGCCGACCTCATGATCCTCGCCGGCAACTGCGCCTTGGAGTCGATGGGGCTCAAGACCTTCGGCTTCGGCGGCGGGCGCGCGGACGTCTACGGGCCGGAAGAAGACACCTACTGGGGACCCGAGACCGAGTGGCTCGGCGACACCCGCCACACCGGTGAGCGGGAGCTCGCAAATCCCCTCGCCGCCGTCCAGATGGGTCTGATCTACGTGAACCCGGAAGGGCCCGGCGGCAAACCGGATCCGATCCAGTCCGGCAAGGAGGTCCGGGAGACCTTCACGCGCATGGCGATGAACGATTACGAGACCGTCGCGCTCACAGTCGGCGGCCACACCTTCGGCAAATGTCACGGCGCCGGCGACGCCGCGCTGGTTGGACCCCCGCCCGAGGCCGCCCCCGTGGAGCAGATGGGCCTCGGCTGGAAGAGCAGCTTTGGCAGCGGTAAGGGAGGGGATCAGATCGGCAGCGGCTTGGAAGGCTCATGGACGCCGACCCCGACGCAGTGGGACATGACCTATCTGGACATGCTCTTCGGCAACGAGTGGGAGCAGAAGAAGAGTCCGGCGGGGGCTTGGCAGTGGACGCCGAAGGCTGCGACCGGCAGCAATCAGGCGCCGGCCGCCGACGATGCCTCGAAGCGGGTCCCGATCATCATGACCGACGCGGACATGGCGATGCGAATGGACCCGATCTATGAGCCGATTGCCCGGCATTTCCAAGCGAACCCGGAAGAGCTCGCCGACGCCTTCGCCCGCGCCTGGTTCAAGCTGACCCACCGCGACATGGGCCCGCGCTCCCGCTATCTGGGCCCCGAGGTCCCGGCGGAGGACTTGATCTGGCAGGACCCCGTACCAAAGGTCGATCACCCCCTGATCGACGCGGCCGACATCGCGGACCTGAAGACCAAGGTCCTCGCCTCGGGACTGTCCGTCTCCGATCTGGTCGCGACCGCCTGGGCCTCGGCGGCCACCTTCCGCGGCTCCGACAAGCGCGGTGGGGCGAACGGAGCGCGCATCCGCCTCGCGCCGCAGCGAGACTGGGAGGTCAACCAGCCGGCCCAGCTCGCGAAGGTGCTGAAGACCCTGGAGGGTATCCAGCAAGACTTCAACGCCGTGCAGACCGGCGGCAGGAAGGTATCGCTCGCCGACCTGATCGTCCTTGGGGGTTGCGCCGGTATCGAGCAGGCGGCCCGGAACGCGGGACACCCGATGGAGGTGCCCTTCGCGCCGGGGCGCAGCGATGCCACGCAGGAGCGGACCGATGTGGATGCCTTCGCCGTGCTCGAGCCCGTCGCGGACGGCTTCCGCAACTACCAGAAGGCCAGGTACAGCGTATCGGCCGAGGAGCTTCTGGTGGACAAGGCGCAGCTCCTCACCCTAACCGCGCCCGAGATGACGGTCCTCGTCGGCGGCATGCGGGTGCTGAATGCCAATGTCGGAGACTCTCAGCACGGCGTCTTCACCAAGCGCCCCGGCACACTCACCAACGACTTCTTCGTCAACCTGCTCGACATGCGCACCGAGTGGACGCCGACCTCGGAAGACGCGGACGAGCTCGAAGGACGTGACCGCGCGACGGGCGAGCGGAGGTGGACCGCCACCCGCGTGGACCTCGTCTTCGGCTCCAACTCGCAGCTCCGCGCGATTGCAGAGGTCTACGGGCAGGACGATGCGCAAGGGAAGTTTGTGCAGGACTTCATTGCGGCCTGGAACAAGGTGATGAACGCGGACCGCTTCGACCTTGGCACGCGGCACTGATCACCCCCTCTTGCTGGGCCTCGCCGGCCTGTAATGCTCTGATTGCATCGGGCCGGCAGGTTCAGACTCCCAGTACATCAGCGCTGTGGGCGATCATCGGGCTCGGGGCCTTCCACGGGATCAATCCCGGCACGGGCTGGCTCTTCGCCGTCTCCAACGGCATGCAAACAGGGCGCACGGCCGGGGTGATCCTGGCCCTGCCCCCGATCGCGGCCGGGCATTTCCTCGCCATGGCAGTCGTACTGCTGCCCTTTGCCGTGTTCGCGCTCTATCTCGGGCGGCTCGCCGATATACAGACCGCCGCAGCTCTATTACTGGTCATTTTCGGGGCCTACAAGCTCGTCTACCGGCGGCATCCTCGGTTTCTCAACCGCATCGGGCCCTCCCATCTCGTGCTCTGGTCATTCCTGATGGCCACGGCCCACGGTGCCGGCCTGATGCTGGTGCCCGTGGTGCTCGATCTGTGCAGTGCGCCCGGCGCAGGGCACTCCGCACACCAGGCCCTGCGGGAAGTCGCCGGCCACAGCGTCGGACTCTCGCTGGTGGCTGCCACTGTCCATACCCTGGCCATGGTGTTGACGGGCGGCGCCGTAGCCTGGGTGGTCTACCGCTACTTGGGGCTGGCGCTCCTGCGCCGTGCCTGGGTGAATCTCGATCTGGTGTGGGGAATCATGCTCGTTATCGTTGGAGGTATTGCGTTGGCAACAACGAGCGGCTGGCAAAGCTGATATCCCCCAAGCCAGCCTCGTCGCCGCACGCTTTCTCCGGCACCGTGGGATCCGCTCGTCGGCTGCGCCCCGGATGCAAGCGGGAACGTCTGCCGGCAGGGGTGCATCTGCAGCTCAACGAAACGGCGTGAGCGGCTGATCGGTCGCTGGCCGTCGTAACGGGGAAGTCCGCTTACGGCGGTTCCGGGGCTTCCTTCCCCTTTCCAAATACCATTTACGCCCCTCTCAAAGGCCGTCGTCGAACGGCGGCGCCGCGCAACGCGTTCGCTCAATCGGCCGCCGTCAGCGCCTGCCCTGTGGGTCGCTGGTCCGTTGTTGCACGGCCGGCTCCCGCACAATGGCTCAGCATCAGCAAGGGTGGATCAACCGAGAAGATGAACGGAGCCGCCTTCCGCAAAGCGCTCAAACCAAGGATCTGTCGCGAGGTGCGGGGAAAGACCGCCGCCTGGACGTCGCGCAGCCAGCAGCGACTGCCGATCTGCAGTGCCTTGAGGGCATAGACGGGCACCGTGATCTCACTCCCGTCTGCGAGCACCCCCCGGAGCTTCTTCACGTACCGGACCCGCCCCTCCCGCTTCACGGCTGCGAGCGTTTGCTCGTTGATGGTGAGATAGCCGGACCCGGTATCGACCATGAACTCCGTGCGCCCCACTCCGGGTATGTATCCCGGCACGTAGAAAGTCTGTGCTGCCTTCTCCTGCATCGGCACCCGCGCGTTGAAGTCGGCCGCATTAGCCAGAGACAGGATCGACACAAGCGCAGCACAAGGCGCGAAGTACAGGCTGGATCGCATTGGGACGCTCTCTTTCCGGGGTACGAAACCGATTCCGCGTCACCTGTAACCAGGCCTCCGTACCCCAGAAGCGAAGCGGAAATGGAAGCCCAGCCTACTACGGAAGGCCCCATACGTACAAATACGGAGCCACTCCCCGCTGCACGTCTCCCTACTGCGCAAAATCCATGGCGTTCCACGCGGGAATAGCGGGAACCCCTGCCGGGACCCGCAGCTCCAATCTCATGTGCGCTGCCGCGTGCAGTTGCGCCGCAGCTTGCGCGAGATTGCGCGTCGCAGGGCATGTCGCGCATTTCCTAACCGAGAGGCACCAGCCATGGAGATCAAAGGTAATCTCACACTCCTCGCAATCGCGTTCGCCCTCTTCACAACCGTCCCCGCATCGGCGGCGAGACCAAACGGTCTGCCCCCGGTGCAGACCCAAAATGGGATCACCTACGTCACAGGCGGCGTCGGCCAGCCGGCATCGACCGCCATGCGGGACGCCGCGGGCCGTTACAGCCTGATGATGACCTTCGCGCAGCGCAACGGCGACTTTCTCAACGACATCAAGGTCCGAATCACGGACAAGAAGGGCCGTAGCGTACTTAACATCCTGTCCGGGCCGATCCTGCTGGTTGACCTTCCCCCGGGCTGGTATAAAGTCCGCGCGCAGTTCAACGGGCACACCCGGGTCAGGACGGTCGACGTCAAGCGTGGGCAGCACGGTCGGCTCGCGTACGCATGGCCAAACAGCGTCGCGCGCAGCAGCGAGTTCGCCGGCTTCGAGGCCCTTCCCAGCGAGAAGGAGCAACCGCCGCAGATGAGGATGAATCCGCCAGCCAGTCGGCCGCGGTCCGGCGGAAGCGCCTATTGATTCGAAACCTGGCGAAATCGAAGCGTTAGAGGCTGTCGTCGCGGAGCAGCGGGTGGGTCAACGCCTTGTCGGCGCACTAGTGCAACAGTGCAGAGATTCCACAGAGCCTTTCGTAGGGTCCGCCGCGCGGACCATGCCCCAACATGGCGGGCAGCGTTGTGAAAGGTCCGCACAGCGGACCCTAGGGAGGTGGCCCCGTGACTTCTGCCGGCGTGCACCGGGGCGCCATCGGGCATTGGCGACCCGCTTATCTGCGACGACACCGACAACCCATGAGGCGCAAGCCCCGTAACGGAGGCATCGCGCGTTTTGTCGGTTCGACGGCCATCGTGGCGGCGTTGGCCGATAGGGCGCCGAGGGATCCCATCGGCTCGATCTCAGACAGGTGACTCTGTCGATTAGATAGAACGCGTATCTCGACGCCGCTGTTGGCGTCCATCTGTGCGGCACCAGCGCACACGGGCGGTGCGCAAATCGGTCGACCAAGGGAACGCATCGGGCTTTTTGCCCCGCAGGGGCCTGGTGAAGGCTGCGCCCGTACCCGCCTTCGAGTGCCTCCCGGCGCGCCGATTTGAGGCGTGGCACCTGCCGCTGCCCGCAGCAGATTGGGGTGCACGGCGCTATCCCCTGCAGGAAGCAGAAAACATGAGAAACAGGGATACAGGCCGCTTAGCCAGGCTGGTCGCGCCGCTTGCATTGTTGGCTGCCCCCAATGTCTTTGCGGTGACCATCCCGGCGGCCCACTACCACTACCCCTACCGGGACCCTTATCTGGCCACATCCACCGTTGCGCTGCTTCGGGGCCGAGAACAGATCTCGCACGGGGTAATCCACGACCGCAACCTCACTGTCATATCCAGCCGGATCGACCTTCCTTACCTGCAGGGCAAGGGACGCCTACGCTACCGCCTGTATCAGCACGACAAGCCGGCACCGCTGATCTTCGTCATCCCCGGTATCGGCAGCTCGGCCTACGCCGGCTCAGCCCGGTTCCTGGCCGAGCTCCTGGCGGACCACGGCTTCCACGCCATCATCCTGCCCTGCCCGTTTTCCTGGAACTTCGCCCTCGCAGCAAGCTCGTCAGGTTACCCCGGCCTGACCGGGGCCGATGCCGCAGACCTTTATTCCACCATGCAATTGGTCCTGGCAGATGTGCACCGCCGTTATGCGATCGAGATTCAGTCCGTGAATATGGTCGGATTGAGCGACGGAGCGCTCTATGCCGCCTACGTCAGCAAGCTCGACCGGGAGCAGGGGAAGCTGGGCCTTCAGAGAACGCTCTTGGTGAATCCGCCGGTGGATCTCCTGGCAGCCATTCGCACGATAGACAGGATGGTCAAGCGCGGGCAACCGCCAACCCGTCTGCAGCGGGAGTTGTTGGAGGGATACGCCAAGATTGTCGTGGAGCGCGGCAGTCGGGGTGACCCGTTCGACCCGAAACACTATGCGAGCCGGAGCCACCGCCTGGACCTGAACGACAAGGCGTTAGGCTATCTCATCGGCAGGGACATCCGGCACTAGGTGGGCGATACCGCCTACGTGGTCGACCTGGTTCACCACCTGCGCGCGCTGACCGTGCCCATCAGCTACGGATACCGCAGCGCCCGCCTTCAGGAGGCGCAATCGGACGACATCATGTTCTACGTGACACGCTTTCTCCTTCCGTATCTGCGCAAGGAGACTCACCGGCCATGGACACTCGAGGCGCTGGACGCCAAGACCTCCCTCAAGGCAATCGGCAATAGCCTCAGAACGAACAAGTCCGTGTTCATCATGCACAATCTGGACGACTTTCTGGTATCTCCGTCCGATATCGCCTTCCTGAGGTCCGTCTTCGGCGAGCGGGCGACCTTCTATCCCCTCGGCGGGCATCTCGGCAATCTCTGGTACCCGGCCAACCGCCGGGCGATCTTGGCTCTCTTCGACCCCCTGAAACGGCGCGGCACGTTCGAAGTATCCTGCAAAGAGGATAGGATATCCTGCAGCCCGCCCTCGAGCCCAACCACCAGCCTGGGCAATGCAAATAGGCGTCGACACGACGCGTACTTGGTGGACGGGCTTCCAGTCCCCCAAGATGCGCAGATGGAACGATCTGCGACAGGCCCTACTGGCCGGAGGTGAGATGCCCGGAGTCCGCCTTCTGCTCTTGATGACCTTCGAGGCGCTGCTCAAGCTCCGAGAGTGCCCGTTTGCGCTCGAGCAGCTTGCGCCTCAACCTCCCTTTCTTGAGCTCGCCCCTAATGAGACGGCGCTGCAGCTTTTCGAGCTTGCCGCGCGTCTTGTCCACCGAGGCCTGGAGCAATTGCAGCCGTCGCCGATGCAGGTCGATGATCACGCCACCACCCCCGGGGCGGTTCGGCACTGCTGCCGTTGCCTCGCTTCCTGGATAGAGCTCCTCGTTCATCGTCACCTCCGGTCGGAACCATCCCGGTGCAACAGGGCATATCACATCACATTATTGCCCGTGTCATGTAAATCCATTCGCAATACTACGGATGAAGCACATGATGATCGCCGCGCAGGGTCCTTCCTACCTCAGGCCTCAGGGTAAGTAGTACCGATCACTGAAACTGGGACGGGCTTCTCGCCGGGATCCAACCTGGGGCACTACGCCCGAATTCGGGTCATTTGGTCCGCAGCCGACCCGAGGGTACCGACCGGGACGAGTGGCCACGGCTCGGGGGAGTCGATCTGGCTCGCTGGGTCCACGAGGCGCGGGAAGGCGCTATCCGCATTGCTGGCGGCCGTTCGAGCCCGCCTCCGTCGCGAATTGGCACCGCGTTCGCATGGCCAACAACGGGAAGACAGGGCAGAGCCAAGGCATCAGGGAAGCGCCGTTTCGAGACTCCAGGAACCGGAGACAGGCTCGGCTCAAGTGAACCCGGAAGGGATTTCGCGGTTACCGCGGCGCAAGGACGCGCCGCCGTCTTCGGCGGCCATCGGCCGCTGCAAGATGTCCACGTCCGCAAACGGATACTACGGATGAGGGCGCTGCGGGATGCATGGAGGATAGACCCCGGCGTCTTTCCATGGATGGACCCTCAACATCGAGCCGCGTCCGATGAATGAGCTTACGGTGATCTTCCTTGCCGGCATGGCAAGTAGCTTTCGGTACAGCGGCTCCCGCTGCGGCTACCTGCGAACCCTGGATAACGCCCGGAGCCTTACCGGGCGGGTCGCGGTAGCACCGCAGCTGCTTTTCAACGGCGGACGGATCGGCAGCTATATGCTGCTCGGCGCGCTTGCCGCGATCATCGGCAGTCTTCTGCTAACCGCGCCTGACGCGGGCCGGGTCTCGGAGGTGGTGTTCGCACCCCGGGCCCTGGCCATCCTCGCGGGCGGGCTGATGGCGTTCGGCTCCGTTCGGCTCCACGGATGGATACCCGCACCACAGACGGAATCCATCTCGGTCGAGGCGTCCCTCGGCGGTGTGGCGGCAGTCTTTGTCGGCTCCCGCAGTCACGCGGCTTCTGTCGGCTTCGGTGCTATTAGCGGTCTTCAGCCCTGCCCCGTCGTCTACGCCATGCTGGCCTTGGCTGCGCGCACCGGCGACCCCGGCCAAGGCATGCACATGCTGCTCGCCTTCGGCCTCGGCACGCTGCCCATGTTTCTCCTTACCAACGTGCTCAGTGAGCGATGGCGCCCCGCCCTCGCCCGGCTCGGGGCGCATCCCGGCGCCGCCTACCTGATGGCGCTCGGGCTTCTGACCTTGGGAAGTGGCCTGCTGCCCGTGCTCGGGCCATTCGGGATCTGAGCCGGAGAGAGAGTCCAACGGCCCTTCCCCTCCGGCGCGCTGCGCGCGCATAGCCTACTCCTTTTCCCCTTCGGCCCTGTCCCCTTCTCCCCGGGCCCTATTTCCTGTCTCCCTAAGCCCTTCTCAGAAGTGATAGTAGGTCTTGTTGAGATACTGGGTCACCGCGGCGGCCTGCTCCGGCGTTAGTTTGACCTTGACGGCACCCTTGATGCAGCGCCTGACCCGTGCCTTGAGCTGGTCCAGGGAATGGATGATCCGATTCGGCCGGGTGTATACATTCGTCCCGTGGCAGGAGAGGCAATACTGGTCATGCAGCCGCTGACCCTCCGACTCCGCTGCAGCGCAGACCGGGGCCAAAAGGACGGGAACGATAAGCAAGACGGTCGCGAAACGCATGAGCTCTCTCCTAACGAGTAATTGGTCGGATGGGGATGCGCGCCAAGTGGAGATGCCGGCGCATTGCTGCTTGGCGCCACCGCGCCGGAGGCTGCCGGCCTCCGCAACGGCACTCTGATCAAGGCCAAACAGCCGGATTTACCCAGTCCGCAACCAGGCTATTGACGCGTGCCGCCCGGGCAATCGGGCAGGGACGTACTGGAGCCGCCATTGTACCCAAAGTGGGCTCTGGGATCGTCATACCCGCAGGTGGCGCATCGCCCGATCCGCCGCCTTAACCCTCACCGCCCATGCCAATTTTCCGCGTGCATACCCCGGGGCACTCCTACTATGCTTCGCCAAAAGACTGTGACCCGCTAGCCTGGACGCCTTCTTGCACACGAGGCATAAGTATGGAGACGCCAAGCATGCAGGACCTACCAACCGATCTCACGACATCTGGCGTTCCCGGACTCGACGAGGTCCTTAATGGCGGGCTGCGGCGGGGACGCGTCTACTTCGTCGAAGGCGAGACCGGCTCCGGCAAGACGACCCTGGCCCTGCAGTTTGCCCTCGCCGGCATCGCCGCGAAGGAGCGGGTGCTCATGATCTCCCTGTCCGAGCCCAGCCACGAGCTGGGTCTAATCGCCCGGTCCCACGGCTGGTCGTTGGACAATCTCACGGTACGCGACCTGGCCGAGGCGCATCCGGACGAGGCCACCACTACCCTGTTTCATGTATCAGAGGTTCACCTGGAGCAGCGGATCCAGGCCCTGACAGCCGAAATCGAGGCGCTGAAGCCCCAGCGCCTGATCATCGACACCCTCTCATCCCTGCGCGTCCTTAGCGATCAGCCGGGGCAGCTGCGCCCACACCTGGAGCAGATTCAGCGGCTTGTGACCGAAATGGGCTGCACCACGCTGCTGGTGGACGAGCTTGGCGGCAACGATCTGCTGCACCCGCGCAGTCTCGCCTGGGGGATCCTGCGCCTGGAGCAGCAGGTCCGGAACTACGGGCCGCCCCGTCGACGACTCTATCTCCTGAAGCTTCGTGGGCAGAGTTACAGCGGCGGCTATCACGACGTTCGCATCCGCACCGGGGGCATCGAGGTCTATCCGCAACTGCGCGCCGCTGGGGCCGAAGCGGTGATCCCGCGGGAGCAGGTTTCCAGCGGGATCGGCGCACTCGACTCTCTGCTGGGGGGCGGAATCGAGCGGAGCACGAGCCTGGCAGTGCTCGGTCCGCCCGGCTGCGGCAAGTCCACCTTTTGCACCCAGTTCGGCCTCGCGTTCGCCGAGCGGGGGGAGCGGTCCGCCATCTACCTGTTCGAGGAATCCGTGGACGTGTTTCGGATGCGCGCCCGCAGCCAGGGTCTGGACATCGAGAGCCAAGGGGAGCGCATCCAGGTGCGCGCGGTCAATCCGGCCGAGCTCACGCCCGGCGAATTTTCCAGCGGGCTCGCCCGCTCGGTTCGCACGCAAGGGGTGAGGCTGGTGATCATCGACAGCCTGAACGGCTATCTCCAGGCCACGCCGGACGAGCGCTTTGTGAGCTTGCATGTGCACGACATCTTGTCCTTCCTGGCACGGCAGGGAGCCATTGCTCTGTTGACCATGAGCCAGCCGAGCCCCGCGGGCGGCTCATTGGCACTGCCCGTGGAGCTCAGCTACCTGGCGGACACCGTCATCACCCAGCGCTACTTCGAGGCCATGGGCAGCATCCGCTACGCAATCTCAGTGCTCAAAAAACGCTATGGCGACCATGAGCGCACCATCCGCGAGTATCGGATCGGATCCAAGGGGCTGACCCTGGGGGACCCCCTGACGCAGTTCAGCGGGGTGCTGCTGGCCTCCCCGGCATACCTGGGTGGAGAAGAAGGGCCTGCCCTCCTCTGATGTCCCACCATGAGCTCAGCGAGGCAGGGAAGGGCCTGCGCGCGATCTGCCTGGTTCCGGCGGCCGCTGACGCCGCCGTCTGTGTCAAGGTCCTGGCGGACTCCGCACTAAGGGTCGAGACCTGCGCCGGGCCCGACGAGTTTGACAAGGCCTTGCGCCCGCCCGTTGACCTCGTGCTGGCGGCCGAGGAGGCGTTGGAGGGACGCGCCGGGACGACCCTCGCGCGTTTTCTTGCGGACCAGGAGGACTGGTCGGTCATCCCGCTCATAGTTGTCACGAAGGACGTGGCACAAGCCGGCCTGCGTGCCCTGAACGGGGCTGCGCCCCGCGGCGGCGTCGTCCTGCTGGAGCGCCCTGTTCGGCTGGCCACCCTGGGAAGCACCGTCGCGCTGGCCATGCAGGGACGCCGTCAGCAGTACCACGTCCGCAGCCTCCTCGCGGAGCAGACGCAGCGCGTACGAGAGCGTGACGAGCTCATGGCCCTGGTCAGTCACGAGCTGCGCAATCCCTTCGCCGCCATCAGCCTGTGCGCCGAGCTGCTGGGACACGATACCCCGGATGGCGATCAGATCCAGGAGTGCCGCAGGGTGATCCTGCGGCAGGCCGAGCAGATCAAACGGCTGTTGGAGGATCTGCTCAGCGTCTCCCGCATCGCCCACAGCAAGCTGGAGCTCAGGCGCGAGCCAACGGACCTCAAGCCAATCATCGAGACCGCGGTCCGGCAGCTCCAGGGAGAGCTTGGCGAGGCACGGCAGACCGTTTCCGTATCCCTGCCCTCCACGCAAGTGCCGGTGTTTGCCGACCCGATTTGCCTCCAGCAGGTCTTTGCCAACCTCCTGCAGAACGCCTCGCGCTACTCACCGCCGGAGGCACCCGTCGAGGTCGAGGTCTCCCTGGGCGAGGGGGCGGTGGAGGTGCGCGTCCGAGACCACGGGATCGGCCTCGCCGCCGACGACCTCGGGCGGATCTTCGAGCCTTTTTTTCAAGCCGCCCGCCAAAATCGCAGCGGCGGCCCGGCGGGCGCAGGGCTGGGCCTCGGGCTCGCCCTGGCCCGCAGCCTGATTGAGGGGCACGGCGGCCATATCGCGGCGCGGAGCGAGGGGCTTGGCCGCGGCACCGAGCTCAGTGTGACTCTGCCGCTGAGTGACGCGGCAGACCCCGTCCGTACAAGCCAGCCCCCCGCCCCCGCGCCACAAGGCGCAGCGAAGCAGCAGCGGGTGCTCCTTGTGGACGACAACGAGGAAGTGATCTACAGCCTGGAACGCCTCCTCTCCCGCCGGGGCTATCAGGTGGAGGTGGCCAGCACGGGGATGGACGGCCTGAAGGCCGCCGAGCGACAGACGCCGGACGTCGTGCTGCTGGACCTCGGGCTGCCCGACCTCGACGGATACGAGGTCGCCCGCCGCCTGCGGGCGATGCCTGCCCTTTCTGAAACCAGGCTGATCGCCCTAACCGGCTACGGGGGCGAAAAGGACCGCCTGCGGTCCCGCGACGCCGGAATCGACAAGCACCTGGTCAAGCCCGTGGGGCTTCAGACCCTGGAGGCCGCAATCAAGGAAACGACGCCCCCCGACGCCCAATAGCCCGCCCGCGACCCACCCCGCAGCCGGCCGCCGCTTTGGGAAGCACCCCCCGGCGCGGGAGAGTAGCCCGGCCCCTTCGTGCTGTTGGCGCGGCGTGGTCCGCCCAGCGGGCTCTTCCATGAGGCTGTACTCTGTCCTCCGTCCTCTGTCCTCCGTCTTCTGCCTACTACGCCACCCGCAAGCGGGTGAGCTTCGCGACGGCGACCGCTGCCAGAGGAACGAGCAGACCGAGCAGCATGGCGGTGACCATCAGGGTACCCAGCTCGCTGTAATCCGCAGGAACCGTCACGGCGCCGGTGGCCTGGTTCTTCACCTCGCGGGTCACTACGAAGGCCTCGTTCAGGTACTTGGTTCCCAGCTGACTCGCGGAGAGGGCCAGGTTGGTGAAGGAGGCCATGACCGCGAAGAAGGTCGCCTTCATGCTCGCCGGGGCCGAGTTGGCGATCCATGCGAGCATCGGGATCATGGCGATCTGGCCGAGGGGCGACTCCAGCGCCGTGTCGACGACGGCGATGAAGTGGGCATTGACCACCCCGCCGGTGAGGGCCGCTGTCCACGTGTGGAGTCCGAAGTACATGCCAACGATAGGCAGGTACAGCGCCGTGCCGACCAGGGTCAGGAAGACGATCACATAGGCGATGGAGCGCTCTGCCATGAAGCGGCGGAACAGGAACATGCCGAACAGGGTGAGCACACTGCCGATCAGGGACAGCACGGCCAGGAACTGCTGGTCGAAGTGGA
>Ga0307440_1000461_pt1 | contig 20049 bp, 14 predicted proteins | sample SalMarWE160410MG_FD_202150 | JGI IMG/M metagenome (GOLD analysis project Ga0307440, IMG submission 202150) | Salt marsh sediment microbial communities from the Plum Island Ecosystem LTER, Massachusetts, United States - WE1604-10 | ecosystem: Environmental > Aquatic > Marine > Intertidal zone >... | reverse complement strand
GGGGGTGATTGAAACTTATCGGAAAGGCTGGTAAAATCAGGAATGCTGACTTCTGTGCTGACATTCTCCCTGCATGATTGCACTGCGAAGAATGTTGTCAGTAATATCAGAAGAAGGATGAATCGGGATGATCTGTTAGGTTTCATTGTGCTTGGTATTTTGATCTGAAAGCTAGTCTAATTACTGAAATATACCAAATTCATAAAAACGTTGGCAGTATAACTGTTAATTATTATGAGTATTATGAAAATATATTCTATTGGCCTTTCCCCCTTGCCTGTACGACCGAAGCGTTTATGCGAAGGCGTGGGGGAAACGGGGAAGGGGGTATAATACAATAAGATATACATTATTAATTGTTGGAAGAGAAATCAACACCCTGTCAGAATGTTCCTGACAGGCGCAGGCTATAATTTCTCTGTGGTTGAATATCCCCGGGTCTACCCATATACTCGGTATTTGTGAAGTTCTTTATAACCAATGACAGGTTAAGCACTCTGTTCAGTTGATAACCCATATTGCAGTCCGCAACTATATATGGCTTATTATCATTCAGCCAGTAGTTATAGAAGCCCGGCAATATCTGTTCCCTTGTAAGTTCATTCAGGAAAACATCATCTATGTTCAGGATTTTTGATTTATAAAACATTGTAATTCCGGCATTGATCTTTTTATAGGTCATATCCAGGTTAAGCTTCATGGAATGTTTCCTTCTGTATTTAAGCCAGATATTTGTGTTCTTGCCTGTTGCCTGGTTATATTCAACAGGATGTAACAGGGTATAACCCCCGTCGAGAGTTGTAATAACCTGTGAAAATGAACGTGTGAAGGAGAATTCGAGTTCACATCCGTAGATCCTCGATTGTTCTATATTTGTTGCCATAAAGCCGAAGTCGTAGATACCGGTTTTTGAGTCCGGGTAAGAACCGAAAAGAAACTCTATCATATCTTTGTTTTGCGACAGGAACAGGGAAATATCGGCCTGGCCTTTGGTCCTGCCCATCAATATTCCCTGTTTAACACCTACCTCCGAATTCCATCCCGATTCCGGGTTTATATAAGGATTGGGAAAGATCCTTATCGAACCGAGGGTCGTTGATGCAAATTTCTCAGCTATTGAAGGATATCGATATCCCTGTCCGAAAGAACCCCTGATAAAGGTAAACCGGGCTGCCTGCCAGTTAATACCTGTCCGGAAAACAGGTACTATTTTATCGCTTGCACCATCAAGGAAATATTGTTCAAGCCTTATGCCTCCTATCAGCCTGAGCCGGGGTACAGGGTTTGCTTCGACCTGGGCAAATCCGGCAATATTTGTTTCGCTGTGGTCACCATAGAAATTTGACATGATCTTATTATAACTCTCCGAAAGTCCTGATGTCAGGCTGATTCGTTCAGTTATCCTGAATATCTGCTGGTACTCTGCATAGAGCGAAAGAGCATCGGAATTCTTATCGTTTCTGACCGGAAACCTGTTTGACGATGACTGGAACCTTATTTTCAGATCATGTTTGAAACGGCTGTTATTATCAAATGAGATGAAAGGATCAATTGTGATGAACGTACCATGCAGAAGTGATACTGTAGAAGTATCCTGTATAAGTGCCCCTGTTGCAGCATCTTTCCACAGAATAAAATCCCTTTTGGAATTATAACCTGCGTTCAGGTTGACCCCATATGTCAGTCCGTGGACCTTTGAATTATGATGTTTTAATTGCATGTTTATTCTTCCGAGCTTCTCATCATTGTATTTCCTGTAGCCCTCATCGGTCAGCACGTTAGCTGCAAATCCTATATCTGTATTCCCGTATTTTCTGAGATGTGAGAAAGAGAAATCTGAAAATACCAGAGGTGACTTTGTCCAGATCCAGTTCCTGTTCCGTGGTTTACCATAAATACCGGTTTCAGCAAAAAATTTTGTCACCGGAGTGGTAGTTGCATCAGCTGTCCTGAAATTTATGACTCCGTTAAGAGCTGAAGAACCATAAAGAACAGATGATGCTCCCTTTATTATTTCTACCTGTGAGATATTTTCCAGTGGAAGAAATTGCCATTTAACATTACCTGCATCAGGTGAGATGACAGGTAATCCGTCAATAAGAGCCAGGACACGGCTCCCGACTCCATAGCTGAAACCGCTGCCTCCGCGTACAGATGCCTGGCCGTCCATTATCTCGATGCCAGGGGTTTTGTTTATAAGCTCCTGGGCATCAATTATGTGATTGTTTGCTATATCGGCTGATTTGAGTATGTCCATCGATACCGTCAGTTCAGCAACTTTCTGTTCTGACCTGTTTGCGCTGACAACAATCTGGCCTATTTCCCGGAGATCAGTCTCCATAACAGTATTTAATTGTATGGTATCCTTCTCATCCGGATGCAAAGACCTGGTGACAGATTTATACCCGACTAACCGGAAGATAATACTTATTTTCCCGGTATCAGATGACAGTAAGTAGTGACCATCCTGTCCGGTCGTGGTAACGTGATGTCCGGCGATCACATAAACGCCATGTAATGGTTCATTTGTTTTATTATCAGTTACCATGCCTGTTATAGTAACCTGTGCAGAGCAGATATTAAAAAATGTTATGGTGAGTATTAGAATGGCAGAAATAAGGTATTTCATTATTTTGCCTTAAAGGTCATCCGTATATCTAAAGGATAGCTACTAATTACCGGGAAACTGGTAGTTATTTTGAGTGATAGCGTTGTCAGTTCAACAATATTTGTTGTCAGCGGTACAGGGAGTGAATCGGAAATAATTACCAGCTGGGTTTCATCTGCTGCAAACCTCCATGTTCCGGAATAAACTCCGAATGTGCCTGTGTAGTCGGTATTAAACCTGGCTTCACCTTTGAACTTGTTAAGTAATCCGCCTGGTCCGCTGGCATCTGCACCATTAAGAAGCAGGCTGTCACTGATCCATGTAGATCCTGTCAGTAACCTGAAATTCTCAGACTGGGTTTCTTTCTTACAGGAGGCTGCTAAAAAGCATCCGGTCAGTATTATGAACAGTACCAGGTTTTTCATTGTAATACAAATTTTAAGGTTAAGCAAAATACATAATTACAAAATTGCACTGTTTAGCCATCTTAATCCTGACGTTATTATTCAAAGATAATAAACTTTAGACTATTACCCATTTGCCTGACCTTATAAAGCTGATTGTCCCGTCAAAACAAAGAAAGGCCTGCTTATTTTATGATATTGGCTAACTTAACTAATTGACAACCCCTATCCCAGCTTTCCCCTAAAGGGAAGGAGTATCCATATCTTGTCATTTTAATAGCTTTTCCCCTGAGGGACACGGGAAAGGGGGTATATCACAAAAAGAAACCGGAGTATTATTAGTATTCCGAAGAAGTTGATCATTTGACAACAATGATTAATAAGTATGCTATTTATTCCATATCGTTGATAATGTTTTTATATTTTTGAGGTTATTATCCATTTACGTTATGTTAGCATATAAAAAGCTATTTTCACTATCGATAATTCTATTTATTGCCATCCCGTTCCTGGTACCAATGAATTCCTATTCCCAGGATGTTGTGGGGCTGGATACATGGTTTAATCATGAGATAAATGCCTCAACAGGCAAGCCATATCATTATTTGTGGAGCGATACAGCAATGTCGGGTTTCTCTGACTGGGGTAAGATCTTTTTAAGTAAGGGGGCCAGGATTACAACCGTAGGGAAGCCCCTGGAGAATGTTCTTAACGGGATCGATATTTATATTATTGTTGATCCCGACACTACATCAGAAAATCCATCACCCAACTATATCTCTAACCAGGATGCAGGAGTAATAACTGCCTGGGTCAGGAACGGAGGAGTGCTGGTTGTTATGGCTAATGATGCTCCTAATTGTGAATTCACACATCTTAACAGGTTGATGAGGGAATTTGGAATGAGATTCAATCATGTGACACTACATACTGTTCCGGGTGATGATTTTGAAAAGGGGGCCTCTGTCGATCTTCCGCAAAATGCTATTTTCAAAGGTGTTGGTAAGATATACCTTAAGGAGATATCAGATATCACTCTTATGGGGAATGCAATGCCGGTATTAAATGAAAACGGAAAGGTTCTTATGGCTGAGACAAAATACGGGAAAGGATACGTATTTGCTGCAGGTGATCCATGGATTTATAACGAATATATTGATCACAGAATGTTACCTGCCGGGTTTGATAACATGAAGGCTGCAGAGAACCTGACCGGATTCCTGCTGGAGAAGGTGACAGGGAAATAGTTATAGCATAATGTTTTGGAAGTTTGACACGTTTAACCAATTGAAATTTGCCGGAACAGGTAATCTGTTAATGGACGGCGAAATATTATATGACAAAAATAAAACAGGTTTAATATTTGATCTTTATTATGGATAGACTTAAAAAAATCATCCTGGTTTTCCTTGTGCTGGTTATAGCAAACGATACATGTATGATTCTGAATGCCCAGAAGATGTCGAGTGCGGAAATACTCGGGGAGATGGATATTGCAAACAGGTATTATATTACTCAACAGAAGTCGGCAGGTATGTCCGGTTTTGTGACAGGTAATACCTGGGAACGCTCATTTTACTACGAAGGACTATCGGCATTTTATTCTGTATCTCAGGATTCAGCCTTTCTCAGCGATATGCTGAAATGGGGAACTGCATATAACTGGGAATTGCCGGGGGGAAATAGGAGCAGGGATGCCAGCGATATGTGTTGCGGTCAGACATATATATATTTGTATTTGCTCGACAGGTACAAGGAGGAAAGAATCGATGATACCAGGGTATGTATCGATGCAATGCTTTCATCCGACAAAACCGAAGACTGGAAGACCACTGATGATCTCCAGATGGCAATGCCGGTATTTGCAGCCCTTGGAAAAGTCTACGATGATAAAAGATACTATGACAGGATGGATGAAATGTATGAGTATACAAAGACCAGGCTGGGCGGTAACGGGTTATATAATGAAGAAGATCACCTGTGGTTTAGCGACTCTACTTTCCTGCCTCCTTATAAAGGCCCTGACGGTAAAAACTGTTATTGGTCGCGCGGTAACGGCTGGGTATTGACAGCACTGGTGAGGACTATAGAGAACATGCCTAATAATTCATACAGGAGAGCTTATATAAAAACTCTTAAAGACATGATAGATGCAATTGTTCCTCTTCAGCGGTCGGACGGTTTTTGGAATGTCAGTCTTAAAGACCCTGATCATTTTGAAGGGAAGGAAGTAACAGGAACTGCACTTATTCTTTATGGAATTGCCTGGGTGGTCAATAACGGAGAGATCAGCAGGAAAGAATACACACCGGTAATCGAAAAAGGATGGGAAGCTCTTATTAAGGAATCATTACATCCTGACGGATCACTGGGCTATGTACAGGGTGAAGGTGGAGATCCTGGAGTCGGACAATCTGTAAATGAGGAGGTTAAGCAGGGATTTGAGGATGTAGCCGTTGGTAGTTTCCTCCTGGCTGGATCGGAAGTGTACAGGCTTGCAAAGTCATTTGAACCAAAGGAGAAAAAGCCAAGAGAGCCGAAGGATAAAAAGAAACCAGTGCATATGAATTATCAAAGAAGACCGGGTGGCAGAGGCCATACAGGCTATGGTGGTAATATGGGAGCCGGCGAATACCCGGGTCGTTTCCCCGGAAGGTAAATACTTAACTTACTTCTATAAGATATCTGTTTAACCATATTAACATTACCATCATGAAAAGACTATTCCTCTTCCCCCTTAGCATACTGCTGGTCGTAAGCACCCAGTCCTGTACGCAATCCCAGGTTCTGCGGAAATCAGCTCCCGAATCGGTGAATGTCTCAGCCAGCCGGCTGGAACGGATTGACAATGTGCTTAAACAGGCTGTCGACAGTGGTTGGATAGCCGGAGCCACAGGTTTCATAGCCCGTAATGGAAATATTGTTTATGACAAAGCATTTGGCTACAGCAATATAGAAACTAAAAAGCCACTAATGACTGATGACATCTTCCGGATCGCTTCCCAGACAAAGGCCATTACAAGTGTTGCTGCCATGATGCTTTTCGAAGAGGGCAAATTCCTGTTGGATGATCCTGTGTCGAAATATATTCCCGAATTTGCTCACCCCCGGGTGCTGAAAACCTACAACGAAAAGGACACTACCTATACTACTGTTCCAGCCAACAGAGAGATAACCATTCGTGACCTAATGACACATACTTCCGGGATCGATTATGCAGGTATAGGATCAAAGGAAATGGTAGCAATATATGCAAAGGCAAATATTCCGGCAGGTTTCGGAACAGATAAAATGGTACTGGGAAACAGAATAAGGGCATTAGGAAAGCTGCCTCTTGTACACCAGCCGGGCGAAAAATTTACTTACGGATTAAATGTTGATGTGCTGGGATACCTTGTTGAAATATTTTCAGGAGAAAGCCTTGATCATTATTTCAAAAAGCACATTTTCGAGCCTCTTGGTATGAATGATACCTATTTCTATATACCAGAGCTGAAAGCCGGACGGTTGGTGAAAGTAACGACTTTAGATAAAGATAATAAACTGGTTAATGCCCCTGATTCTGTAATGGATTATCCTCTTCTTAAAGGAACATATTTTTCAGGTGGGGCTGGCTTGAGTTCCACAACAAAGGATTATGGGATTTTCCTGCAGATGCTGCTAAATCATGGGACATACTACGGCACCCGTATCCTTGCCAGGAGGACAGTTGATCTTATGACCAGTAACCAGATAGGTGATCTGAACCTGGGTGCTGATAAATTCGGACTTGGTTTTGAGATCACAACTAAAGCAGGCCAGGCGAAGTTGGGCGTTTCGGAAGGATCATTTGCATGGGGAGGCTATTTCTCAACCATCTATTGGGTCGATCCGAAGGAACATCTTGTATGCCAGCTTTATATGCAGCAATTTCCGCTTGGTCATCCGGAGATACAGGATAAATTCAGAGCAATGGTTTACCAGGCTCTGAATGACTGATGTTAAATTAGATACGGCAATATCAAAGACATTTTGTTTGAACATCATATAAGAAGAGTAATTATGAAGAAGCCTGTAATACTTATGATGTTACTGGTGGCACTGATGCCGGTAAATGCTCAGAAAACAGATAAGTTATATTTATCCGGAACCGATAAGGACCATACTGTTCAGTGGGATTTCTTTTGTACACATGGCAGAAACAGCGGCAAATGGGGGAAGATAGCAGTTCCCTCAAATTGGGAACTGCAGGGTTATGGCTCATATCATTATGGTACTACCGACATGGCTTCCAATGAGAAGGGTCTTTATAAATATGAATTCACTATCCCGTCCGGATGGAGAGACAAAAGGATCTGTATTGTTTTTGAAGGGTCTATGACAGATACTGAGGTAAAGATCAATGGAGTCCTGGCTGGTCCGGTACACCAGGGAGCTTTTTATCGATTTAAATATGACATAACCGAACTTCTGAGATCTGACAGGAAAAATCTCCTGGAAGTCACAGTAAGCAAGGAATCTTCAAATGAGAGTGTAAACAATGCTGAAAGGAGATCGGATTACTGGGTTTTTGGAGGAATATACCGTCCGGTATACCTGGAGGCAGTCCCGGACCATTATATCGACAGGGTTGCCATTGATGCAAAAGCGGATGGTTCATTTCTTATGCAGGTATATACCGGTGGTGTGTACAGGGGAATGACAGTAAAAGCCCAGGTGAAAACACTGTCGGGACTGTACTTTGGCTCCGCTTTGACAGCAGCAGTGCCAGGTAACGATATGGCGGTAATAAAAGGGCAGTTTGACAACCCTGATTTGTGGAATCCTGAATCGCCTTCACTATACCTGGTCACAGTCAGTCTCGTAGATGGCAATAAGATTGAGCATGAGATTGACCGTAAATTCGGATTTCGTACGATAGAAGAAAGACCATCCGACGGATTTTATATTAATGGACGGAAGATAATGTTCAAAGGGGTCTGCCGTCATACGTTCTGGCCTTCATCGGGGAGGACAAGCAGCAAAAAACTGGCTGTTGAAGATGTAAGCCTGATGAAGGATATGAATATGAATGCAGTAAGGATGAGTCATTATCCACCCGACCAGTTTTTCCTTGATGTTTGCGATTCTATGGGCATGTTCGTCCTTGATGAACTGGCAGGCTGGCAGAGCTGCTATGATACCCCGACTGCCAGGAGGCTTGTTAAGGAAATGGTAATACGCGATGTGAACCATCCCTCGGTTGTCTTATGGGATAACGGTAATGAAGGGGGATTTAATAAAGATGTCAGGAACGAATATTCACTTTATGATCCGCAGGGGAGGACGGTGATAGAACCATGGTCGTCGATAAATGGAACAAATACAAAACACTATCCCGGGTATAAATATGTTGAGAACGCACTTAACAACGGCAGGGATATTTATTTCCCAACAGAGTTTCTTCACGGGCTGTATGATGGCGGGCTGGGTGCAGGCCTCGATGATTACTGGAATCTGATGTTGTCAAAACCGCTTTCCGCCGGCGGTTTTTTGTGGGTTTTTGCTGATGAGGGAGTTGAACGGCGAGATCTGAACGATTCAATAGATACATTCGGAAACAGGGCCCCTGATGGCATTCTTGGTCCTTATCACCAGAAGGAGGGAAGCTTTTACACAATTAAGGAGATATGGTCACCTGTCTTTTTTAAGAATGATACCCTTCCCCCGGGATTTGACGGGAAACTGGAAATATCAAGCAGGTACATGATTACAAACATGGATGAATGCAGGTTCGCATATGAACTTGTCAGGTTTCCAAAACCATTTCCGTCTGCTGAAATTAAAAAGCTTTCAGGTAATATAAAGGCGCCTGACCTGGCTGCAGGCCATGATGGAATTCTTAATCTCGGTTTGCCTTCGGACTGGAAAGATTATGATGTGCTTTATATAAGAGCAACTGATCCGACAGGAAGGAATATCAACACCTGGTCGTGGACCATTTCAAAACCGGGGGATTTCGTTGAACGAAATGTAATTACAACCGGAGATGGCATTTCTGTTGAGGAGAGTAGCAATAGTCTTATCCTTTCTTCAGGAAAGACCGGGGTGTTTTTCAACAAAGAAACAGGATATATAACAGGAGCCATGTACAATGGAAAAACGATAAGCTTTGCTGACGGACCTGCTTTTACTGCAGGTGGCTCAAAGCTTTCAGTGATGAAACACTACCGCGATGGAAAGAAATATATTGTGGATCTGACCTATAGCAATAACTGTCATGCCAGATGGTCAATGCTGCCTGGTGGATGGCTTGAACTTGATTATGATTACATGCCCGACGGACCTCTGGATTATGCAGGTATATCCTTTTCTTATCCGGAGAGTATGGTCAAAGGTGTATCCCTCCTGGCTGATGGTCCGTATCATGTGTGGAAAAACCGTCTCAAAGGTGTAACGTTCGGGTTATGGGAGAAGAAATACAATAATACAATTACAGGGCAGACATGGGATTACCCTGAATTCAAAGGATACTATTCAGATTTTTACGCGGTGAAGATAAAGACATCAGAGATGCCGATAATCGTGATATCAGGTACTGCGGATTTGTTCCTGAGACTCTATACCCCAGGTGCTGCAAAATATTCAACCGGTAACGGTGTAGGGGGATCCGTAAATCCCCCTTTCCCTCCCGGTAATATTTCATTTCTTAACGCTATAAGTCCTATAGGTACTAAATTTTCTTTTCCAGAGCAAGAAGGACCGCAGGGAGAGAAGAAAGTCTTCATCGGTAAGCTCCTCAGTGGAAAACTGTTCTTCAGGTTTGGACAGTGAAAGTAGCTATACCTTAAGGAATATTTTCTTCTTATAAAGGATATAAAGGAAGACCCAGGCTATAGCCGTTATCCCGATTCCATTTATCAGTGGTGTCCAGGCTTCAGGCATAACTGCAGCAAATCCTCCGAAGAGGAATCTTGTGGCAGCCCTAAAGTTCACTATTCTCTCTGTCAGGTATATAGTTATCGGGTTCATACCGATAACAACGAAGAAAAATGCCCATTTCTTGATTTGCCATACATCGATTATCAGGTAGAAGACAGTGAACAGCAGCATACTGAGCCCGCCAACATAACATACGAATGAACTGGTCCACAGGTTTTTGTTGATTGGGAAGGCAAGGTTCCATATCCTTCCGATTACCATAAAGGTAACGGAGGCTATAAACAGGTATAGAACCTTTTTCATGGGTTTCTCACTGAGATACTTCGAGTGCATGAATTCCCCTGTGAACATACCGAGCAGGGCTGTAGCGATAGCAGGAACCGTGCTGAAAATTCCTTCCGGGTCGTGATTACCAAGGTATAACCTTCCGGGCATGAGCATACGGTCGATATAACTGGTAAGGTTACCTTCCCGTGAAAATATATCCGTAGATCCAAGATCGTGTGCAGGGAAAAGAACCAGGAGTAGCCAGTAACCCAGTAATAAAACTGCAAACCATATAATGCGCCAGCTACGCTTTGTGTTCATGAAAATAAGGGCCGCAAACATCCAGGCAAGACCGATCCTGCCCAGTACGCTTCCGTATCTCATGTTGGCAAAATCAAAACTGACCCCATTATTGTATATAATACCCAGCAGAACCAATACCAGTCCCCTGGTAAAAATATGTTTATAAATTACTCCGCGACTTTGGTTGTTAGAGATTCTCTTTGCAAGGGAGAAAGGGAATGATATACCCGCTATAAAAAGGAACAGCGGGAAGATCATATCATAAAAATGGAATCCGTGCCATGGAACATGTTCCAGTTGTGCGGCCCAGATTTTAAAAATTGGCCAGCCCGTAAGTGAAGCCAGCCCTACAAAGATACCTGCTCCTCCCATGATCCAGAACATGTCGAATCCACGCAGGGCATCAAGAGAGTACAACCTTTTGGTTGCGGGTTTTTTTTGGTTTTCCATTGGTTAGTCTTTTGTTAAGAGTTTATAGGTTTTATTGATTACTAGCATTCGGGTTGTCGCTGTTATCAATCTTATCACAACTGAATAACAACTGTAATGGTGCTCTCAAAGATATTATTTTTTGCCATTAATTAGAATTTCAGAATCAATAATGACATAACAATGCATTATATTATAACAGGTATGCAGAGGCCATTCATCCTGAAGGGTAATTAATAATTAACATGGATTTCCTTATATTTTATCCTAAAAGACCTTATATTGCGTGTATATTATATTTGATAATAGATGCTGTTATCAGTAACTTATAATATTATCATTCCAAATTTCGGTTTAAACCCCATGAGAATATACAGAAATTTCATTTGTCTTGTTTTTCTGTTTTTCCCGGTAAGCCTGTTTTCACAAGTACTCAGGGATACTGCGGATATAAATCTAATCAGGAAGGGAGTCGATTACATTTATGATTATAAATCAGATAAGGCCCAGGAGGTTTACAACAAAATTAAAAGTGAATATCCGAATAATCCCATACCGTATCTCTTCAGGGGTATCATGACCTACTGGGAAGATTATCCTCTTGTCCCCGGATCGACGGGAGTGCCATTCTTTATTAGTGATATGCGAACCACTATGGATCTGGCTGAAGGGGAGTGCAGTCCTACGGATTATCCCGAATACCTTCTTGCTGATCTTTGTGCCAGAGGTATGCTGTTAATGTATTATGCTGATAATGGACTGAGTATGAAAGTGCTATCACTGGCTCCATCTACCTATCATTATATCAGACGTTCTTTTGATTACACTTCAGAATACGGAGATTTTTATTTTTTTACCGGGCTCTATAATTATTACAGGGAGGAATATCCTGATGCTCATCCGGTATATAAATCTCTTGCGATCCTGTTTCCTCGAGGAAACAGGATCAAGGGTTTGCAAGAATTACAGAGCGCATCAAAAAATTCAATTTTCCTGAGGGCTGATTCATACTCATATCTTTCATATATCTACCTGGGCTTTGAGAACGATTTTGAAAAATCTCTTGAATGTCTGGACACTTTGTACAGCCTCTTCCCTGAAAATATGGTGTTCAAAGCGGAGTACATTAAGAACCTGTTGCTGGTTGACCGTTACTATGATGCAGAAAATGTCCTCAAGACATGTCATCCGGACAGCCTGAATTATTATTTCAGGGCCTGTATTACAATATTTGACGGCATAATAGAGGAAAAGGTACATAAGAATTATACAGCTGCCACCAATGATTATAACAGGGGACTCAGCTACCTTAACGGATATGGGGAATTTGCAAATGATTACAGATCCTACGCCTATTTTGGTCTTAGCAGGATAAGTGCCCATAACGGGCAGAAAGCTGACAGGAAAAAATTCAGGAAGCAGGCGTTAAACCTGTCCAGCTTTAAAAAGATCAACTTTGATAACTGATAATCAGTCTATCCCTGACTGATACTTAGATCAGGATCAGAGAAAAGCTTCCGCCTCCTTTAGCCCGGTTATGCTTTTGAGATCGCACTTTTGTCCCGTCTCCTGTTCGTGAAGTTCAAGAAACTTTTAATAGACATCGGCCGTTACTCCATCCATATCAACAGGTATCCTTTTCATCATATCCTGTTATGTTTTCAGGTCAGGGAAGAATATTAAGGGGGCAAAAATATTCAAAATCCGTTAACCGACAGGGATTTAGCAGATCAAATCTGCCTTCCTGTTGTAAAAATCAACCGGATAAACTATATTGTATCAGCAATTTGTAACAAACGACCTCTGAAATAAAAATCTTTACAAATGAAAAGATCAATACCCTCATCCCTCATGTTGTTTATTGCCGGGTTTTTCCTGTTATCAGGTTGTTCCAATCAACAGGAACCAATGATAATTACCGTTAATGGTCCTCTGGAGGCAAAAGAAATGGGTATAACACTGACCCATGAACATGTTCTTGTCGATTTTATCGGAGCCGATTCGATAAATGATAACCGGTGGAACAGGCAGAATGTTGCGGCAAGAGTACTTCCCTGCCTGAGGGAAGCGATGAAAGCCGGTTGCCGTACGTTTGTTGAGTGTACCCCGGATTTCCTGGGCCGGGATCCTCTGCTGCTTAAAATTTTATCTGATTCCACGGGTATGAATATCCTTACCAACACCGGATATTATGGTGCAGTTAATAATAAATACCTGCCTTCGTATGCATTTGATGAAACAGCAGAAGAACTGGCAGCAAGATGGATAAAAGAATGGAAGGATGGGATCGGAGGTACAACAGTAAGGCCGGGATTTATAAAGATAGGTGTCGGGGGCGACAGCTTGTCCGGCCTTCACCGGAAACTTGTGAGAGCTGCTGCGCTTACACATCTTGCTACAGGACTTACAATAGCCTCTCATACAGGTCCTGCTGTTCTTGCTTTTGCAGAAATTAAAACTCTTGAAGAGGAAGGGGTTTCTCCTTCAGCATTTATCTGGGTTCATGCCCAGAATGAAAAGGACCTCAGTCAACATGTCAGAGCTGCTGAAATGGGAGCCTGGGTAAGCTTTGACGGTATTAATGATGATAATGTCGATGAATATGCAGGCTTATTACAGAACATGAAGGATAATAAGCTGCTTGGTAGAGTACTTCTGTCACATGATGCAGGCTGGTATCATCCTGGTGAACCGGACGGAGGTCAATTCAGGGGATATACCTCCCTCTTTACAAAACTTGTACCTTTACTTAAGAAAAATGGATTTACCGAAGAGGAAATAAATACTTTACTTGTCAGCAATCCTGCAAGAGCTTTTCAATTCTCAGAACATAACCGGACTGGCGAATCCGACGAAACCAGACAATAATGACAATTAACTTCATGAGTCTTCCCTGCCTGACAGCAGGCAGGCATGTGACCATTAAAATCAAAATTATTTACACATGAAAAAAACTAATCTTAAAGCAGGCATCGCAATCGCGTTGTTTTTAATTCTGATTTCCTGTGAAAGTTACAGCGCTCCACGGGAGAATCAGCAATACTATGAAATAAAGATTTATCGCCTGGCAGATCAATCACAGGAAGCCAGTGTTGATGATTATCTTAAGAATGCATATCTGCCGGCCTTGCATCGTGCCGGGATACAGGATGTAGGAGTCTTTAAACCTGTGGAGGCTGATACTGCATATGGAAAACTGATATACGTCTTCATCCCTTTTAAGACTATTGATGAATTTGCAGGATTGCAGTCAATTCTGGATAAGGATATGGTATATGTTGAAGCAGCTAAACCTTTCTGTGATGCCCCTTATAATAAACCTCCCTATGAACGTCTGGAGACTATTTTATTAAGAGCATTCGCAGACATGCCCACATATGCTGTTCCTGATTTCAGTACACCTCCGTCGGAGAGGATTTATGAGCTTCGCAGTTATGAGAGTGCAACAGAAGCCAAAGCTATAAAGAAGATTGAGATGTTTAACAGCGGGGGCGAGATAGCACTTTTTAAGAAACTGGATTTTCATCCTGTATTCTTTGCACAGGTACTGGCCGGAAGTCATATGCCCAACTTAATGTACATGACAACGTTTTCCGGCATTAAATCACATGATCACCACTGGAAGACTTTTGTTGATTCGCAGGAATGGAAAACACTGTCGGCTATGGATGAGTACCGGAATACGGTTTCCAAGGCCAATCCTTTCCTTTTGCACCCGACATCCTATTCCGGTTTCTGATTTTAATATATGATCTCTGTGGTATTCCCACTACTGATTATCAGGGATTATTTCTGCAAGTAAACAGTAAGCAGGAATCCACAGAGTATTTCATATTGCAAGACCCGGGCTATACCGTGATACCAATATTTGCAATGGCATCTTCGACTTCCTTGGTACTAAGCTCATGATCCGGCAGGTTATTTTCAAAGTATTTTTCATAACCTGAGATATCAAAATGGCCATGGCCACTGAGGTTGAAGAGTATAATTCTTGAAACACCTTCAAGATCAGCCTTTCTGGCTTCATCGAGAGCTCCTGCAATAGCGTATGTAGATTCAGGAGCGGGAAGGATACCTTCTGTTCTTGCAAAAAGGACACCGCCTTCAAAACATTCTCTTTGCAGTTTTGCTTTGGCTTCAATAAAGCCATCCTTGATAAGCTGGCTGACGAGCACACCTGCACCATGATACCGGAGACCACCTGCATGTATCTTATCAGGCATGAAGTTATGTCCGAGGGTGAACATGGGGAGTAGTGGTGTCATACCTGCTGAATCGCCGAAATCATACATGAATTTTCCTCTGGTAAGCTTGGGGCATGATGATGGCTCAACTGTCAGCAACCTGATATCCTTGCCGTTAATGAGCTTTTCTCTCAGGAATGGGAATGCTATACCTGAAAAGTTCGATCCGCCGCCAAAACAACCTATTACTACATCGGGATAATCACCGGCTTTTTCCATCTGAAGCAGTGCTTCCTGACCTATAATTGTCTGATGCAGAATAACATGGTTAAGTACACTGCCCAGGGAATATTTTGTATAAGGATCCTGAATTGCCACTTCCATGGCTTCTGAAATAGCGATCCCAAGACTACCCGGTGACTCAGGATCAGCCTCCAGTACTTTCCGTCCTGCCATTGTAAGTTCGCTGGGTGAAGGAACCACCTTGGCACCGTAGGTGTTCATCAGGAGTTTACGTCCTGGTTTCTGGTTGTAGCTGATCCTAACCATAAAGACCAGAAGTTCAAGTCCGAAATGCTGGCATGCAAAACTCATTGCACTTCCCCATTGACCTGCTCCGGTCTCGGTCGTTATTCTTCTCACACCTTCCTGTTTATTGTAGTAAGCCTGTGCAATTGCAGTATTTGCCTTATGTGATCCCGAGTAATTACCACCTTCGTATTTGTAATATATTTTACTTTTTGTACCAAGTGCCTTTTCAAGCTTATAGGCCCTGAAGACCGGTGAAGGTCTGTAGGTGACATAGAGGTCACGTACTTCATCAGGTATCTCGATATATCTCTCGCCCGATACTTCCTGCTTTATCAGTTCCATGGGGAATACGGGTGCAAGATCTTCGGGGCCTACAGGTTGTTTTGTTGCCGGGTGTAAAGGGGGCAAAGGTTTGTTAGGCATATCTGCCAGGATATTATACCATTGTCTTGGCATTTCGCTTTCGCTCAGTAAGATTTTTATTGTCTTTTCCATTTTATGTTAATTTAAGGTTAGTAAACAAAAAAGACACACCGTGAAAGTGTGCCTCTATAGATTATATCTTTATTTATGCTATATATGGGCCTGTTTCACAGTTTTACTCCATAAGCTGCGCCAAGACCAGATATTATGCATTTTTGCTTTCATAATGACAAAAATAATTAAAAAACTGAAACTGCAATAAAAAATTATATTTTTTAAGTGGTTTGCTTTAATTCTGATAACCAAGGATTGTACTATACAAAAGTATTATTCATAAACCACAGCTCCAAGTTGACGGAGGTCATCGAAAAACATAGGGTACGATTTAGCCACACACTGGGAGTCCCTGATATATACGTTGCCATTTGCCCTCAGTCCTGCCACAGCAACTGCCATTGCAATACGGTGGTCGTCGTGTGACTCAACATGCGCACCTTCCGGTTGCCCTCCTGTAACTTTCATAATATCATTATCAATATCAATCCTGATATTCATTTTTCCAAATTCTTCCTGCAGCGACAGTGCCCTGTTGCTCTCTTTATGGATAAGGCGGGAAACACCGCTTATCCTTGATGTCCCACTGCAATATGATGCAAGTGCAACCAGGGGAGGGAAGAGATCTGGTGACTCTGTTGCATCAAAGTCGAAAGCCCTGAGATCGGACCGTGATATTTCTGTCTTCTCATTGTCAGTTTTCAGTTTAGCACCTGCTTTCCTGAGAGCTTCAAGAATTGCCATGTCGCTTTGCCTGCTGTCGTGTCTTAGTCCGGTGACAGATACATTTCCGTTTATCGCTCCTGCTACGAGGATGAAGGCTACCCCCGACCAATCACCTTCAACAGTGAAATCGCGCGGTGTATATTTCTGGTTTCCCCGGATATGAAAATTAGCATACCTGTTGTTTTCAATTTTTATACCGAATGACTCCAGTACCTGGAGGGTCATATCGATATAAGGCTTGCTTTTCAGGTTATTGACTTTTATCTCGGAGTTTTCCTGTGCAAGTGGAAGGGCCATAAGCAGTCCGGTCAGCAGCTGGCTGCTTACCGAACCGTCAATTTCACAAAATCCTCCTTTAAGGGGTCCGTGAATATTGACAGGCAGAAAACCGTCGTTTGATGAGCATTTTGCCCCCAGCTGGTTAAGAGCTTCCTCTATCATGTTCATGGGACGTTTCCGTAGAGAGGTTGAGCCGACCATGGTTATTTCTGATGGGTATAGGGCTGCAATAGGGGAGAACATCCTGATAGCGAGACCTGACTCACCACAGTTGAGCTTGTTTTCTTTCAGTAAGCCTGCGCCTGTTATCTTAAGTTTATCAGGTTCCGGGTCCACTTTTGCACCAAGGCAGACTGCTATACTCATTGCTGCCAGTGAGTCATCGCAGTATGAGGGATCATGGATGATACTCTGGCCGTTTGACAGTATAGCAGCAGCTATTGCTCTTTGTGTTATACTTTTTGATGTTGGTGCTTTTACCTCACCATTTATCTCAGACGGTTCAAGATATCGTTCCATTGAATATTGTTTTTATTTCCTGCTTTCAGTTGTTTCGACACCATTATTCATAACCCTCATCTGGTGATTAATGGACTCCTGGTGTATGGCCTTGAAAATAGCATCTATCATCTCAGCACTCAGCCCTTTTGCCAGGCCTCTTGCCTTAACTTTTTTAATAATCTCATCCCAGCGGGTACTTTGCAAGATAGTGATATTATTTTCCTTTTTATAATGTCCGATCGTTTCTGCCACCGTCATCCTTTTTTCCATAAGATCAAGAAGTGTATCATCATATACGTCTATCTGCTGGCGCAATTCTCCCAGAACATCCAGCAGTCTGGGATCTGACGTGCTGGGACTTCTCATAATGAGTCTGCTGAGCAGCTCTTTCAGATCATTTGGAGTTACCTGCTGTGCTGCATCGGAAAGTGCATTTGCAGGATCGATATGAGATTCAAGCATCAACCCGTCGAAGTTAAGGTCCATGGCTTTCTGTGCTATCTCATGGAGATAAAGTCGTGACCCGGAAATATGGCTGGGATCACAAATCATCGGAAGGTCGGGAAAACGTCGTCGTAGTTCAATGGGCAGCTGCCAGTTGGGCTGGTTGCGGTAGAGAGTCTTCTCATACGAAGAGAATCCACGGTGTATTGCGCCTATCCTTGTAATTCCGGCCCTCGCGATACGTTCAATAGCCCCGGTCCATAGTTCTATGTCGGGATTTATGGGATTTTTGACCAGGACCATAACATCCACTCCATTCAGAGCATCCGATATCTCCTGTACCGTAAACGGGTTAACTGATGTACGGGCACCGATCCAGAGCAGATCTATACCGTACTTAAGTGCCTCGTAAACATGTTTTTCGTTTGCTACCTCGGTGCCAACAAGAAGTCCGGTTTCCTGTTTTACTCTCCTGAGCCATTTGAGCCCTTCTGATCCAACGCCTTCAAAAGAATTTGGACGTGTCCGGGGTTTCCATATACCTGCCCTGTAAACGCACACTTCATTTATGGCGGCCAGTTGCCTGGCAGTTTCCATAACCTGCTCCTCGGTCTCTGCGCTGCAGGGACCTGATATCAGGAAAGGTCTGCCTTTGTAACCTCTCCATTCATTTATCCTTGAATTTTCAATTTTAAGCTCCATTGTTGCATCATTATTAGTTCAGTATTTTCCTGATCTTATTAGCCTCTTCCATTAAGTCTTTGAGACCATCTATATTGTTTTCAGAGATCATTTTACGGAATGAGTTCATTTTTTCTATATAGGTATCCATTACCTCCAGTATATACTCAGCATTCTCTGAGAAGATAGGAGCCCATGTATCGCCGTTGCTTTTAGCCAGACGCACGGTACTTTCAAAACCGCCACCGGCGAGAGTAAGAATATTCTGCTCTTTTTCTTCCTTTTCCAGTACACTGAGAGCAAGTGAAAAGGATATAATGTGTGATATATGTGAGACATATGCCACATGGACATCATGGTCGCTGGAGTTCATATATACTTTACGCATATTAAGTGTCTCAAGCATTTTCTCAACAGTCATGAGAGCATCTGTATCGCTGAGTTCCCTGTCGCATATAATGGCTGGCTTATAATCAAACAGTTTACCAATAGCTGCAAGAGGACCTGAAAACTCGGTCCCTGCCATAGGATGAACGGCAACATATCGTCCTCTTCCAGGATGATTTACCGATGCCCTTGCAATGCTTCCTTTTGTTGATCCCATGTCGGTAACAACCTTTGTTGTGCCGACTATCATGTCAAGTATGCGAGGCAGCATTGTGCTATTTGTATTTACCGGTGTTGATAAAATTATCAGGTCGCTTTTTCCGACAGCATTCTCAAGACTGTCGATCTCATCAACAAGACCGCTCAAAATAGCAATGTTCCCGTGAGTGACGTTGTTATCGACCCCAATGATATGAGTGGCAAAGCCTCTTTTGCGAAGATCGATCATCAATGAACCACCTATCAGACCTATACCTACTACTGCAATTACCATGTTAGGTACCTTTTAGTTTTTATGGTTATGATTTATTTTATATTCTGTCAGCCTGTTTTTGGCTTCTTTCAGCCTCCCGTCACTGGCACATAATGATATACGTATATATCTGCGTCCTTTCTCCCCAAAGATGAATCCCGGCGTTATGAAGACATGTGATTCCTGAAGAATATTCTCGATAAATTCCTCAGCATCAGGAGTCTCTTCAGGTATCCGTCCCCAGACAAACAGTCCTGCCTGTTCACTGTTATAGCTGCAGCCGAGACTATCCATGATTTCCCCGACAATCTTTCGCCTCCCTGTATATACTTCATTTACTGAATCATACCATGAGTCAGGATTTTTTAAAGCTTCGGCAGCTGCAACCTGCATGGCAAGGAACATGCCGGAGTCCATGTTGCTTTTCACCTTTAAGATATTTTTTATATACTCGTT
>Ga0307440_1000455_pt1 | contig 20225 bp, 21 predicted proteins | sample SalMarWE160410MG_FD_202150 | JGI IMG/M metagenome (GOLD analysis project Ga0307440, IMG submission 202150) | Salt marsh sediment microbial communities from the Plum Island Ecosystem LTER, Massachusetts, United States - WE1604-10 | ecosystem: Environmental > Aquatic > Marine > Intertidal zone >... | reverse complement strand
AAGATTTTGTTCAGCGCTTTATTCTCCTCCTTCAAGAGCGCCTTTTTCTGTTTCTCGGTCAGCTCCGTTGTCTTTACAGGGGCCTGATCAGCGGTTTTGAAGGCTTCGTCAACCAGGTCTTTTTCTTTGGGTTTTTTCTTCTCTTTTGTTTTATAGATACTTTCCCCTGTGGGTGGTTTCGGCTGGGTGGAGGACTTATCAAGTATGTTCGGCAACGGGATAAGGTTGGAACTCTCGATAATATTAAAGGCAGGTGCCGAGGTCGATTTGGAGACACCGAAGGCCTCATTGGTCGATGCTATAACCTTTGCAACCTTTGCCTTATCAACCTGTGACATCGCATACAGTGTCACGAAGACCGCAAACAGCAAGGTGATAAAATCGGCATACGATACAAGCCACCGTTCATGATTAGGTTCTTTTTCGTGCTCTTGTTTTTTCTTTACGGCCATCTCCTACTCCTCGCCCTCTTCTTTTTTCTGCTTTTCTGCAAGAAAACCTTGGAGTTTCATAATAATCAGCCGCGGATTCATTCCCGATTGAATATCGAGCAGACCTTCGATGATCAAAGTTTTTACTAAGACCTGTTGTTTCAGGTTTTTCTTAAGCTTGGTAGCAGCAGGAAGACAGACAATATTGGCAGTCATCAGGCCATAAATCGTCGCCACGAAGGCAACAGCGATTCCCGAGCCCAGTTTGGACGGATCGGACAGATTCTCCATAACATGGATCAGACCGAGAACCGCACCAATGATACCGATGGTCGGGGCAAAGCCCCCTGCCGCCTCATAAACCTCGGCACTCACCTTTTCATGCGATTCGAAAGAGGCCAACTCGATCTCCATAAAATCTTGAAACTGCTGAGGATCCGTACCGTCAACCACCAATTGAAGGGCTTTTGTTTTAAAAGGATCTCCGGTCGACTCATTAATTAACGGCTGGAGGGCAAGCAGACCGTTACGGCGGGCCATCTCTGAATAAGAGGCCAAGTCCCGGATCACCTGCTCCATATCCTGCTCCCCGGGAAAAATTATCTTCTTGAAATCCTTAGCGGCCTTGATCAAATCCCGTGTTGGAAAAGAGACACAGGTCGCGCCAATGGTTCCGCCAAGGACAATTATCGCTGCCGTGGACTGCATGATAGCGGAAACATGCCCTCCCTCAAGAACCTGCCCCCCTATCACAGCACCAAACCCAAGTACCAAACCTATTATTGTTGCAAAATCCATAGCGTGATTCTTATGCTTAAATTTTTAAGTAATTCCGGGAAGTTCTTTTAAAGTTCCGCCGTCATATTGATCTGCTGTGTTTTTCCTGCCCGCTGCAGAACCTCCACATTAAAAGAAATTATTTTTTCCTGTATCTGCTCTCCTGACTCCATGACCAAATACCGATTTCCATTGGACAGGGTAATACAGGTATCCGGTGATTCCTCAATGATTTCAATTAGTGAATGATTTAAAAAACATTGTGTACCATTGATTTTGGTAAGCTTGATCATGATACCCTCCTGAAGTACTAGTTAATCAAAAACCTGAAAGAACAACAAGAAAATACTTACTTATTCTGCCAAACAGACAATTTTTACATTTTCTCCCTTTTTCAACCCCAAAATGCTATACTGTTCCTATCTCCGTGGATCATAGCGTCATATCAATCTTTTGAAAGAAAGAAACCATGACACATGAATGGAATAGTCAAGCTCTGCTACAACCCTCCAGCGACTATTGGCATGCCTGTATTCTCCAGACAGGAGTCGCCTTTGATATTTTCTTCCTTCTCGGAAAAATGACCTTGCCCCTTCCTGAAATTCCCCAAAAGACGGCATCTGACAATCGCAGTCTGAAATATCTGCTCAATGGCTTGACGGCAATGGGGCTTCTCGTCAAAACCGGGGACTCGTATAATAATTCGGATTCGTCTGCGCCGAAATTTAATTATAATTCCCATTGAAATTACCATGTAACTACCGGTATCATTATCTACCTCTTACTGTAAATCTCTAATACCGATGATTGAGGAGCCGATCAAGATGGGAAGCACACTTCAGGAACAGTTTCTTAAAATGGGGCTGGTTGATAATAAGCAGGTGAAAAAGGCCAAAAAAGCGCAGCATTTACACAAGACCCTAAATGTAAACAAAGACAATGAAATAAAGGCCGGCGCTCAGCAGGCCCTTAAGGAAAAAAAGGCTCGTAGCAGGCTTTTAAACCAGACGAGAAACGAAGGAACAAAGAAACAGGAGACCGCATCTCGGATACGACAACTCATTGAGGCCAATCGGATTGCTGTCCAGGGAGGTGAAACGCCGTATAATTTCACTGACAACAATACGATTAAACGGCTCTACCTGAAAAAAGAGATCGTGGAACAGTTAGGCAACGGTGATCTTGCCATTGTCAAACAGGCAGGAGATTATCAGATCATCCCCTCCGAGGTGGCGGAAAAGATTCGCGAATACAACAAGAATCTCATTGTTGTCCATCACTCTCAAATCCAAGACACCACCCGAGCCGAAAAGGATCCTTATGCCGAATACAAGGTTCCCGACGACCTGATATGGTAATAGCACTTTCAAAGACTATCCCTTTTCGATATCCCGATGAAAAACGGTCAACGTAACAGATTGTTTATCAAAAATTGACCGTAAGGATTCAACCACTGCGACGGAGCGATGTCTGCCGCCGGTGCACCCCACCGCCAGGACAAGCGGGCCTTTTGAATCTACCTTGTTCTTTTCTACCAAAAAACAAATCATCGGCTCGAGAAGCCGCAGAAACTCCCGCCCCACCTCATTGCCGATTGCATATTCAGCGACATCTGTTTCCTCTCCGGTTCGTTCACGCAGGGAATCCACCCAAAAGGGGTTCGGCAGAAAACGTACATCCCAGAGAAAGTTAATATCCGTGGGCAGTCCGTATTTAAAGCCGAAAGAGAAGAGGGTAACATGCACCATTCCGGCCGCGCTGTTTTGAGCTTCCATGGATTATGATTTACATTAGATGAAGATTTATATGAAGCATATCAAGACACTATCAGGCATCCCAGGCCTTCTCGTCGCTTTTACTTGCGAGCCGCTCCATATGCATATCTCGAACAATATCATGAGCCTCTTTCGACTTCTTCTGGAATATCCTGGCAATCTCTTCCGCTGTTGACGGCAAGGCTTTTTCCTTGGCGTAGATCTCAGTTAATTCGTTATAATACCGATAAAAGAACAGGAATAGATCCTGATAGCAGTCCTCGGAAAACTGGTTGATGATGATGGTAATAAGCTTACCGTCTTTATCGGTTACGACCCGGGTCTTTTGAAAAGCCTGGATGGTTTCCTGAAAAAGTTTAGTTATATATTCTACGTCCCTGATATCTTGAATCTTGTGAAAATCTTCCTGGAACCTTGATATGGTCGAATAGACAAAGCGGGTAATCTTATTCTGATCAAAGACCTTCTCGGCTTTGGTTAGAGCACTTTTAAAGAGCCCTCTGCTCGAGGTGCTCTCTTCTCGAATCCTCTCCTTGACATCGGCAACCCGGGCATAGATGATTTTCTCTATGTCCGCTTCCTTGGTCTTTAAATCCTCCTCCCGTTTCTCCAAATCTTTGATCTGGCGATACAGGTCGTTGTTGATACTTTTGAATTCTCTGATCCAGATCTGTCGATTATAATACGATTTGAATTCGTTCTCGATCAGGGAAATCTCTTCGATTTCTTCTTTTTGGGAAAGCTCGAGTTCAGCGATAAACTCCCCGTCCATATGATCGGCTGCATCCGAAATTCTGTCCCGGTTTTTTCGTATTGCCTCTACGGATTGATTGACAGCAGCAATGACATTGTTTGCAGCGCTTTCGATTATCGCTTGAATTCTTTCATTTCCGGAAGCGAGGTACTTGGTGATCGCATTGAAACCATTAAATTTTTTTGATAAATTCATAATACTCAGATTAAGATGAAAGGTAATGGATTATGCATTGCAAAATGGCCCCGAGGGAGTGATCAAAAATCGAACGATGTCCTTTTTCTCTTAAATGGTTATAAACATCCAAAGAGGGATCTCTTTTCCAACCAGAGATCCGACGACAAGACTCACTATAGCATATCACAATCTCTAAAACAATTTGTCACAAAATGTCACTTTAACGGGCTTCCGGCAGAAGCTGAAGGGAATCCCACGACACCTGCGGTACCTAGGTCGAGCACACTATATATACTTTTGGAAAAAACGGGAAGCAATTCATTTACTATCGTTTAGCCCGCAAATTTTTAAAAATCACAGGGTAGAACACCCTTCGTCATGCAGAAAAAAAACATCCATGATCTTTCCCGCACCAGGGACAGCATCGAGGTTTCCATTTCCTTTTCAGCCGATCTCAGGGACCTTCTCCATCCGGTGCTGAGATCCTGTCCCACCATCACCCGACGGCCGGCTCATCATACCACGATCAAGGATCTGATAGAGTCAATGCGCATACCTCATACCGAAATAGGCAATCTGGTTGTCGACGGCCTTGAGGTCGATTTCACCTACCGGCTAAAGAACGGAAATGTCATCCATGCCAATTCCACCAGTGCCGGACTCAACCCATGCCTGGCCGACCTGCTTCGACCGACACCTCTTCAGGAAATACGCTTTGGGGTCGATATTAATGTCGCCAAACTTGGTAGACTGCTCCGAATGGTCGGTTTTGACAGCCTGGTTCTGTCGTATCCCGATGATGCCGCACTTGCCGAGACTGCCGTACGTGAGGGACGGATTCTCCTTACCCGTGATAGAAATATTTTGAAAAGAAAAATTATAACCCATGGTCATCTCGTCAGAAACGAGCTACCGGACCAACAACTTTCTGAGATCCTTTCCCTTTACAATCTCTTCGACAAAATCTCCCCGTTCACCCGATGCATGAGATGTAACACACCTCTGCTCCCGATAAAGAAGGAGGACATTAGCCACAGACTTGAGCCACTTACCCAAAAATATTATTCCTATTTCTTCCATTGTCTGGGCTGCGACAATATTTACTGGTCAGGCTCCCACAGGTCCGCCATGGAGCAAACACTGGCCAAGGTCCTCGGTACGGCAAAACGCACATGACCGGCTGAGCGCACATACTTTACTGTCATCAGCCTCAGAGAGAGGGTGGGGATATATCGACTGCTCCCCTGACTCGAAAGGTTAAAAACATTGCGGCGGCCAAAACCAGCAAAAGCACAAAGAGAAAGATCTTCCACCCGTAATATACAAAAAAATACCCCGGCAGAAAAGACCCCAGAGTTCCTCCCATGTAGTACGATGAGATATAAATTCCGTTGGCCAGAGCCTTATTATCCTTGGCCAGTTTGTTGACAAAACCCGATAACAAAGAATGGGCCATGAAAAACCCGAAGCAGAAAATGAACATACCTGCAAACATTACCGGATAACTTTCAACTGAAAACACTATAGTTCCCAGGAAGAAAATCCCTATACCGGTCATAATTGCATCCGGTTCGTTTTTACAATAACGAAGTATCCTTCTGGTATTCACCGAGACCAATACGCCCATGCTGTATCCCAGATATAAAAAACCGATTCCAGTTTCCCGGAAAGTTGGATTGATCTTTTTCAACTCAAAGGGCAAAAAATTCATCAAGGCGGAAAAAACGAAAAAAATACAGAAGATCGCAGGAAAGAGCCAACGGAAACGACCATCCTGTAATAAAGCCATCACCTGTTGTAAATCCGGCCGTTGGTATTTTAATTTCACATTTTTTTCCAAACAGCCAAGGAGAAGGTAATCAAACAGCAAGACAACTCCAAGGACGAAGAAGAAAAAGCGCCAACCAAACAAATCCGTGCACACCCCAGACAGGAATCTTCCGAGAAATCCACCCATAATGGTAGCCGCGATGTACACCGCAATCGAATGCTGAACATTCTCCTGCTTAGATGTATAGGATATATAACTCATCAAGGAGGTGAGTATCGCCGGAATCATCACCCCCTGGATTCCCCTTATCAACAGAAGAGACCAATAGTTCCCGGCCAGGGAAAAAAGAATTTCCAAACCGCCAAGGACGAGAATTGCACCACGAACCAAGGTTTTCGCAGAAATGGCCTCCAGGAGATACCCATAGAACAGAGGAGCAACACCCAAAGGCGCCATCATCAAGGTTGTGAAGAGAAGTGCCTGAAGCTTGGTTAGAGAAAATTCCTGCTGGAAAACCGGTTGGATCGGCTGGGCGGCATACAGTGAACAGATAGTAAAAATTGCTGATATATAGACAACCAGAAGGGGCTTTTTTCCCGTGTATCCCATATCCCCCCCTTAAAACAGGCATCACCCTGCTTGCGAGGGCGTGTGAGACACATGGCAAGCAGACGTAACAGAGAGCAATGGAAGCTACAGGTACAGGAAGCGAAGACCTCAGGCCAGTTGCTCTACAATCTTTTTGAGTGACTCCAGATCAAAAGGTTTTGCTATAGCTCCGCTGAAACCATATGCACTGCAATTGGCCATAATCGGATCATTGGTGTAGCCACTGGAAACAACGACCTTGGCCTCTGGATCAATGGCCAGGATTTGACCGACCGCCTCCTTTCCTCCCATTCCTCCCGGGATAGTCAGGTCCATGATGACAATCTGAAAGCGCTCACTCGTTTGTAACCGACTCTTGTACAAGGCCACAGCTTCCTTGCCTTCTTTTACCAGAACGACATCATATCCCAGAAAGTCGAGCATTTGTTTGGCGATATCACCAACAATCTCTTCATCGTCCATTATCAGGATTTTTCCTTTCCTGTTCTCTGGGGCCACTTTATTTCCTCTATCTTTTTAACACATTGCAAAACCTTGAATACATATCTCCTGCCGTTCAACAAATACAGGACGACGACAACCCATTCCTGCTGAACCCTCTCGATTATCAAATCTTCTTCATTATAAATGATAAAGAAAAAACTTCAGGAATGTCCAGCAAAGACATCACAGATGATTATACATTCCCCAAAGATAGTATGCCAGAATTCCAGTTCAACAGTCAAGATTGTTTACAGAATACTTTTTACTACATTCCTTATTCCCTTTTGAATTTATTACCTATTCAGGGTATCCTTTGTACATTGGAGCAAGAGTGAGAAAATGACGCGGAGAACAGGAAAGATCGTCTACCAGGATTCTTTTGACAACCACCCCGTGGAAATTATTGACGAGGGAGGATATCGCTCCCTGTTTTTTTCCGGGAATGTGCTCCAGAGCAGAGTATCCCTTTCTCGGCCCCATGAACTGGTTCTCTTTTATACCCGATACATGATGGCGGCAACCCTGGTCAGGCCAAAACCAGAACACGTTCTGCTCATTGGCATCGGTGCAGGAACCATGGTCAGCTTTCTCAACCACCATTTTCCTCATTGTGGTGTCGATGCCGTTGACAACTCCTCCCGGATCATCAAACTGGCGCAGGGATTTTTCAACATGCCGGCCTCTCCCCCTGTTACCATCCACTGCCGTGATGGTTTTGATTTTCTAAAAACCATTGGGCCGTCTCAAAATTACGATTTTATCCTTGTGGATGCTTTCAATGAAAGAGGCATGTCAGAGACCGTTTATACCGATACGTTTTTCCATCTGTGCATGAAGACTCTTAGACAGGATGGAGTGCTAAGCTGCAATTTCTGGAGCGGCGATCCTCGAAAACTTGAGTTGGTGAAGCAGGCCTTCGCCGATCAAGCGGTAAGCAGTATTTTCATTCCGGTGCGAAATCGGGGCAATATCGTCGGATTGGCATTCAATAGCCCCGTTCCCTGGGAGAAGATCGACCGTCCCGGCAGCGAACTAAAAATCATATCAAAGGCCTACAACTTCGATATCGCGGAAATTGTCAAAATTGCCAAGAAAACCAACATGAATTCCAGACAACGATTGGAAGCTTTATTTTTGAGGCGCAGCCTGTCTCACCGACAGTGAATCCCCCTTCAAACATTTCCCATCTGCCTCCCGGGCTTTCTGATTGTTATCAACTGATCACGCAGGTCATTTATCTCCTGCAGCCAATACTCCGGCGTTCCGAAATTGTCCATCACCCGGGTCTCGCCATCCTCCACCACCTGATGAATGCACCATGCCATATAATGAACGTAACGCATGGCCCTCAACGGCTCAATCAACCGAAGTGTTCGCCTGTCGAAAGGCCGAAAGGTCTCATAGCCTTCGAGAAAGAGATCGGCCTCCACAAAGGAGTCCTCCAATACCCCCGGGAGCAACATCCAGAAATCCTGGATCGCGGGCCCGACGACCATATCGTCAAAATCAATCAGGGAGAAGGTTTCCGGCGGTCGGTGAATAATGTTGGCATAATGACAGTCCCCGTGCAGACGGCCCATTTCAATTCCATCAAACAGAGGTTGGATTTCTGCGATCAATTCATCTATGACCGTGCTGAATTCACCTCTGAGATCTTTGGGTATGAGCCCGCTTTGTAAAATCTTCTCCGCCTGCGGTAAAGTGGTTGCTGCGGGTTCAAGTCGAATCCTGGCATCTGCTCCGTGAATCGACCCAATATTGTGGACCCTGGCCAGCAATCTTCCGAGTTCCAGCCATTGATCATCACTGTATTCATCAAGACACCGTCCGCCGCATTTGGGAAACATGGCAAAGTGGATACCTTTATAGACGCCGAGTGTCGATCCATCCAGCAGCTTTAGAGGAGCAATAACCGAAATCTCGTGCGTGGAAAGTTCCCGTAGAAATTCATGCTCCTGTACTATGGCCTCCCTGCTCCAGCGACTGGGCCGGTAGAACTTTACTATAAGCATCCGTCCGTCTTGCTGTTCCAATTCAAAGACCCGGTTGATATAGCTGTTAAACGGACGAAAAAGGTTGGTAAAAGGAAGACCAAGCGCGTTTTCGACAAGATTTATCACTCGATCAGGGGTAAGAAGGCCAAAAGAAGGTGCGGTCTTCACAGGAGTGCCGGCGTGCGTTCGTATTTGCCTGGATGAGTGTTTTTTCATGGAACGATAAAATCCTTATACGATATGCAACCATTTTCATATATAGTCTGGTAGGCCCCACATGACATTCACGGGTAAAACCAGCCTCAATGAGCCTATTGCCCATGTATAATCCTGGATTGGAGACTGCCGCCGGATATTCACACTCATTGTATACCCCAACCCCGGTTGCTGCAATGGAGGACGGTAAAATAGAAGCCGAATCAGCAAAAATATCACCCCCCTTTTCAGGAAACTGCACCCTGTGCAAGAAAGAACATATTTTTCCCGGCATATATAGCCTGAAACTCGGTTACACGCTGATGAAAAAAATGGACCAGGGAGAATTTCAAAACGACTCCCTGCCCCTCAACCTTTTGTTCGGTGAAATGCGCGGAAAGATGTTCGGAGTGATGAAATGCCTCACTATCGACAATTCCGAGGTCACCCTGAAGGCCTTTTCCGGGCAGTTTAACGGCAGATGGCATATAGCCGGTTGGGTCCCTCCCCTTTTCGACATTACCAGGTGGAACCGGGTAAACGCACCGGCAGAACAGGACATTAAGGAGATCGGGCGGAGCATTGAAACCTGTGTGGACCCCATGAGAAAAGAACTTTTTCGAAGACGAAGAATCCTTTCCCAAAAATTAATGAAGGAGTTGCATGCACTCTATCGTTTCACCAATTTTTCAGGCAGTACTCTCTCCTTCTCGGATATTTTTCCGGATGATCGCGGCATTCCCACGGGAACCGGAGACTGTTGCCTCCCCAAGCTTTTAAACTTTGCTGCATCCCACGCCCTTATCCCCCTCTCATTCTGCGAATTCTACTGGGGAAGGGAGAATAAATCAGGGACCAGGAAGCACGGCGAATTCTATCTCCCCTGCCGGGAGAAATGCGCTCCACTCGTGGGTACCATGCTCTGCGGACTTGAAAAACTCGATGCGCACAAAAGACTTTAAGATAAAGATTGTTCATACCGATCCTGCTTTTGTCGTCGTCGTAAAACCAGGCGGTTTCCTTTCAGTACCTGGAAGGGGACCAGACAAGCAGGAATGCGTCGTAAAAAGGGTCAAAGAACTTTTCCCCGAATGTATTGACCAACCTGCTGTGCATAGGCTCGACATGCAGACCTCAGGAATTATGGTTCTCGCCTTGACTGGAGATGCCCATCGGCATCTTGCAAGACAATTTGAGCAACGTCTGATCAAAAAACACTATATTGCCGTGGTCCAAGGTTTAGTAAAACCCTATTCCGGGCATATACAGCTCTCCTTTCGGCTCGATCCCGACAACCGCCCATTTCAGATTCATGATCCGCTCCATGGCAAAATAGGAATCACTCTGTGGAAAAAACTCGCCATCGAAGGCGGCAGGACCCGGATTGAGTTCACTCCGCTTACCGGCCGGACGCATCAGCTCCGCGTCCATGCAGCCCATCCCCAAGGTCTTGGCTGCCCCATTGTCGGCGACATACTCTACGGTGATGGGCAAGAAGGTGACACCTTGCTTTTGCATGCAACCTATCTCTCCTTCCAACATCCAACAGAGGGCTCCGTGGTCGAGTTCGAGTCCTTTCCCCACTTTTGACCTCAAAATAAAAAAGGCCGGGTATGGAATCATACCCGGCCTTCACTCATTTCCGTCTTCTTTGGATCTTGTGTCTTTGGCCTTTTTAAATGGCGATCGGATAAAAGCTGATGGCGAAAACACTGACTGCGAGGATTAACATACAGGCAGGGCCAAGAATCGACTTCTCTGTCTCAAAACTCTCTTTTGCATCGTGGAAATACATGTTGACAATCAGGCGCAGATAATACCACATGGACAGGATACTGCTCACGATGCCCAATACAGCCAAGGTAACCTGACCGGCATTGATGGCACTGACGATGATATAAAATTTTCCCATAAACCCTGCAGTCGGCGGAATACCGGCCATGGACAGCAAGAAGATTGTAATGGCAGCCGCGGAATAAGGCCTGCTCTTGGCCAGACCCTTGAAGTCTTCAAAGGAGGTTCTCTTCTCGCCGTTCCCGGTGAGATAAGAAAGAGCGGCAAAGATACCAAGAGTACTTACAGCATAGGCGGCCAGAGAGAAAAGGATCACGCTGCCGCTGAAATGATCGGTACTTACCGCCACCAGTGCAATCAAAAGATACCCGGTATGAACAACACCGGATGCTGCCAGCATTCTTTTCAGAGTGTTTTGACCTATAGCAATAAGGTTTCCACCAAACATCGTCAGAATGGCAATATAGAAAAGATAGGGCACCCACTGATTCTTAAGTGCCGGATTAATCATGATGAAGTTGGCAAATATCGCAAAGATAGCGGTTTTCAAGGCGGTGGCCATAAAACCGGTTACCGGCATTGATGCTCCGTCGTAGACATCAATAACCCAGGCGTGGAAGGGAAAAGCTGCAACTTTGAACAGAAAAGCTATGATGATGAAAAAAACGCCTCCGACCACGGCCGGCGTATGGAAAAGCCCTTCCGTCGCCATGTAGGTTCCCAAAGCGGCGAACTTGGTGCTCTGAATTCCACCATAGATTAGAGCCGTCCCCATGGTGAAGAATGCACCGGTAAAGGCTCCCAGCATGAGATACTTCAAAACGGCTTCAGCGGCTCCCACATTTTTCCTGTTGAAGCCGACCAGGGTGTAAATCGCTAAAGACATTATCTCAAGGGAGATGAAGGCCGTAATCAACTCCTGGGCCATGGTCAAGAGCAGCATGCCACAGGCGGAAAAGGCAATCAGGCTGTAGTATTCAACCAAGCCGAAACTGTTTTCCTTGAAATAACTCTGAGAACTCATCGAGGTAAAGAAACCGCAGGCCAAAATTATGAGCGCGGCAACTCGGGAGAAATCGGTAACCACCAACATCCCATTAAACGCACTCTCATACGGTACAAAATGCCCGGTGGTACCAGTAAGGAGCTGAGCTACAAAAGCCAGAGCAAACACGCACATGCTGACAGGCGAAGCAGCCTCGAGAGTCAGTTTCCCGAATGCAGCCCTAAGCATCAACAGGATGGCTCCCGCACCAACGATAAAAAGAGGGAGTAATAAGAAAAAGTCGCGCGTCATGATATGTACCCTGCCTTATTTCTGTTCAAGTTTATGTCCTTTATCAAGGACTATGGTTTCTGCAACCTGCACATGCTGCGAAATGGAGCTGATCTGAATTTTTGCTGCGGGTTCTATCTTTTTAAGGAACGGTTGAGGATAGATACCCATCACGATAATTATGACAACTATCGGCAGAAATGCAGCCACTTCAGCGCCGCTCAGATCTTTAAATTTAAAAGATGCCTTTTTTGATTTCTCGAAAAATACCCTCTGGAACATCCACAGCATATAACAGACGCCTATGATCAACGACGTTCCAGCCAAAATCCCTACCACTACATTAAACTTGATGGCACCTAGAATAATCAGAAATTCGCCGATAAAACCGCTGGTCCCGGGAAGCCCGACAGAGGCAAGCATCGCCACTGCGAAGAAGAGGGCGAAAACGGGAGCTTGAGATGCGATCCCGCCAAGATCTTCGATTTTTCTGGTATGTGAACGTTCTTCAAGGACACCTGCAAAGAGAAACAGAACCCCGGTACTGGTAGCGTGGGCGACAATTTGATAAATACTTCCGGTTAATGCCTGAATATTCATGCAGAATATACCCAAAGCGATGATGCCCATATGGGAAGCGGAAGAGAAGGCGAGCATTCTTTTGAAGTCTTTCTGCGCGATTGCGGCAAGCCCGCAGTATATCATGCCGATCACTCCGAGATAGGCAAGCAGCAACGCATATCTGGTAAATTCAGGACCAAAAATGGGGATTACAAAACGAATGACCGCATAGACACCGATCTTGGCCATAATGGCCGAAAGAACAAAGGTGGCAGCAGATGGCGCCTCGGTATAGGCATCAGGTAACCAGGTATGGAAAGGAAAAATCGGAATCTTGATCGCAAAGGCCAACATAAATGCGACAAAGGCCAGAAGAGCCCCGGTGCCGTGGAGTTTCATAGCTCCCATCTTGGCGATATCAAAACTCCAACCGCCAAACTGGCTGTGATAGCTGACGCCAAGATAGAGAATTGCAGCCAGCATCAGAAGAGAACCCGCAATGGTATAGATTGTGATCTTGATGGTTGCGGCAACTTTTCCCTCTCCTCCGTAAAGACCGATCATGAAGAAGATGGGCAGAAGCATAACTTCCCAGAAGATGTAAAAAAGGATAAGATCCCCGGCACAGATTGCACCGGCCATTGCCCCTTCAACAATGAGGAGATTGGCGTAATATCCCTTTGGTTTGGTTGAGAATACAAGATAGATCAAGGGAAAGAGAACGGCTCCCGCCATGAGAACGAACAGGCTTATCCCGTCAACACCGAGGATATAGTTTATTCCCAATGATTGAACCCAGGTCTGTCTTTCGACAAATTCCATTCCACCGGCGCCGTTGAATCCCGTGTAGAGTTTCAGACCCAGGATCAATACCGCAACAGACACCACAAAGCCAACCGCCCTGGCACCGTTTTTGGCTACCGGGAATAGCAGCAGCAAGAGCCCTGCTGCTATCGGCAGGAAGATCATAGATGAGAGGATATGTTCCAACATTCTTGCACCTTACCTAGTTCAACGTTTGAGAAATTAACAGACTTAAAAGGCTCAATCCTATGACCATATAAATCGCATATACACGGACAAACCCTGTTTGAAAGACCTTGAATGCACTCCCGGCAATGCTGTATATGCCGGCTGTCAGCCTTCGAGGTCCATCGGTGACATTGGGATCAAATTGTTTCCAGATAAATGAACCGATAAGTTTGTACGGCTGGACGAAAACCGCATCATACAACTCATCTATATAGAATTTATTGTAGGCAAATTTGGAAAAACCAGAGAAATACGGAACCTCGGCACCCCGGGCAAATTTGAAAAAGGCAATGGCAATACCGATAAGGACAACTACGACGCTTGCCCCCATGGCCATCCATTCCATGCCTTCTGTGGCATGAACGTGATGGTCCAAAACACTTGGTGCCAACCAATGGGATACCAGTTGGTGCCCTCCGAAAACCTCGGGCAGATTCATCAAACCGGCGAAAAGAGCACCTGCAGCGAGAATCACCAAAGGCGCGGTCATCACTGCCGGCGGTTCATGGGCATGATCATAGGCCGATTTGCTGTGCGGCTCGCCATGGAAGGCGACAAAGATCATCCTGAACGTATAGTAGGCTGTCATACCGGCCACCAGAACCCCGATGATCCAGATACCTTTGTGTCCACTTGCAAGCGCGGAAAACAGTATTTCGTCCTTGCTGAAGAACCCGGAAAACGGCGGACAACCGGCCAGGGCCAGGCCTCCTATAACCATGGTCCAGTAGGTAATCGGCAGTTTTTTCCTCAACCCACCCATTCTCCAGATATTCTGCTCATGATGCATGGCATAGATGACTGAACCGGCACAGAGAAAGAGCAGAGCTTTAAAAAACGCATGGGTTACGACATGAAAAATTCCAGCCGAGTAGGCCGCGACCCCGACGCCAGCGAACATATACCCCAACTGGCTTACAGTGGAATAGGCCAGGACCTTTTTGATGTCGTCCTGGAACATGGCAAAGATTGCGGAAACAAGCGCAGTGAGAATACCTATCCATGCTATAACCTCTCCTGACAGAGGGATATGGGCATAGAGGAAGCTGAATCTGGCGACCATGTAGACACCGGCCGTCACCATTGTCGCCGCATGGATAAGCGCGGAGACGGGTGTCGGGCCGGCCATGGCATCAGGCAGCCAGACATAGAGCGGGATCTGAGCTGATTTGCCGGTGGCGCCGACAAAAAGCAGCAGACAGACAACCAGCCCCATTGCCGGAGTGAGCATGGGTGCATTTGCCTTCAAAGCGATAAAGTCAAATCCGTGGGTCCCGATACTCCAGAAGAGGAAGGCCATTCCTAAAACGAATCCCAGATCGCCGATTCTGTTGACGATAAAGGCCTTGTTTCCGGCAAGTACATTGCTTCGGTCGTCATTATAATAGCTGATCAACAGGTAGGAACAGAGACCGACACCCTCCCAGCCGACGAACATGACCACAGGACCGTCTCCCAGCACCAAAATGAGCATGCTTCCCAAAAAGAGATTCATATAGGCGAAATACTTGCCAAATGATTTGTCTCCGCCCATGTAACCAATGGAGTAGATGTGAATCAGCGTCCCGATAAAGGTAACGAACAGCAGAAAAAGCGAACTCAAGGGGTCGGCGAGAAACCCCATGTTGATATGCAGCTCTCCCACGCTGAACCAGGTAAAGGCCTTGTGGACCAAAATTCGCTGATCAACCGGCATCGCCTGGAGGAGTTGAAATACCTGAAGGGCCATAATGCAGGAGGCAGCCGGTCCCAGGCAGGCTATAACACCATAAAATTCTTCTGAAAACCCTTTGGTTTTGCAGGTCATCACATGCAACAGCCCGATCACAAAAGCACCGACAAGCGGCATCAAGGGGATCAAACCGAGATAAAATGTAGCAGTATGTTCCATTAGATCACCCCTTCAACGTACTGAAAATGTTTGTATCCAGCACGCCCTTATGCTTATGCAGTAAGATGACGACGGCCAGGGCCAAGGATGCTTCCGCAGCCGCTACGGCGATTACCATCAACGCCAGGATCTGACCATCCATGCTGATATGCAGACGAGAAAATGAGATAAAGGCCAGATTGGCGGCATTTAACATCAACTCAATCGACATAAACACCGTGAATACATTTCTTCTGGAAATCACTCCCAGGATGCCCAGGGAAAAAAGTATGATACTCAAGGTAAGATAATTACTAATCACTTGCCATCCTCCCTCTTTCCGGCCAGAACCACGGCACCAATAAGTGCAACCAGCAGCAGAATAGAAACGATTTCGAAAGGAAGCAGCCAGTTCTTAAACAGCAACAGCCCAACCTCCTTTACGCCCCCAAAGCCCCCACCGAGAATATCAGTGGTGCTTCCCGGAAGACTCTTAACTATTTTGTGTAAAAACCAGGCGATCGGTGTAATGATAACAGCACCGCCCAAAAGGAACATGCCCCGCCCCTTTTCATCCGGCAGGTCTCTGTCCTGGATGTTCAGGAACATGATGATGAAGACGATCAGAGACATGATTGCTCCCGCATACACGATCAACTGAACCAAAAACATCAGTTTGGCGGAGAGAAGGGCATAGAGACCCGCGAGCGAGATCAGGGTAACCACAAAGCTCATCGCCCCATTCATCGGGTGTTTGAAGAGAATCAAGCCGATGGCGCCTACCACCGCCATAACAGCCAATCCGAAAAATAGCAATTCGGCAAACATGATATCAAGCGCCCCCTTTCTTATATTCTTCTTCGCTAAACGCACCCTTAGTTGCCAACAGATCGTCGATCCCTACAAACACTGATGCACGATCATAACTCGTAACCGAAAAAATCCCGCTGTCCATCCGGATCGCATCCATCGGGCAGGCCTCGACACAATAGCCGCAGTAAATGCACTCCAACAGATCAATATTAAAACTTACGGGAACCTTTTCGGACTTTCCGTCCCAACGCTCACCGGACTCGATCGTTATACACCGCGCCGGACAGTTGGTCTGACACATGAAACAGGCAACACACTTGACCGTACCGTCCTCGTGGGTCGTCAATCGATGACGCCCGCGCCAGCGCGGAGTAATCTCCGGTTTAACCTCCGGATAATGCCGAACGTAAAGTTTCGAATTATCCAGAAGATTCAGCCAAAAATGGCCGAAAGTAACGCACATTCCTCTTACGATCTCAAACAAAAAGATCTTCTCCAGAAAACTCGATCCCTTTCGTTCCAAGACCTTGGTAGTTATACTCATGCCATCCCCCTTCAGCTCAACGCAACGACGACTGCACTTGTGATAAAGATGTTCAGAAGTGCCAGAGGCAACAGCATCTTCCATCCTAGTTTTTGCAACTGATCATAACGAAAGCGTGGCAGTGTCCAGCGGACCCATACATAGACAAAACACATCATGAAGGTCTTTACCAGGAAGGTCGCTATCTGCAACAAGACGACCAGTACCCGACCTGCCGCACCACCGCTGGCATTGAGCATATACCCGATCAATACCGCTTCGACAAGGGCCACCATCATCCACAGGATGATGGTATAGACATTTGCCTCCCGAATCCTGGGATCTTTGGGTCGGTCGTAATGACTTCTGTTGTTCTTTCTCATCCAGCCGGTGAAGATAGCCGAGGCCAGAGGGATAAAAATAATCAGGGCGATGGTTACTGCGCCAGCGTTGGCAAGCAGAGTGTCGGTCGAAAGCCACGGTATCTGATAACTCCCGAAAAACAGCGTTACAATCAGTGCACTTGAAACGAACATGGCCACATATTCACCCATGAAGAACAGGGCGAATTTCATCGAGCTGTACTCTACATGAAATCCCGCGACCAGCTCGCTTTCACCTTCCGCCAGATCAAAAGGTGTTCGGTTGGTCTCGGCAAAAGCGGCAACTATGAAGATCAAAGCCCCCAAGGGCTGGAGAACAACCCCCCACATGGGGATGAATCCGAAGAGCAACCGTCCCTGAAAATGGGCCATCTGACCGAGGTCGATGGTTCCATAAACCGTCAGTAGGCTGACCAGGGCAAGCCCCATGGGAATCTCGTAGCTGATGACCTGCGCTGCCGCACGGAGACCACCCAGAACACCAAACTTGTTATGGGAGGACCAACCGGCCAGGATTATCCCGTACACGCTGAACCCGGCGATGGCAAGAAACCAGAGGATGCCAAGGCTCATTGGAATACCCTGCATGATGTACCCCTTTCCCGACAGGACCAGAGTATCGGCGAAGGGAACAACGGCAAAGGAAACCAGCGCACAAACGAAGACGATTAACGGAGCCAGGACAAAATAGAATTTATGTTGGCTGTGCCCTGGGATGACGTCCTCCTTGAAGATCAATTTCACCGCATCGGCCAGATTCTGGATAAGACCTGCTGCCCTGAATCCTCCGACATTACAGCGATTTGGGCCTGCACGATCCTGGAAGAATGCGGCCCCTCTTCGTTCCAGCCAGACCAGTACTGCGATGAAGCAGAGCGGCACAAAGGCTCCGAAAGCCACCCGGAGAAGAATAAGTAGAATATCAAGCTGGGACATGGGAAGCCTCACTATCTGTTAATTTCAATCCTCCCTCGGGGACAACACCCGAAAATGAGGGAATTACCTTCTTCATTTCCTCTGCAATATCATCCATCGAAACCGACCCGCCCAAACGCTTCACGATCTCGATCATATCGGTGGAAGGGGTATTTTTATGGACCGCCTTGGCAAAATGCTGCAGGACACCATCCGTATTAATTACACTCCCCTCAGACTCACTGTAGGAGGCAACCGGAATTGCAACTGCCGCGGTCTTGGTAAAAACGTTTTGGTGGGTACTGATGGAAACGACCGCTACTTTTGTCAGCATGGCATCGAATTCACCGCCGGAATCGCCTATCAGCAGATCATTGTTAAAGCTGATCAGCGCTTCGGCACCGTTCAAAGCAGATATAAAGCCGTCTTTTGAGGTATCGATTCCCAAGAGCTTCAGGGCTGCACGATTTGCAGACTTATCATCCTGAATCAGCCATCCGTCCCCGTCTCCTGCCTTGATGTATCCATCGCTGTATCCGGAAACCATGGCACCGACCTCCTGGGCCAGGGCCTTGATCGCAATCATCTGTTCCACAGTGCAACTGGGAGATACCAGGAGAAGGGCTTTTGCAGACAACGCCTTTTTAGCGGCGACAATGGCATCACCAAAGGAAGATTCTTTTCCTTTAATTCTGGCAACAGTCAACCGACCCTCGTTTTCCGCATGATAGGTCATGCGCCCTTCATCGCAGATGAAGTAGCCGTTAACCTGTTCATTGAGCCGCGGCCTGAACCTGTAGATCACATCATCCTTGTATTTTTCACAGTTGTGATCGATAAAGATATTGCATCCCTTGGAACACCCGTGGCAGATACCCTTGCTCGGCGTCAGAAACCAGACTCTTTGCTTGAAGCGAAAATCAGCGCTGGTCAGCGCACCAACCGGACAGAGATCGACCACATTCAGGGCATAGCGATTATTGAGCGGCCGTCCAGGAAAAATCTCGACCCTGGCCTGATCTGTACGATTGACAATGCCCAGCTCACCGGTCTTCGTGATCAGACGGGTAAAACGCACACAACGGGCACAGAGGACACAGCGTTCCTGATCATGGACCACACCACACCCGAAATCAATGCGTTTTCCTTTTTTGACAACCGGAACCGTCATCCTGCTGTCCCTGCGATCATACTTCATATAGTAATCCTGCAGGACACATTCCCCCGCCTGGTCACAGACCGGGCAGTCGATCGGGTGATTGATCAGTTCCAGTTCCATGACATCAGCCTGAATCTTCTTGATGTTGTCGACATCGATCAGGACTTTCATGCCTTCAGCAGCCGGGGTCTTACAGGCCGGTACCAGCGGCGGCCTGCCGTCCTCAATGCCGACTAGGCACATCCGGCAATTTCCATCTGCGCCTAGGGCGGGATGGTAACAGAAATGGGGAATCTCGATGCCGACGACCTTCAGGGCATCAATCAGGTTTTTACCCGACTCCACCTCCACTTCAACTCCGTTAACAAAAAGTTTTACCATTTCAGCCATGAGTCAGCCCTTATCCCTGTGTCTGAGCGGCCGTTGCAGAGGCGCCTTTTGTAACATAGGCCTCGAATTCGTGCCGGAACTTATCTAGATAACTGCGTACCGGCATGGTGCAAGCTGCCGAAAGTACGCAGACGGTTTTCCCTTCGATGTTGTCGCAGAGCTCTCGTAAAAGATCGATATCAGCAATCGTCCCGTCACCCCGAAGAATCTTTTTGACGATCTTCAACATCCAGCCGAGACCCTCCCGGCAAGGTGTACACTGTCCGCAGGATTCATGGTGGTAAAACTGAATCAGGTTTTCCACCAGCTTGACCATATCGACCGTCTCGTCAAGCACGACGATACCGCCGGAGCCGAACATGGTCTTATGGGCGGCCATGGATTCATAATCAAGGGTCAAATCCTGGGCATCCTCCAGAGTCTGAACAGGCGTTGAGCTTCCACCGGGAACGATCCCCTTCAGCTTTTTGCCGTTGAGGACACCGCCTGCCACCTTTTCAATGACCTCAAGGATCGGCAGTCCCAGCGGCAGTTCATACATGC
>Ga0307440_1000453_pt1 | contig 20268 bp, 23 predicted proteins | sample SalMarWE160410MG_FD_202150 | JGI IMG/M metagenome (GOLD analysis project Ga0307440, IMG submission 202150) | Salt marsh sediment microbial communities from the Plum Island Ecosystem LTER, Massachusetts, United States - WE1604-10 | ecosystem: Environmental > Aquatic > Marine > Intertidal zone >... | reverse complement strand
CCCTCACATGGTATTTCTTTTCAGACATTTCAGTCCTCCCTTTAACGACCGATCTTCACCGATGATCATGCAATGCCAAAACCTATCAAGGATCTCCCCCACCTGCTCAGGCAAGGGATTCCGTTCGTCACGGTTCCGGCGCAGCGTTCATTTCAACTTTGAATCGTGAACCCTGAACCGGAACCTCAACTGTTACAGCCTGTCATCTGAACCCGTTACGCCGCACTCAGGTATGTAGCACGACACATCGACAAATTCACACTTCTCCTTGCAGGAGGGGCAGTCCTCCGGCGGTCTTTCGGCCTTGAGGGTATACCCGCACTTCTGGCATTTCCACTCTCCCATAACTATTCCCCCTATGACTTTTACGCTTTCCACAAACCGTGGAGGTTGCAGTATGCCCGTGCCGTCACCTGACCGGCATCAATCTTGAATTGGGCTTCCGGGGCGTCGCCCGGTTTCAGGAACTGAACGTACGATTTCTCACCGGCCACGAGTTCGATCCATTCGATATAGTGCTTCTCCTCCATGGGATGGGGCACCTCACCCAACTTCACCTTGTATCCGTCGGCAGTCTTTTCCACCACCGGCACGTGTTTTTCCTTGGCAGCGTCCACGGTGTTTTCCTTGAAGAGTTTCATGGGCTCGCCGCAGCAGACAAGTTCCCCTCCGCCGGCATGCATCACCAATACGATATTCCCGCATGCTTCACACTTGTACACTTCCAGTTTTTCCGCCATCTTATTTTCCTCCTCCAAATTGTTTAAAGTAACATCAGCGGGACGATCCGCCCCAAAAGACTATCTTCCTTCCACCTATACCAACCCCTTCACTGCATCAAGGACGGCCTCGTAATCGGGCTCCTCCCCCACTTCTTTGACAACCTCAAGGTACCGGATAACGCCGTCCCTATCCAGTACAAAAACGGCCCTGGCCAGCAGACGAAGCTCTTTTATCAGTACCCCATAGGTTTGTCCGAAAGCCGCGTCTCGATGATCCGAAAGGGTAATGACCCGGTCAATGCCGGCGGCCCCGCACCACCGTTTCTGTGCGAAGGGCAGGTCCATGCTGACCGTAATAATCACCACCTCATCACCCAGCCCGCCGGCCTCTTCGTTGAATCTCCGCGTCTCCATGTCGCAGGTCGGCGTATCCAGTGACGGCACGGACGCGACGATACGGACCTTTTTATCAAACGATGAAAGGGCCACCGGCGCAAGGCCGTTGTCTAACAGTTCAACATCCGGGGCCTGGTCACCGACTTTCAGAGCGGTCCCCAAAAGCGTAAGGGGACTTCCCTTCATAGTAATCATACCAGAACGTTCTTCCATAATAAACCTCTTTTCTCTTTCAAACATAGTTCATCCAGTCACAGCACGCTCTCGGCAGGGGCATCGAATGTTCATGCCCCGCCTGCCGTATGCGTCAATAATTTTCTCCCAGCAATTCAAAATGGGCCTGTGGATGGTCACAGGCGGGGCAGGTGTTCGGCGCCTCATACCCCACGTGCAGGTAGCCGCAATTCCGGCATCTCCAGACGACTTCTTCATCACGCTTGAAGACGCGTCCTGCCTCGATATTGGCTGCCAGATCGTTGTAGCGCTTTTCGTGCTGCTTTTCGGCCACCGCGATGTTACTGAAGACCGTGGCAATTTCAGTAAATCCCTCTGCCTTGGCAGTTTTTGCAAATCCGGGATACATCTCGGTCCATTCATAGTGCTCACCACCCGCAGCAGCCCTGAGATTTTCCAGTGTCGAGCCGATAACTCCTGCGGGAAACGCCGCAGAGATTTCCACTTCACCGCCTTCCAGGAATTTAAACAGCCGCTCGGCGTGCTCTTTTTCCTGGGCGGCCGTTTCCTCAAAAATATGGGCCATTTGGACGAAACCTTCTTTTTTTGCCTTGCTTACAAAATAGGTGTAACGATTCCTCGCCTGGGACTCCCCGGCGAATGCAGTTAACAGATTTTTCTCAGTCTTGCTTCCTTTCAATTCCATCGCTCTCTTCCTCCTCATTAGAAAATTGATATCAGCTCAAAATTTCGGGGTTGAATTCCCTTCTCTATCGCAACGTGGACGTTGCTCCCACAACGCATTGAATGATCATCATGTATAGGAGCGACCCCTCGGTCACGGACATGTAACTCAACCCTCCTCTCCAGAATATGATCTTGCAAGGAGAAGCCCGGGTTGTTCCCTCTTATAAAGTGACCGGGACAGAAAACCGTTTTTCCCTGAAATGCACTTTCGCCCTCTGGCATCTCGGACAGGTCAGTTGTTCAGGCAAATCATCAAAAGGAGTTCCGGGTTTCCACCCGACGTCCACATCCCCTTTTTCGGGCTCGTATGTGTACCCACATGGGCACTTATATTGATGAACCTTTCTAAAAACAGTCGATGGCATGATTCCCTAACTCCCTTCTGCAATCACATATCCAGGGCCTGCCAATGATCTGAAGGCCTTCTTACTGGCACCACAGATTGGGCACTTCCAGTCATCGGGCAGGTCTTCAAACTGTGTGCCTTTTGGGATCTTGCCCTTCCTGTCCCCTTTATCAGGGTTGTAGATATATCCGCAACTCGTTGTCTGGCATTGCCACATCTCTTCCGGTTTTGCCATTTCAGCTCTCCTTCGTTCTTTTGCTCACCCATTCAATTGCGCGCCAATGGAACGTCCGTAGTCCTGGCACGCCTTCATCCCATCCGGGGTGCCGATAATGGCTTCCTTGATTCTGAGGGAACCCAGGTCGCTTATTTTCATCTTGAATACATACTGCATGGTATCAAGGATGATACCCGGCGCATCGCCACTGTGGGTATAAGAGCCGAATGCGCCCCCTATTTTTCCTTCCAGGCCTGCCTTCTGCGCCAGAAACAGGAATGTCTTCATCGTCCCGATCATGTCCCGGTGGTACGTAGGCGAGCCGAAAATGTAGGCATCATATCCCTTCAAATCCTCTTCCTTTTTTAGCTCCGTTATCTTTCTCAACGCTACATCATCCCCACTGAACCGAACCCCTTCAGCAATATACTCTGCCATCTTTTCCGTATTTCCTGTTCTGCTCCCATACGCGATCAATACCTTTTGCATCTATGATCCTCCATGTTCATTAGTAAGTTGAAACCTTCGGGTGGCGGTTGCCAATCTTTATCAATCTCCTATCGCGTAATAACAACGCTTCGGTGAGATCACTTTTCCCTGTTTTTTCAATGAATTGATTACGTTGGATACTTCTTTCCCTTCCACACCAAGCATCTTGGCTACATCGCCCGGCCTGACGGGTTTTCCAGCCTTCTTCATGGCATCCAGCACCTTTTGTTCCATGTTTTCTCCTCCTTTACTTTAAGTCCCCAACCGGTTTTTGCAAGGCCCGAAGGTTTCACTCTCCATCTCGAAATTCTGACTATTCCGTATTAAGTTCCTCTTTCAACCAGTCTTTGACTTCGTCTTCAACTGCGTAGATGCCCTTACGAGAATAGGTACTTTCCCTTATTCTTTTCTTGAGCCCCGGCGGGACTTCGATCTTTGCCAGCTCCACGGAGCCTTCAGAGTTTCGCCTCACGAAATAGATAATGGGATCCTCTTCCCACGTATTCAGTACAAAATAATGGGAGACGTCATTTTTGGATCTGATCATATGATAACCGCGACTCCAGTTGTTCCCCCATTCCAGGTACAACCTGACGGCCTCCTCAGGAGTCATGTCCCAGTCGATGGCTTCTATCAATTCCAAGTTCTTTTTCAGCTCACCCAGACCCATCATAACACATCACCTCCCTCTCAGCTAATCCTGACCTCTTCTCAAGTGAAAATCCCGATCACATCAGGCTTTTCACCATCCTTTCTTCTCGTGAGCAATACGCTCCGATTCAGCGAGCTTTTTTATTCTATATGCGGAATCTCTCAAGATACCATAAAGTACACCACACCCGTCATCCTCTCTAACGGAATCTCCGTAATCAGCGAGTTCCACCATTTCGTCAACAAGCTTCAATGTCCGTCTTATGCTCACATCGCACGGCCGCATGCTTCACCCCCGAGCCCTCTTCGGGCAGTTTCTCTCTTCTTTAGGAGCATGTTCCATGCCAAAAGTGCACGCTTTTCCGTAGCAATGAAAAGTCTATAAACTCAATAGGTTACATCTTGTTAGAAAATGGTTGACCGGCCTTGGCACAGGGTAATGAGACAGTTTTGTCTCAGGTTCAAGGCCGTTTGTTATTTGTTGATATTACGGCGCTTTTTTTTGACCTGCCGAACCCATGGGATGGCAGCGGGTCTGGAATCCAAGGAATAACTGTTGAAGCATCGTCTCATTAGTGTTTTTGGAACAATAATGTCTCATGAGACGCTTGAGGTAGATTCCGAAGCAGAGGATTTTGAAACGGAAGATCTGATCGAAATGTTGATCGGCTCGGAGCATTCCGGGTTCATGGCCCAAGAATCCAACCCGGTGAAGAAGAGGCCCTTAGACCAGAGCCGTATTTCATGAAACCCCGTTTTTGTTTCTTTTTACCTCTTCAATCACATCAATGATTTTACCCCTGATCCCAGAGAGTTTTTCCTCATCAGTTTGACGTGACCTTTATCTTAACATGATAGATAAACAAAGCGTAATAGGTAAATAAGGGAAATCATGTATTTTGGGGGCATAAGTAAAAAATGCCCTGTTCGACGCCGTTTCCCTTACGAAGGCATCCGGGGTATGCTGAGTCTGGTCTTCGGAAATTTCCTCGAGAGAAAAAGTCTGTCCCAAGGTCCATCCAATTTAGTCTTTTTAGGCAAAAATACATGAATAGAGAAGCAGGAATACATTGGAAACACCATTTACTTTAAAGCTGACAAAAATATGATTTATCCATTCCAATTCAAAAATGACCTGACCTCCGTTTCCTCAGGTCTTGTCTCAATCCAGCCCGAGGAGTCAAGAGTATAATTCCCCACCCCTTGGGCCTCAGATGGTTTTGGTTTTGATACCCCGCTGCTTGTGGTGGGGTCGTTCATAATTCCAGTTGTGTCCTTAACGCATTAGTCTGAATTCCCAAAAGGAGATTTTATGGCCCATGTTGACAAAAGGCAAAACGGCGTTGCAGTAGACAAAAATGAGGGCTATGATTTAGCCTTTTACAAATTTATTATTGACAGCCTTCCGGTAGCTGTTTTAACGGTGAATGCCGATTTTAAGATAACAGGGTTTAATCCCCGGGCCGAAGATATCACCGGTTATTCAGAAGAAGAGGCATTAGGTCATTATTGTGGCGCGGTTCTGAAAGGAGCTATGTGTGAGTTCAATTGTCCTCTAAAAGGTGTACTCAAACACAAGAAACCCGTATCTCAAATGGAAACAACCGTTTGCAATAAGCAGGGAGAAGTCGTACACGTCGGAATGAATACCGCAGGCCTATTTGATGATGAAGGTTGCCTTATCGGCGGGGTTGAGGCGTTTCATGATATTTCCCGACTGAAAGCTATGGAGCGAGAAAAGGACAATCTCATCTCCATGTTTGCCCATGACATGAAATCCTCAATTACTATTATCGGAGGATTTGTTTTACGCCTCTTAAAAAGGGCGCCCAGCATGAGTGAAGAAAAACAAAAAAAATATCTTGAAATTATCAGAAAAGAATCAGGGAACCTGGAATTTATGGTCGAAGATTTTCTGGATTTTGCCCGCCTGCAAACCGGCAAACTGAAACTGGATTTTGGGCCTACCTCCTTGGACAGAGAATTAATGGAGCTTTTTGAAGCCTATCAGGTAAAGGCCAAACAAAGTGGAATTCATTTAGAGTTTCAAACGGATGAAGCATTACCGGTTATCAGTGCTGACGCTCAGCGGCTTCGCAGGGTCTTTGCCAATCTTTTGGATAATGCCTTTAAGTTTTCGAAACGTGAAGGGAATGTTGCTCTTACCACCCATGAGACTGAGAACGACGTCATTGTCAGGATAGAAGATCAAGGAAGAGGGATTGATCCGGGAGATCTTCCCCATATTTTTGACGCCTTTCATCGGGGAAAAGGTACAAAAAAGTATGAAGGCTCTGGTGTGGGTTTGGCCGCGGTAAAGACCATTGTAGAAGGTCATGGAGGACGAATCCGTGTTGAAAGTAAATTGGAGAAGGGTTCTGTTTTTACCATTGTTTTGCAAAAGTCTTTGGACCAGGAGGATGAATAGATATCGCCTGAGATATGAACAATTTGATTACCATCCGAATTGGATTGTTGAAACATCTGGATTGTATTACAGGGTTTCATTCAAATGAATACAGGATGTGCCTTATTCATCGATTGGCTTGATTTTGATAGGGGGGCATATCACTATCAATTAGAAGTGGAAAGGACAACGTATCAACTACCGAGATTCTGTGACAACAGATCAAAATACACGCAAACATGTCATGTGGTGGAAACACAGAAAGAAAAGTGAAAATAGGCGGGAACTAAGGATACTCCTTGATAAAGATTCATTCGATCGATTTAATCGGCTGAAAGCGCGAATCCCGGCGTTTGACAGTACGAAGATAATGGCGGCTGCATTAAAATGCCTTGAGCAGAAGACTGACAGGATTATTAAGAGACAGATCAGGATCAGATTCCGTGTCTTGGAAAAAGAAGGCCACTCCCGAATCGGTGAAAAAAATAGTTGAGTTGAATCTTACCAACCAAAGCTTCCTACCTTTCCGTATTACATTTTCCATCCATTCACAAATGTCTCCAAGGCGTGTTGAAATTACATATACGCCATTGACTTGCCAGGTTAATTTCCCTATTTTCTATGACTGATGAGAGAGCTAAAAATGTTTTTCCAACATCGAAAGAAAAATAGATTCTTTTGCAGCTCTTTACAGGGTAGCTAAAATGAAAGGTGAGGCCAAAACAAGAAAGCGGCTCATGGATGAATTGGAGGACCTGCGCGGACGCATGTCGCGGATAAAAGAACTGGAAGCAAGGCGCAAGAGAATGGAAGAGGAATTGAGCATTGTATATGATGCGCTGAACTCTTCAGCGAGTGGGGTAATTATTACAAACCTTGAAGGACGGATTAAATATGTCAATCCCGCGTTTCTGAGAGTATTCGGGTATGCAAAATCAGAAATACTGGGAAGGAACGCAGCAGACCTTTTCCCGACAGAAGAGGTGAGAAAATTTGCCGATGTCAAGACTATCATTGATGAAACGAAAGGGGAGACTGAGGAATTTGTGGCTCAGCATAAAGATGGTACTAAGTTTCCTGTAGAAGTCTCTTCTTCAAATGTTACAGATAATAACGGTAATATAGCCGGTAGGATGGCTTCATTTATTGACCTCACGGAACGTAAACAGGCGAAAAAGGCTGTTCAGGAATCTGAGAGACAGATTCGTATTCTCTCTTCGAGGCTCTTAGAAGCCGAGGAAAATGAAAGGAGATTGATTGCCCAGGACCTCCATGACATATTGGGGGCAAGTTTAACCGCCATTAAATACAGTCTCGAAAAGCATATTGATGATGTGGAAAGAAATGCGGGGAAAGAAGTAAACTCATTAAGGCAGGTCGTCACGATGGTCCAAGAAACCATGAAAGAGACCAAGCGGATTTACAGAAATTTGAGACCCCCCATACTCGATGATCTGGGAATTCTTGCAACTATCAGTTGGTATTGCCGGGATTTTCAGGAAGTCTATTCAGGTATCAGGGTAGAAAAAATATTTGATATAGAAGAGAATAGAATACCAGAGCCTTTGAAAACAGTGATCTACAAGCTATTGCTTGAGGCCCTCAATAACGTTGCAAAACACAGCGACGCAAATCTGGTGCGGCTTTCTCTGAAGGAAAGAGAAGGGAGTACGGAGCTTTCTATTGAAGATAACGGCCAGGGATTTGATCTTGAGAACATACCGGGTGGCGAAAATGAAACAAGCGGATTGGGCCTTGCCAGCATGAAAGAAAGAGCGGAAATCTTTGGAGGTTCTTTTGAAATTTCTACCAGCAAAGGAAAAGGAACTGCAATCCGCGTCTCATGGCCTTGTAACTGATTTAGCAACCAGTCCTCTCTCGATGGCATAGGCTGTCAGGGCGGATGCCGTGTGGAGATCCAGCTTCCGCATGATATTGCTCCGATGTTTTTCGACGGTTTTTGCGCTTACGCACAGGTAATCGGCAATCTCCCTGTTCTTATACCCCTCGCCAACCAGCTTTAGGATCTCTCTTTCCCGCCTGGTGAGACTATCCCATGATGAACTGGATTTTAGCGTTTCTCTGTCCTTCAGGTATCCCTCTAACACCTTTTGGGAAATCCCGGGACTTATATATCGATTTCCTGATAAAACCCTCTTTATGGCCATTATTAATTCGGAGCGGCTGGCATCTTTGAGACAATAACCGTCTGCCCCTGACTGAAAGACTTCGAGGATATACTCCTCGGATTCATGAACAGTTAAAACTAGTATTTTGGTCTCTGGAACCTGTGTTTTTGTGTCTCTGATAACCGATATGCCATTCATCCTTGGCATGCTGAGGTCTAACAAGAGGAGATCAGGCTTATATTTTTCGACACAGCGCACAGCGTTAAGGCCGTCTTCCGCCTCCGCTACAACTTCGAGGTCATCAGTTGACGTTAACAAGGACTTCAATCCTTCTCTCAGTATTTTTTGGTCTTCGGCTATTACAATTTTCTTTCTTTCAACCACAATAAAACTCCAACTGAGGGAATATATAGCGAAAAATACAGGATAGAATGAATATACTATGAGACAAAATTATAGTAAAGTTTTAGTTAGAAATAACACTGAATGAGGCAACAGGAATGAGGAGATATTTAATGGTTTAAAGGTCTCTAATGAATAAAAGAATCAAGATATTGCTTATTGAAAACAGTGCTCGCTTTCGGGCCACAATAAAAGAGATTTTGATTTCAAAATTTCCTTCAATTTCTATCAAGCAGGCGACAGATGGAAGGGAGGCCCGCATAAAACTCTCGAGGTACCGACCCGATCTCATATTCATGGACATTAAATTAGCGGAAGAAAACGGTCTAGTGCTAACCAAGAAAGTAAAAGAAATATATCCTAATGCGGTTATTATCATCTTAACCCATCACGATTTACCGGAATACCAAGAGGCGGCATATCAAAATGGGGCGCAGTATTTTCTTTCGAAGGAAACAACAGGAGCGGAAGAGATTGTTGGATTGGTCGAGATACTACTCGCCGGTGAAAGAGGTCAGGGATCAATCAGTATTGACTCACTGAAGTGCTAAATCCTTCGGCCGTCATGAAAAATATGGAGACGGGACGGGCGGATAACCAGGGAAATAGTTTCACCTAACTGAAATGAGTCCTCTTTGGCGGCCCTCGCCGTGAGACTGGTAGATCCCAGTCTGGTGTGGATGTACTTTTCAGCACCAACATCGGTTACCACCTCCACCTTTGCCCTGAGACCTCTCTCGGCTTCACGAACCACTGTTATATCCTCGGGACGGACGCCTATTTCCAACTCTCCGTTCCCAAAACGCAAATCATCATGAACATATTCAAGATGAAAATCCTGGGTTTTAATAATGAATCGCCCTTTCTGTTCTGTCATTATGCCTTTAAATAAATTGATCATAGGAGACCCGATGAAAGTGGCCACAAATGTATCTGCGGGTTTGTTATAGATGATTTCAGGTCGGTCTATCTGATGGACTTTCCCTTCTCGCATAACAATCACTTTGTCCCCAAGCGTCATGGCCTCCACCTGATCATGGGTCACATAGAGAGTAGTGGTTTGGATCTGCTTGTGAAGTTTTTTGAGCTCCAGCCGGACATTGACCCGTAAACGTGCATCCAGATTACTCAGGGGCTCATCGAGGAGAAATATGTTCGGACGTCTGACCAGGGCTCTGCCCATGGCAACACGCTGCCTCTGTCCCCCTGAGAGTTCCTTCGGCCTTCTGTCAAGCAGTTCCGTAATCCCCAAAAGCCTTGCTGTCTCCATGATCCTTTTTCCAATCATTTCCTTGGGTACGCCCCGCATCCGAAGACCAAATCCCAGATTTTGGGCCACGGTCATATGGGGATAGAGCGCGTAATTTTGAAAGACCATGGCCACATCCCGTTCTCTCGGGGAGAGGTTTGTTACGGATCGGTCGTCAATAAAGACAGTGCCTTGGTCCTGAAGGGTCAAGCCGGCGATGATTTCCAATAACGTACTTTTCCCACAGCCCGAAGGGCCGAGAAGAACACAGAATTCCCCATCTTCCACGTGAAAGTCTATCCGGGACAGGGCAACCACTTTCCCAAATCGTTTGCTGATATTCTTGATTCCCAGTGAGGCCATTCTTTTATCCTTTAATCCCTCCGGCAGACAATCCCGTAACAATCCGCCTTTGGAAAACCAGAACCATGATGACCAATGGCGCTGTTGTAACAAAAGAAGCAGCCGCTATCTCACCCCATGGGACCGTATATTCTCCCTGAAACAAGGCAATTCCCACAGGCATTGTCTGTCTCGCCGGATCGGTCATGATCAGGAGGGCGAGGAAAAATTCGTTCCAGGCATAAATAAAACACAAGATGGAGGCTGTAAACAGCCCTGGAGTAGAGAGTGGAAGAACCACGCGGATAAAGGTTCCAAACCTGGTGCACCCATCCACTAAGCTTGCAGACTCAAGCTCTCGGGGAATCTCATGGAAGAAGAGTGTCAGAATCCAGATGGCAAGAGGAAGCGTCAGGGCCACGTAGGGCAGAACAAGGCCGTGATAGGTGTTGAGCCATCCCATAATCTGAAGAAAACGCCATATAGGCCCGGCAATGGCAATCTGCGGAAACATGGCACAGGCGAGGATTCCCATAAGAATCAGGTGCGCCCATTTTTTCTTCAATCGAGCCAGGGCATAGCCACTGAAGGCACCCAAAGAGATCGTAACCAAAGTAGTGGTACCCGCAACGATAATGGAATTCAATAGATAGTGCATGATGCCATAGTTTTTTAGGGCGGAGCGAAAAAATTTCAATGAAAAGTCCGGCCACCACTGGGGCGGGATAGATGATATTTGCGTTTGTGTCTTGAATGCAGATGAGACAAAGAGCAGAAAAGGAACCAGAGAGAAAGAGACAGCGAGACATACGCCGAAGATAAAGACGGTTTTCGTCAAGAAACTTCTGCTCATACGGAGGCCTCCAGCAAACGCCTGCCGACGAACCGCACATATATGATGGAAAGGATCAACACGATGAGAAAGATGCACACCGATATGGCTGTTCCGTATCCCATCCACCCTTCCACGAACATTTTCTTGTATCCGTAGAGTTGAAGCACATTGGTCGCATCTGCCGGTCCCCCCTGCGTCATCACAAAAGCCAGGTCAAATACCCGGAAGGCATCTATGGTACGAAAAAGGAGGGATATGAGTAATGCCGGACGGATAAGAGGCCAGGTAATATGCCAGAACCTTCCCCATAGGCGTGCCCCGTCCACCTTGGCTGCCTGATAAAGTTCCTCAGGGATAACTTGAAGCCCAGCCAGGATTAATAAAGCAGCAAAGGATGACGTTTTCCAGATGTCTGCAATAATGATGGCGGAAAGTGCCGTGCCGGGTATGGCCAGCCACGGAATGTATCGAGCAGTTTCAGCTCCGAAGGCGGCATAGTTTATCATTCCATAGGCATCGTTAAACAGGAATCGCCACATCTGTGCTGAAACCACTGTCGGGATAGCCCACGGTATAAGTACACATGCCCTGAGCACTCCTCGACCGGGGAAGCGATGATTAATCAGAATGGCCATGAAAAGACCGATCAGAAGCTCAAAAAAAGTCGTGACGGCGACAAAAATAACGGTAATCCAGAAGGAATGTCTGGCTACCGAATCTCTGAGAAGTTCCCGGTAATTTTCCAGGCCCACAAAAGGGTTACCAAGCTGGGGCAACCCGATGATGATCCGATGTAAGCTGGTAAAAAAGGAGGAGGCGATAGGCACTATAATAAAACAAAGGAGTACGAGTATAACCGGCGACAGAAAAGCCAGATATAGTCTCTGGTCCCTTGGATTCATTACTTGATCATGGCCCCCAATTTGTAAAGTTTCTGAATTCTTGCCGAGGCGTTCCTGGCAAGCTTTGAGATGTCTGATCCCCTATTCACGATGGCTTGGCTGAAAAAACGCTGAAGCTCCTGACTGATCATGGGATAGACAGGAGAAAGAGGTCGAGGCCTCGCCCTCTCAAAGGCCGGTAAGAAGGCCCTCAGATGAGGCATTCTATCCTGAACATCGGGATCATTGTAAACCGATCGTCGTGTTGGCGCAAGGCCCGCCTCTAGAGCAAGGATCTTCTGTGCCTGATGTGAGGTCATATACTGAATGAATTGCCAGGCTTCTTGGGGATGTCTGGACAATCTGTTGATACCGAATTGCCAGCCGCCCAGGGTAGAGGCGGAATTATGGCCCGCAAAGGCTGGAAGCATTCCAACGCCGACTTTCCCTGCTATCTTTGATTTCTGCGGGTTGTTTGCCACGGACCAGGCGTAAGGCCAGTTGCGATGAAATATCGCTTTCCCCTGAATGAAAAGATCTAATGACTCGGGTTCCTCATAATTTATGACGCCCTCGGGGGCGGCTTTTCCTATAATCTGATCCCGTACAAAGGAGATTGCGTTTATTACATCAGGATGATCTAGAGTGGGCTCACCTGTCTTTTGATCGATCACCGATCCCCCGTTAGACCATATGAACTCCAACATGTCGCAAACCAGGCCCTCATACTGCTTAAATTGCGCAGAGTAGATGTGGAGGATTTTCTCTTTTTCCCCTCCAATAATCATCCGTCCCTGGTCAACCATCTCTTGCCAGGTTTTGGGAGGTTTGTAGTGATATGTCTGGAGGAGGTCTTTCCGGAAATAGAAAAGCCCCGCTCCAAGATAGCAGGGAACCCCGTAAATTTTCCCTTTGTATCTATTTGCAGCGATGGGTCCGTGAAGGAACTTTTCCTGATCCTGAACCGGGAACCGGTGTGTAAGATCCATGCACCACCCGGCATTGGCAAATTCTGGGGGCCAGATCACATCCATAAAAAAGACATCCACATTGGTGTCCTTATTCTTAAGACGTTGAGTCACGATAGCATGGTACTGGGTCGAAGAATGAGGTCCCACCTGGAATTTGACGCGAATTCCCGGGTTCAGGCGGTGAAATTCCTTGACCAGGCGATTCCAGACCTCGGGTTGGTTCGGTTTCCAGGTAAGAAATACGAGAGTTGTCGGTTCTTTTGCATAGGAATACTGCGCCCCAAATCCTAAGAGCGAAATAACTATGAAAAAAAGCCATTTATTCCCTAAACTTTTCATATGAACCGTGCCTTTTTCTCAAAAAACCTTGCCTGCTTCTGCATACCTCTTATCCAGGCTTTCTTTTGGCAAAGTCGAAAAATCCTGTTTGTGACGATTCACGATTTCACGGTAAAGGAGAGGTTTTCTGTAGGGATATATCTGTTCCTGGTCGCGCCATCTCTGAACCTTCCTCAGGTCAATATCGGCTTCAAGAATCGTTTCTTTCGAACCTGCTTTGACAACAGTCTCTCCCATGGGGTCAAAGACAGCGCTGTGACCAGAAAAAAAAGGGCCGGGTCTATTGGCATACACCACAAAAACCTGATTATTGATGGCCGCTCCCATGAAACGCCGCCACATGTATTCCACAGGAAAAGTTTTTGGAACGGCCGAAATATTGACAATGACTTCAGCCCCTCTGAGTGCGAGAACCCGCCACACTTCCGAAAATGCAGCGTCAAAGCATATGGTTATGCCGATTTTTCCAATAGGGGAATCGAAAAGAACCAGCTTTCTGCCGGGAACAAAATTTTCAGTCCAATGCACATGCGTTTTTGTATAACTCTGCATTCCCTCCTTGTCTATGTAAGTCGCCAGGTTAAAATATCTTTCTCCCCATCTTTTCACCTCCCCGATAATGACTCTGGCTTTTTCTTTGCTCACGAACTGATGAAGTTCCCTGGAAATCGCACTATATCTGGCCTCCATCTTCCTGTACAAGAAAGGCTCTGGTTTTTCAGAAGAGGGATGACCATGGAGAATCAATTCGGGGAAAACGATCAGGTCATATGATTTATGGTCTTTGATAATATCCTTTATTCTTGCAACGTGTCTTTCTACATCAGAAGAGTGATAATTTATTTGCGCTATGCATGTCCTTAATTTTGTTTTCTTTTTCACATTCAGTAGATCCCTTTCTTTTATCCATTATGGGCTGAGAGTGGGAAACGTGGCGCCAGTCATACCGGCAGCGGTCCATAGTGTGTGATCAAGCCGCCGGCTTCGATTCAGCCTGGTCTGCCAGAAACGGGGGAATATACCTCCTTTGGATGTCCTCCTCTATTTTCTGCAGGTAAGACCGGGTGGAATCTTTGCCATAGATATCATCGCCGTACCTGTAGAGACTGCCTTTGTCCTTTCTAAGGTTTTCATCCACGAGATCGGAATCGATTTTCTTGGTGTGATTGTTGGCAATTTTTTCGATAATTCCGTGAATCCCTGAACCGGATTGAGCGGGATCCTTCGCTCTGAAACCAAGGTAGGGAGGAACACCCAGCTCAACTGATGCCTGTCTGTGGACTCTTTTTCGAAGATTGTCTTCTTCTCCCTCAATCTTCAGTTTCGGGGATATCCGCATGGCTGTCTGGATCACATCTCTATCCAGATACGGCGCCCTGAGTTCGATGGAATGGGCCATGGTGAGCTTATCCTCTCTTTCAAGCGTATCCGTATATAAAAAGGTCAGATCCTCCCAGAGTTTTTCGTGGAGACGCAGGTATCCGAATTCGCTGAGAACGTCGCTATACCAGGGATACCCCGCAAACAGTTCATCCGCGGCCTGCCCGGTGAACATGACTCTGATGTCATCTTCGGCCGCCAATTTAGCTGCCAGATACATGGGAATGGCTACTTCCACCTGCAGCAGACCGCTCTCTTCAACATTCCGAATAACTTCAGGTAAAATTGCCTCTACCATATCTTCTTCGATAATCGTCATCTTGAGCTCAAGACCCAGATCATCAGCCACTGAGCGCGCGGCAATAATGTCGCCGGACTCCTTGGTGCCGGTGCAGTAACAGATAATATTTTTCCCCTCGCGCTGCAGAAGTTTTGATATGAGCACGGAATCGATACCCCCGGAAAATATAACACCGATCCGTGACTCATTGAGCCCCGTAAGTCTTTTTTTGACTGCGTTAATTAGAACTTCCTTATAAATTTCAACAGCTTTCCTGAAATCAACGATATCGATCTGCGGGAGTTGAAGATGGAATCCTTCGTGCACCTCTACCCCTGCATTGTTATCTATCTTTAAGATATCTCCGGGATTCAGTCTTATGGGGTCATCCTGTCCATTCCAGAGGGCCTTTTTTTCTGAAGCAAAGTACGTGGTATTTCCATTCCTGGTATAATAAAGGGGCTTTTTGCCGATAGGATCTCTTGCCACGACGAGGGATGTTCCATCCGTGACAGCAATGGCATACATCCCGTCAAGGAGGCCGATAATCTTTTTCATCGCGTCCAGGAGATCTCCCTGGTAGGTCTCTTCCAGAAGGTGAACTATGACCTCGCTATCGCTACTCGTCTTAAATTCATGCTGCTTGAACAAAAGCGATTTTAGTTTTTGATAATTATATATCTCTCCATTATGGATTAGCGCAAGTTTCCCATCACAAGAGATATAGGGCTGTGTTGTGCTTTCCTGTCCCACGATAGTCAGCCTTGAATGGCCGAGGGATATGCGAGTTTCTTCTGATAGGTCCCCACTCAGTTCTTCGATCTCCCTGACCCTGATGAGCTTTCCATCCAGATAAACACCATGCGTATCGGGTCCCCTATGCTCCATTTTTTGCAACATGTCATAGATATCCGTTGAGCTAATTTTTCCATTCTGAACAAAATGACCGCATATGGTACACATAATATACTAGACCCCTTTCTTTCTTCTACTGTATCTAAAAGCATCTGGTAGTATCCAAAGATTCATTTCGCGGCAGTAGAACAAAAGAAGCAGCAAGCGTAAATAAGGGAAATCCCGTACTTTTTAATCAAAACAGAGGTATTTTGATCCTGAAAAAATCTTATCTATGGCCGGACGAGGACTTGTGAGACGGGGATATCAAATCTTTTTGATCGTCGCTGGGACTAGAAATATCAACATATTGTTTTCCGGGCCTTTCTTGGCGGCACACTTATCCGGGGCGGTGTGTGCCCCGTTTCTGTCTCATATATCCCGGTAATGTGCAACTTTTTGTGATTCTATCAATTTTGTGCTGGGCAAAGGGTCTATTCAGAATTGATATCCGGATGCTCATCAAGAAATCTGTAGAGCGTTGCCCGGCCCACTTCGAGGAAGCGTGCCGCTTTGGCCTTGTTGCCGCCCGTCTTTTTCAGTGCGGCTGAAACCCTGTCCTGATCCAATTTTCTGGAAACACCGCGGGTGCGGCTCTGTGACGCCCATTCACGCAGCTCGGCTGGCAGATGTTCCCGCTTGACGACCTGCCCTTTGCTCATGATGAGGGCGAAACGGATGGCACTCTGGAGTTCCCGGACATTTCCCGGCCATGAATAATGCACCATCAGTGCGAGGGCTTCCGGGGAAATCCCCCGAACCTGTGAACCTTCCTGGGATTCCTTCTGGAGAAAATGGTTTACCAGGAGAGGGATATCATCCCTCCGTTCCTTGAGGGCCGGAATGTTTATGGGGACAACTCGAATCCGATAATAGAGGTCTTTCCGGAAATGTCCCTTGGTCACCTCTTCGGCTAGATCCCTGTTGGTCGCGCTGATTATGCGGACATCCACAGACAGGCTCTTTTCTCCGCCCACGCGCTCAAATATACCTTCCTGAAGGACCCTTAGGAGCTTTACCTGCACGGTCTTTGGAAGATCACCGATCTCGTCCAGGAACAGGGTGCCGCCGTCCGCCAGTTCAAACCGGCCCTTCTTGTCCCGTATGGCACCGGTAAATGCGCCCTTTACATGGCCGAACAACTCGCTTTCAAGGAGTCCTTCCGGAAGAGCGGCGCAATTCACCGGGACGAAGAGCTTGCCTGCCCGGGGGCCTTCGTTGTGGATGGCCGCGGCAACCAACTCCTTTCCGGTCCCGCTTTCCCCCTGGATGAGTACCGGAACATCCACATCCGCGACATCCCTGATGGTCTCAAAGAGTTCGAGCATCCGCAGGTCGCTCCCTATGATCCCGTTGAAACTCTGCTCCGTCTTCAGCCGTGTGCGCAGCTTATTCAGTTCAGTGATATCCTCCAGCATCACGATGGCCATGCGTTTTCCGTCATGCTCAAACGGTGCGGCAGTGATCAGAAAGGTAACGGCCCTCGCCTTTCCATTCACCTGCAATTCCATTTGAGCCCGTTTTCTCTGGATCGTGTCCCCTGAAATGGCCTGCAGGGCCGTATTTCGTGCTGCACAGGCTCTACACTCCTCCGCGAAACCGCATCCTTCGCTGACCCTGGAAGCGTTGATACATCCGATCGCATCTCCCGGACGCTTCGAGAGAACTGCGTCGCCGGAGATCCCGTACGTCTTCAAAAAAAAATCATTGGCCGCATAAATGCGCCTGTCATGATCCAGCAGAAGAACACTGCACGGGATGGCATGGAACAGGGTCTTAAGAAATGCTTTATCGTCAAGAAACGCTTTGATTCTGTTCATTTGAGCAGCCAGTCTTCGTCGGGATGCCTTTCATTCGCATCGTTCCTGTTTCAATAACCAATAATTCTATTCGACTCCATCAACAACAAAACCATCAATTGAAAAACTAATAAAGGGTGGGTAGTTTGTCAAGAAAAGGCCCCATATCTTGGCTTTGTTTCAGCGCAATTCGGCAGAGAAAAGCATTCCAGAGTGTCATTCCTTGGAAGGGAGAGCCTCGGGGAAATTGTTTGCAATGATCCCGATATGGGAAAGGGCCCAATCGTATTTCACGGGATCGTTTCTTGAATACCCTCTCAGCGCGTCCGTGACCTCAAGGGCAGCGGACAGGGACGGGGTCCGTCTGGAAGTGAAACCCAGGTCCCCGGCCACCTGAAAGATATGGGTGTCGAGGGGGATCACCAGTTCACGGGGATTTATGAAATCCCAAAGCCCAAGGTCGATGTTATCATTCCTCACCATCCATCTGAAATACATGCACAACCTTTTGCATGGAGACCCTTTGAGAGAACACGGAACCAGGTAATGCACATCATCAAATAGAGATATGAGCCTTGCAAGGAGATCCAGGTAATGTCCTTCCTGATAGTACTGCCTCACAAAACCGCCCAGCGAACCGTGCTGCCTAAAGATTCCCTTGATCACCTGAAAGAAGCGATACAGATCCGATCCCGTAACAAACCGGTATTTGAAATCCAGCAGCTTCGCATCAGGCTCGTCGTCAAGTGTCAGGATATATTGGAGGGGTTCGCCCCCGACGATCCCAAGGAGACGATCCACGGCCTTGAATATCTGAGTGACCCTTCCAAAGGCCAGTGAAGAGGCGATCAGGCCCACCAGCTCGCGCTCCGAAGGATTCTCGAATCTGTAGACATATTTTATTGGATCAAACGTGATGTAGGTTTTGTCGTTGTATTTCGAATAGAGGCCATCCAGTTTTGGGCCCAGGGATTCTTCTCGGTCTTTCAATTTCAGTGTAAGCGCACTTTCCATCCGATTATTGAAAGTCTCTTTTGACCGGCGTGTCAAGTCTCTTTTTTTCATAGGGAACTGAAAAGGCCCGGCCCCTCGGATTTGAGGGGACAGGCCTTCTGAAAGGTGCCCCAGAGAAATCGCGCTGCCTCGGCGCCGCTGTATCCCATCTTTTTGACCGCAATTTGTGCAAATTACCTTATCCCCTTTGTTATGGGCCTCATCCTTGGTCCCGAACGCAGGCCCGATTCCTTTATCCCTCTCTCCTTACATACAAGTTGTTTTGGAACCTTCTAAGACACTTTTATCCCGGCAACAATCCCCTTTTCGGGCTGGTAGCAGGCATGGGCCATGTATGCGGTGTTGTGAGAGAAGGCGTAGTCTCCCCGGTGATTGATTCCGATGACGCCTCCCAGTCCATCGACCCTTCTTTTCAGTGTCCGGATGCCGTTTCGGGCCGCTTCCATGGCGTCTTGGTGTAAGAAGTCGTCACAAACCGTCTTGCACAGCACGACCTTCATAATGGATTCACCGAATCCCGTAGCCGATGCCGCACCGGATTGATTGTCGGCATAGGCGCCGGAGCCGATCACCGGAGAATCGCCCACCCGTCCGGGTAATTTTCTGGGGGTGCCCCCTGTGGAGGTGGCGGCCGCCAGATTTCCCCTGACGTCCACGGCAACCGCGCCCACCGTACCGCACGGATGGGGCTCGAAAGGCCTGCGTGTCTTAAAGGCTCGATCGGCTTTTATTTTCAGGTAATATTCCATCTCCCGGCTGGTGATCAATGCCTCGGTATCTACTTCCGGAAATTCGAGCTCACGCAAGAACCGTTGTGCGCCCTCCCCCACCATGAAGCAGTGTTCGGGGTACTTCATCAACAGCTTTGCCGCGGAAACCGGATGGAGCAGGTTCTTTACGGCCGCCACCGCACCGAAGTTCAGGTCGGATCCGTCACAGATGATGGCATCCAGTTCGATTTCCCCTTCCGCGTTCAGAAAGGCGCCGCGTCCCGCATCAAAAGTGGGATCCTCCTCGAGGACCCGAACCGCAGCCTCCACTGCGTCAAGGGCCGGAAGTCCCTGTTCCAGTCGGTGATACACCTGCTCCACCGCATGGCGACAGCCTTCGATATGGGCGTTATGCTGCTCCTCGGGAATACTCCAGGCGCCGCCGTGTACAATCAGTTTGGGCTGATGCATCGTCATGTTATCTCCCATCCGTTCATCCTCTGGTTTTTCCGGTCAAAGCGTACTTTCGGACAGGTGCAGGTTGCAGGGTACGGGATGGATCCTTTTGTCCGATTTGAGGACATCCCTACCGCTTCCATGATCTACCCGTATCCTCTCCTATTTTTCCTTCCATACGGAACTGCGCTTCTCCAGGAAGGCGCTGTTCCCCAAGCGGGGTCATGTCTGCCCTGAAGCAGGACAGCGGAAGAGGCGGCATCGCCCACGCCCGGTTCTATCCGACCAATCTTGCCGCCCAAACCAGCACAGCCGTTCCGAAAATGATCCGATACACTGCAAAAGGCGCGAAACCGCGTCGACGCACCCAGGCCATGAACCAGGCCACGGCTGCATACGCAACGACAAAAGACGTGACAAAGCCGATGGCCAACAACA
>Ga0307440_1000452_pt1 | contig 20296 bp, 16 predicted proteins | sample SalMarWE160410MG_FD_202150 | JGI IMG/M metagenome (GOLD analysis project Ga0307440, IMG submission 202150) | Salt marsh sediment microbial communities from the Plum Island Ecosystem LTER, Massachusetts, United States - WE1604-10 | ecosystem: Environmental > Aquatic > Marine > Intertidal zone >... | reverse complement strand
CCAGCCCCCCACCTTCCAGCTCGTTCCGGGGCAGACCAGCATCGAGCGCTTCGATCCTCCCGGCGCCGGCGCCGGGTTCGCGATGACCGTGGGCACGCTGGTGCGCAACCCCAACGAGTTCCCCGTACGGCTCGTGTCGGTGGAGTACACGGTGCTGCTGCAGGGCGAGGTGGTGTCGAAGGGATCGATGCGTCCGGCGCTCTACCTCGAGGCGGGCGCTACCGCGCCTTTGCGCTTCCCGATCCATAGCGACCTGAAGGGCAAGGGCGGGCTGTTGCGTGCGGTGGTGCGCGCGTTCGCCGACACGCCGTTGCCGTTCCGCGTCGAAGGGACGCTGCGCTTCAGCTCCTCCAGCTACAGCTTCGAGACGCGCAAGAGCGTGCTGGTGTCGGGTGCGACGCTGGCCAGGCAGACCGTGGCTCCGCCCCGTCTGCGGCTCGACGAGGCGGCCAGCCGCGCGTTCACGCTGCGGGCCGGTGTGCCGGTCGTCCAGGTCGTGGTGAAGGCGACCAACCCCGGGGACATCGGCTACTTCCTCTACGGCAAGGACCTCGACCTGACCCTGGCAGGGCAGTCCGTGGCGCGGGAGGACATGCGTCCGGTGCCGCTGGCGGCTGGGCAGGACGGGCGCATCGACCTGGTGTTCTACCCCGATCCCAGGAAGCTCTCGGCGGACGCCGATGCGGCGTTGCAGGCCGCACTCCAGGGCATCCCCACCCTGCTGCGGGTGAAGGGGACCCTCACCATGGACGTGCTCGGCGTGGACTCGTTCACCGTGCCGCCGGAATGGGAGATCGCCGGCTTCGTGTCCGCGCCGTCCTCGACACACTGAGCGAGCGCCCCCATGCTATCCTCCGCCGTATGGCCAGAATCCTTGTCACCGACACCATCCAGTTGGGTGACACCGACTACCCGGAGATGGAGGTCGTCGATCGTGCCGGGATCGCACGCGATGAGCTCCTGGAGATCGTCTGCGCCTTCGATGCCATCATCACGCGCAGCCGGACCCAGGTCGACGACGAGCTGATCCGGGCGGGCGGCAAGCTCCGCGTGATCGGTCGGGGTGGCGTCGGCGTCGACAACATCGATCTCGAGTCGGCGAGCCGGCGCGGGATCCTGGTGGTCAACGCACCGGAGGCGAACAACGTGTCGGCGGCCGAACTCGCCATCGCCTTGATGCTCAACGCCGCTCGCGGCGTGGCGCGTGCCGATCGGCTCATCCGCGCGGGCACCTGGGACCGCAAGTTCCTCGGTCGCGAGCTCAAGGGCGCGCGGCTCGGTATCGTCGGGTTGGGCCGCATCGGTTCGCTCGTGGCCGGACGGGCGCAGGGTCTCGGCATGAGCGTCATGGCCTACGATCCGTACATCACGCGCCGCCGCGCCGAAGAGCTGAAGGTCGAACTCTTCGACGACCTGCACGCCATGCTGGCGCGCTCGGACTTCCTGAGCGTGCACACGCCACTGACCGAGGAGACCGAGGGCATGGTCGGTGCCGACGAGCTTCGGCGCCTGCCCCAGGGCGCGGTCGTGGTCAACGCCGCGCGCGGCGGGATCATCCAGGAAGACGCCCTGCTCGAGGCGCTCGACGCGGGTCATCTGTTCGGGGCAGGGCTCGATGTGTACGTATCGGAACCCCCGGATCCCTCGCTGGCGCTGTTCCGGCGCGACAACGTGGTGTTGAGCGCGCACCTGGGCGCGAACACCGCCGAGGCGCAGGCCCGGATCGGCACCGAGATCCTGGAGCGCACGGTGATGGCCCTCAACGGAGACTACTCGCGCGGCGTGGTGAACGCCCCCGCCCTCGCTCCCGAGGTCATGCAGGCACTCGGGAAGCACCTGGACCTGGGCGAGATCCTGGGCCGCACCGCCGCGCAGCTGAGCCGGGGCCGCGTCAAGGAGCTCGAGGTGGAGTTCGCCGGTACGTTCCCGATCGACCCAGACCCGGTGGCGACGGCGGTCACCAAGGGGTTCCTGGAGCCCTTCCTGGACGAGCGACCCAACTACATCAACGCCCCCTCCATCGCCCGCGATCGCGACATCCGCGTATCGCGCGTCACCGCCTCGCGCAGCCGTGGCTACACGACCCACGTGCTGGTGACCGCGGTGACGTCCGAGGGGCGGACCAGCGTGGCCGGCACCGTGCTGGCCGAGCAGCCGCGCATCGTGGAGATCGACGAGTACCCCATCGAGATCAAGCCGGAGGGCACCATGCTGGTGTGCACCAACTACGACCGCCCCGGCGCCGTGGGGCGGGTCGGCACCGTGCTGGGCGACTCGGGCGTGAACATCAACAGCATGCAGCTCTCGCGCACCAGTGAGGACGGTCTCGCCATGTTCGTGCTCACCCTCGACCAGGCGCCGTCCGATCAGGTTCTGGACGTGCTGCGCAACCTTGGCGACGTGATCCGCAGCCTGCGGCTGGTGCGGCTCTAGCCGTGGCGATGATCAAGAGCCGCCTGCTCGCCCCGGGTCCGGTCGAGGTCCCCCCGGCGGTGCTGGAAGCCATGGCGCGTCCGGTGGTGCACCACCGCAGCGCGCCCTTCAAGGAGCTCTTCGCCCGGGTGCGCACACGTCTGGCCGAGGTGGCCATGGTGCCGGGCGAGGAGGTGCTGGTCGTGACGGGGAGCGGGACCGCCGGGTTCGAGGCGGCCCTGCTCGCCGCCGTGCCCGCCGGCGCAACGGTGCTCAGCCTGCACGCTGGCAAGTTCGGCGAGCGCTGGGCCGACATGGCTCGCCGCTTCGGTTTCCGGGTGGTCGTCGTGGAGGAGGCGTGGGGTCGGGCGATCGATGTGGACCGGGTGCGCGACGTGCTGCGCGCCGACCCGCAGGTGGCCGCCGTCACCACCACCCACTCCGAGACGTCGACCGGGGTGCTGCACGACGTCGAGCGGATCGCTTCGGCGGTCCGGGAGGAAGCGCCCGACGCCCTGATGGTCGTGGACGCCGTGACCAGCCTCGCCGCGGCCGAGCTGCGACCGCGCGCGTGGGGCCTCGACGTGGTGGTGTCGGGTTCGCAGAAGGGGCTGATGGTGCCGCCCGGGCTGGCGTTCGCATACCTCTCCGAGCGCGCCTGGCGGCGCAGCGACGAGCTGGCGCGGCGCGGCGCTCTGGTGCCCGGCTACTACCTCGACCTGCGGCGCGAGCGCGAGCGGCAGGCGCAGGATCAGACGGCCACGACGCCAGCCGTGAGCCTGATCGCCGGGCTCGACGCGGCGCTCAACGTGCTGCTCGACGAGGGCGTAGAGGCGGCTTGGGAACGCCGCGCAGCGTTGAACGAGGCGCTTCTGAGCGCCGGCGAGGCGGTCGGCTTCGGGCGCTACGCCGAGCGGCCGAGCCCTGCCGTGGCCGCGTTGCGAACGCCGGAGGGCATCGACGCTGGCGAGGTCGTCCGGCAGCTGGCGAAGGCCGGGATCCGCATCGGTGCCGGGCAGGATGCCGCCAAGCCCCACCTGATCCGTCCCAGCGTGCTCGGCTACGCCGACCGGTTCGACGTGGTGACGCTGGCGGCCGCCCTGGAGGACGCGGTACGCGCCCTCGGAGGCGAGGCGCCGTTCGGGCGCGCCGCCGGCGCCGCCTTGGAGGCGCTGGCCGGATGACGGAGCTGGTGCTGGTTCGCCATGCTCCCTCGCGGCCGCAGGCCGATGTCCCCGCTTCCCAGTGGCGCCTCGTCGAGGGGGCGGGGGAGACCATCCGGACGCTGGCGAACCGGCTGGCGCCGCTCGAGCTCGATCTGGTGGTGGCCAGCACCGAACCCAAGGCCGTCGCCACCGGGCGCGACCTGGCCCGCCACCTGGAGCTACCGTTCGCTTCGGCTCCACGGCTGCACGAGCACGAGCGGGGGAACCTGCCGCTGCTCGGCGAGGAGGCATGGCAGGGCACGGTGCGGCGCTTCTTCCGCTACCCCGACGTGCTGGTGTTCGGCAGCGAGACGGCGACGGAAGCCCGCGAGCGCTTCCGGGCGGGCCTGCAGTCGGCGCTGAAGCGCAACCCGGGCGAGCGCCCTGCCGTGGTCGCGCACGGAACGGTCATGAGCCTACTGGTGGCGGGTCCGAGCGGCCTCGATGCCTATGAGTTGTGGCGCGATCTACGGATGCCGGAGGCGTGGCTGGTGCGGTGGCCCGAGCTGACGCTTCAGCGGCGCATCGCCGCGTCCTGAGCGCGTAGCCGCACCAGGGCGCCGTCGCTCAGATGGAAGTTGTGGTCCGCGGCGCGCACCAATGCGGGGCGATGCGCGACCGCGACCACCAGTCGCCGCTGCGCCTGTGCCCGCAGCATCTCCACCAGTCCGGCTTCGCTCGCCTCGTCGAGACTCGAGGTGGGCTCGTCCAGGAGCAGCACCCGCGGTTGCGTGAGGAGGGCCCGGGCCAGCGCCAGCCGTTGCCGCTGACCGCCCGACAGGCCGGCGCCGTCCTCGGCGAGCTCATGATCGAGGCCGCGAGCCAGACGCCGCACCATCGCCTCCAGCCCGACCGCCTCCAAGGCCTGCCATAGCCGATCGTCGGGGAGGACGCGGCCCATGAGGAGGCTCTGGCGCAGAGGGCCGGAGAGCACCTCGTGCGCCTGCGGGACGTAGCTGACGCGCGATCGGAGCACGCTCTCGGGAAGCGCGTCGAGCGCTTCGCCGTCGAGCCAGATGCAGCCTCGAACAGGCTGTAGGAACCCCAGCAGGAGCCGCAGCAGGGTGGTCTTGCCCGCCCCGCTCTCGCCGGTGATGACGACGAGTCCGTGCTCGGGAAGGCTCGCCTCGATCCCGGTCAGGACCCACGGCCCATCGGGGTAGGCGAACGAGATCCCGGCGAGCTCGAGCCCGTGGCCGGTGGTGGGGCCGGAGCAGGGGCGGTCGGGCGTCACCGCGCGTGGGGCAGCGGGGATGGCGAGCGAGCGGAGCCGCTTGCCGGCGGCCTGGGCCTCGCGCAACAGGGCGTAGCCCTTGGGGAGCAGCTGTGCCGGCGTGGACAGCAGGGCTACCAGCGTGACGAACGAGACCAACTGCCCGGCGGACATCGCCCCGCGCTCGACGCTGCCGGCCAGGAGGACGACGAGGAGACCCACCGCCGCGAACAGCAGGACCTGGGTGATGGGGATCTGGGCCCCGGAGATGAGGCTCCGTTGAGCCATGGCGCGGGCGGTACGACGGTTCTCCGGCTCGAAGCGCTCCAGCATCATCGACGTGGCATCGAACGCGCGCACCGTCTCGTGGTGCTTGAGCCCCTCCTGGATGTGGCGCCCCAGCGCCTCGGTGCCCACCTGCGAGCGCTCCGCCACGCGCTCGAGCGCGCCGCCGACCCAACGCAGTGCCAGCAGGGTGGGCAGTCCGAAACCGACCAGCATCGTCGATGCCACCACATTGGTGCCGAACAGGTAGGCCAGGATGGCCAGGACCGTGCCGGACTCGGCCACCAGCGTTCCGATGCCGAAGCGGAAGTACGTCTCGACCTCTCTGAGGTCCGTCAGGATGCGGCTCGCGAGGCCGCCGCTGCTGCCGGGCAGCGTGCCGGGCGGTCGCTGCAACAGGCGGCGGTACAGACCGCTGCGCCATGTCCGGGTGATGGCCGCGGCCGAGCGCCCCAACAGGGCGTCCTGGGCCCACAGAGCCAGGGCCCCGGCGAGCGCCACCGCGCCGGCGGTCCCCAGGATCGAGGGGAGATGGGACAGGTCCTGCCGATTCACCACCTGATCGAAGATCGGGGTGACGAACACCGGGACGATGGCGACGCGGAGCGCCGATCCGACGAGGGCGGCGCTCATCCCGACGATCGCGCCCGGCTTCGTCGGCAACAGCAGCGAGGGCAGGTCCTGCGGCCGCGCCGGGCCCGCGTCCGCGCGCTTCACGGCGCTGCCGCCCCGGAGCGGCGGCGGGTGACGCCGAGGTCGGTGTCGATGGCGTCGAGCAGCGCCGCGGCCGCGCCGGGCCGCGGCATGGTCGCCCGCAGGCGCTGCCTGCGCCGCTCCCGATCGGCCGGGTCGCGCCACAGCGCGAGCGTGCGGTCGGCCACGGCATCGGCGTCGAGGCGTCCGCTGAGCTCCAACATCAGGTCCTCGCCGGTGAAACGGTTGGGAAGCGAGACCGGAGTCGACAGGCCTTCGACCCACAGCCGGACCGCGTAACGCTTCAGGTACCGTCCGACCCCGGGGACGAGGCCCAGCCAGTGTCCGGCTCCCTCGAGCGGGATCACCTCGGGCCGGTTGAGCGGCAACAGCACCACGCCGGGAACGCCGGCGACCCCAAGCTCCAGGGTATTGGTCCCCGGGATCGTCACCGCCAGATCGGCCGCGCGCATGTGGGCGTAGCGATCAGCCTCGGGGACCATCTCGATGATCGCTCCCGAAGGGGTGAGCACGCGGTCGCCGTCGCGCACCCCGGCGACGCCGCCGAGCGTCGCCGCCTCGCGCCCCGCGATGCCGTCGGCGAGGGTGGCGTCGGTCAGCAGGCGGCTCACCGGCCACACGAAGCGCGCCTGCGGCAGTGCCTGGGCCAGCCGGTCGACCAGGGCGATGAAGAAGGGGATGAGGTGCACCGAGAAGCTGTCGCGGCTGCCGGGGAACAGCACGACGTGGGGCGCACCGGGGTCGGCCGCAGGCGCGTCGAGCTCGACGGCGTCGGCCACCAGGTTGCCGACCACCGTCAGACGCTGTGCCGGGGCGCCGCTCCTGCGTGCCCGCCGGGCGACGCGCTCGTCGGGAACGAACAGGGCGCTGAGTCCGCGATGCCAGCCCGGCTCGAAGCTGTAGCGGTAGGCAGGGCGCCCGAGGCGCCGCGCCAGGCTCACCGCCATGCCCGCGTTGCCGCCGAGGCTGAGCACGAAGCCGGAGGCGTCGCCGTCCTTCGAGCGCTCGAGCCCGGCCGGAAGACCACCCGCGGCCGATGCCCGCAGGTACTGCGCCGGCGACGTCACTACGTCGGCGCCGAAGCCCTGCGCGATGGCGGTCTCGTGCCCGCTTGCGAACTGGCAGGGGATGAGGCTGATGCCCACCCCCCGTTCGGGAGCGCGCCGCCGCAACTCGCGCAGGACCGGCCGTACCCAGGTGTAGAGCTCGCCGGGCCCGTTAGCGACCAGCACGGCCTCGGCGGGCACCTTCAGCCTCCGCCCACGAAACGGGCGATGCCGCGCTTGGAAGCGTCGACGAACGCCACCAGACGGCGCACGTCGGGACTGTCGAGGGCGAGCTCGTCGAGCCGTGCCCGGTCGTGGTGCCTCAGCGCGCGCACGGCCTGCTCCAGCACCCGGTAGCGCTCCCCGTCGATCCCGTGGCGCCCGAGTCCCACGCGATTGAGGCGGTAGTGGCGGGCAGGGTTGCCTCGCGCCATGGTGAACGGCAACACGTCCTTGTTGCTGGCGCTGGCGGCGCCGAACATGGCGTACTCGCCCACGCGGCAGAACTGGTGGATGAGCGCGTTCGAGCCGAGGACGGCATGGTCGCCGATCTCGCTGTGTCCGCCGAGCTGCACCGCGGTGGTGAGCACGCAGCCCCGTCCGACCTGGGTGTTGTGGGACACGTGCGCGTAGCTCATCAGCAGGCTCCCGGCGCCGACCGTCGTCCGTGCGCCCTCGCCGGTGGCGCGGTTCACCGTTACGAAATCGCGCAGGCTCACGCCGTCCTCGATCACGACGAGGCTGGGCTCGCCCTCGAAGTGGCTGTCCATGGGGAGGCCGCCGATCACGGCGTAGGGACCCAGCCGGCAGCGTGCGCCGATGGTGCTGCCGTCGTAGATCACCGTGCCGGCCAGGACCTCGCTTCCCTCGCCGATCTCGACGTCGGCTTCCACCACCGCGCCCGGCTCGACCCTCACGCCGGGAGCGAGGCGGGCGTCGGGATGCACGTGGGCTCCCGGGTGGACGGTGGCGCTGGCGGGAAGGCTCACGGCTTCACGCGCGCGCGTCAACGCGCGTACATGAACGAGAGCGTCGCCTCGGCGGCCACATCGTCCCCCACCAGGGCCCTGGCGGCCACCTTGCACAGGCCGCGACGGAACATGAGGATCTCGCCCGTGAGCCGCAGGCGGTCGCCGGGGACGACCTTGCGCCGGAACTTGGCGCCGTCGATGGCCGCCAGGTAGCCGGTCTGTCCCGAGCCCACCGTGCCGTCCCGCACGCTCAGCCCCACGGCGGCAGCCTGGGCGAGCGCCTCGACGATGAGCACGCCGGGCATGACGGGCTCGTCGGGGAAGTGCCCCTGGAAGTAGGGCTCGCCGTGGCTGACGTTCTTGACGCACTCGAAGGCGTCACCCTCCTGGGAGACGAAGGCGTCGACCAGCAGGAAGGGGAAGCGGTGGGGGAGGATGTCGCGCACGTCCACGGTCATGCGCGTAGTCTATCGCAGGCCCCGGCACCGCTCTCCCGGCCGGGACGGCGGCGTCCGGCGCGTGCCGTCCGGTGGCCGGGCTCAGGCGGGGACGGGGTGGGGCTCGCTGCGGATCTTCTCCAGCAAGCGGGTCGCCAGCTCGAGCGACCTGAGATCGTCGTCCAGCGTGCCGATGGGGTCGGCGTCGCGACGGATGCGCGCCAGGAAGTGCTCGAGCTCCTTGCGCAAGGGGTTGTCCTCATGGACGACGTGCCGATCGAGCTGCACGTGGCCGGTATCGGAGCTGGCGTTGGGCTGCCGGTAGATGGCGATCTCGGTGTACGGCTCCTTCGCGAAATCGAGCCGCATCGTCTGATGCGGCTCGGCCACGACCAGGCTGCGCTCGGCGTCGGGCGCGACGCGACTCGCCAGGAAACGCGCGATGCAGCCGCCCTCGAACGTGATCTGGGCGGCCGCGACGTCCTCCAAGGGGCTGCCGTTGAGGGCGCGGCCCGCTACGCTGATGTCGACGGGAGCGGCCGGGATCAACCGGAGCACGATGTCGAGGTCGTGGATCATGAGGTCCAGCACCACCCCGACGTCCTTGATACGGGCGTACGGGACCATGCGCCGCGCTTCGATCAGGTAGGGATGCCGGACCTGCTCGCCCAGCAGCTGGACGGCCCGGTAGAAGCGGGTGATGTGGCCCACCTGCAGGACCAGGCCGAGACGGCGCGACAGCATCGCCAGCTCGCGCGCCTGCGGCACGTCGGTCGCCACCGGTTTCTCCACCAGCACGTGGACGCCCGCTTCGAGCAGGCGCTTGGTCACCGAGAAGTGGAGGCTGGTGGGGACCGCCACGCTGGCGGCGTCGAACGACTCGGCCGTCAAGAGCTCGTCGAGTGAGCCGTAGGCCCGGCACGCGAACGAGGCGCGCGCCTCGGCGCGCCGATCCGGGTCGGGGTCGGCGACCGCGACCAGCTCCACGTGCGGGAGGGCGGCGTAGTTGTTGGCATGGAAGCGGCCCATCACGCCGGCGCCGACGACCGCGACCCGCAAGGCCCTCATCGCGCGGGGCCCGCCTCGGGCGTGGGACGTAGCAGCTCTCTCATCAGGGCGGCGTGCAAGGCGTGCGAGCCTCGCCAGAAGGTAACCCGAGCTTCGAGCGGTCGTCCGAGCAAAACCAGATCCCCCAGGGCATCGAGGGCCTTGTGTCGCACCGGTTCGTTCTCCGCGCGCAAAGGTACCAGCGGGCCCTCCTCGCCAAAGACGATAGCATTTTCGAGGTTGGCCCCGGAAGCGAAACCTTGCGCTCGGAGCGCTTCGACCTCCGACAGCAGCCCGAAGGTGCGGGCGTCGAGGAGCTCCCGGAAGCGCTCAGGGCCCCCGCACCAGTGCTGCTCGCCGATGGCGGGGTGCTCGAAATCGATGCCGTAGCACAGCATCCGAGCTCCCGGCTCGAGCTCGGCGCGCGCGCTCCCCGACGCGATCGAGACGTTGCGCTCGGGGCGCAACGGGGCGGGGGGCGGAGGCGGATCGGGCAGCTCGCTCAGCAGGTCGTACCAGGCCCGCGCCGAGCCGTCGAGGATGGGCAACTCCGTCGCCGAGACCTCGATCACCAGGCCCGACCAGTAACCCCGCACGGCCAGCGCGGCGAGCAGGTGCTCGACCACTGCGACGCGCTCGCCGTCGTGGCCGAGCGTGGTCGCGCGGCGACTGTCGACCACCGCGTCGAGGGTGGCGGGGATGTCGTGGCCGCGCCGCCGGAAGCGCAGCGGGCCCGCCTCGGGGTGCAGCGTGACGCGGCACGAGGCGCCGCTGTGCACGCCCGTGCCCTCAAGGCTGGGCATCGTGCCCTTTCACGGCCTGCCAGATGCGCTCGAGCCGTCCCTGCAGGTACAGTCCACGCACCCAGCGGCGGTAGGGCTGGGCGGGGAAGCCCGCCCACGTCTCCCCGTCGGGAACGTCCTTGGTGACCCCGGCACGGCCCGCGATACGGACGTCGGCGCCGATCGCGACGTGATCGGTGACGGCGACGTAACCTCCGAGGATCGTGCGATCGCCGACACTCGTGCTGCCGGCGATCGCGGTCATGGCGGCGATCAGGCAGTCGCTGCCGATGGTCACGTTGTGCCCGACCTGGCAGTGGTTGTCGATCTTGCTGCGGGGCCCGATGCGGGTCGGGTCCAGCGTGCCGCGGTCGACGGAGCTGTTCGCGCCGATCTCGACGTCGTCGCCGATGAGCACGTTCCCGAGGTGATGGATCTTGGTGGCGCCGCCGGGCCCGGCGGCGTACCCGAAGCCGTCCGCCCCCACCACGCAGCCGCTGTGGAGCTCGACGCGCTCGCCCAGGATCACGCCGTCGTAGAGTGCCACACCGGCGTGCAGGCGGCAGTACCGGCCGAGGACCGCACCGGCGCCGATGCTGCAGTTGGGGCCGATGCGCGTGCCGGCGCCGATCGCGGCGCCGGCCTCGACGACGCTGTGCGGGCCGATGGCGACGTCGTCGCCCAGCGAGGCGTCGGCCGCGACCACCGCCGTGGCGTGCACGCCCGCCGGCCCAGCGGGTCGCCGGTCGAACAGCGCGCTGAGCCGCGCCAGCGCCAGGCGCGGGTCGTCGACCCGGACGGCGCTGCAGGGAGGCGGCTCGCGGAGTGGCAGGTCGTGCGGCAGCACGATCACGGCCGGAGCGCCCGCCAGCGCGATCGCCAACGTGGCGGCGTCCGGGGCGACGACGACGGCGCCGGGTCCGGCGCCTGCCGGTGAGGCGAGCCACTGGACCGGCACGGCGGGACCCTCATGGCTCCCCTGCAGGCTCGTGGCCAGCGCGACGCTGTCGTGCGTGGGCGCGTTCAAGGCGTTCCCCCTCCGATGCCGCTGCCCGTGGAGTGGCCGTCTCCGTTGGGTTTGGGACCTTCTGGCGTGGGCGGCGGCGTTCCGGCAGGCGGCTGATCGAGCTGCGGCGGGGCGGGGCGGGGCGTGCTCGGGGCATCGCTCGTGCCGCCGGTCGAGCCGGCCGGTTGCCCTTCGGGGGGAGCCTCGCCGCCCTTGACGGTGACCTCGACGGTGCGGCTGCCGGTGACGACGAACGGCAGCGCCAGCCGTTCCAAGCGCCGGACATTGCCGTCCTTGTCCGGAGCCTCCACCACCAGCTCGCTGGCCTGCGGTTTCTGGCGCAGGGCGTCGAGCAGCTCCGGGAAGGAACGCGGCCGATCCGTGGCCGGCGTCTGCGCGGCGTCGGACTTGGGCGTCACGTCGCCGCCGCGGACGGTGAGCGTCACCGTGCCGTGGACGCCGTCGGGCAACTTGACGCTCAGCGTCCTCACCAGCGGTTCCTGCCGGAAGGGCTGCAGCCGCACATGGAGCACCACCGAGGTGCCCGGGTCGACCTCGGGGTTCTCGGCCACCACATCGACGATCTCGCCGCTGCTGCGGTGGCTCGAGATGCGCACGTTGATCTTGACGGCAACGAGGCCGGGCGCCCGGAACACGTTGGTCGCCAGCGCTTGCAGGGGGCTGCCGATGAGCCGCGCGGTGGCCGTGGCGATGTCGGTGGGGTCGTCCGCCTGTTCCACCAGGTTGAGTTGATCGCCGCCCCCGAGATCGATCTCCCAGCCGACCTGAGCGTAGCCGCCGGTGGTCTCGGAGAGGCTCTGCGCGATGAGCTGCTGGCTGGCGGCCGCGACGAGCTGCGGGTAGAGGCGCTCGTCGGCCGCGACCTCCTCGTGGTAGGTGGTACTGCCGGCCGGGGCGTCGACGGTCAGCGTCACCGGGATCATGGAGGGCCCGGCGCCGACCGTGCCGGCAACCGCGGCCGGACGGTCCTGCACGATGGTCCCCAGCGGCTTCTGACCGCTGTTCGCGAGCTTGAAGGGCACCACAGAGCTGGACACCACCGCCGTCACGAACGCCGGCGCCAGCGGCAGGGCCACGTTTCCGAGGCCGAGAAGCGGGTGCCCGAAGGCGAGCACGCGCCCCCCGTCGATCGCGGTCACCGTGCCCACCGCGCCGATGGTGACGGCTCCGCGGGCCAGCTCGACGCTGATGGGGCTGCCGGGCGCGAGCGTGTAGGTAGGGTCGTCGCCGGCCGGCAACGAGCCAGACGCCTGGGCCGGGAAGGGGGTGACGCGCCTGTCGCGGAACAGCGGCGCCAACAGCTCGGCGGCAGCGCGGTCCAGGCCCGAAAGCAGGATCGGCGTCGCCGCCGGGATGGCTCGCCCCAGGCCCGCCACCGCCACGGGGCCGTCGGCGGGGCCGAACGCCGCAGGGTCGGCCGCACGCCGCATGACCGCGATCGGCGTGACCATGGCCAGGTGGTGATCGGCCGAAGGGAAGACGTAGCCGATGGCCCCCAGTAGTCGCGGGCCGTCGGCCGTGGAGAGGTACACCGGGCTGCCGCTCATACCTGCCGACACGCCGCCGCTGGCGTCGATGAAGGTGCCGGACGCGCGCACCAGCACCAGGGGGAAGCCGGGCCCGGCGTCGGACTGGATCGAGAGCACCTCGACCCCGAAACTCACCAGCTCGTTGCCCGGACCGGCGGTCAGGCCGTATCCCTTCATGCCAGGGCCGACCTGTGCGATCGGGAGGTCGGGCGCCGCTGCCGGCGGGGTCGCCGCCGCCGACGCCGGGAGGGTTGCGAAGACGGCCAGCACGATGGCACACGCGAGCGCAGCCACGGACTGCAGCACAGGGGACCGTGCCTTCCGGAGGCGAGACGCCGTGCGGCGGCCCGCCATCGCTAGCGTCGGAGGAAGTTGTCGGAGATCAACGCGTCGCGCAGCACGTGGATCATGTCGAGCGCCTGACCGGTGCCAAGCGCCACCGAATCGATGGCATTGTCGGCCACGACCACCGGGATGCCGGTGGTCTGCCGGAGGAGCTCGTCGAAGTTGCGTAGCAGCGAGCCGCCGCCCGTCATGATGATGCCGCGGTCGATGACGTCGGAGACCAACTCGGGCGGCGCCAGCTCGAGGACCCGTCGCACGCCGTCGGCGATCTTCTGGATCGGCTCCCGCAGCGCCTCGACCGTGTCCTCGGTGGTCACCTTGATGGTCTTGGGCAGGCCGTTGATCAAGTCGCGCCCGCGCACATCGAGCTCCCGGTTGTCGTCGGAGCTCTTCAGCACGGCCGCGCCGATACGCATCTTGACCTCCTCCGCGGTCCGTTCCCCGATGAGGAGGTTCTCCTTGTGGCGGATGTGGCGGATGATGGCCTCGTCGAACTCGTTGCCCGCGATGCGAAGGCTCTCCGAGACCACGATGCCGCCGAGGCTGATGATGGCGATGTCGGTGGTTCCGCCGCCGATGTCGACGATCATCGAGCCGGTCGGCTCGGCGATCGCTACGCCGGCCCCGATGGCGGCCGCCAGCGGCTCCTCGATCAGGAAAGCCTTGCGCGCCCCGACCTCGCGCGTCGCCTGCAGCACGGCGCGGCGCTCGACCTCGGTGACGCCCGACGGCACGCACACCATGATGTGGGGCTTGAACAGGCGACTGGGGCCGGTGATCACCTTGCGCACGAACGCCTTGAGCATCTTCTCGGTGAGGTCGTAATCAGCAATGACGCCGTCACGCATGGGGCGGACGGCGACGATGTTGCCGGGCGTTCGGCCGAGCATCCTGTAGGCCTCGTCACCGACCGCCTTGACGTCACCGGTATCCCTGACCATGGCGATCACCGAGGGCTCCCGGAGCATGATGCCCTTGCCCTTGACGTAGATCAGGACGGTGGCCGTCCCTAGATCGACTCCGATCTCCTGTCCCAATCTGAAGAACATGCTCTCTCCAACTCGAGCGGCCCCGGTGCGATGGGTCCACAGTGACGGGGCAGTATACCTTCCCGGAGCTCGCGGGCGGCCGGGCGGGGGCGTTGCGTGCCGGAGCGGTACGGCCGGCCGGCATGCAGAGGCGGCCCGTCCCGGCGAGCGCTACAGGTAGAGCGCCTCTGCAGGCTCACCGGCGGCGGCCGCGGCAGCCGTCAGGGCGGCGTCGGGGGCGCTGCCCTCGATGACATGCTCGGCGCCGAGGCGGTCAGCGAGCGCCGTCCTGGCGATCTTCTCGACCGGCCCCTGCGGCTCGAGCCGCAGGTCGGTGGGGTCGCGGGGACGTCGGAAGCGCGCTGCGTAGACGTTGCCCCGCCGGGCGTCCAGGGCGGCGGTCCCCGACTCGCCCGGAAGCAGGCCCGCCAGCGCCAGCGCCGCCAGCGTCGAAGCCCCGCCCAGCGGTGCGCCCCACGCGCGCGCCAGACCCTTGGCGGTGGCAAGGCCCACGCGCACGCCGGTGTAGGAGCCGGGTCCGACCCCCACGCCGATGCCGTCGATGGCGCCGGGCTCCAGGCGGGCCCGCGTGAACAGCTCGTCGAGCTCGGGCACGATGCGCGCGGCATGGTCGCGCCCCACCTCGGTACGGAACTCCGCCAACAGGCCGCGCTCGGGACTCCACAAGGCCAGTGACAAGTAGGGTGTCGCGCTGTCGATGCCCAGGTAGACGCGGCTCACGGGTCCCATCCTAGCGGGTGGCCGGAGGCGTCGCGCAACGTGGCGCGGCGTGCCTCGCCGTGGCGCTCGAGATCGAGCCAGAGCGCGTCCGGATGGTGAGCGAGCAGGCCCGTGCCCCACTCGACCACCACCAGCCTCGCGCGGTCCAGGGTCTCGTCGAGCCCGAGCTGCTCCAGCGCCGCTGCATCCGGCAACCGGTAGGCGTCGATATGCACCAGCACGCCTTGCGGAGTGGGGTACTCGTGCACCAGGGTGTAGCTGGGGCTGGTGACGTCGGCGTCGGAGCCCAGCGCCTCCGCCAGGAAGCGCGTCAGTGTGGTCTTGCCGGCGCCGAGCGGCCCACTGAGCACCAGCAGCGAGCCGCCCGGCGCCCGCTGAAGCAGGCGCCGGGCGAGCTCGCGCGTGTCGTCAAGCGTGGGCAGGTCCACCGTGGTCGGGTCCACCGTGGTCGGCTCCGCCGTGGGTGCCGGGCAGAGCGACCGCCAGCGCCTCGAGATCGCGGCGCAGGCGGTGGGTCAACAGCGACAGATCGGAACTCGACCGCAAGGTGATCAGCAGGGTGTGATCGGACGTGGGCCACGCCGCCACCACGACGCCCCCCTCGTACTCCAAGGTCGCCAGGCGCGGCGACGCCTGGCCCAGGGCCGTCGCGCCGAGCTCGGCCGAGGTGAGCAGTCCATCGAGGAGCGCCGAGGTGACGTCAGGCTCGAACGGCAGCAGGCCCGCCAGGCACTCCCCGGCCTTCGCGAAGATGGCGGCGCCCGACACCTCGTCCTCGCTCAGGTAGGGCTGGAGCAGCGCCTCGATGTCGGCGGGCCGGACGCTGCCCGCGGCCGCGTCCCCCGCCGGGGCGTCGCTGCCGAACAGACCCAGCACGTCGTCCAGGACGTTGGCGTTGACGAGCTGGTCGGCGATGACGCGGGTGGCCTCGTACTCCTCGCGCAGCTTCACCAACAGCGTTTCGGCGTCGGACAGCGAGCCTTCGAGTTGCAGGCGCAGGCCGACCGATACCCGTTCCAACGCGTCGCGTTGGGAGTCGAGGTGACGAAGGATGCGGCGCACGGTGGCCACGTCGTCGCTGTTGAGCTTCTCGACCGGCGTGAACGCTTCCAGAGCGGCGTCGAGCCGCGGCACGATGTTCCGCAGCCGCTCGTCCACCTCGGCCTGGACCCGCTCCAGCAGCGCCCAGGTCTGGCTCAGACCCGGTGCCAGGTGGCCCTCGTCGATCCGCTGGCGGGCCGTTGCCAGGCGCTGTTGCAGGGCTTCGAGGTTGGGGCCCTCCATGCCTCCGAAGCGCGCGGTCTCGCGCTCGAGCCGATGCAGCTCGCCGATCTGGTCGCTGCGCTCCGCCTCGCGCTCCTGCGCGATAGCGGCCTTGAGCGCGTTCAGATCGGGGTAGTTGCCGTCATCGAGACCGTCCATGGCGGTGCGGATGCGCTCGAGCAGCGGTGCACTGGAGAGCTCGCCGGCCCGCGCGGCCAGCGCCTCGAGGCGGCGCTGCAAGGTGGCCGTCGCCTCGCCCTTGAGCGCCTCGACCATCGAGGCGGTGGCCTCCACCTGAGCGTCTTCGAGGGTCTCGGCCTCCAGCCGCTGGAGCTGTCGTTCGAGCTCCGCCACCACGCTGCTGATGCGGGCGCCGACGGTGTCCAGCCCCGGGAGCGCCTGCACCTGTGCCAGCAGGTTACGGAGCGTGGCACGCTGGCGGTCCACGCGCTGGTCGGCCAACACCGCGATGGCGGACTCCAGCGACGCCTCCGCCCTGCGAACGGTGTCGAGGATCTGTGGGTCGAGCACCTCCTGCCCCTGGGCCGCCCGCAAGGCGTCGACCTGGGCTTCGAGCTGCTGGTAGGCGTCGACCGCGGCGTGGCCCTCGTAGCGCAGCAGGGTCGACTCCAGACGCTCGAGCATCGCCGACTGGTCGTGGAGCTGGGCATCACGCTGCGCGCGGGCCTCGTCCTCAGCACGATCGAACGCTTCCACCTGGTCGAGAGCGAGCTGATACAGATTGCGGATGTGGTGGATGTCTGCCTGGTTCGGGAGGGTGGTGCTGAGGATGCCGAGACCGACCCGCAGGGACTGTCGCAGCTCGGAGGTGTCGACCTCGGAGCGCAGGTCCCGCAGCGAGACTTCGATCCCCTGGAGCTCGTCGCGCAGCGTTGCCCGGTAGGTCTCGAAGGCCTCCTCGAGGGTGCGGCGGAGCGACGGCAGGGTGTCGGCGATGGACGCGTCGGCATCGAGACGCTCGCGCAACGCGTCGACGCCGGCCCGCAACGACGGCTGGAAGCCGAGTAGTTCGTCGTACTCGGAGACGAGCGCATCGAGGTCGTGCCGTTCGTCCTCCAGATCGAGCAGGAGCAGCTTGGCGCTCACCTCGGGACCGAGATCGGCCGTATCGATGGAGAGGAGATCCTCCTCCTCGCCCTCGACGTCGAGCACGCCCCCGTCTCGCCGGTCGACGGCACCGGACGTGCCATCACTCGGGCTCGCCTCGTCCGTCGACGCCTGCATGTCCTCGGAGTAGACGCTCGACTCCATCAGCTTGCGCAGATCGCGCGCCAGCCTGCGCGCGCGCTCGATCTCGGCGGGGGCCAGCTGCCGTCCCGCCTGCGCCTCGCCGATCTGGTTCACGAGGTTCTCGAGGCGACGGATCTTGGGTCCACCGAGGGTGCGCACCTGGTCGAGCGCTTCGCTGAGCTCGCCGAGCTCGCGGGCCTGGATGACGAGGTGGTCCTCGAGCTTCTGCTCCACGACGTGCAGCTGCGCTTCGGCGTCGTCGGCCAGCGAGGCCGCTTCCCGGTCCGACGCCTGCTCGGTTTCGAGGAGTTGGACCTGGGCGCGGAGCTTCTGGACCTCGGGCCATTCGAAGTACAGGTTGAACGGCTTGAGGGCATCCTTCAGCTGACCGAGCCGCTCATTCTGACGGGCCAATCCGACATCGGCCGAAGCGTTCGTGCTGGCGCCGTCCGCCACCCCTTGGAGGCGTCCGAGGATGTCCTCGATCGCCTGCTTGGCCTGGGTGACGGGCATGGTGACCTGGAGCTGCCGGTAGATCTGCGCCTTGAGGATCTTCTCGACGGCATCGACGTCGACCGTGTCGGGCGAGCGCCCGAGCTGCCGCAACCCCTCCTGCAGGGAGCGGGACACGACCCGCGGGGACAGGATCGCCTCCAGCTCCTCGACGGTCGACTGGTAGACCTGGTTGCTCATGTCATCGTTCGCTGCGCCGATCATCCCGCCTCCTCAAGGGGACGGACGATCGCCGACGCGACCTCCCCCCGGCTCAGAACTCCTCATCCCAGTCGACCATCGAGTCCGACCGCTCCTGGGTGCTGGTGGCGGTGGTCGTCGCGGTCTGGGTGGCCGCACCGCCGCCCCGGCCGCGGCCACCGCGGCCGAGCAGTCCGAACTGCACGCAGATGCCGTACAGGCCCAGGATGGCGAACACGATGGCAAGCACGATGAGCGCGGCCCACACGACCTGGCCGATGCTGCTCTGGAACATCGAGTAGCTCGCCAGCACCTCGAAGGCATCGTTGTTCGTCCATGACGCGATCATGCTGCCGAGGGCCGCCAGCGCCTCGTAGACCACCGGCAGCAGCAGCAGGAACAGCGCCACGCCGATCAACTGCCAGTTGCGGTTGCCTCCGCCGAAGGCGAGGTTGAGCAGGTAGAGGGGCACGAACACCAGGATGCCGAACACCAGCAGCACCAGCAGGCGCGGCCAGCCCGACCACCAGCTCGATACGGCACGGTTGAGAGCCAGATTGGCAGGCTCCGGAGCGCCGTTGACGACCCGTGCCACGGCGTCGGTCTGCGCTGTGAGATCGTTCAGGTCCTGAAGCCTCAGGCCGACGAGGCCGGCCGTGCGTTGGAAGGTGGCCCGCGCATCGGCGTCCACGGTCGGCGCCTTGGCCGCTACCAGCGGAGAGAGCAGGCTGTCGTAGCGCTTCGCCAGGGCCCGCACGCGGTCGCGGGCGCCGCTGACGTCGCCGGCCATCAGGTCGGCGCTGGCCTGGGCCGCCATGGCGTACAGCGACTGGCTGACTGCCTGGAGGCTATCGACGTTGGCGCTCAGGAGCGCGTCGGCCAGGCGCTGGCCGGCGGGGCCGGCGAGGCCGGCTGCCTGTAGCTGACCGGTGAGGGTATCGAGCTTCTGTTGCTTCTGCTCGGCCAGCACCTGATCGCGCACCGCGGCGAGGTCGGTGGGCGTCGCCTGTGCCGTGCCGCCCGCTTGCGTAGTGGCGCCGGCCGGCTGGCTCGCCGCCGCGGTCGCGGCGGGCGTGGCCGTGCTGCCGGCCGTCCCCGCGGCAGGGCTCACGGAGGGGAGTGCGGACGGAGCGGCGGCCCCGGAGCTCGAGGTCGGTTGGACGGCGGTCGTGACGCCGGCCAGCGCCTGCCGATCGGCCTGGGCCAGACGGCCCGCGCCGTCCGTGATCGCCTGTGCCGCCTGTCGGAAGGCGCTGTCGTCCTTGGCGACGAGGGCCGTGGCGGCGTCGACGAAGTGCTGGTTGAGGCCGGCCTGCAGGCGCGGCGAGTCCTGGACAAGAAGCGACGTGCCGTAGGCGTCGGCGAGGGTCTGGTAGGCGACGTCACGATCGGTGGGGAGCAGGCGCTCGGCCACCGATACCTCCTCACTGAGGGTGCGGGCCACCGCCGCTTCGGTCTGCAGCCGCAGGGTGGCGACGGTAGCGGCCGAACGGATGGCGTCGAGGGAAGTCGGATCGAACTGCATCTCGGTCCCGATGCGCAGGAGCCGTGCCTTGGCGGTGGCCATGTCGCCGTCAACGGCGCTCTTGAAGGCCGCGTCGTACACCAGCCGATGGAAGCCGCCCGCCAGCACCGCGGTCTGCACCGCGATGTCGGTCCGGCTCTGGTTCTGTATGGCGGTGCGGGCGCGGCCGAAGAGGTTCTCCATGGCCTTGACCAGGGTGGCGCTGGTGGTGTCGCGCGATAGCGTCACGAGCGCGTTGACCGCGTGGTCGAGCTGGCTGCGGGCCTTCGCGCTGTCATCGGGCACAGCTGCGACGGCCTGGTTCAGGTTCTCGATCGCCAGGTCGTAGCGCTGCAGGTAGGTGTCGGTCTGTTGCGCCCAGCCGGCGGCGCAAAGGCCGAGCGCGAGCGTCAGGACGCCCGCCACGAATGTACGTTTGCCCCTGTTCATGGTCCCTCCTCCAGCGCGGCCCGCGCTGCGAACACCGCACCCATGTTGACGTTGGCTCGCGCGAACACCGCGATGGCGTCGCGTCCGAGCGGGAAGACGAAGAGCAAGCCGGCCTCGTGCTCCAGTACCAGGGAGCGCAACGGCCCGAAGCGGCCCAGCAGCCGGACGGCGGACTGGGCGAGTGGCGCCAGGGCCTCGGCGTCGATGCCCTCGCCCCGGACCTGCGGCACGTCGGACGCCCGCAGGGCGATCACCTGCAGCACGCCGTCGATCTCGGCGAAATGGACCCCGAGGGCGTCGAGCGCCTCGGCCCCCATGGGGTGGGGGACCACCGTCGGGCGCGCCCGGGCGCG
>Ga0307440_1000451_pt1 | contig 20314 bp, 18 predicted proteins | sample SalMarWE160410MG_FD_202150 | JGI IMG/M metagenome (GOLD analysis project Ga0307440, IMG submission 202150) | Salt marsh sediment microbial communities from the Plum Island Ecosystem LTER, Massachusetts, United States - WE1604-10 | ecosystem: Environmental > Aquatic > Marine > Intertidal zone >... | reverse complement strand
GAGGGGACACACCTGCACAATGCGGCCTGGGCGGCGGCCATGTCCCGCTCAGGCGCGATGTCGTGGTGGTGGGGTGAGTACCTCTTCTCTAACCCGACCGAGCACCGCACCGCGCCGGGATTCCCGGTGTACGGGCAGGTCTTCCCGGCCCTGCAGACGTTCTTCGCCGGACAGGACCCGGCGGCGCTCGGGCTCCACGACTCCACGATCAGCGCCCCGGCCGCCGTCATCGCGCTCGGGCTGGACAACGGCTCGGTTGGCTACGCGTGGGTCCGCGACGCCCAGAATGCCTACGGGACGGGGTCAAGACCGGGTGACCTGGCCGGTCGCGTCATCTCGGGCGCGACGATCGCGATGTCGGGCTTCGGCGACGGAACCTGGCTGGCCGGCGTGTTCGATCCGTATGGCGCCGGGACGTGGCAGGCGCCGTTCGTCGCGACCGCCAGCGGCGGCACGCTAACGATCCCGCTGCCGGATTTCACTCGCGACGTGGCGCTCAGGATCGAGCCGGGCGGGCCAAACCCGACGGGCTCCGTGCCGGCCGGCGGGACCATAACTACGGACACGGGCTCGGGCGCCACCCCGTCGGACCCGGTCGTCGCCGGCGTCACGACCCCGGTCGCCGGGACGGTCTCGATCGACGCTACCGGGACCGGCGGTCCGCCACCGGACGGCTACGGCATCCTGGGCCAGGTGGTCACGATCTCTGCCCCGGCCGCGACGGCGGCCGACCCGCTGCAGCTCTTGTTCCGCATTGATGCCAGCACCGTGCCCATGGGCGACGACCCGTCGACCGTCGTCGTGTTCCGCAACGGTGTGGCGGTCGTCGACTGCAACGATGCCTCCGGTCAGGCGTCGCCCGATCCCTGCGTGTTCGACCGAGCGCTGCTCCCCGACGGCGACATCCAGCTCGTCGTGCTCACCTCCGAGGCGAGCGAGTGGATCGTCGGGGTTCCGGGTCCGGTCCTGGGCCCGGCCACCGGTCCCGATGGGCCGCTGCCGGTCGGCACCACGGCGACCGTGCAAGCACCGGTGGCGGATGCGGGGACGCTCGACGACCACGTGGTGACCGTCGACTGGGGGGACGGTGTGACCTCCACCGGGTCGATCGAGATCGACCCGGCATCGGGCACGATGGCCGCGACCGGGGATCACGTCTATGCGCAACCGGGCGTCTACACCGCCTCGGTTGAGGTGGTCGACCCAAGCGGCCAGTCGGCGAGCGCAGCCTTCCGGTACGTCGTCGTCTACGACCCGAGTGGTGGGTTCGCGACCGGCGGTGGCTGGATCGTGCCCGGCGGCAGCACCTCCGACGGAGGTGACCTGCTGCCCGGGATCGACGGAACCTCGCACGCCAACTTCGGGTTCGTCGTCAAGTACAAGAACGGGTCGTCTACCGTTCCGGGCGGCAACCTGACCTTCCACTACAACGTGGGGAGCTTCCAGCTGACCGCGGGTGGGTTTGATTGGCTCGTCGTGACCAACTCGAACTGGGCGCGGTTCCAGGGGCTGGCGACGATCGACGGGGCACCAGGCGACTACCCGTTCCGCGTCGATGCCAGGGACGGCGACACGCGAGGTGGCTCGCAGCCAGACCGGTTCATCATCAGGATCTGGGCGGCAGGCGCGGATCCAGACCTAGACGAGCCCATCTACAAGGCGTCGGGCGATGTGCAAGGGGAGGTGACGATCCATCGGAACTGAGCACAGCTCCGGGCCTTCTCGACCATCGGGGTGCGCGGCTCCGGCCACCCACACCGAAAGCTCGTACGGCGTTCGTCGCGCGGGCGATCGGTGCCCCTTTCGCTCGCGCAGCCGACGGACCGTCCCGTGAGGCCGCGCCACCCTGTCTCCGTGACTGCCACGAGCCCTTGGCGCTCGCTCGCTTCATCCAGGTTTCCGGGTGATCGTCGCGTTGCTCGACGGCGCGTGACTTCGCCGGGATAGCTCCACGGATGCGAGCCGGGGCCAGGGATGGAATGCCCGCGTCCGGGCTCCGCGTTCGCGGCGATCCCGCGTTCGTGCGTTCCGCGCGGGGCGCCATAGCGGCCGGCGAACTGAACCCGGGCGTCATATCTGGCGACGGAGACGGATGCCAGGTCAGCGGATGCTCGAACCACCGGCGGCCGCCGCCCGATCGACGACGGCTGCCGGTCAGCCGGTGTGCCTGCGCGGAGACCGGGGCGATCCGCCCGGACGGCGGGCGAGCGAAACGCAGCGGCCCCGGAGCCCTGCTCCGGGGCCGCTCGCTCTCCTCCGACCCGTGGGGCCCGGCGATCAGACCTTGACGGGATCGGGCGCGTAGCCCTCGGCCTCGTCCTCGTAGCCGCCGTGGTAGCCGGCCGCGTCCGGGCGCCGGATCGACGACTGGGAGACGACGCGCCCGCGCCGGATGCCGCGGAAGTCCTCGAGCGAGGTCCAACCGCGATCGGCGTTGCGGTCGAGGAACTCCTCCAGGCCCGTGGTCAGCCTGCGGATCACGTTCGGCCCGATGGCATGGTCGAGCATTGCGGCCGTGGCCACCTGTACGGTCCCGCAACCCAGCAGGAAGTAGTTGAGCGCGTGCTCGAAGGTCGAGACTCCGCCGATTCCCGAGAAGGCGCGATCCGGGAACGCCTCCGTCATCTCGGCCATCTTGGCCAGTGATAGGAGCAGGATCGCCGGCCCGCCCAGCCCGCCGGCAGAGACCATCCCGTCGACGTTGACCTCGGGCTCGAGCGTCAGCGGATCGAACAGCGGCAGCGACGGGAAGGTGTTGGACGAGGTGATGGCGTCGGCACCACCGCGGAACGTGGCCTCGGCCTCCTCCACGATGTTCGCGGTCGCCGGCGTCAGCTTGACCCATACGGGGACCCTTGCCACGGCCTTGACCGCCTGCGTGGACACCGAGCACAGGACGGGGTCCTTGCCTACGTTCGAGCCCATGTCGATCCGGTCCATGTGCGGGCACGAGAAGTTGAGCTCGATCGCATCGACGCCCGCGTCCTGGACGCCCTCGACCAGCGTCTGCCAGTTGTCGAGCTCCTTGTCGGTGCCCGACCCGGCCATGATCGAGGCGACGAGGACGCGGTTGGGCCAGACGCGCTTGATCGATGCCAGCTTCGGCAGCCACCAGTCCATCGGCTTGTCGGAGATCAGCTCCCAGTTCCACGACGCCATGAGGGTCGTGTCGGGGCGCTTGGCCATCGACAGCCGGGAGCCGCCAGCGTCGGCGCGCAGGAACTTGGTCTTGGGTCCGGCGACGTTGACGACGGGATGCAGGCCGATGGTCTTGGTGACGACCCCTCCCCACCCGGCCTCGAAGGCCCGCATGATGTTGGACTCGGACTCGGTCGGTGGCGCGGATGCGAGCAGGAACGGGTTCTCAAACCGGATGCCCGTGAACACGGTGGACAGGTCGGCCACTGGGCGGATCCTCCGTTGGACGGCGGCGAACGCCGACGCTGCTGGAAAGACCTCAGGCTCCGGCGAGAGCCGGGCGATCGGGTAGGGCCGGTGGTCACGACTGGCCCGGGTAGTCCGTCCAGCACGTCCCGCGCACGCCCTCCGGACCTACCGGCTCCGGCCGAGGCAGGCGAGCATCGATGGATCGTGCCGCGAGCACCCACGGATCCGTGCGCGGCCGCGTCCCCGCGCCCTGACCACCGCCAGCAGCAGGAGGCAACAGGTGACCACAGAGTCCCGCCCGAAGGAACAGGCGACCCAGACCGCGCCCGTTCCGGTTCTGTCCCATTGGATCGACAATCGTCCCGTCGAGGTTCTCCCCGAGCACGCCGGGCCGGTCTACAACCCGGCGACCGGCGAGGTCATCGCGCGCGTCCCGCGCGGCGGCCAGCCCGAGGTCGACCGTGCGGTCGCCAGCGCCAAGGCCGCGTTCCCCGCCTGGCGTGACATGCCGCTCATCGCCCGCAGCCAGATCTTCTTCGCCTTCCGCGAGCTTGCCTGGAAGCACCGCAAGGAGCTTGCGGAGCTGGTGACCCGCGACCACGGCAAGACGTTCCCCGATGCGCTGGCCGGCGTGACCCGCGGTATCGAGACGGTCGAGTACGCGTGCGGCCTGCCGGTCCACCTCGCGGGCATGAACACGCCCAACGTCGCCACCAACGTGGACGCCGTGACGCTGCGCCAGCCGCTGGGTGTCACCGCGGCCATCACGCCGTTCAACTTTCCGGTCATGGTCCCGATGTGGATCCTGCCGATCGCGCTCGCGGCCGGCAACACCATGATCCTCAAGCCCTCGTCGCACACCCCGGGCGCAACCCAGCTCCAGGCCGAGCTGTGGGCGGAGGCGGGGCTGCCGGAGGGTGTCCTCAACGTCGTGTACGGTGGGCGCGAGGCGGTCGCCGCCCTCGTCGAGCACCCCGATGTCAAGGCGATCCAGTTCGTCGGCTCGACCAAGGTCGGCCGGTACGTCTACGAGGAGGGCACCAAGCGCGGCAAGCGCGTCGGCGCATTCACCAGCGCCAAGAACATGATGGTCGTGCTGCCCGATACCGACCTCGACCTCGCGGCCGACAGTGCCGTGGCGGCCGGCTACGGCTCGGCCGGTGAGCGGTGCATGGCCCAGACTCTGCTGGTGGCCGTGGGCGGTGTGGCCGACAAGCTGCGCCCGATGATCCTCGAGCGGATCGCAAACCTGAAGGTCGGCGACGGGATGGAGCCCGGCGTGGACATGGGCCCGATCTACACCCGCGAGCACCGCGAGTCGGTGATCAAGTGGATCGACCGTGGGGTCGAGGAGGGTGCCGAGCTGGTGGTCGACGGTCGCCCGTTCGTCCATCCCGACAACCCCGACGGGTTCTTCCTCGGCGTGTCCCTGTTCGATCACGTGCAGCCGACCATGGACATCTACAACCAGGAGATCTTCGGTCCGGTGCTGGGCGTGGTCCGCGTGGACACGTACGACGAGGCCATCAACCTCGTGAACTCCCACCAGTACGCCAACGGGACCGCGATCTTCACCACCGACGGCGGCGCCGCGCGGCGGTTCCAGCTCGAGTCAGAGGTCCCGATGGTCGGCGTCAACGTGCCGATCCCCGTCCCGGCCGGCTATCTCAGCTTCGGCGGCGCGAAGGAGTCCGCGCTCGGAGACCTGCCGTTGCGCGGCGAGGACGGCCTTCGCTTCTTCACTCGCCAGAAGGAGGTCACCATCCGCTGGCCCGAACCCGGCAAGCGGGCGGCCCTGAGCCTGGTGTTCCCCGGCAACCGCTGATCGAGGTCAGCCCAGCCCGACTGCCCAACCGGCCACGCTGACGGCCGGCAGCAAGCGAGAAGGCCCCGTCCAGCCGACGGGGTCTTCTCGTGCCAGGGCAGCCCGCGGCACGGAACGTGCGTCGCACGGGATAGGCTGGCGGTAGGCGGCGATCCGTCCGGACGACACGGCGGCAGCCGCGGCAACGGGAGTGCCAAGCGATGGAGCATCGGCGCCTCGGCAGGACCGGGCGGGACGTCAGCGTGATCGGATTCGGGGCGTGGGCCATCGGTGGGTCGTGGGGCAGCGTCGATGACGCCACCAGCCTGCGCGCTCTGCACGCGGCGGCGGATGCCGGTGTCACCCTGTTCGATACCGCCGATGTATACGGTGACGGCCACAGCGAGCGCCTGATCGGCCGGTTCCTGCGGGAGCGTCCGGGTGAGGCGTTCCTGGTGGCCACCAAGATGGGACGCGACGCTCCGCTGGACATGGCGAGCTACACGCCCGAGGCCTTCCGCGGCTGGGTCGATCGAAGTCGCGAGAACCTCGGCGTCGACCGCCTCGACCTCATCCAGCTCCACTGTCTGCCGACCCAGGTCTACTACCAGCCCGAGGTGTTCGCGGCGCTCGACGAGCTGGTGGCGGCGGGGGCGATCGCGGCCTACGGGGTGAGCGTGGAGAAGGTGGAGGAGGCGCTCAAGGCGATCGAGCTCCCGGGTGTCGCCACGGTCCAGATCATCTTCAACATCTTTCGCCAGCGCCCGGCAGACCGGTTCCTGGCGGAGGCGGCCCGGCACGACATCGGCGTCCTGGTGCGGGTGCCGCTGGCCTCGGGGCTGCTGACGGGCAAGCTGCGCCGCGACACCGCGTTCGAGGCGGACGACCACCGCGCGTTCAACCGCCACGGCGAGTCGTTCGATGCCGGAGAGACGTTCGCCGGTGTCGACTACCAGACCGGCCTCGAGGTGGTCGAGGAGCTCAGGGCGCTCGTCCCGGCGGGCGCGACGATGGCCCAGATGGCGTTGCGCTGGATCCTCGCCCATGACGGGGTCAGCACCACGATCCCCGGCGCCCGCACACCGGAGCAGGCCCGGTCCAACGCGCTCGCCGCCGACCTGCCGCCGCTGCCGCCCGAGACGATGGACCGGATCCGCGCCCTGTACGAGGCTCGTGTCAAGCCGCTCGTCCATCAGCGCTGGTAGGCGCGGCGCGCCGGCCGCGGCGGTCCTGGCCGGACCAGCCACCGGCGGCACATGCGGTGAGTGACGGCCGGCGAGCCGCTATCGTGCAACACATGAGCGTCACGTATCAGGTTCCAGGGGCGATCCTCACCGAGCGCGAGCACCGGCTGCCGCTCGACCACGCCCGGCCGGACGGGCCATCGATCACGGTGTTCACGCGCGAGGTCGCCGCGCCCGACGGCACGGACCGGCCGTACCTGGTGTTCCTCCAGGGAGGGCCGGGCTTCGAGGCCGCCCGACCCACCAGCCCGCCGTCGGGCTGGATGGCGCGGGCCCTGCGCGACTTCCGGGTGCTCCTGCTCGACCAGCGAGGCACGGGCCGCTCGACGCCGGTCGGACCGGCGATCCCGGGCGACGACTCCGCCGCCCAGGCCGAGTACCTCACCCATCTCCGGGCCGACTCGATCGTGCGCGACGCCGAGGCGATCCGTCGCGAGCTGGGCGTCGAGCGATGGAGCGTGCTCGGCCAGAGCTTTGGTGGCTTCACCAGCCTGAGCTACCTCTCGATCGCGCCCGAGGGGCTGCGCGAGGCGTTCCTCACCGGTGGGCTGTCACCCATCGGCCGCCCGGTGGACGACATCTACGGCGCGACGTACCGGCGCCTGATCGAGGCCAACCGCCGCTACTTCGACCGCTACCCCGACGACCGCAACCGGGTCCGGGAGATCCACCGGCGGCTCGAGGACGAGGACGTCCGCCTGCCGTCGGGCGACCGGCTCACCGTGCGCCGCTTCCGGCAGCTGGGCCTGTGGCTGGGTGACAGCGCCGGGTTCGAGCTGCTCCATCACGTCATCGAGCTGCCATTTGGCTCGCCCGCCTTCCTGCACGACGTCGAGGGAGGCGTCCGGTTCACCCGCAACCCGCTGTACGCCACGCTCCACGAGTCGTCGTATGCGGACGGCGCGGCGACCCGCTGGTCGGCTCACCGGCTGCTGCCCGACGAGATCGCCACGACCGAGGCGTTCACGGCAGAGCACGTGTTCCCATGGATGTTCGAGGATTACGGGCAGCTCCGACCCCACCGCGAGGCGGCGGATCTGATCGCGGAGCACGTCTGGCCGCACCTCTACGATGCGGATCAGCTGGCCCGCAACGAGGTCCCGGTCGCGGCCACGATCTACGTGGACGACCTGTACGTCGAGCGGGCGTTCGCGGAGGAGACGGCTGTCGCGGTTCGTGGGCTGCGGCCCTGGATCACCAATGAGTACCAGCACAACGGCCTGCGGGCCGACGGGGAGCGCGTGCTCGGCCGGCTGATCGACCTCGCGCGCGGGCGCGCCTGACCGTGTCGGGGCCATCGAGGGGACCGGAGCCGGCAACCGCGTCCGCATCGCCGACCGCCGCATCGCCGACCGCCGCATCGCCGGGCCCTCCGGGGATCACCGACCGGGCCGACATCGTGCTGCTGTTCGCGACCCGGATCCTGCGCATGTTCGGCTACGGGTTCCTTGCCGTCGTGCTCGTCCTGTACCTGGATGCGATCGGGCTCTCGGGGGCCGAGATCGGGCTGCTGCTCGCGCTCACGCTGCTGGGGGACGCGGGGGTCTCCCTGTGGCTGACCACCCACGCCGATCGAGTCGGCCGGCGTCGCGTGCTGCTCGCGGGCGCGGGGCTGATGCTCGTTGCCGGACTGGTGTTCGTCGCGACGCCCGTGTTTGCGATCCTGCTGGTGGCCGCGACGTTCGGGGTCATCAGCCCCAGCGGCAACGAGATCGGCCCGTTCCTGGCGGTCGAGCAGGCCTCGCTCTCGCAGCTGGTCCCGGACCGCCGCCGAACGAGCCTGTTCGCCCGGTACCAGCTGGCGGGATCGCTGGCCACCGCGGTGGGCACGCTCGCGGGCGGCGCGACGTCGCAGGCGGCGATCGCCGGTGGAGCGGGCGAAGCCGATGCCTACCGATACGTGATCGTCGGCTACGCGTTGGTCGGCGTCCTGCTCGCGCTGCTGTTCTCAAGGGTGTCGGCGCGCGTGGAGGTGCCGGCCGCCAGGGTCGACGACGCGCGGATCCGGGACCGCCTCGGACTGCACCGGTCGCGCGGGGTGGTGCTCCGGCTCTCGGCACTGTTCGCGCTCGACGCGTTCGCCGGCGGCTTTGCGATCCAGTCGTTCATCGCGTTCTGGTTCCATCAGCGGTTCGGCATCGACCCCGCGACCATCGGGCTCGTGCTGGCCGGCGCCAACCTCGCGTCCGGGTTGTCGGCGCTCGCCGCAGGCCGGCTGGCGGCCCGCTTCGGGCTCGTGCGCACGATGGTGTTCACCCACCTGCCGTCGAACGTGCTGCTGATGGCGGTCCCGTTGATGCCGACGCTCCCGCTCGCCGTCGCCACCCTGCTCGCCCGTTACTCGATCAGCCAGATGGACGTGCCCACCCGCCAGAGCTACACGATGGCGATCGTGGAGCCCGACGAACGATCCGCCGCGGCCGGCGTGACCGGGATCGCCCGGTCGCTGGGGGTCGCCACGGCACCGCTGCTGGCCGGCCCGATGTTCGCGACCGTCGCGCTCGCAAGCCTCCCATTCCTCATCTCGGGCGGCCTCAAGATCGTCTACGACCTGCTGCTGTACCGCTCGTTCCGGCGGCTCCGACCTCCGGAGGAGCGCGTGGCCTGACCTGACGACGAGCCAGCGCCAGCCGACGGCTGCGCCCGCGTCCCGCTCGGCTCCGGCTCAGGATCCGTTCGGGCCGCCCGCCCCGCGCGTTTCGAACAGACGCCACACCAGGCGCCCGGCTCCATAGCCGATCGCCACCGGGGCGTAGAACCAGATCGTCGCCAGCACCCCGGAGATCGGGTCCACCGGGACCGCCTCGCCCACGCCGAACGACAGGAGCAGGATCGTGATCATCCCGATCACGGTGGCCACGAAGGTGATCAGCAGCCCCGTCCAGCCGCGCGACAACAGCCCGGCGACGAGGCCGGAGGCGAGCAGCAGGATCGGCGAGATGACGATCGCGTTCATGGCGCAGGCGGGATTGAATCCCTGACCCACGCAGCCCAGCATCGAGCCGCCGAACAGGGCGGCCGGGCACGCCACCACGACCACGACCAGCGCGATCAGGTCGCGCAGGAGGCTGTACCGGGGTGCGCCGGGTGTGCTGTCCATGACGGCCCCCATCATGCCCCAGCGAGCCGGCGCCGCGAAGGGGTCGATCGGGCTGGCTTCAGACTGACCGTTGGCACGCTGGCACCGCGAGCACCGTCATGGCTGCGATCATGAGCGCCGCGAGGAGCATGACCGCCGCGTTGCCGGCGCCGATGATGACGGCCCACCATGGATGACCGCCGCGCACGATTCGCTCGGCGATGAGACCGCTCACGCCGACGGCGGCGCCGACCAGGACGCCAACAACGAGCGACGGTGTGACCCATTCGATCGGCGTGCGGTTCGCACCGCCTGGACAATCGGGGAACGCCACGGCCAGCCACAGCAGGATGGTTGCCACGCCGGCGACGATGACCCATAGGACGAGGGCGGGGGCCAGGCTGGTGGCCGGTGGAAGCCGTCGCCAGACGAACCCTGCGACCACGGGCGCCGAGAGCCAGAGCGAGACGACCACGACCCAGCCGAAGGACGCGCGGTCGAAGGGGCCGATGACCACCACCTGGTCGCTGACCCACCCCAGCGCCGACGCGAGCGCCACGAGGCCGAGCGGGATCGCGACCGCCAGGGCGAGGGTCGCCCATGCCGCGACGGGAGCTTCGCCTCTCGAGTCTGCCCCTATGCCCATCTCACCTCCGCCGGCTCAGCCTTCGGCGAGCAGCTCGTCCCTGGTCATGAGCATCTCCTCGCGCTCGGCCCTGGTGGGCTCGGGGAACTGCGGATCGAGGTCGATGAGAGCGGACAGGATGGCGGCCGACACCGCGACCCGCATGAACCACTTGTGGTCGGCCGGGATCACGTACCAGGGCGCCCACTCGGTGCTCGTCTTGGACAGCAGCTGCCCGTACGCCTTCTGGTACGCGCCGGCGCCGGTGCGCGCAGCCGTCAGCCCGCGCCGGCCGCCGCTGGGGACGGGGGCACCGGGCTGGGCGAGCCGTCCTCGTTGAACAGGTAGGTGAACTCGGGGCCGTTGTGGCAGATCCAGCAGTTGTCCCCCCGGCCCTTCATCGAATCGGGCAGCGGGGCGTGCTGGTCCTGGCCGTGGCACGACGTGCATGGCTCGGTGTAGCCCATGTGCTCGGGCCGGAGCGGCGGGTTGCTCGCTGCCGAGTCGGCGTCCGGGGCCTTGTGGCACACCAGGCAATCGTCCTTGTGGAGACCGGAGTGGCCAGGCGCCGTGGACACGAGGCTGCCGGTCGTGTGGCAGGCGGTGCAGTTTCGCCAGCCCCACAGCGGGTGGGCCATCACCGGGATGTTCTTCGTGCCCACGGTGCCGTTGGTGGTGACGTGGCAGGCGGAGCAGTCCGCATTGGCCGCCATCTGGATCCCCACCGGCGAGTTGGCCATGGGCGAGAGCGGGGTCGGGGTCGACGCCGGCGCCGGGGACGCGGTCGGAGCCGAGATGTCGCCGGCCGGCTTCGAGAGGTCAGGCACCGCGACGATCAGGAGGAACGCAGCCATGATGCAGATCGCACCCACCAGCACGATGACCGCGGCCGGGAACCCGTAGCGGGCGACGGCGGCGCGGTTCACGCCTCTGCCTCCGCCGGCGGCTGGTGGTGCAGCCAGGGCCACGGCCAGTTGATGTGCTCGTCGTCCTCGCCCAGGTCCAGGTAGCGCTCTGCCAGCGTGTACACGAGGGCCACCAGGGCCACGGCGCCGGCGATGATCGCGATCTCGACCGGGGACGGGACGTACGTGACGAACGGGCTGGATACGGTCCCCGCGTGCGCGGTGATGGGCGCGATCTGGCCGGCGATCACGAACAGGAAGCGGTCGACGAACACCCCGCCCAGGGACAGCAGGCTGGCCGCGAACAGGCCGGCCGGGGTCCGGGTCATGGGCAGCAGGACGAGCGTCAGCGGCAGGGCCAGGCCGGCGACCACCCGCAGCCCCCAGAACGGCAGCGCGAGCGGGCCGGTGACCAAGGCGACGGTCGCCTCGCGCAGCCCCGGCTCGCCGCCCATCAGGCCGACGATGACCTGGCGGGCGAGCAGCACCGACACGATCAGCAGCGCGATCGTGACCAGCAGCCGGATCGAGGGGATCGCCAGCCGGCGGGCCCGGTCGTGGTCCTGGAGCCCCAGCCGCGTCACGGCGTAGAACACGATGCCCAGCAGCGAGGTCCCGGCGAGGTAGGCCGCGGCCACCATCATCAGCACCGTGAACGGTCCGTTCCAGAGGGCCTTGGCACCCAGCACGCCGAACACGGCACCCAGCGTGGCCGGCGCGAGGACCGCGACGCAGGTCGCCGCGGTGCACGCGTACTGGTGGATCTTCGGGTGGTGGGTGAACATGCTCCAGACCTCGACCAGGAGCACCACCAGGTAGATGCCGTAGAACACGCCCATCCACCACATGGGCGAGGTGGGCGAGGGTACGAGCACGGCGCCGAACACCATCCGAACCGGGTAATGGAGGTCGAGGGCGATGATCCCGAACGCGGTTGTGAGGCTGAGCACGGCCAGCACTGCGTGGCGCTTCTCGAGCGGCCGGAAGCGCTCGATCCCGAACACGGTCCCGAGCGACGAGGCGAGACACAGCCCGCTGGTCATCACGGCAAAGAACACGTAGCCCACGATCAGCAGCCCCCACTCCAAGCTGGGGCTGGTCCCGAATACCTCCCAGCCGGGCGGCAGGGCGATCAGCGCGGCCACCGCACCGACGGCGATGACGCCCGACAGGCCGGCCAGCCACAGGCGAAGAGCGAGCGACATCCCGCGGACCTCGTGGGCGAGCGCGCGGCCGGCGGTCCGCGGTCCGATCGGGACGACGTGTCCGCCGAGCGTGAGGGTCAGACCGGTCGCCTGCATGCCTCAGGCCTCCTCGATGGCTGGGCCGAGGTAGAGCACGCGAGGCCGGGTGCCGTACTCGGGATGGAGCTGCTTGGGGGCACGCTGGCGGACGAGCGTGGCGATCTCGCTGGACGGATCGCTGGCGTCACCGAACCGGCGGGCACCGACGGGGCAGACCTCGACGCACGCGGGCTGGGCGCCTCGGCTGATCCGGTGGTAGCACCAGGTGCACTTGTCGGCGACGCCGGGCATGTCGTTGGGGTTGTCGCCGCCAGCGGGCGTCAGGTAGCGAGCGCCATAGGGGCACGCGACGACGCAGTATCCGCAGCCGATGCAGCGGCGAGCGTCCACCAGGATCACGCCGTCCTCAGTCCGGTAGGTGGCACCGACGGGGCAGACCGCCGTGCACGGCGAGTCCTCGCACTGCATGCACAGGCGAGGTTCGAAGAACGAGGCGTCGACGGCCTTGCCGGCAGCGCCCGGGGCGGTTGACTCGGCGGGGAAGCCGTACATGCCGGCCTCCGGGGAGTCGACGTACAGGTCACCGTCCGCGGTGACCACGTGGCGCTCGACCCAGGTCCGGGTGTACTGGGCCTCCTCCGCGACGTGGTTCTCCTCCTTGCAGGCGACCACGCACAGGCCGCAGCCAATGCAGGAGGCGGTGTCGACGACGAACGTCCACGCCTTGTCGGCGGGGTCGTAGGTCGGGACGATCGGGCTCGGCGCATCCGCCGACTCGTCGAACACCGGGAACAGCCGGGACAGGCCCGCCGCACCCGCCAGACCGCCGGCCATGATCAGCCCGAACCCGAGGAAGGCACGGCGGCTCATGGAGGCGCTGACGATCGCCGGAGCGATCTCGTCGAGGGGCACCAGGGACGCGGGATCGACGGCCTCGGCCGGCGCCGGTCCGATGGCCGCGATGTCCGGCTCCTCGTCCGCGACGGGCATCGCCTCCGCCATGACGGCGGGGGCCGGCTCGGCGACCATCTCCGGGGCTTCGGCTTCGGCTTCGGCTTCGGCTTCGGCTTCGGCTTCGGCTTCGGCTTCGGCTTCGGCTTCGGCTTCGGCTTCGGCTTCGGCTTCGGCTTCGGCTGGCTGTTCGGTCGGGGCCATCGCGACGGGCTCGGTCACGGGCTCGACCTCGGCGATCTCCGGGGCCTGTGCGGCGTCGGCCGCCGGCTCGGACTCGACCGCGGCGTCCGCCTGCCCGACGATCATCGGGTCCTCGGTCGCGCGCACGCCGGCGTCGGCCGCCGGCTCCTCAACGCGTTCGATCCGCTCGCTCATGGCGACACCGTGAGCTGGTCCGGGCCCCGGCCCGGCGCGTGGCAGTTGAGGCATCCCTCGTCGTCGGGGACGATCGGGTGGCGCTCGTTGCGGGCCTTGAACCCCTCGGGTCCGTGGCAGGTCAGGCAGGGCGGCAGGCCGTCCAGCGGGTGCTCGACCACTGGGGGTCGCTCCGCGATCGCGGTGTGTGGGTCGTGGCACTGGAGGCACTGCACGACGTAGTGCTCCGTCGGGATGATCTGCGCCTGGCTGGCCGGGCGCCCCTCGGCGGCGACGTGGCACCGCGTGCACACCTCGTCGGTGGGCACCGCCACCGCCACCGTGTCGCTGCCCGCCTGATCGCCCGCGGCCACGTGTGCCTGCAGCGGGCCGTGGCAGCTCTGGCAGCCGATGTCGGCGTGACTTCCGCCGGTCAGCCGCTGTGCCTCGGTCGCATGGCACCGCGCGCAGGTCGACGAGCTCGCGAACGAGACGTCCAGCACGGCCCACGACCGTGCGTTCACGTCGCGATGGAGGCTGAAGTCGAGATACGGAGACCAGGCCATCACGGCGCCCGCGAACAGGACGGCCGACATCAGCACCGACCCCCCGAGCACGCCTGCGATTGCGAGCGCGCGTCCCCGTCGGGTGCGCGGCCGAACGCTCGCCCAGAAGGCGCGCAGGCGATCGACCACGTTCACAGGGTCGAGGGGTTGAGGATGCCGCGCCGGACGCAGTAGCGGAGCAGCTCGACGCGGTCGTGGAGCCCCAGCTTCTCCATCACGCTCGCGCGATGGGAATGGACGGTCTGGTCGGAGAGCTTCAACGATCGGGCGATGTCGCGATTGGTGTGGCCCATCGCGGCCAGCAGCAGGATCTCGCGCTCGCGAGCGGTCAACGTGTCGTACGGGTCCTCGAACGTGGCATCCGGCGTCCGCCGCACATAGGTGTCGATCATCCGGGTCACGATCGCGGGGCTGACGTAGGTGTGACCGGCGGCCACGCTCCGGATCGCGACCAGGACGTCGGTGTCGGTGGCCTCGCGGGTCAGGTAGCCGTTGGCTCCCGCCTTCAACGCGACGGAGAACTGCTCCGCGGCGCACCGGCAGTCGAGGGCGATGATCCGCGTCTCCGGACACTCGTCGTGGATCTGCTCCAGGGTCTCGAAGGTCGGGCAGCCGAGACCCCCGAACGGCGCGCACTCGGTGACCAGGACGTCCGGCCGAGTGCTCCTGACCTGGGCGACGAGCTCGTCGCGGGTCTCGACCTCGCCCGCGACCCGGAGATCTGGCTCACGCTCGATGAGCGAGCGGAACGCGCTGCCGAGCATCGGGAAGTCGACGATGGCGAGCAGGACCGAGAGCTGGTCCGCCTCCACCTGGAGGTCGGTCCGCGACGCTTGCGAGGTGGGCATCGCCGGATCCGGGCTCAACGCGCCTGCGGGCCGGCGTCGCCGTGCCCATGGTGGCGAATGACGGCGGCCCAGGCGAACGGCATCAGCAGCATCAGCGCCGTGACGACGATCGCGCCCAGGATGGTGGCGGCCGAGCCGAACGTGAAGTACAGCAGGTGGAGGAGCACGAACGCGGCGGCCGAGCCGACCCACAGGGTGAGGGTGACGAGGCCCAGCCAGGTTGCGACGCGCGCACCGCGCCCGCCCCTGGATCCGTACCAGAACCAGGCGACGATGCCGATGATCCCCTCGACGAGGATCACGATCGGCAGCAGCAGTGCCAGGTCCTCGGTGAGCTGCGATAGCTGCATTGCCTGTCCTCCCGCCGTCCGTCGACGCCTGCTGGGGCCTCGTTGGCGGCTTCTGCGTCCCGTGTGGGTCGATGGTGCCCCCGGGTCGGAGCGATCACCAGACACGACAGGGGGCTCGATGGGGCACCCTCGTGCCGAAGCTCGGGAACACGGGTGGGGATTCGGGCAACGGAGGTTAGGTGTCAGGGCGACGCGCGTGGGGTCGGGGGCCCCCACGGCCGTGGGGGGTCGCCCGCACACCCATCGGCGCGGTGAGGGGCACAGGTTCGGTGGGGCGGTCGGTGCAGGCTCCGCACCGGCGTCCGAACGGCTGGAATGGGCTGTCATGTTCCTTTCAGGAACGGCATGCAGACTTGCCCGGCGCTCCACGACCGGACGGAGGCAGCCCGATCGACGGCTCCCCATTCACCCGGCAGCCGGGTGGCATGCCGAATCCTCAGATCCCACCGGATGGCCCGACCCGGCCGTGGGGCCTTGCCGAGCTGCACCCAGGGCCACCCGTTCGCCGTCGGCGCCGGCGCCGCCCGAGCGCGCGGAGCGCCGGCCTGTTCGTCGCGGGTTTGGCCGCGGCGCTGATCGCGATCGCTGGCTACAACACCCTCGTGCCCGGACCGCCGCAGCTCGACCGGGCCGACGTCAACGACGCAATCGCCAGCGCGCTCGCCTCCGTGACCCCCGCCCCACCGCTGTCCGCGGTCGCCTACGAGCAGATCCAGCCATCACTGGTGCTGGTTCACGCCCAGCGTGGATCCGACTCCGGCGACGCATCGCTCGGCAGCGGCGTCGTCGTCGACGACGCGGGTGAGATCCTGACCAGCCTGCACGTGGTCGACGGCGCCACCGGCATCGAGGTCACGTTTGCCGACGGGTCGCAATCGACCGCCTCGATCGCCAGCCGCCAGCCGGACTCCGACATCGCGGTGCTCCAGCCGGATCAGCCGCCGTCGGTCCTGCAGCCGGCTGTGCTCGGCGACCCGAGATCCGTCCGCGTCGGTAGCCAGGCATTCGTGGTCGGCAACCCGTTCGGGCTGTACGGGTCGATGAGCTCTGGCATCGTGTCCGGCCTGGATCGCTCGTTCACGCTCCCCGACAGCGGCCAGGTCCTGAGCGGCCTGATCCAGGTGGATGCCGCCGTCAACCCCGGCAACTCGGGCGGGCCCCTGCTCGACGCCAACGGCAGGGTGATCGGCATCGTGGCCGCGCTCATCAACCCCACCAAGGAAGACGTGTTCGTCGGGATCGGCCTCGCCGTACCGATCGACGTGGCAGGCGGCGCGGCCGGCCTGCCCCAGTACTAGCCGGGAGGTGATGCCGATGGACCAGGACGTGACGGTGGCCCGCGCCGCGCCGATGGAGCGCGTCCTGTACGAGGTCAAGAAGGTGATCGTGGGCCAGGATCACCTGCTCGAGCGGATGGTCGTGGCCCTCCTGGCGCGCGGCCACCTCCTCGTGGAGGGCGTGCCGGGCCTGGCCAAGACGATGGCGATCAAGACGCTGGCGGCCTCGATCGGTGGTGAGTTCAAGCGGATCCAGTTCACGCCGGACCTCGTCCCCGCGGACCTCATCGGCACCCGCATCTACAACCAGAAGACGGGTGAGTTCAACACGTCGCTGGGTCCGGTGTTCACCAACCTCCTGCTCGCGGACGAGATCAATCGGGCGCCGGCCAAGGTCCAGAGCGCGCTGCTCGAGGTGATGCAGGAGCACCAGGTCACGATCGGCCGCGAGACGCATCACGTGCCCGAGCCGTTCCTCGTCCTGGCCACCCAGAACCCGATCGAGACCGAGGGCACCTACGCCCTGCCCGAGGCGCAGGTGGACCGGTTCATGCTCAAGGTCCTGGTCGGCTACCCGACCCGCAACGAGGAGTTCGTGATCGTCGAGCGCCAGACGGGCCCGGCCGAACGCATCGCCGAGGTGCTTACGACCGATGACCTCGTCCGCCTCCAGCAGGAGACGGATCGGGTCTACGTGGACCCCTCGCTGATCGACTACGCGGTCCGGTTGGCGACGTCGACGCGCATGACCAGGGCTGCCGGCATGCCCGAGCTCGAGCGGTACATCACCTACGGCGCCAGCCCCCGGGCGTCGATCAACCTGATCCTCACCGCTCGTGCGCTGGCGTTCGTCCGCGGCCGGGATTACGTGCTGCCCCAGGACGTCTACGACATGGCCCGCGACGTCATCCGCCATCGCCTGGTGCTGTCGTTCGAGGCCCTCTCGGACAACGTCACCAGCGACGACATCCTGACCACCATCCTGGCCCGAGTTCCGGCACCCGTCGTGCCCCTCAGGGAGTCGACCGACGGTCGCGTCAGCGCCTGAGCGCATCCTCCAGCGCCTCGACTGGCAGGTCGTCCGCCGGCTGGACGGCCTGCTCCAGGGCGACTACCGCAGCCTGCTGTACGGCAACGGGGTGGATCTCGCGGACCTGCGCGAGTACCAGCCCGGCGACGACGTCCGGTACATCGACTGGAACGTCACCGCCCGTCTTGACGAGCCGTATGTCCGCGAGTACCTCGAGGACCGCGACCTGACCGCGTGGTTCCTGCTCGACCTCAGCCCGTCGGTGGACTTCGGGACGGTTGACGGCGAGCGTCAGAAGCGCACCGTCCTGATCGACTTCGTGGCCACGCTGGCCCGGCTCTTGACGCGCCGTGGCAATCGCGTGGGCGCGGTCGTGTACGGGAGCCGGGTGGAGCGCACGATCCCGGCCGGCGGTGGCCGGCGGCAGGTGCTGCGCCTGGTCAACGATCTGCTCGCGCAGCCGATGCTGCCGGCCGCCCCGTTCACCGACCTGGCGCCGCTGCTCGATGCCGCCCGGGCGTCGATCCGGCGTCGCTCGCTGGTGTTCGTGATCTCGGACTTCATCAGCGCGCCCGGCTGGGAGCGGCCGCTCAACCTGCTCAACCGGCGCCACGAGGTGGTCGCGGTCCGGCTGCTCGATCCGCGCGAGATGGAGCTGCCAGACGCCGGGCCGCTGATCATGCAGGACGCCGAGACCGGAGAGCAGCTGTACGTCGACACCTCAGACGGCGCATTCCGGCGGCGATTCGCCGCGGCGACCGCGCAGCGCGAGGGGGATGTGCGTCGCGCGTTCGCGCGGTCGGGGGTCGAGGCGCTTGCCCTGTCCACCGACGACGACCTGGTGCGCGCCATCGTGCGGATGGCCGAGCTACGTCGCCGCAGGGCACCCGCGCCGGCGGCGGCGAGGCGGTAGCGATGGCGCTGATCTGGCCCCCGATGCTGCTGCTCCTGCTCGCCATCCCTGCGGGCGCCTGGTTGTATGCGGAGATCGGGCGCCGCCGCCGCGCCCGCGCCGGTGTGCTGGGCGGGCTCGACAGGGACCGGCCGGACGGCCGCCGTCCGGGCCGCCGGACGCTGATCCCGGCCAGCCTGTTCCTGCTGGGGCTGATGGTCCTGGTGATCGCCCTGGCTCGACCCCAGGCGACGCTGGGCCTGCCCGTCCGGCAGGGCACGGTCGTGCTCGCCTTCGACGTGTCCGGAAGCATGGCGGCGACGGACCTCCAGCCCTCGCGGATGGCCGCCGCCAAGGCGGCAGCCACGGACTTCGTCAAGCGCCAGCCGTCGGGCATCGCCATCGGCGTGGTCGCGTTCAGCGACTCGGGCCTCTCGGTCCAGGTCCCGACCACCGACCAGGCCGCCGTGCTGGCCGCGATCGACCGGCTGTCCCCCGAGAAGGGGACGTCGCTCGCCCAGGGCATCACGTCGTCGCTCACCGCGATCCGGGTCGCCGAGTCGGGCGGCAACGTGGACTACTACACGAACCGCTCGCCCGCGCCCGATCCGACTCCCACTCCGGCGCCGGTGCCGCAGGGCAGCCACGGCTCGGCGGTCATCGTGCTCCTGACCGATGGCGAGAACAACGAGAACCCGGACCCGGTCCGGGCCGCCCAGGCGGCTGCCGACGCCGGCATCCGGATCGACACGGTCGGCATCGGCAGCCAGGCTGGCGCAGATCTCGACCTGAACGGGTTCCGGGTACACACGCAGCTGGATGCTGCCCTGCTCCGGCAGATCGCGGATCTTACCGGCGGCAGCTACTACGCCGCCGACAGCACGGACCAGCTGCATGCGGTGTACGAGAACCTCGACCCGCGGCTGGTGATCCAGCCGCAGCCTGTCGAGCTGACCTCGGTCCTCGCGGGCGCCGGCCTGCTGCTGCTGGTCGTGGGTGCCGGCACCTCGTTCCTGTGGCTGGGACGGCTCCCGTGAGCCGGCCGGGACGGACGACGGAGAACCCGCGATGATCGACATCCTGTGGCCTGCGTTCCTGCTGTTGCTGGTGCTGGTCCCGCTGCTCGTCGCCGGCTACGTGTGGAGTCTGCGGCGCCGCAAGCCCGGCGGCATCCGCTACTCGAGCCTGTCGCTGGTCCGGGCCGCGCGGCCCGGAGGCGCACGGCTCCGGCGTCACATCCCGTTCGCCCTGTTCGCGCTGGCGGTCGCCAGCCTGGTGGTCGGTTTCAGCCGGCCCGTCGTCATTGCCAGCGTGCCCGTCAACCGCACCACGGTGCTGCTCACGATCGACGTGTCGCGCAGCATGTGCTCGACCGACATCCCGCCCAGCCGCCTCCAGGCGGCCGAAGCCGCCGCGGCGTCGTTCATCGAGCACCAGGCGTCCAGCACGCAGATCGGGATCGTCGCCTTCGGCAGCTACGCCGAGCTCGTCCAGGCTCCGACGACGGACGTCAACGTGCTGCTCGACGCGCTTCACAGCCTGGCGACCGGGCGCCGGACAGCCGTCGGCAGCGGCATCCTGGAGTCGCTCGACGCGATCGCCGAGGTGGACAGCTCGGTGGCCCCCAGTCAGCCCGACGGCGGAACCGCGATCACGCCCGTCCCGAGCGGCGCGTATGCGCCCGACATCGTGGTCGTGCTCACCGACGGCGCGAGCAACTCGGGTGTCGATCCGCTGGCGGCCGCGCAGCAGGCC
>Ga0307440_1000450_pt1 | contig 20323 bp, 18 predicted proteins | sample SalMarWE160410MG_FD_202150 | JGI IMG/M metagenome (GOLD analysis project Ga0307440, IMG submission 202150) | Salt marsh sediment microbial communities from the Plum Island Ecosystem LTER, Massachusetts, United States - WE1604-10 | ecosystem: Environmental > Aquatic > Marine > Intertidal zone >... | reverse complement strand
TGTCGGCCCTGGCGCACCGTGTTATTGTGGGGTCTGCAGCCAGAATCCGGGAGGTCGACTCCCGGGAAATTGTCGAGGAGATCCTCGAACAGATTCCGGTCCCCGGCGGCGAAATCGCCTGATGGTCCCCAGGACCAGGGTTGTCCTCGGGTTGATGATCCTCAGCCTGGCGGCAGCTGTCATTTCCGGACGCCAGCTCTTCTACAATCTGACTTATGCCTGGGTGGCTCTTGTGGTGGTCGCCTTCTTCTGGTCGCGCATGGCGGCGTCAGGACTGCAGCTTCGCCGCCAACCCTTTTCGACCCGGGGTCAGGTTGGCCACATCTTCCGCGAGCGTTTCTTCCTGCACAACAAGAGTCGCTGGACCAAGCTTTGGGTGGAGATTGGGGACCTCACGCGCATTCCCGGATACCGCGCCACGGCCCTGACAGGGCTGGGTCTGGTTGGGCCCTCGGATTTGGTTGGCCACCAGGGCTCCTACGTGGCTGACAATCTCGGCCGCAATCAATCGGAGAGCTGGGACGTTCGGACGATCTGCACGCGCCGAGGACGCTACCCGCTCGGGCCAACCGAGATTCGAACCAGTGATCCTTTTGGCCTCTTTCCCGTGACCCAACGCCTTCCGGTCCGTCAGAATGTGGTGGTCCTTCCACCCATGGTGCGCCTGCGGGCCATGGGCGTTCCAAGTGGGCGACTCTCGGGTGGAGAAGCCATCCGACAGCAGACTCATCAGCTCACGCCCAATGCGTCAACCATCCGGGAGTACGCTCCTGGCGACAGTCTGAACAGGATCCACTGGAAATCGACCGCACGGTTGCAGCGCCTGATTGCCAAAGAATTCGAGTTTGATCCGCTGGCCGACGTGTGGGTTTTGTTGGATGTCTGGCATAGAGCCCACTTTGAGGGAGACGGGATCCACCGACGAAGCGAGCCCTACTCGGGCCCGTTCCCGTCTCCTGACGATCCTACGGCTGGTCTTCCTCAGTCGACGATGGACTACGCGGCCACAATCGCCGCATCCTTGGTGTTTCATTTCATACACAATGACCGCAATGTGGGGCTGATCGCCTATGGGCGCTCGCGCCTGGTCATGCAGCCGAGTAGGGGGCAATCTCAGCTTCAGAAGGTTCTAGAGTCGCTGGCTGTTATTGAGGCCGACGGCAACTATCCGATTGACGAAGTGGCGAAGATCGAAGTGCCACGGATTCCTCGAAGCACATCCGTCTTCTTGATCTCTCCCTCGGCGGATGCGGAAGTTGTGGAGGCCGCCGCTGCTCTAAGGGCCCTGCATCGGAATCCCCATCTGATTCTGATCGAAGCGAGCTCTTTTGGCGCGCGTGAAGGGAGCGCTGCATTGGCCGAAGACGCCTCCCGACGCGGTCTCAGGACCACGCTTGTGAGATATGGTGAATCGCTGCCGGCTGCGCTGAGATCCGTCTGAATTCCCCTGCTTTCGTGCAACGAGGGTGTTATCATCAACGGGTTGCCACCCGGGAGAGAATACGTGCGTAGAAACCTGCTTCTGGTGTCGGTGTTTGCCGGCGGGATGACATCGCTCGGCGTTGAGCTATCCGCTTCGCGACTGCTCGGCAATGTCTTCGGCACAACCAATCTCGTTTGGGCAAACATTATCGGTCTGATCCTCGTCTACCTCACGGCGGGCTACTTCCTGGGCGGGAAGTGGGCTGACCGCTCACCGTTTGAGTCGACATACTACCGCATCCTGATTTGGGCTGGATTCACATCCGGCCTGGTACCGTTGGTGGCGAGGCCAGTACTCCGAATGGCCGCCCAGGCCGTAGAGAAGCTCGACGCCGCCGTGATGGCTGGATCGTTTATCTCGGTGTTGGTCCTCTTTGTGATCCCAGTGACGCTTTTGGGGTGCATCTCGCCCTTTGCGATCCGCCTGGCGATTAAGGACACAGCTCACGCTGGCAGCGTCTCAGGACGAATCTACGCGCTGTCGACCCTGGGCTCAATATTGGGGACATTCCTTCCCGTGCTGTGGCTAATCCCGACCATCGGAACCGCGCGTACCTTTCTGGTGTTCGCATTCGTCCTGATGTTGGTCGCACTGGCTGGTATGGCACAATCCGAACGACGGGCTGCTGCGCTGCACATGGCGATGCCCGTAGTGCTCCTCGGCCTGGCGTGGTTGGGCCTGCGTGGGCCCATAAAACAAGCACAAGGCCAGATCTTTGAGGATGAATCGGCTTACAACTACATCCAGGTGATCCAGGCCGGCGACACGCGTTACTTGATGCTCAACGAGGGTCAAGCGGTGCATTCGGTGTACAACCCCAACCAGATCGAAACATTCGGAACGTGGGATTACTTTCTGGCGGCGCCTTACTTCAACGATCCCCAGTCGACTCCGCGGCGGCCGAAGCGGGTGGGCATCGTCGGGCTGGCGGCCGGCACGATTGCCAAGCAGTACACGGCCGTTTTTGGGGATGTCCCCATCGATGGCTGGGAGATCGACCCCGAGATCATTCAGGTCGGGCGCGAGTATTTCGGGATGACCGAGGGGAACCTGAATGCCATCGCCGCAGACGGCCGCTGGGGTCTGGACCACAGCAGATACAAGTACAGCGTGATTGCCGTTGACGCTTACCGGCCCCCGTACATCCCCTGGCACCTGACCACGCAGCAGTTCTTCACCATCGTGGCAGATCACCTTTCGGACGACGGGGTGTTGGTGATCAACGTCGGGCGCACACCGACCGATCGTCGCTTGATCAATGCCATGGTTGGCACGATAGGATCCGTTTTCCCCTCGGTGTACGTAGTTGATGTGCCGGGGACGTTCAACAGTATCGTGTTTGCCACGCTCCGGCCGACGCAACCCGAAAACCTACGCATGAACCTGGCCCGCTTGGGGCGGTCCGGAGCCCCGGCTGTACTCCTGGACGTATTGCAGAAGAGTGTGGCTGGGCTTCAACCGACACCGGTGTCCAATATCGTCTTTACCGACGACCACGCCCCGGTGGAACAGCTTGTGAACTCGATCGTGATTCGGTTCATCCTTGGAGAAGGCATGGGCAGCATGCAGGGAGCGCTCAACTGATATGAGTACGCAACTTTCCGCCCGCCGTCAGGCTTGGATCCTGGGATTCAGGCTCGCCTTGCAGCTTGTGATTCCGCTGGTCCTGTTCCTGACCAGCATACGTTTGACCTTGACCCATGCCTACGTCGATTTGGCCTACCGGGTGCCGGGATTTCCGTCCGACCCGTATGGATTCACCCAGCAGGATCGTCAAAAGTGGGCGAAGATTTCGATGGACTATCTGGTCAACTCGTCCGGAATCGATTTTCTGGCGAAGCAGCATTTTCAAGATGGCACCCCGATCTACAATCAACGCGAACTGCGTCACATGGCCGATGTGAAAGCGCTAACTCAGACTTTCCTGGCCCTCTGGGCGGCAGGGCTGCTCGGATTGGTGGCCTTTGGGGCGGCGCTTTGGCGCTTGTCTGGCTGGGGCGAACTGTGGCTGGCTCTGCGCAACGGCGCTTTGTGGACACTGCTGCTGATGGTGGGCCTGGCCTTGCTCTCTCTGGTTAGCTTTTCATTTGTCTTTGTCGGATTTCACCATCTCTTCTTTCAAGGGGATACCTGGCTCTTCCTCTACAGCGACACTTTGATCCGCCTCTTCCCCGAGCGGTTCTGGCAGCAGGTGTTTGGTTTTCTGGCCTTGGTAACGTTGGGGGAGGCGGGCCTCTTGTGGTGGCTGACATCTCGCGCCTTGGCTGTGAGGGACAGCGCCAACCTGGCTTATGAATCTCCCCCCCCAACCGATTTGTGAGAGATTTCACAAAGAGACGACACGGAGTTCTCTGACATGCGGTTTGACAGCGGCGTCAGGGCTCCAGCACCGGCAAGCGGCGGCGAGCGGGTGCTGTTGTTGATGAGCAGCCGGACCTATCGTGCCGGTTCATTCATCAAGGCGGCCGAGGACCTGGGCATTGATGTGATCGTCGGAACGGAGGCAGAAACGCCTCTTGCTGGTCAAGGCAGCCTCCATATCGACTTCTCGGACCCGGAAGGCTCTGTGACCAGGATCCAGGCTTTCGCCAGCGAAGTGCCTTTCGACGCCGTGGTCCCGGCTGAGGATGACGGCACATGGCTGGCGGCCGAAACCTCCATGCGGTTGGGCTTACCTCACAATCCACCTGAAATGGTTGGAGCTGTTCGGGACAAGGCGGCGATGCGCGAGCTTATGCTTGCACGGGATCTTCCCACGCCCAACGGTTTTCGCATAGACATAGATTCGGACCCGGAAGATCTGGCTGGCGAGCTCTCCTATCCCTGTGTGATCAAGCCGCGGTTTCTCTCGGGGAGCCAGGGAGTCATGCGTGTCAACAATCCGGGTGAGTTTGTCTTTGCCTTCCAGCGCGTGCGGCGGTTGATCCAGCAGCCGACGATCAGCGGCCTTGGCGGTCAAATGGGTGATAGCCTGTGGTGTGAGGACTACGTGCCGGGCGAAGAGGTCGCGCTGGAAGGGATGCTGAATGATGGCACCTTGCAGACTTTGGCCCTGTTTGACAAGCCCGACCCACTGATTGGTCCGTACTTCGAAGAGACAATCTATGTGACGCCGTCACGCCATCCTGAAAGCGTTCAGGCCAAGATAGTTGAGATCACCCAAAAGGTGGTGCAGGCGTGCGGCCTCAAGACTGGGCCGGTGCACGTTGAGCTGCGAGTCAACCCCGACGGCGTGTATGTGATCGACCTTGCCCCGCGATCGATCGGGGGGTTGTGTTCGAAGGCGCTTCGCTTCGATCAGGGCGACTCGCTGGAATCCTTGATCTTGCGCCAAGCGCTGGGTCAGGATGTCCAGGGTGCGTTGCGAGAATTGGCCGCCTCGGGCGTGATGATGATTCCCATACCCCGCGGCGGCAGGTTGAATGCGATTGCGGGGGTGCAGGCCGCGCGAGCCGTACCTGGTGTTGAAGAAGTCATCATCAGTGTGCCCATCGGGGAGCTGCTTGTACCATTGCCCGAAGGAGGAAGCTACCTGGGTTTCATCTTCGCCAGGTCAGATGCTCCGAATCAGGTCGAAGCCGCCCTTCGTCAGGCACATGCCGAGTTGGAATTCGACATTCAATCTGATTGAGGGCAAGCGCCGCGTCCCAAGGTTATAATGGGCGAGAATGGTCAGGTGCAAGCCGGGACAGTAGATTATGGCCGTGAGGTGTCAGGAGGAGTGGGCATGATTGAGATCACACCAGAGGCCAGCGCCAAGATCAAGGACATGCTGCAGGCCAGCGACCGGCAGGGCAAGGTCTTGAAGGTGGCCATCGTGGGCCGCGGTCCTGATGGCTATGAGTACTCGCTGCGGTTTATCAAGCCGGACGACGCCGATCCTGATGACCAGCCGTTCCAGGTGGATGGGATTGATCTGCTTGTTGACGCTGACAGCGCTCCCAAGCTCGAAGGCGCGCGATTGGCCTATGTAGAGAATGCGTATCAAACAGGGTTTCAGCTCGATAACCCCAATCCCCTATGGGAAGATCCGTTGTCCCAAGCCGTTCAAGATGTTCTGGACCAGCAGATCAATCCGAGCGTGGCGGGGCACGGCGGTTGGGTAATGCTGCTGGACGTGCGCGATGATGTCGCCTACGTTGAGCTTGGTGGGGGTTGCCAAGGCTGCGGTCTGGCCGACGTTACTCTCAAGCAAGGGATTGATGTGATGATCCGCCAAGCTGTGCCGGACATCAAGCAGGTGATCGACACCACCGACCACGCAGCCGGCACCAATCCGTACTACCAGCCCGGCAAAGGCGGACCGGCCGAGTCCCCCTTCTGAGTTCTCTTTTCCTGAAGAAGACAAACGAATAATCGAAGCCGAGGCCATATGGCCTCGGCTTTTAGCGTGGACAGCCGGCGTGCTGCTCTTAGAAGATGCCTCGAAACACCAACAGCAGCCCGACCACGATAAGGGGAACGCCCACCACCGCACCCACGACCGTCACGGTGGCGATCAAGCCGACGATCATCAGCGCCAGCCCAATCACGATGACGACGATGCGGCCCGTCAGACCCAGGAGCCAGGTAAGAAGACGCCAAACAGCGACGAACGGCCAGGCGAGAATGCGAAAGAGTGACATGGTCGAACGCCTTTCTTGTAGGGTCATGATTAAGCCCCGTACTTGGTCAACCTGTTGGCGTGAGCCATCATGAGCGGCATCAAGTCGGGGGCTTGGAAGGTGCCCAAACCACCCTGGCTGCAGGCAGTCTCACCGAAATGGGTCTGCCCATCGCTGCGAGCTGTCGCCGGCGCCCAGAGCAATACCGGCACTGGGTGCCACGAGTGGTACTTCATGCGAGCTGGGGTGGAGTGATCGCCCGTAACGGCCAGGACGTCGGGTGACAAGTCGAGAAGGTCCGGCAGGGCTGCGTCGACTTTCTCGATCATCTCGGCTTTCTTGTCAAACGCCCCATCCTCGCCGAGACTATCGGTCTTCTTGATGTGGATGAAGAAGAAGTCGTGCGCAGACCAGATGGCGGCGGCGGCCGCAAACTCGTCGTCCGGCGATTCGCCGTCGAACGGGTGCACCTCCATGCCGACCAGATGGGCCACGCCCTTGTACATGGGGTACACGGCAACGCAGGCGGCGTTCAAGCCGTAGATCTCATCAAACTGAGGCAGATGAGGGTTGGTCGAAAAACCGCGCAGGGTGAGCGCGTTGGCTCTTGTTTCATCAGCCAGGGTCTTGCGGGCCTCTTTGACCCATGCATTAACCAGATCGGCGGTGGGCTGCGAATCGGGATCGGAGGCCACGGCTTCCAGGGGAGGCAAGCCGGTTTCCAGCGGGTCGGTGTCGTGGATGTGTGGTGCCAGGCCATCGCCCCGCATCACCACGCCGAATCGGTACTCCCGCAGCACGCGCACGTCGATTTGCACGCCTGGGAGCTCGATGGCATCCAGGCGTTCAACGAGGGGTCGCGCATCTTTGCTTGAGATACGCCCCGCCCGCCGGTCGACGATCTTGCCTGACGAGTCGACGGTGCAGAAGTTGCCCCTTGCTGCCACGTCCCCCTTGCCGACCTTCATGCCAACGCCGGAGGCTTCGATTACACCCCGGCCGACATCGTAGGTCACGGGGTCGTAGCCGAACAGCGCCAGGTGTCCCGGCCCGGAGCCGGGGGTGATGCCCGGACGCACGGGTATCGTCTGGCCGAGGGTGCCCTCGGCCGCCAACCGATCCAGGTTGGGAGTGTTGGCCGCCTCCAACTCGGTGGGGCCGCCAGGCGTCACGGACAAGCCGCCGACGCCATCCATGACCAGCAGGACCATCTTGGTCTCGGCCGGCTGGTGAAGTGTGCGCATCAATGTGAAATCAGCCATTGGTCCTCCTTGCTCCCATCATAACAAAGACCCCCGCCAAAACGGCGAGGGTCTCAGCTGGAAAAATGAGCGATCAGCGGATGGCGAGCTGGTCGCCTGTGGTCTCGAACAGGTGGATGTTGTCCATGTTGAAGACCACTTTCTTGGACTCATTGACGGTCGCTTGACTCCGCGGGTCCATCCGGCTGACGAACGTGTCGCCGGCGACTTTGAGATAGAGGATCAGTTCGTTGCCCATGGGTTCGACGACCTGTACGTCAGCGTGGACGTCAGCTGGCTGGATACCGGGCGGCGTAAATTGTGTGTCGTGAATGTCCTCCGGGCGGATGCCAAAGATGACGTCTTTGTCGATGTGGTCTTCGTACGCCTTGGCCTTGTCGGAGGGCACTGAGACCTTGAAGGAGCCGGTATCGATTTGCATACCGCCATCGCCGCGGACAAGTTTGGCGTTGAAGAAATTCATCGCCGGAGAGCCGATAAAGCCAGCCACAAAGACATTCACAGGCAGGTCGTATAGGCTTTGAGGCGAGTCGACCTGCTGCAGGATGCCATCTTTCATGACCGCGATACGCGTGGCCATGGTCATGGCCTCAGTCTGATCGTGGGTCACGTAGATGAATGTGGTTTCAAGGCGGTGATGCAGCTGCTGGATCTCGGCTCGTGTCTGCACGCGCAGCTTGGCGTCGAGGTTGGACAGGGGTTCGTCAAACAGGAACACTTTCGGCTTGCGCACAATGGCCCGGCCCAGGGCGACCCGCTGGCGCTGGCCGCCGGAGAGTTGGCGAGGACGACGGTCGAGCAGCGTGCCGATGCCGAGAATCTCGGCCGCATCTTCCACGCGCTTCTTGATCTCATCCTTGGGCGTCTTGCGAAGCTTGAGCCCGAAGGCCATGTTGTCGTATACGGTCATGTGCGGGTAGAGCGCGTACGACTGGAAGACCATGGCGATGTCGCGATCTTTGGGCGCCACGTCATTGACCACGCGCTCACCAATTCGAATACTACCTTCACTGATTTCCTCTAGTCCAGCCAGAAGCCTCAAAGAGGTTGTCTTGCCACACCCAGAGGGCCCGACCAAGACCAAGAACTCTTTGTCTTCGACTTCAATGTTGACGTCGTTGACAGCCGTGACCGGGCCAAAACGCTTGTACACGTGATCGTACGTAACGCTTGACATCGTGCCGTTCCTCCCTTCTCTTTGGTATCGTGAGTTCATTATACTTTAGGCAAGAGTCTGGGCCAAACTCATGCGGCCCCCAATTGACGTTTTGGAAAGGCGTCTGGTATAGTGGCAGACGTGGAAAACGGAAAGGACAAGAAGCCTTCTGGCGGTCGGCAGGGACACCACTGGCAGCTCCTGTGGCGCTGGTTTGAACCCGGCCTGGGGGTCAAGCGCTGGCTGCTCTTGATGGTGTTGGCCACTGCCTTGATTGGGCTGGGTCTGGCGATCGTTCTGCTCGACTACTACCGCGGCCATCCTGACGCAACCTGGCTGTACATCGTGAGCCTTCGGGCATTGCCCCGTTGGGCCCGCGCTTCATTGCTGGGAGCGGCCGGTTTGGGCGTTCTTGGTTTCGCGATTTTTGAACTCAATCGTGCCCTACTCGCACCATTTCTTCGGCCGGGAAGATCGGTGGTTGAGGTCGTGTCTGAGCATCGACGGCGCGGCCGAGGGCCACGCATCGTCGCCATAGGCGGCGGGACGGGGTTGTCGACGCTGCTCAGAGGGTTGAAGGCATACACCGGCAATCTGACGGCCATCGTGACGGTGGCGGACGATGGCGGCTCTTCTGGCAGGCTTCGCCGTTCGTTGGGGCTGCCTCCGCCGGGCGATTTGCGCAATTGTCTGGCCGCCCTCTCCGATGACGAACAACTTCTGACGCAGTTGTTTCAGTATCGCTTCCCGGAGGGCGAGCTGGCCGGCCATTCCTTCGGTAATCTGTTTATCGCCGCGCTGGCGGGCGTGACCGGCGGGTTTGACACCGGCCTTTCCGAGGCTGGGCGCGTCCTGGCTATCAGGGGCAGGGTGCTGCCCTCGACCTTGGAAGACGTGGCCCTGGTGGCGGACAAGACTCCGGCAATGGATGTGCGTGCCGTTCGCATTCGCGGGGAGAGTCGCATCCCAAATCTGCCTGGCCAGATCCGCAATCTGCACCTTGAGCCAAACGATCCTCCGGCCTATCCGGAAGCGATCCAGGCTATTCTGAGTGCCGAAATGATCGTCATTGGCCCAGGGAGCCTGTTCACCAGCGTCATGCCCAATCTGCTGGTGCGCGACATTACCAAGGCGATCCATGCCAGCCGAGCATTCAAGGTCTACGTGTGCAACGTGGCCACACAGCCGGGGGAGACCGAGACGCTGAATTGTGGCCAACACGTTGCAGCACTTGAGCAGCACGTGGGTCGGGGGCTGGTAGACGTCGTCTTGGCCAACGACTGGCTCGAGGCAAGTCTCCCCGACAACCTCAGTTTTGTTGAGCCTGTTTGCCAGGGGGTAGGCGTGCCTTGCCACGCGACGGATCTGGCAGACCGCTCGCGACCATGGCGCCACGACTCCGGGAAGTTGGCGGACGAGCTGGTGGCTATGCTGGAGGAACGAACCGGCCCGCTGGACCTGCCCTCGATGGGCGAGATTGAGCCCAGCAGCGGCCTGAACTAGGCCATACACCCCAACCAACCTGCCGGCCCACCGGGACTCCGCTTGTCCATGGCCCCAGAAGCGCCGCCGGCATCAACCCAGAGAGGCCAATATCCTCATGTTCGACAAGAAGACCTTACGCGACATTGAGCTCCGAGATCGGCGAGTTCTCGTCCGAGTTGATTTCAACGTCCCGCTGAAGGATGGGCAAGTTGCTGATGACACACGCATTCGGGCTGCGCTTCCAACGATCCGTACGCTGACCGAGGCCGGGGCCAGAACGATTCTGTGCTCTCACCTGGGCCGCCCCAAGGGCCGTCCCGACCCCGGCCTTTCTTTGGAACCAGTGGCGGCGGCGCTGGCTGACCTGTTGAAGGTTCCCGTCTCTTTCGCTCATGATTGTGTCGGGGAAGAAGCTGAATCGGCCGCAGACGCGCTGAAACCCGGGGGTGTTCTGCTCCTGGAGAACACACGCTTTCATGCGGAGGAGAAGGCCAACGACGAGGGGTTTGCTCGGGAGTTGGCGTCGCTGGCAGAAGTCTATGTGGATGATGCCTTCGGATCGGCCCATCGCGCCCACGCGTCAACCGAGGGTGTCGCACATTTTCTGCCTGCCGTAGCCGGCCTGCTCATGGAGCGTGAGATCACCGAGCTGAGCAAGGCTCTCGATTCGAAGGCACATCCATACATTGCGATCCTGGGCGGAGCCAAGGTGTCGGACAAGATTGGCGTGGTGCGGGCCTTCCTCCAGCGGTCCGATCACCTGATCATTGGCGGAGGTATGGCCAATACCTTCCTGGCGGCTCAGGGACTCGATATGGCCGAATCTCTGGTGGAATCCGGTGCCTTGGACACGGCTCGTCAGCTCCTTAGCGAATCTGGTGATCGCCTTATGCTGCCGACGGATGCTGTTGTAGGGGACAGGTTTGATGCCGGCGCGGAGCACAAAGTGGTCAAGGTGAATGATGTGCCCTCCGGCTGGCGCATCATGGATATCGGCCCAGAAACGCTGGAAGCCTTTTCCCGGTCCGTCAGTGGCGCTCGACTGGTAGTCTGGAACGGACCGATGGGCGTGTTTGAATTCCCTGCTTTCGCCAAAGGTACATTCGACCTGGCTGCGGCTGTGGCGGATTGTGGCGGGACGACGATTGTGGGTGGGGGCGATTCGGCGGCTGCCGTTCATCAAGCGGGTCTGGCGGACAAGATGTCTCACGTCTCCACCGGGGGCGGTGCGTCGCTTGAGTTCCTGGAGGGCAAAACACTTCCCGGAGTGGCCGTACTGCAAGATCGTTGAGCGTCCCTTTCTCTTTGATTACCAGACAAGACGATATGTATCCGGCATCGCCGGCGGTATCCATGCCGCCGGCGAACCGCGTCGGGAGACCTTAGACATTACTTGCATCTAACAAGGGCATGTTGTGGGCCAAATGGCGCTCATCTATAATTCGTCGAGTTGAGACTTTGGAGGGCGAATGCCATTCAGCAAGGGCGAAAACGTTGGACCATACCGCATTGTGGAGCAGCTTGGGCAAGGCGGCATGGCGTCGGTTTTCAAGGCATATCACCCGGCCCTAGACCGCTATGTGGCGATTAAGGTGCTTCACCCGGCGTTCATGGAAGATCCCAGCTTCTTGGCCAGGTTTCAACGCGAGGCTCGGGTCGTCGCCAAGCTCGATCACCCTAATATCGTCCCTATCTATGATTTCGCTGAACACGAAGGTCAACCCTATCTGGTGATGAAGTACATTCAGGGGGAGACGTTGAAAGCGCGCCTTGCCCGGTCGCCCCTCGGTCCCGATGATGGCTTGAAGGTGATCGACGCCATTGGCCACGGTCTCTCGTATGCTCATCAACAGGGCATCCTACATCGAGACATCAAGCCGTCCAATGTCTTGCTGGGGGAGGACGGGCACATCTACCTGGCGGATTTTGGGCTGGCCAGAATCGCACAAGCTGGCGAATCGACTCTCTCCAATGACATGCTTCTAGGGACCCCGCAGTACATCTCGCCGGAGCAGGCCCGCGGTGAGCGCGAATTGGATGAGGGCACCGATATCTACTCCTTTGGCGTCCTGATCTATGAGATGGTGGTCGGTCGAGTACCGTTCAACGCAGACACGCCGTTTTCCATCGTCCACGACCACATCTACACGCCACTGCCGATGCCGCGCAGCGTGAATCCAAAGGTCCCGGAAGCGATCGAACGTGTCCTGCTCAAGGCACTGGCGAAGGACCGCGCCGACCGATACGCGTCGGTTGGGGCTATGGTTAGTGCTTTGCATGGCTCGCTCCAGGGGGGAGACCTCCCATCGGCGGCTGTTGCGCTCCCCGACGCCAGCCGATCTTCTGGTGGGTCTGATGGCCCAACAGGCCATGCGGAGGCGGAAGTGCCGGCTGCTGGCAAACGGCGCTGGCTTTGGGTGGCTGGCGGTCTGGCCCTGGCTTGCATCTGCCTGTTCTCCTTCTTGGTGGTTGTCAATCGCATCAACATGAGCAACCCTGGGTCGGCCAACTCTCCGGCGTCCCAACCGGCAACGTCGACACTCCCGGCGTCCGGTTCGGCTGCGACCTTGGCGGCGGCAAGGGAGGCGGTAGCCACCAATCCGGCCGATCCCGATGCGCAGTTGTCCCTCGCCAAGTCATTGGCCGAGAGTGGGCAGCCCGGCGGCGCGTGGGTCGCGCTGCAGGCTGCTGTGCAAACCCTGCGGGATCGTGGTCAGGCTGGACGTGCAACTCAAGCACTTGTCACCGGCTTGGAGATGATGGGTGGGCCAAAGAAGGCCGAGCCAGGCCAAGTGGATGCCACATTGCAGGCCCTGTTCCTGGCTGCTTCTCAGCCTGATCAGGTGGGGCCCACGCTTGATCGGTTGCAGGCTGAATACTCCGATTGGCCCCAACTTCAGGCTGTCGGCTCTCGGGCAGATCTCTACCGTGGTGAGGTAGACACAGCTCGACGCACGGCGCAGCAAGCGTTGGATCTTGCCCCGGGAGACCCCATCATTCAGGGGGTTTTGGCGGAAATTGACGCCAGTTCTGGGGAAAAAGTCCGGGCCAGAAGGACAATCGATGATATTCTTGCACAAGGTGACGCTCCCCGCTGGCTCCGCGTCTTCTTGACCGAGCTCAAGCGGAATCTGATATCCACAGGCTAGGAGGCATACCGTGGCTCGACTTCCTCTCGTCGCGGGAAACTGGAAAATGAACAAGACTGTAGAGCAAACCGAGCGTTTGCTCTCTGATTTGGTGAACAGCAGCAAATCGCAAAGAGGGGTTGAGATCCTCGTTTGTCCGCCGTTTGTCGGTCTGGAGACTGCGGCCAGGGTGCTACAGGGGACACAAATCAAACTTGGCGCGCAGAATCTTCACTGGGAGACATCGGGAGCCTACACAGGTGAGGTGTCGCCTGTCATGCTGGCGGAGTTATGCGAGTATGTCATTATTGGTCATTCCGAGCGACGAGCCTACTTCGGCGAGACGGACCAGACCGTGAATCTGCGGGTGAAGGCCGCTTTGGCCCATGATTTGACTCCGATAGTATGTGTAGGGGAAACGCTGGAACAGAATGAAGCGGGGCAGACTGCGGAGGTTGTCAGCCGGCAAGTTCGAATGGGGCTGGCCGACGTGACGACGTCATCCGCCAAGGGGCTCGTCGTCGCCTATGAGCCGGTGTGGGCGATCGGCACGGGAAAAGCGGCCACACCGGACGGGGCGAGTGATGTGATTGAAGTGGTGATTCGTCCCGCGCTGGAGTACGTGTTCGACGAGGATTTCGCCCAAGCCACCCGCGTCCTATACGGCGGCAGCCTCAAGCCGGGCAATGCACGTGAGTTTTTCGATCAACCTGAGATCGACGGTGGGCTCGTCGGGGGAGCCAGCCTGAACGCCGACGATTTTTTAGCCATCATTCGGGCGGCCGCCTGACCAAGTGAACCAGCCATAAATTGGCCAGGCCTAGCCCGTGCCGAACTGTCGGTCGCCGGCATCCCCCAGCCCCGGCAGAATATAGGCATGCTCGTTGAGCCTTTCGTCAATCGCTGCCAGGTGAATGGGGACCTCCGGATGCTTCTCGTGGAGCGCCTGAATTCCCTCCGGAGCCCCGATGACCCCTACGAACTTGATCCGCTGAACCCCCCAATTCTTTAGGATGTCCACTGTGGCCACGGCCGATCCGCCGGTGGCCAGCATTGGGTCGAGGATCAGGCATACGGAAACGGTCGGCTCGATAGGGAGTTTGTTGTAGTACTGAACGGGTTCCAAAGTTCGCTCATCGCGGTAGAGGCCAATGTGCCAGACTTCGGCAGATGGCATCAACTCCCAAATTCCTTCCACCATTCCTAAACCAGCTCTCAGAATGGGCACAAGTCCCACGCGCTGTTCTAGCTCTTGACCGTCGGTTTCTGCCAGCGGCGTCATCACCTTGACAGACTTCGTCCTGAGATCAAGCGTGGCTTCGTATCCCAAGAGGGCTGCAATCTCACGGATGAGTTCCCTGAACTTCTTTGGTTCCGTGCTCTGATCCCGAAGTTTGGTGACTTTGTGTGCCACCATGGGGTGACGTGACTGAAAGACGTTCTTCTCATCCATTCCATGCCTCCTCATTCGTCTATTGTCGGGGGACCAACTAGGAAATGCTCCTTAGCACGACGGCCGTCAGATCGTCAAACGGTTCTTGGTCCGGCACAAAGTCAGCGATAGCGTTGGCGATCAAGTAGGTGAGACCTTGGGCATCGCGGTCCAGAGCTGAAGTTTGGAGCAACCGGGATAGATTGTCCAGCCCGAATGGGTTGCCCGCCTCGTCACTCGCTTCTGTGACGCCGTCAGTATACAGGAGCAGAACGCCGCGTGGAGGAATGCTCGACGAGTGGGCCTCGTATGCCGCGGTTTCGTCGACTCCCAGAACGATCCCATGCTCGCGGATGGTTGTCACTTCACCATCTGAGGAGCGGAGGAGAGGCGGATTGTGACCGCCGTTGGCGAAGGTGATCTTGCTGGCGTCAGGCTCCCAGATAGCGTAGAAGACACTCACGAAAAGGTCTGGTCGGGTCTCTGAAAAGATGAGGTGATTCAATCGCGTGAGCGTGGCCCCGGGATCGGAGTGGTTCGGCGCTACGGATCGCAGCAATGTGCGGCACAGAGCCATGAAGAGGGCTGCCGGCACGCCTTTGTCGGCTACGTCGGCGATGGCCACGCCCCAGCGAGGCGAACCATCCTTCTCCGGAAGGGGAATGAAGTCGAAGAAATCACCCCCAACCTGCCGTGCTGCGACCCAGGTCGCGCCCACATCCCAGCCGGGCACTCGGGGCATGACATCGGGCAGAAAGCTTTCTTGAATACTGCGGGCAGTCTCCAGTTCGCGCTCGAGTGATCTCCGCGCGGCGACCTCTTCGATCAAGCGCGTGTTTTCGATGCGCAAAGAGATCTGATGGGCGATGCCCGTCAACAGGGCGCCCCGCATGTCGGTTGGGGGAGGTCCGCCAATGAGCAGAATGCCCACCAGCCGTCGGCCGTCCGTCAGGGCGAAGCTCAGGGCGGTGTCTTCGCCAACGATGTCTCTGATGGGATGGGGGAGTAGGATTGAACTCGGCGTTTCGCTTTCTGCGAAGGGTGGGACCACGGCGAAGTCGGCTGGTTGAAGCGTCAGGCGCCCCAGCTGCTCAACCGAAGGACGTGACAGGCCGGATGTGGCCCCTAGATGAAGCAGATCCTCGGCCTCTTCGGGCAGCAGAAGCGCTGCCCAGCGTGCCCCTGCAAGCAAGGTCGTGAGTTGGAGGACCGCTCGGAGTGCCGTTTCTGGATCCCCGGGTTGGGCAGCGTGCTTGGCGACCTCCAAGAGGACAGTATTGATCCATGTGTATTCTTGCTGCTGGGCGAAGTTCTTGGCTTCCAGTGATGCGATGGCGAGGATGGAGGCCAGAAGCTCGGCGAAGGCAATCTGTGCCGGGCTAAACAACCGTCCATCGGGAATGGAGAGCTGGAGTACACCCAATACTCGATCTTCGATCAATAGAGGCACGGCCAATGCGTTGTCCGGCAGTCTGCCTTGATTGGAGGTCGCAAGCTCGTCCGCCTCTTCTTCCTCCCTTAGTTCCAGTGTGCGCTTTTCCAAAGCCGATCTGCCCACCAGGCCCTGGCCGTATGGGACCTCCATTGAGCCATCATCGTCTTCATGGGAGGCAGCCCGAAGATAGGCGGTCTGCCCGCTGCACTCGAACAACCGTACCTGCGCGAAATCGAACGCCTGGGAGATAACCGGTGCCACCTGGTGAAACCGTTCTTCCAGCGGCTGAAGTGAAATCAGGCGCCTGGAGATTTCGCTGAGGAGCACCATTTGAGTAGACCGAGCGTCGATTTCAGATTGAATGCGGAGGCGGGCCATCACGGGAGCCAAAGCGGAAGAGATCCGCTCGGCGAGTTCAAGGTCATGCTCGCCGAAGGTGCCAATGGTCAGGCTTTCGAGAGCAAGCATGCCCAACGGCTGTTGCCGTCCATGAATGGGAATAATCAGGACTTCGCCGGTTTCCAATAGGGCTTCCGAATCAAATGTTGGCGTGTCCACATCTGGTGGATTGACCGAGTCTCGCTCGAAGATGCGGGCCACATGATGTCTAAGTCCCCAACTGGCCATCCCTTCCTCTTCAATTCCGACGACCCTTCGATCCGGATCAAGCTCTCGGCCCTGTCTTGTCCGCTTGAGGGCGACGAAATGGGATGATTCGTAGACGCCGAACTGCAGTCCATCGAAATGGAATACGCGTTCGGCGGCAAGCGCAGCGGCATCAGCCAATGCCTGTCTTTCGACGGGCGCGCTGGCGATCGTCTCCATGGCTTCCAACAGGGGAAGTGTCGTTTGGGAGACGGTATCCAACCCTTGGCGCTTCGGCTTGGGTGCAAACCATATGTAAGTGACCAAGCCGGCCAAGCCTAGGCCGGCGAGAAAGGCAATCAGAGAGAAAAGGAGTTGTTGTGTCCCAGCCATCAGGCACCAGGTGTCCGTGGGTGCGGGGGTGAAGGGTTCAAGAATCGAAGCCCGCTTCTTGTGCCTTTCGCATGGTTAGCGTGTTGCCGCCTGGGCGGCGTGCGTAGTCGATCTCGTCCATGACCCGATGCATGATGAGAAGGCCCAACCCGCCGAGCCGGGGATCGTCCGGATCTGGGGGGCCCGGGTGCCTTTCAGCAGGGTTGAAGGGGGGTGCTGTGTCAGCCAGTTCAATCGTGAGCTCACCGGGTTCGGAGTTGACTGTAACCGCGATCTGGCCCGAGGCCCGCTCTCCGTAGCCATGGATGATGATGTTCTCACAAGCCTCGCCAACGGCCAGCTGGCAAGCGTAGCTGGTCCTGCTGTCGAAGCCGGCAGCGAGCGCTTCGTCGTTCACAAGATCACAGATGGGGGCAACTTCGGCCAAGATGGCAGGCACGACGAGAGAGCGGGTAGGCATCCTCATCGCCTAGTACGCGGCGACCGCCTCCTCACGAGAGGGGAAGGATTCAAAGAGAACGTCGAGCCCAGCGATTTCGAGGGTCTCCTTGACGCGTTCGGAGGGCTGGGCCAGGCGCACGACCCCGCCGCCTTTTTGTGCTTCCTTGCGAGACATCACCAGGATCCGCAGGCCGGCAGAGGAGAGAAAATCAACTTGGTTGAGGTCGAAAATCAGATTCCGCTGGCCCGACTTGAGTTCTTCGTTCACGGCGGCCTCAAATTGGTCGGCCGTGCTCGAATCGACACGTCCAGTGACAGTGATCACCGTGACGCGCTTGTACGCCTCTCGACTGATATCCATGTCTGCCTCCCTGATATCGAACTCGTCATACTGTCCGTTTGACGACATACTTGGCCAGATCAGAAAGCGCGTCCCGCTCCGGAGATGGCGGCATATCTGCCAGAATCGTCTCCGCCTCCCTGATCAAAGAGTCGGCTTCATCCCGCGCCCTTTTGATGGCGCCCGAGCTGCGAATATCTTCGACCAAGCGGTCCATCTCGGCGCCATCGAGACGTTCGTTTCGAATAAGCCGTTGAAGCGACGGGTTGTCAGCGTTCTTCTCCAGATGGTACACGGTCGGAAGGGTGATCAGACCCTGCCGAAGGTCGCTGGCAACGGGCTTTCCAACTTCAGCCGGGTCGCCAACGAAGTCAAGCACATCATCCACAATTTGGAAAGCCACACCAATGGCATACCCGAACTGCTTGATGTCCTCGGCGACGGTAGCGTCGACATCACTCAGCAGGGCTCCGCCTTCAGCCGCTAATTCGAACAGCGAGGCGGTCTTGGCATAAATGCGGTCGTAGTAATCACGCCGAAGATCATCAGATCGGGTGCCAAACAGCTGCGTGATCTCGCCATTGACTATCGACATCAACGTCTCAGCGAAACGTTCCATAATGTTGAGCGAGCCTGTCCGCGCAGCCAGGTGGGCCGCTCGGGCGAAAATGTAGTCTCCTGTCAGGACCGTGGCACCGGGAGTCCATTGGGAGTTGAGAGTCGGGGTGCCGCGGCGCAGCGAGGCCTCGTCAATCAGATCGTCGTGAACCAAAGTTGCCGTATGCAGGAGCTCGATGGCGGAGGCCAGCGTCACCAAGCGGTCATGGTCGGCACCCAGCATGCCTCCGCACAGAAGCACCAATGTCGGACGGATCCGTTTGCCACCCGATGCCAACAAATGGTCAACGGCCATGTCCAGACTTGGATGATAGCTGCCAGGGTGAGACCTCATTTGTGTCTCGACTTCCGGCATGTCGTTCCGAACTAGATCAAAGAAGGTGGCGGTTAGCGGTTCCATGGTCCCAACCGAAGAGTGAGGCGGCGTTGTTTGACGTGACTTGGGCGACAACATCTAGCGGAGACTCCATAAGGGTTGAAAGCTCCTGGGCGACGAAACGCGTCATCGCCGGTTCGTTGCGTTTCCCGCGATGAGGGTGGGGCGCCAGGAAAGGAGCATCGGTTTCAGTTAGTAGGCGATCGAGGGGGAGTGACGGCACGATCTGTCGAAGCGACTTGGCGTTCTTGAAGGTGACAGGTCCGCCCAATCCGAGGTAGAAACCGGCCTGGACGGCACGCTCAGCCATGGCGAGAGAACTCGAGAAGCCGTGCAGTACTCCCGGGCGTTCACGCAGAAGACCGTCGGGAAGATTTTCATGCCAGGCAACAAGCCTCGACAGGACCTCGTCCTCGGCGTCACGTTGATGAACAATGACAGGCAGCCCCAGCTCTGCCGCCAGTTCGAGCTGTGATTCGAAAACATGTTCTTGAACCGAACGGGGAGAGTATTCTCGGTAGAAATCCAAGCCAATCTCGCCGATCGCAACCACTACTGGGTTGCTGGCGAGTTCGGCCAGATCCTTGGGCGTGGATTCGGTCCATGTCTTGGCTTCATGGGGATGCACCCCCACGGCGGCAAACAGCACTCGGCTGGCCTGGGCCAGCTCAACAGCTCGTCTGCTGCTGGGGAGGTCTGTTCCCGGGATTAAGATGGGTGATACCCCGGCTTCTTCGGCGCGCGCCATGACCTCGTCCCGGTCGACATCGAATTGGTCGAGGGTGAGATGGCAGTGCGTGTCGGCCACAAGCTGGATCTTGGTCATGCAATGCCTACGATTTTCAAGCCGTCCTTTAGGATCGGCTGGACACGATCCTTTTTCGTCGTCTCACAGTAGACTCGGACGATGGGTTCGGTGCCCGAGAACCGGATCAGAAGCCAACCGCCGTCCTCCAATCCGAATTTGAAACCATCCAGCGTCTCCAGCCCGGTGACCTTCAGGCCACCAATCGTCTTTGGTTTGGCCGAATGGATATTCTTCTCGTACTGGCTTCGTTCGCCGGGCGGCAAGGGCGAGTCAATGCGATCGTAGAAATGCGGCCCGACCTTCTCAAAGAGCGTGTTCACGAGGCCGGAAGGCTGGGATCCCAGCCTGACCATCATGTCCAGAAGGTACAATCCGGCCAGGATACCATCTCGCTCCGGAACATGTCCGCGAAACGCATAGCCACCGGATTCTTCTCCGCCGATCAGCGCATCAACTTCAAGCATTTTGGGCGCCACGTACTTGAACCCCACCCCCGTTTCGATCACAGGCACATCATATATCTTACCCAGTTTGTTCAGCATCGACGTCGTCGAAAGAGTCTTTACAATTGGGCCGCGTTCCCCGCGGACTTCGAGCAAATAGTAAGCGAGGAGAGCGTAGGCTCGCAGCTGGTCAATGAATTCACCATGTTCATCGCCCAAGCCGACTCGGTCAGCATCACCATCGTTAATGATGAGCACATCAGCGCCTTCTTTGAGCGTGGCGCGCAAGCCAGGATCGATGTTCGGGCGGATCGGTTCAGGCCGGAGCATTTCC
>Ga0307440_1000449_pt1 | contig 20325 bp, 21 predicted proteins | sample SalMarWE160410MG_FD_202150 | JGI IMG/M metagenome (GOLD analysis project Ga0307440, IMG submission 202150) | Salt marsh sediment microbial communities from the Plum Island Ecosystem LTER, Massachusetts, United States - WE1604-10 | ecosystem: Environmental > Aquatic > Marine > Intertidal zone >... | reverse complement strand
GCGCTTTCCCGCGCGGGCGGTGCCTGATGCCGGCAAGGCGATGGAATCAGTCAATGCGTTTCAGAGCCAGCAGGTATTCGACATTGCCCTTCGGGCCGTGGATCGGCGATTCGGTGACGCCGATGATCCCGGCACCCGGCAGCTCCTTGGCCATGGCCACGATGCGGTCGACCGCCTCCCGCCGCGCGCCCTCGTCGCGCACCACGCCCTTGGACAGCAGCTTCGGGCCGACCTCGAACTGCGGCTTGATCAGCGCCACGCACCAGCCACCGGGTTTCAGCAGGGCCCAGGCCGGCGGCAGCACGCGCGTCAGCGAGATGAACGAGGTGTCGATGACCACAGCATCGACCGGCTCCGGGATGACGGCAGGCGACAGGTCCCTGGCATGGGTGCGTTCGAGGTTGACGACGCGTGCGTCATGCTGCAGCCGGTAGTGCAGCTGCCCGTGGCCGACATCGACGGCATACACCTTCGCTGCCCCGCGCTGCAGCAGCACATCGGTGAAGCCGCCGGTGGAGGCGCCGACGTCCAGGCAGACGGTATCCTCGGCGTTAAGCGGATAGGTATCCAGGGCCTTCTCCAGCTTCAGGCCGCCGCGCGACACGTAGCGCAGCGTCTCGCGCAGCTCGATGTCGGCGGCAGTGGATACGCGCGTGCCCGGCTTGTCGGCCTTCTGGCCGTTGACATAGACCAGGCCGGCCATGATCAGCCGCTGCGCCTGGCTGGTCGATTCGGCCAGGCCCAGTTCGGTCAGCAGGTGGTCAAGACGGCCTTTTGCGGGCTTGGCTGTGGTTGTCAAGGATTGGGCGTCAGAGGCCCGCCAGGGCGTTGGCGATGCCGGCGGCGTCCAGGCCGAGATCGCGCAGGATCTCGGCCTGGCTGCCTTGGGCGGGAAAGGCGTCCGGGATACCGAGGTGCACGAATGGCCCGCGCCAGCCGTGGTGCATCGCCGCCACGGCGATGGCCTCGCCGATGCCGCCCAGCAGGCTTCCCTCCTCGATGACGACGAGCGGCTTGCCCTTCGGCAGATGTTTGACGATGGTGGCGGTGTCGAGTGGCTTGATGAAGCGCAGGTTGACCAGGCCGAGGCGTTGCCCCTGTTCGGCTCGGGCGGCGACGGCGGCGGCGGCGTCCGCCACGCGCGTGCCGACGGCGACGACCAGGCCGTCCTTGCCTTTCGCCACTACCTCGGCGGTACCCACGGGCAGGGCGGAGGCCGGCTCCGGTTCGACGCCGAGGCCGATGCCGCGCGGATAGCGGATGGCACAGGGTCCGGGCAGCGCCAGCGCCGTGGCCAGCATGTGCCTGAGCTCGTTCTCGTCCTTCGGCGCCATCAGCGTGATGTTGGGCAGGCAGCGCAGATAGGCGATGTCGAAGCTGCCGGCGTGCGTGGCGCCGTCGGCGCCGACGATGCCGGCGCGGTCCATGCAGAATATCACCGGTAGATTCTGGATGCAGATGTCGTGGATGATCTGATCGTAGCCGCGCTGCAAAAAGGTCGAATAGATGGCGACCACCGGCCTCAGTCCCTCGACGGCCAGACCGCCGGCGAAGGTGACGGCGTGCTGTTCGGCGATGCCGACGTCGAAGCAGCGCTCGGGATGGCGACGCGCGAAGCGGGCCAGGCCCGTGCCGCCCGGCATGGCGGCGGTGATGGCGACGATACGCGCATCCTGATCTGCGAGATCCGCCAGCATGTCGGCGAACACCTGCGTATAGCTTGGCGGGCCGTCGGCGGCTGGCATCGGGCGGCCGCTTTCCGGATCGTAGGGGCCCAGCCCATGCCAGGTTTCCGGATCCTCTTCGGCCGGCGAGAAGCCGAGGCCCTTGCGCGTCAGCACGTGCAGCAGCACCGGTCCGTCCAGGTGCTTGCAGTTGGATAGTGTCGGCAACAGGTGCTCGAAATCATGGCCGTCGATGGGGCCGATGTAGCGGAAGCCCAACTCCTCGAACAACGTGCCCGGCGTGATCATGCCCTTGACGTGCTCCTCCAGGCGGCGGGCGGCATCGAGCGCCCCCGGCAGCCGGCTCAGCACGCGCTTCGCCGTGTCCTTGACGCCGGTGTAGGTGCGCCCGGTGATGATGCGCGCCAGATACGCCGAGACGGCGCCGACATTCGGGGCGATCGACATCTCGTTGTCGTTGAGGATCACCAGCAGGCGGTTGTCATGGGCGCCGGCATGGTTCATTGCCTCGAAGGCCATGCCGCCGCTCAGGGCGCCGTCACCGATGACGGCGACGGCGTGGTGGCTCTCCCCCTGCAGGTCGCGGCCGACGGCCATGCCGTAGGCGGCGGAGATGGAGGTCGAGGCGTGACCGGCGCCGAAGGGGTCGTGCTCAGATTCGCTTCGCTTGGTGAATCCGGACAGGCCGCCGTACTGGCGGATCGTCGGCATGCGCGTAAAGCGGCCGGTCAGCATCTTGTGCGGATAGGCCTGATGGCCGACGTCCCAGACGATCTTGTCCCGGGGCGAATCGAACAGGTAGTGCAGGGCGATGGTCAACTCGACCACGCCAAGGCCGGCGCCCAGATGGCCGCCGATCGGGGCCAGCGTGCGGATCAAATAGCGCCGCATCTCCTCGGCCAGAGCCGGCAGCTGATCCTGGGCAAGGCGCTTGAGGTCAGCCGGCGAGCCGATGGACTCCAGCAGCGGGAAGGTGGAATTCCCCATCAGCGCTGCCGGCGGCCGATGTAGCCGGCCAACTGGATCAATGTCCCGGCTTTGTCTCCGAGCGGCGCCAGCGCCTGTACGGCGATTTCCTGCATCTCCGCCGCCAGTTCGCGCGCCCGGGTCAGGCCCAGCACCGATACATAGGTGGCCTTGGCCTGCACCTCGTCCTTGCCGGCGCTCTTGCCGAGCGTTTCACTGCTGGCGGTGGCGTCGAGGATATCGTCGGCGATCTGGAACAGCAGTCCGACGGCGCGCCCAAAGCGGATGCAGGCCTCGACCCGTTCATCATCGCCGCCGGCCAGCAATGCCCCGGCCTCGCAGCAATAGCCGAGCAGGGCGCCGGTCTTGTGCAGATGGATGCGCTCGACCTCGAGCATGTCATCCACCGTGCCGGCCTTGGCCTGCATGTCCAGCATCTGGCCGCCGACCATGCCCTGGGCACCGGCGGCCAAGGCCAGGCGCTGCGCCAATGTCAGCACCGTCTGCGGCGGTGCCGGGGTCTCGGCCAGCAGTTCGAAGGCCAATGCCTGCAGGGCGTCGGCGGCCAGTACCGCCGTGGCCTCGTCGAACTGGCGGTGGCAGGTCGGGTGGCCGCGGCGCAGGTCATCGTCATCCATACAGGGCAGATCGTCGTGGATCAGCGAATAGGTGTGCATGCATTCGATGCTCATTGCCGCCGGCAGTGCCGTGGCGGTATCGGTACCGTCGCAGGCAAGGAAACACTCAAGCAGCAGGGCCGGGCGGATGCGCTTGCCGCCGGCCATCAGCGAGTAGCGCATGGCTTCCCACAGGCGTTCGGGCACGACATGCCGACGCTCGGCCAGCATGCTGTCGAGCGCGTCATGGAGCAGCAGGGCGTGCTGCTGCAGAAAAGCGGGGGGTTGCACCGTTATTCGGCTGCGGCGTCGCTCAGGGTCTGCAGGCGTTGCTCGGCCGAATCCAGCAGGGCCTCGCAGCGCCGGGACAGTTTGACGCCGGTTTCGAAGGCGGCGACGCTGTCCTCCAGCGACAACTGGCCGGATTCGAGTTTTTCCACCAGTTGCGTCAGTTCGGCCAGCGCCTGTTCGAAGCTCATGGCATTAATGGCGCCCTCGGTGGGGGTAGCGGCTTGTTTGGAATCGGTCACGTATCGTCTCCTTGCCGGACCCTCATTGTAAGAAGCCGGGCCTGAGAATCAATGCGCCGGCGCTTGCCGCCGCGCCCCATGCTTTTTAGCCTCGGAACATGCGCATCATCCGGCATGGGCGGCAACCCTATCCCGAATCGCTGGCCGAGCAGGAGGCGCAGGTTGCCGCCGTGCTGGCCGGTGGTGAAGCGCCGGTGCTGATCCTGACCGAACATCCGCCCGTGTACACCATCGGCACCTCGGGCAGCGAAGCCGATGTGCTCAGGCGAGACATCGATGGCGAGGCCATCGCCGTCTACGAGAGTGGGCGCGGCGGCGAGGTGACCTACCACGGGCCAGGCCAGCTCGTCTGCTATGTCATCGCCGACATCCGGCACGAGCAGGACCTGCACAAACACGTCTGGCGGCTGGAGGAGATGGTGATGCGTACGCTGGCGGACTTCGGTATCATTGCCGGGCGCAGCGAGCGCGGTATCGGCGTGTGGGTGGATGGGTACAAGATCGCCGCGGTCGGCGTGCGCTGCCGCAAATGGATCACCTTCCACGGCATCGCCCTGAACATCGATCCGAACCTCAAGCATTTCTCCGGCATCGTACCCTGCGGCATGCGTGACGCGCCGGTAACCTCGATGCGCGTGCAGGGGGTGGCGGCCGATCGCCGCCAGGTGGAGACAGCGCTGTCGGCGCATGCCCAGAAGCTGTTCCTGCAGGCCGAAGCGTCTACAGTGACAGCATGAGCAAACGCCTGGCCTGCCTGCTCGCCGGCGCCATCGCCACCGGCCTTTTCATGTCGCCGGCAGCCGGCGCCGACGAGTCGGCGCGCCAGGTGATGGTGAAGCTGGAGCGTCTGCTGCGCGCGGACACCAACACCGGCCGCTACCTGATGCGCGTACATACGAAACAATGGGATCGCACCATCGAGCTGGACGATTGGGACGATCGTCCGGGCAAGCGTTTCTTCATCCGCATCCTGAAGCCGGCCAAGGATCGCGGTACCGCCTATCTGAAGGCTGGTCCGAATCTGTGGATGTATATGCCGAAGCTGGAGCGCGACATCCGCATCCCGCCGTCGATGATGCTGTCCTCGTGGATGGGCTCGGATTTCACCAACGATGACCTGGTCAAGGCGGAATCGGTGGTCGACGACTACACGCACAGGATCATCGCGCACAAGGATGGGGTGCTGACCGTCGAGTCGATACCCAAGCCCGATGCGCCGGTGGTGTGGGGCAAGCTCGTGCACCGTATTCGCGACGACGGCATCCCGCTGCAGGAGGATTTCTACGACGAGCACGGCAAGCTGGTACGCTCGCTCACCTTCGAAGACGTGCGCGAGATCGGCGGCCGTCGCATCCCGACGCGCTGGGTGATGCAGCCGCTGGACGAGCCGGGCAAGCAGACGGTGCTGACAATCGAATCGATCACCTTCAACGTGCCGATCCCGGCCTCGGTGTTCACGCGCCAGAACCTGCGCCGCGGGGTGCGTTGACCGCCATGCTGCTGGCCCTGGCCTGGCGCAACCTGATTCGCAATGCCCGGCGCAGCCTGCTGACGATGGCGGCGGTGGCCTTCGGCCTGTCGGCGCTGATCTTCCTGTGGGGCTTCAACGACGGTGTGCACAACACCATGATGCGCAACCTGCAGGAGGTCATCGTCGGCAGCCTGCAGGTGCATGCCAAGGGCTTCTTCCGTCATCCGAAGCTGAACCGCACGGTGCCGGATGCGCCGCGTGTGCAGGCATTGCTGAAAAAGCTGGGCGCCGAGCGCTACAGCATGCGCCTGCGCACCTTTGCGCTGGCCGCGGGTGAGGACAATTCCGAAGGCCTGGTGATGCTCGGCATGGATCCGGCCATGGAGGACGGTACCACGACCATCGCCAGCAAGGTCAGCGAGGGAAGGTTCATCCGGAGCAACGATGAACACGCCTGCGTGCTCGGCGCCACCACGGCGCGCAACCTGGGTGTGAAGATCGGCGACGAGGTGGTGTTGCTGGCCGAGGACCGCTACGGCTCGCTGGCCGCCGACAAGGTGAAGCTGGTCGGCATCATCACCAGCGGCGAGATGGGTATCGATCGTGGGCTGGCGATCGTGCCACTGGGCTTCATGCAACGGCTGCTCAGCATGGGCAGCGCCGTATCCGAGATCGCGGTACAGCTGCCGGGCTCAAGGCTGGAGGCGGTGACCGCCGCCCTGCGCCGGCAGCTGGGCGGTGATGATGAGGTGCTGCGCTGGTATGACATGTATCCGATGATGAAGCAGTGGGTGGTGCTGGAGAACGCCTTCTACTACATCTTCCTGTCCATCGTGTTGCTGATCGTGGCGGCCGGGGTGATGAACACGGTGCTGATGAGCATGCTCGACCGCATCCACGAATTCGGCATCATGATGGCGCTGGGCTGCGGGCGGCTGCGCCTGGCGGCGATGGTGGTCATCGAGTCGATGCTGCTGGGGGGAATGGGGGTCGTCGTCGGCTGCCTGCTCGGCCTGGGGCTGGTCCACTATTACCACGATGCCGGTATCGACCTCGGGCGGGAGATGAACACCATCACCCGTTTCTACATCAATCCGGTCATCCACCCGGAGATCAATACCGATCATTTGCTGAATACGGTGCTGGCGGTACTCGTGGCCGCCCTGCTCGCCGCCGTGTGGCCGGCTATCCGCGCTGCCCGTCTGCAGCCGGTCGAGGCCATCCACCATGTCTGACTCCCTTGCCATCTACCTGACGCTGGGCTGGCGCAACCTGTGGCGGCATCCACTGCGCACGGCCCTGACCGCTGGCGCCCTGGCCGTCGGCATCGCCGCCCTGACCTTTCTGTCGGCCATGAATGACGGTTGGATGCAGCAGATCAAGACGAACTTCGCGCTGACCGTTACCGGTCATGTGCAGATCCATGCCAAGGGCTTCGAGCAGAGCCGCAAGCTGGCCCAGCGTATCGAGGATCCCGCTGCTGTGATCGCGGCGGTACGGCATGTGCCGGGGGTGGCCCTGATCGACCGGCGCGTGCGCGTGTCGGGGCTGGCCTCCAGTGCCGGGGCCAGCGGTGGGGCGCAGATCTACGGCGTGCAGCCACGGCTGGAGGCGCGGATGAGTCGCCTGGCCTCGTTCGTGGATAAGGGGCGGTGGCTGACGGACAAGGACAATCACGGCGTGGTGCTCGGTGATGGCCTGGCGAACAGCCTGGAGGTGGGGCTGGGTGACAAGATCGTGCTGATGGCGGCGATGCCCGACGGCGATATCGCCTCGGAGGTGTTCCGCGTGCGAGGCCTGATGCACTCCGGCGTCATGGATATCGACGATCTGCTCGCCGTGGTGCCGCTGAAATCGGCCCAGCGTTGGCTCGGCCTGGGGCGGGCGGTGACGGATATCGTGGTGCGGGCCGCCGGCTTCGAGGCGGTAGCGCCGCTGGCGGCACAGATGCGGCGCATCCTGCATGGGAAAGGGCTGGAGGTGCTCAGCTGGATTCAGATCGACCCGATGGCCGAGCAGTGGGCCGAATTCGCCGATGCCTATACCTGGATCGTGTTGGCGGTGGTGATCCTGGTGGTGCTGGCCGAGGTGCTGAACACCATGCTGATGAGCATGCACGAGCGCGTGCGCGAATTCGGGTTGATGGGGGCGCTGGGGGTGATGCCGGTGCAGATGTTCGCGATGGTGGTATGGGAGACGGTGTTGCTGGTGGCGCTCGGAAGTCTGCTGGGCTTTGCCCTGGGCGGTGGCGCCTCCTGGTGGTTCGGGGACAAGGGGATCGATCTGTCGCACTACGCCAGTGCCTTTTCGTTCATGTATATGGACCCGATCGTGCATCCGCTGCTGCGTGCCCAGAGCGTCGCGGAGATTCTGGGGGCGGCGGTGTTCGGGGCGATGGTCGCCGGCCTGTATCCGGCGTGGCTGGCCAGCCGCCTGGAGCCGGCGCAGGCATTGCGGGAGGTGTGATGGACGGGGGGTGTTCGATCCGGTTCAGGGGACACAGGAGAGTTATATGGCACTAATCGAGGTGCACGAGTTGCACAAGCATTACGCCAGCGGTGCCATCGCGGCGCAGGCGCTGAACGGCGTCAATCTTTCGATCGAACGCGGCGATTTCTCGGTGCTGGCCGGGCGCTCCGGTTCCGGCAAGACGACGCTGTTGAACATGATCGGCACCCTGGATCGCCCGGATGACGGCACGCTGGTCGTGGCCGATCACGATGTACTGGCCATGACGGTGGCCGAGCGAGCCGATTTCCGCCTGCGGCATATCGGCTTTGTGTTCCAGGCCTACAATCTGATCCGCGTGCTGTCGGCGCGTGAGAACGTGGCCTACGTGCTGCAGCTGCAGGGCATGCCGGCGAAACAGCGCCTTGCCGAGGCCGATCGCTTGCTGGCCGAGGTGGGGCTGCAGGGGTTCGAGGATCGCCGTCCCGACCAGATGTCCGGTGGCCAGCAGCAGCGCGTGGCCGTGGCCCGGGCCCTGATTTCCAACCCGGATATCGTGCTGGCCGACGAGCCGACGGCGAATCTGGACAGCCATACCGGCGAGGCCCTGCTCGCCCTGATGCGCCATTTGAACGAGGAGCACGGGGTGACCTTCCTGGTGGCCTCGCACGATCCGGGTGTGATCGCCGCCGGCCGCCAACTGTACCGTATGGATGATGGACGCATCGTGTCACGGGAGGATCGTTGACGCCTGGCCGGCTGGCACTGCTGCCGGCCGCGCTGTTGGCCATGGTCAATGCCGCAGGCGCAGTCGGGATTTCCGGGCACTACCGCAACCTCGTGCTGCAGACCACCGACAGTCGGGGACTGGCGACGCTGACCGATCTGAACCGCCTGCGCCTGAGCCTCGCCGGCAGCAAGGGAGGCCTGGCCTGGGAGGTGGCCTATGACAATGAGTGGCTGACCGGCGGGCTGCTGCGCGATCCGGCTTACCGGGCGGTGTTGCTGGCGCCGGCGCCGACCTATGCCGACCTGGAAGCCAATGTGCATACCGGTCCCTCGGATCTGTGGCGGAGCCGACTGTACCGCGGCTGGGTCCGCTACAGCACCGGTGCCTGGCAGCTGACGGCAGGTCGCCAGCGCCTGGCCTGGGGTTCCGGAAGGGTGTGGAATCCGACCGACCGCTTCAATCCGGTGCTGCCGACGGCCATCGAGCCGGATCAGAAGCTCGGCGTGGATGCTGTTTCGGGGACATGGCGCTATTCGGCCTTCGGTTCATGGCAGGCGGTCATCACCCCCGGCCGCACCAGCCGCGGCGTGGCGCGCAAGACGGCGCTGCGCTGGCGCGATACCGTCGGCACCACCGACGTGGCGTTGATGGCCGGCGATATGGGTGTGGAGCGGCTGGCCGGCCTCGATGTCACCGGCAATCTCGGCGAGGGGGCATATCGCATCGAGGCCGTGTTCTCGCACCCAGACCGGGGCCATAACTACGCCCAGGTCGTTGCTGGCTACGATTACACGGTGGTCAATGCCTGGTTTCCGCGCGGCCTGTACCTTGGCGCGGAATATTTCTATGACGGCCTGCGCGCGCCGCTGCTACCGCGATTGTACAATGATCGCTGGGTGGCGCGTACTGCTTCGCAATTCGCCCTGCTGGCAGGTTACGACATCGCTGATCTGTGGCGGCTGGATCTGGCGCTTCTGGTCGATCCGATCCATCAGGGGCTGTTCGCGATGCCGCAGCTGACCTGGTCTCTCAGCGACAACGTGACCCTGCTCGCCATGGCGCAATGGTCTCACAGCCGGGTCGGTGGCGAATACGCCGGCTTGCCGGCGGTCTATGTCTTGCGCCTGGACTGGTACTGGTAGGGGGGCTAGTCGTCGGCGTCCCAGTCGTCGAGCAGGGGTTGCAGGTTGGTCTGGACGGCCTCGTTATGCGCCTGTACCCACTGCTCAAACCCGCCGTAGGCGTTCATGAAGGACTGGAAGACATGCCGGGGAATGCAGCAGATCAGGCAATGGCCGACGGCGGTGAATGTGGCGTCCTTCGGCAACAGGATATAGCGGTTGACATCGCCGAACATGTCACCTGTTTTCAGCGTCAGCGTATGCATCTGGCCGGAAGCGGGGATATGGGCGTTGACCGCCCCGTGCACGACGATGCAGCCGTAACCCTCCGGGTTTTCGTCGATCAGGATCTTGTCCCCGTCCTGGTACTCGGACAGCGTCGATTCCTCGGCCAGCCAGTGACGGTCGGCTTCCGGTAGACCTGCGAATGCGGGATGGCTGTGGGTCATGGCATGGATCAGGCGTGAACGCACCGTATCCATCAGCCGCTCGCCGGCAATCGGTGAGCGCTGCATCAGCTTGGTGATCGAGGCATCCGAGAATTCCAGTACCAGCGATGGCTCGGTCGCCGTGACCGAGGCGGAGCGCGGCAGCTGGTAGACGCAGGCGAATTCGCCGAAGTAGTGCCCGGGTCCCAGCGTATTCAGATCGACCCGGTGTTCGTTGGCGAGCAGGTGTACGAGCATGTGCCCTTCCAGGATCAGGTAAAAATTGCGGCTGACCTCGCCCTGGCGCACGATGTCGGTGCCTTTGGGAAAGGACACCAATTCAGCCTGGCGGATGAAGTCCATCGCCTCGTGGTCGGACAGCTGGTCGACCAGGGTGAAGGTGTGCTCTGTCCCCGTTTCCATGTCGATCGGACCATCGGTGGTTAAGCGCGCGATGCTGGCCAGGGCCTCCACCTCGTCGGTATCCGGGTGATCCAGGTTGCGGCACATCTCCAGAAAGCCGATGGCGCTGCCGGATCTGCCGCGGGCCAGCATGCGCCGGGCCATGCCCAGGGCAAGCTCGCGCGCTTCGTCGATGTGGTCGGTATCCTGCAGCATATGGATCAGGGGGCGGGCGATGTGCATGTCCTCCGGGAAGGTCCGGTGCAGGTCCGCATAGGCGGTGGTCAGTTCCTGATCGTTCAGCGCCATTGCCGACTAGTCTAACCAAAGATTACCGCTTGGCCACATTCGCATTGTATAGCCATCGCTTGGGCTTCGCCGTGCGGCAGGCTATGATGCCGTCCATGGCAACATCCCGACCGATCGCCGGCCGACCCCGTGGCAGGCTGCCGCTGGCCCGCGAGGGCTGGCCGTTCATTCTAGGCGCGGCGGCCGTCACGGCCGTCGCAGCGCTGTTGTGTTGGTGGATCGTGGCCGGCGTGGCGCTGGCGCTGTTGGCTTTCATACTCAACTTCTTCCGCGATCCGGAACGCCCGACGCCGGCCGGGGACAGCTTCATCTGCCCTGCCGATGGCAAGGTGGTGCGGGCCGAGGCGACGGAGGGTGGCCAGCGTATCGACATCTTCATGAACGTGTTCGATGTGCATGTGAACCGTGCTCCGATGGCCGGGCGCATCACGCACATGCAGTACGAGCCGGGCCGCTTCATCAATGCCGCGCACGAATCGGCGAGCACAGAGAACGAACGCAATCGCTTCGAGATGGAGACCGACGATGGACAGTGCATCGCCTTCACGCAGATCGCCGGCCTGGTGGCGCGGCGCATTGTCTCCTATGTGGCCGTCGGCGACCATGTGGTGGCCGGCCAGCGTATCGGTATGATCCGGTTCGGTTCCCGCGTCGATTGCGAGATCCCGGCGGGCTACGCCTTGCGCGTGAAGGTGGGGGACCGGGTGACGGCGGGACTGACGGTATTGGCGGAGAAGACATGACCAGGGAACCCTTGAATGACGGAGAAGCCAGGCGCCGCGGTGTCTACGTGCTGCCCAGCCTGTTCACCACCATGGGCCTGTTCGCGGGCTTCTATGCCCTGATCGCCGCCATCCAGGGGCGCTACGAACTGGCGGCCTGGGCCATCATCGTGGCGGCCCTGTTCGACATGCTGGATGGGCGGGTGGCGCGCCTGCTGCATGCCGAGACCAGTTTCGGCGCCGAATACGATTCGCTGTCGGACATGTTGTCCTTCGGAATCGCGCCGGCGGTGCTGATGTATCTGTGGGCGCTCACACCCCTGCACAAGCCGGGCTGGCTGGCCGCCTTCCTGATCGCCGCATGCGCCGCCCTGCGCCTGGCACGCTTCAACACCCAGGTCGGCAAGGCGGACAAGCGTTACTTCCAGGGGCTGCCGACGCCGGCTGCGGCGCTGTTGATCGCCACCGCCGTGCTGTTCCACGAGAGGATGGGTCTCGACCCGATCAGCTGGCTGTGGTTCGGTGTATCGGTGGTGCTGGCCTGGCTGATGGTCAGCCGAGTGCGCTTCATCTCGGGCAAGGACATCGATCTGAAGAAGAAGCGCTCGATCGGGGTGCTTGTCGGCATGCTGGTGTTCATCGTACTGGTGATGGCCGATCCGTACCGGGTGCCGTTCGCCATCCTGATGGCCTATGTGATGCACGGGCCGATGCTGAGCCTGTGGCAGAAGCGCCGTGCCTTCCAGCTCAGGGCCCTGAAGCGCCGGCGCAAGCATGAGCATGCGCCGAAACCATCCGGTGATTGACCTTGCAGCAAGCCTCGTGCTTTAATGCGCCGATGATGCGCGACACCTATTCCCTGTTTGCGGCCTGGCAGCTTCCGCTGCTACTGCCGTGCTGCGGCCTGTGACCGGCTGAGGGAATCAGTCGCGCGTGACGGGCCGTGGGATCATTCCTGCGGCTTTTTTTATGTCTGAACACCGAGAAGGAGAGTGAGCGATGGACCGGCTGTACATTTTCGATACCACCCTGCGCGACGGCGAACAGTCCCCGGGCTGTTCGATGAACCTGGACGAGAAGCTGCGTGTGGCGCACGCACTGGCCGTGCTCGGCGTGGATATCATCGAGGCCGGTTTCCCCATTGCCTCCCCGGGCGATTTCGAGGCGGTGCAGCGCATTGCCACCGAGGTCAAAGGGCCGGTGATCGCCGGCCTGGCGCGTGCCTCGGCCAAGGACATCGAACGTGCCGCCGAGGCGGTGCGCCCGGCGGGTGAGCGTGCCCGCATCCACACCTTCATCGCCACCAGCCCCATCCATATGCAGGCCAAGCTGCGCATGGAGCCGGACGAGGTGCTGGCGCGGGCGGTGGAATCCGTGAAGCTGGCGCGCTCGCTGGCGCCGGACGTCGAGTTCTCTGCCGAGGATGCCGGGCGCTCGGATATGGATTTCCTGTGCCGCATCGTCGAGGCGACGATCGAGGCGGGTGCGCGTGTCATCAACATCCCGGACACCGTCGGCTACATGATGCCGGTCGAGTTCGGTGGCCGCATCCGTGAGCTGAAGGAACGCGTACCGAATTCGGACAAGGCCATCTTCTCGGTGCATTGCCACAACGATCTGGGCCTGGCCGTGGCCAACTCGCTGGCGGCGGTCGAGAACGGGGCCCGGCAGGTCGAGTGCACGATCAACGGTCTGGGCGAGCGCGCCGGCAACGCCTCGCTGGAGGAGATCGTGATGATCCTGAAGACGCGTATCGATCGCTATGCCATCGACACCGGCGTCGACACCACCCGGATCGTGCCGACCTCGAAACTGGTCAGCCAGATCACCGGCATGCCGGTGCAGCCGAACAAGGCCATCGTCGGCGCCAACGCCTTCGCGCACGAGTCCGGCATCCACCAGGACGGGGTGCTGAAGCACCAGAAGACCTACGAGATCATGACCCCGGAATCGGTGGGCTGGTCAACGAACCGCATGGTGCTGGGCAAGCATTCGGGCCGTGCCGCCCTGAAGGCGCGCTACGACGAGCTGGGCGTGGCCATCGAGGCCGAGCAGCTGAACGACGTGTTCGAGCGCTTCAAGGTGCTGGCCGACAAGAAGAAGGACATCTTCGACGAGGATCTGATGGCGCTGCTGGCCGACGAGATGGAGGAGGGCATGGACGAGCGCGTCAAGCTGGTCAGCCTGCATGCGGCCTCCGGCACCAAGGATGCGCCGGTGGCGGCGGTCGAGCTGGACATCGAGGGCCAGGTGCACAGGGCCACGGCCCAGGGCGACGGCCCGGTCGATGCCGCGTTCAAGGCCATCAACTCGCTGGTGGAGCCGAACGGCACGCTGCTGCTCTATTCGGTCAACGCCATCACCTCGGGCACCGATGCCCAGGGCGAGGTCACGGTGCGCCTGCAGGACGGCAGCCGCATCGTCAATGGCCAGGGCTCGGACACCGACATCGTCGTGGCCTCGGCCAAGGCGCTGATCGCGGCGCTGAACAAGCTGCCGGGCATGCATGCCAAGGAGGTGCATGCCCAGTACTCGGGCGTTTAGCATGTTCGATACGGCCTCGGAACATCCTGTCCTCGGCCTTTTGGCGCGATCGAAAGCGCGGTTTCCGATCGCTTGCTGAAGCCCCCCCATCCATGGGTGGAGGCCGTATCCTCCCGCCATGGATGGCGGGCGCATCCGGCAGGATGCGTGAGCGCCGGCCAAACTTGTTTTGCCGGTGCGTGATAAGAAAAAGGCAGGAGCCTTTTGCGGGTGGAACAAACAGATGCGGCCTCGGAGCGTCCTGCCCTCGGCCTTGAACGCCTTCGAAAAGTGCGATTTTCAATGGCTCGCTGAAGCCCTCATCCCTGTTGTTTTATTAGCTGGTCGCGGCGCTTTCGCGCAGAACGGTGAGGCGGGCGTCGATCCATTGATAGCAGATCATGCCGGCGATCATGGCGGCGAGAAAGACATAGGCTTGCCAGCGGCCCAGCAGCAGCGTGCTGATGGCCGGGCCGGGGCACAGGCCGACGATGCCCCAGCCGATGCCGAAGATGCCGGCCCCCAGCACCAGGCGGAATTCGATGTCATTGCTCAGCGGCAGATGGAACTTCGTACCGAAGATGGGGCATCGGCGCTTGAGGATATAGCGGAAGCTCAGGCCGGCGATGCCGGTGGCGGCGGCCAGCACCAGGGCCAGGCTCGGATCCCAGTTGCCGGCGATATCGAGAAAATCGAGCACCTTCTCCGGGTTGTTCATGCCCGAAATGGTCACGCCCAGGCCGAACACAAGGCCGGACAGGATGGCAGCAACGAGCAGCCTCATGAGGCAACCCCGACGATATGGCGCAGCACATAGACGGTGATCATCGACGTGAACAGGAAGGTGACGGTCACCACCAGCGAGCGCCGGGAAAAGCGCCCGAGGCCGCATACGCTGTGGCCGCTGGTGCAGCCGTTGGCCGTGCAGGTGCCGAGGCCGACCAGAAAACCGCCGATGATCAGGGCGGGCAGCGAGCGGGTCATGTGGATGGCAACCGCTTCGCCTGACAGGGCGGTATAGACCAGCGGCGCCACGATCAGTCCGACCAGGAACAGCACGCGCCACAGCACATCCTTCGGTACCGGGTGGATGATCCCGCGGGTGATGCCGCTGATGCCCATGATGCGGCCGTTGAAAAGCAGCAGGATCACGGCGGCCACACCGATCAGCAGGCCGCCCAGCAGGGCGGAGACGGGGGTGAAATGTTCCATGGCGGGGACATTACCCAATGGCGGTTATTTTTGGCAACAAGGAAAAAATACGACAGACTGAAGGTTTGATCTGTAGGGCCCAGTTGGTGGACCCAGGGGGATACGGCATGCTTATCTTTCGCCAACTTTTCGATGCACCGTCATGGACGTACAGCTATCTGCTCGGGGACAGCTTATCCGGCGAAGCCATTCTGATCGATCCGGTATTCGAGCAGGCGGCGCGCGATGCGGCGCTGATCCGCGAGTTGGGCCTGAAGCTGGTGGCCACCGTCGATACCCACGCCCACGCCGATCATGTGACAGGGGCCTGGCTGCTGAAAAAACGACTGGGTTCAAGCATCGCCATCTCGGCGGCCAGCGGCGCCGAGGGCGCCGATATGCACCTAACCGAGGGCGATCGCGTCGAATTCGGCCAGCGCTATCTGACCGCCCGGGCGACGCCGGGCCACACAGACGGCTGCATGTCGTTCGTGCTGGACGACGAAAGCCGGGCCTTTACCGGGGATGCGCTGCTGATCCGGGGCTGCGGCCGCACCGATTTCCAGCAGGGCAGCGCGCACCGGCTCTACCAGTCGATCAAGACGAAAATCTTCACGCTGCCCAACGACTGCCTGCTGTGGCCGGCGCATGATTACCGCGGGCTGACGGTGACCAGTGTCGGCGAGGAAAAGGCGTACAACCCGCGCCTCGGCGGCGATATCTCCGAGGAAGATTTCGTCGGCTACATGGAGCATCTCGGTCTGCCCCATCCCCGGCAGATCGATATGGCCGTGCCGGCCAACCATGTCTGCGGCCGGCCTGCGGACGAGTCGCATCTGCTGGATCAGCCGTCCTGGGCGCCACTGCTTTTCACCTTTGCCGGCTTCTGGGAGATCGATCCGACCTGGGTGGAGGAACACGCCTCCGAGGTGCAGATCGCCGATGTGCGCACCGAGCAGGAGTTCGCAGGGCCGCTCGGACATATCGAGACCGCGCGGCTGCTGCCGCTGGCCGATCTGGCGCAGCGCACCGGCGAGCTGAGCAGGGATAAGCCGGTGGTCACCGTTTGCCGTTCCGGCGCCCGTTCGGCGCAGGCGGTGACGATTCTGAAGAAGGCGGGGTTCGAAGAGGTCGCCAACATGGCGGGCGGCATGCTGCGCTGGCGCGCCCAGAACCTGCCGGTGCAGGGCGGCCGGGATTGAGGCTTGGGGCGCCTGACAAAACAGAAGGGGCGGCCGCAAAGGCCGCCCCGTTTTCTCTCAGGTGTGCTTATTCGTGGGCGATGGGCTTGTCGGTGAACAGGTAATCCTTCAGTTCCTTGTCGAAGCTGGCGTCCCGGCGGCGGATCCATTCGAGAATCATCGATGCGTGTTCCTTCTCCTCGTCCCGGTTATGCGCCAGGATCGCCTTCAGCTCCTTGTCCGTGCAGGCATCGACCCGCTGGTTGTACCAGTCGACCGCCTCCAGCTCTTCCATCAGCGAGGTGATCGCCCGGTGCATATCCCTGGTGTCGCCCGAGAGTTCGTTGATGGGCTCGTGATATCCTTCGTTCGCCATTGCCTACTCCTGTCGTTACGTATGATGTCTAACGGACATTATGGCGCATGCCGGGCATGCGTGCTCAGGTTTTGGCCTCGTGCTCGAGCAGGGCCTTCAGTGCCTTCAGATCCTTTTCCACGACGGCCGCGTCCGCGGCGAACCGGGCGTCGGACATCCCCGGCTGGCGGATCAGCGTGAACGTGAACTCGCTGCCCGTCCCATTCGGCACCACGCGCATCGGGTTATGCACGGTGATGCCCGAATCCAGCGTGACGTCGTGGTCCATGACGCCGAAGGGGTTGAGCGGCGCGAAGCGCAGCCTGGCGGTACCGAACGGAGCCTCGACGATCCATCGGTCCCCATCCTTGCGGACCTCGGAGCGGGCGAGGCCCGAGGCCCAGCGCGGCAGGTTCTTGGGATCGGAGGCGAAGGCGTAGACCTCGTCGGGCTTCCTGTCGATGGTGATGCTGATATGGCGGACCTCGTGCATCGTGTTACCCCGGTCGTTTGAACGCCTGGCGCGCCTTGTCGACCTCGGCGCGGATCGTACAACCCTCGGCATGGTCGTTGACCAGACCCATGGCCTGCATGAAAGCATAGACGGTGGTCGGGCCGACGAAGCGCCAGCCCTGCTTCTTCAGCGCCTTGGACAGCGCCGCCGATTCGGCCGAGGTCGAGGCCGTAAGCGGCTTGGCCAGTGTCGATGGGTCCGGCTCGAAGCGCCACACGTAGGCGGCCAGCGACCCTTCGCGGGCGACGAGTTCCTTGGCGCGGCGGGCGTTGTTGATCACCGCCTCGATCTTGCCGCGGTGGCGCACGATGCCGGCGTCGCCCAGCAGGCGTGCGACGTCCTCGTCGGTGAAGTCCGCGATGCGCTCGAAATCGAAGCCGGCGAAGGCGGCGCGGAAGTTCTGGCGCTTGGCGTAGATGGTGCGCCAGCTCAGGCCCGACTGGAAGCCTTCGAGGCACAGCTTCTCGAACAGGCGGTGATCGTCACGAACCGGGAAGCCCCATTCGCGGTCGTGGTAGTCGATGAACTCCGGGGCGAGGTAGCACCAGCGGCAGCGCGCCTTGCCGTCGGGGCCCGTGATCGTATCGCTCATGCTCCCTCCTTATTCCTTAATGAGCCGCCGTGGCGGCGATGGAGCCGAGCCAGGCGTCCAGGCGCATGATCTCCCGCTCGATGAAGGCCTCGTCGTGGAAGGCGTTGGCCAGGGTGGACACGCCCTGGCTGCGCGCCAGCAGGTGCATGGCCAGCGCGTCGGCATCCTTGTAGCGCCCAAGCTGTTCGAACTGCTGTTGCAGCCAGTCGCGGAACAGCGTGAACAGCCCGTTCGCTTCAGCCCGGGCGCTATGGTCCAGCTTCGCCAGCTCGGTGCACAGGGTGCCGACCGGGCAGCCGTAAGCCATGATTTTGTCCCGGTTGTCCACCATCATGTGGATGAAGCTGCGGATGCGCTGCTCGGGCGTCGCCCCTTCGGCCTCCCACTGGTCCAGCATTACCCGGGTATTGGCCAGGCGCAGGGCGATCACGGCATCGAGGATGTCGTCCTTGGTCTTGAAATGGTGGTAGAAGTTGCCGCGCGAGATGTGCACGGCATCGGCGATGTCCGAGAACGAGGTGTGGTCGAAGCCGTGGCGGTAGAACAGATCATCGGCGGCCTCGACGATGCGATCGCGGGTTGTCATCTCGCCCATGCGCCCCTCCCTCAATTAATAGCTAGGATATGTGTCCCACGATGGATTGAAATTAGGATGATAATCCTACTTCGTCAAGGAAACGCGCGTTATTATTCGAAGGGTTAATTCACTTTAGGCCAAAAATTTGTTTTATAAATTCCCATTGCGATGCGCGTATTCCGAGCAAAAACGCTGCAATAAGAGCCCCACCAATAATGCTTACAGCCGAAAGCCACAGTGGAACCGGAACATGTCTGAATAGCCAAGGTATCGTAACCTTTGATGGCGGTTCTAGCTCGACAATGGGAGGGTTGGCTACCGGTTCAGCATCAGGAGAAGGCATTTCTTCCGGCTCGATATCTGATGATATGTCGTATTGATCACGACTTGCTGTCATGGCGAAGTCATCAGACTCGGTGAAATATGGGCAATTTTCAGGGCAGCTAGGCCAATAGTAGCTGCTCGGAGCAGAATAAGCGGTCATGTCAGTAGGAACGTTGCTTGCCTCAACGCGGCTTGCCCAATCTTTGGTACAGCGTGGGTAATAAGCACTGGCATGTCCATGTTCCAGCATCATGTTTACACATGGTTTTATTTGGCCCGTTTCGACAAGGGACGAGAGGTAAGTCACAACCTCGCCCTTAGACCAAATATCTATATTCCGAGATCTCGATGGCATGGCAATAGAATATAGCCATTTATTGGTCGGTCCAATTGTGGATGAAGAAGGTCAATGATAGCCACACAGCGCGTGTGAGGCGGGAAAACGTGAAACGCGGTAGCATGTCTTTATGAACACCGTCCGCAAGCTCAAGGAAGCAGCACCGTTTCTGCCGATGTCCCGGGCCGAGATGGATGATCTCGGCTGGGATCGGTGCGACATCATCATCGTCACCGGTGATGCCTATATCGACCATCCGAGCTTCGGCATGGCGGTGATCGGGCGCGTACTCGAGGCCGAGGGTTTCCGTGTGGGCATCATCGCCCAGCCGGACTGGAACTCGGCCGATCCGTTCCGCGTGCTGGGGGCGCCGCGGCTGTTCTTCGGGGTGACGGCCGGCAACATGGATTCGATGGTCAACCGCTACACGGCCGACCGGCGCATCCGCTCAAACGATGCCTATACCCCGGGCGGGGAAGCGGGCAAGAGGCCGGACCGGGCCGTGCTCGTCTACGCCCAGCGCTGCCGCGAGGCCTTCAGGGACGTGCCGGTGATCATCGGCGGCATCGAGGCGTCGCTGCGCCGCATTGCCCATTACGATTACTGGTCTGACCATGTGCGCCGCTCGGTGCTGCCCGATTCAAAAGCTGATCTCTTGGTCTACGGCAACGCCGAGCACCAGATCGTCGACATTGCCCGGCGGCTGGATTCCGGCGAGGCCGTGTCGGAGATGACGGATATCCGCGGTACCGCCTTCATGCGCAAGGCCGTGCCCGATGGCTGGACCGAAATCGATTCGCGCGACGTGGACACCCCCGGCGAGGTCATCGCCCATCCCGATCCGTACGCCATGGCAGCCCCCGGCTGCGAGCCGGCGAAACCGGCTGCGGACGGCGCCGCGGTCGTCACATTGCATGCCCGCAGGCTTGACCGGAACCGGACGGTGATCCGGCTGCCCGACTTCGAGGCGGTGCGCGACGATCCCGTGCTCTATGCCCACGCCTCGCGCGTGATGCATCTGGAGACGAACCCCGGCAATGCGCGGGCGCTGGTGCAGCGCCACGGCGATCGCGACGTGTGGCTGAACCCGCCGCCGATCCCCTTGTCCACGGCCGAGCTCGACCGCGTGTTCGACCTGCCGTATGCGCGCGTGCCGCACCCGGCCTACGAGGGCCAGAATATTCCCGCCCACGAGATGATCCGCTTCTCGGTGAACATCATGCGCGGCTGCTTCGGCGGCTGCACCTTCTGCTCGATCACCGAGCACGAGGGGCGCATCATCCAGAGCCGCTCCGAGGATTC
>Ga0307440_1000448_pt1 | contig 20333 bp, 18 predicted proteins | sample SalMarWE160410MG_FD_202150 | JGI IMG/M metagenome (GOLD analysis project Ga0307440, IMG submission 202150) | Salt marsh sediment microbial communities from the Plum Island Ecosystem LTER, Massachusetts, United States - WE1604-10 | ecosystem: Environmental > Aquatic > Marine > Intertidal zone >... | reverse complement strand
CTCGGTATACAAGAAGCCTTTCCGCAGCGATCGAATCAATGATTTCCGCTGAGCGTTTATTAAAAAACTCGACCATATACTCCCTGTCCTGCATACGATTGTCCATTCTGTCCCACATGGTCTTTTGTATCATTTCTCCAAACGCAGAATTTTTCATGAAACGGGCAAACTCGACAGAGTGGATGGTCTCATTGGTTGAATCGAACCACATGTTGGCATCACGGGTGGTCAGGATGACTTTCGCCTCTGGATAATAGGCTGCAAGTTCTTTCCAGTAATTGCATCCGGGATTATCAACGGTTGCGGAATATCCGCTGTATATTTTATCCCAATCGGCACTGCCCTCGGCTGCATTGATCCAGTATCGAATGTATTCGGGATTCTTCAGAACTTCTGTCATGTGATAGCATTTGCCAATATTCAATATTTCAAGAGCGACTTTAAGTGATGCCGTTCCGGTTCTGCCCATGCCGGCCCCGATTATTTTTAATGCCATGACTTTTCTCCTAATAAGCGGCTTTGTTTTTTTGGCTCACGCCCTGCTCCGGGGTAAACCGAAGCGCAGCGTAGGTTTGTCCCTAACACCGGACAATGAATACAATATCGCGATTTCCTGCCGCTCGATCACCCGAACAGTTGTATTCTCCATCTTTCCTTTCAGTTCGAGAAATCCGTCGAGCACTGACCGAATAGCTACATGACCGGACACCACCTCCGGCGCATCCGGTCGGAAGGATGACCGCGTTCGGTTCGTACAACGCCATTAGGCCGTCCGCATCCTGCGCATTAAACCGTTCAACGAATAACCCGTGAACCTGTTTCGCCCGCAATTGCATGCAGAAGTCCCTCCCTCCTCCGTGAATAATATATATCTTATATGCTTATACCACTATGTGGCATGTCAATAGGAAAAGGAAATGTTCTACTTGAATCTTCCATTCAAACCTATCAACGCCATCCTGGATAAAAATTCCCCACCGGCGGTCTTTACCGTCCCAAAGTGTGTTAAATGTATCCACCCCCCAATCCATCGCATCCATTTTATCTATTTTATTTTAATGAAAATTTTACGATATCTCCTCCTTTGGCATCTGACTTGCTTTATTCGAAACGAACAACATCAGGCCATCTTTAAAAAAAAGAACCGGGAAACAGCCCCCTATGATCCCCTATCCACGCATCAATCCTGTCATTTTCAGCATCGGCCCGCTCCATGTCCGCTGGTACGGATTGATGTATGTCCTGGGCTTTATCGCATCCTGTATTCTGGTCAGAAAACAAATCGACGACATTTCCTTCAAACAGCTGGACGAACATTTCGAAAACCTGAATGTGGTCCTGATCATTTGCGTGGTGCTGGGGGGGCGTCTGGGTTATGTTCTCTTTTACAATCTCCCTTATTACATGGCCAACCCTTGGCAGATCCCGGCCACCTGGCATGGCGGCATGTCTTTTCACGGCGCTTGCATCGGTCTGATCCTGGGCAGCGTGATCTTCTGCCGACGGCATAAGATCGATTTCTGGACGACCGCCGACATCTATGTGGTAACCGTTCCCATCGGCCTTGGACTGGGCCGGATCGGCAATTTTATCAACGGAGAATTGTTCGGCCGGGTGACGAACGTCCCCTGGGCGATGGTCTTTCCCGACGGCGGTCCGTTACCCCGGCATCCGTCACAACTCTATGAGGCCTTCCTCGAAGGGGTGGTGCTTTTTATCGTTCTCTGGTCTTTGCGGAAAAGACCGTGGCAAGGGCGCCCCCACTGGCCGCATGGCTCGCTTTTTGCCGCGTTCCTTATCGGCTACGGCATATTCCGGATTTTCGCGGAGTGTTTCCGGCAGCCGGATCCCCAAATCGGCTTCCTGTTCCACTATTTTACCGAGGGACAACTGCTCAGCAGCATAATGGTTGTGGGAGGTGTTTTCCTCTGGTGGTTGTTGGTTGCTCTAACTCGGCGACGCAAGGCTGCAACTTAACGATTTGTTGGGTTATAACACCCTTCGACCCATCGATCGAAGGTCGCCAGAATCCGAAACGAGGGGCATATCGATCGTCCCAGACCTGTTCGAACGCTTCGAAATGTCTATCTTGAGGGTCTCGGAAAGCTTCTTTTGTGATATAAGGATTATGTCTGCAATATGCAAATGTATTCCAAGGCGATACAGCTATCGTTTGCCGGAGCCATTACAAGAAGAACAGCGCACGTAGCCCCCGACACAGCTCGGGCAAGAGTGTTTAACGGTATAGTTTTCATAGATCAAACCGCCCCGGCAACCGTAATTTGTGCACGTGACTTTGCCTGAGCCTCCGCAAGCGTTGCAGGTCTGGGGTTGTTTGTCGTACCAGTTATGGTCGAGGGGAGGGGAAGACCGAACACGAGCACGATCCCATTTAAAAACCAATCCCCGCCGCCCAAATCATGGCGGTCTGTTTTGTCCGAAGAATTGTCGTAGGTGGCGCTTGCTTCTTTTCGTCCTGCTGCTTCATTTGCTTTTTCCAGCGTTTTGGCCTGGGCGTAAGCGGTTTGAGCCGCAGGAGACAAGAAGGTTCGATTGAAAAGCTGCCCACCCTCGACGCCAAGCGCTACCAGCCATTCGTCGACGAGGCGAAATCGAAGTTTGAAGAGGGAGGCCATCACCATGGGGAGGAATCCTCCCACGGCATGCCCGGGTCCTGACGCTCTGATGCGGACGCCATCAATGCGCAAATTTTTCGCACACCGGTTAAAAAACTGAAACAATATTTCGCACCTCCCCTCGCAAGGCTCGCAGATCCGCCTGGGTTCAAGCCATTCGATTCGGCCGGGAATGCGATCCACCCGCGGTTTTTTCATTTAATTCATCCATATTTCACCCTATGGCATGGTCCTTGAAAATCAAAGAAGCACAGCGTTCGGTCGGTGAGCACAACGAATGGGCCATTCCGGAAAGGAACGGCAATCCCATGAAAGAAAAAAATGAGGATATCAAAATGAGCCGTTATTTATTTTGGACCGCGAAGGTGATGCTGGGCGCCTGGCTCCTGGCGGGGATGGCATCGGGCATCTGCAGCGCGGAAAGCATTATCTGGGCCCCGCCGGCGCTCTCGGCGCTCATCGACGAGGGGCTTTCCCACAACCAGTCCATAAAGGCACTCGAAAAGCAGATCGAGGCCCTGAAGGACCAGATATCCGTGGCCGGCGCCCTGCCCGATCCGAAGGTGGGCTTTTCCGTGCTGAATCTGCCGGTGGACAGCTTCGCCTTCGACCGTCAGCCCATGACCCAGAAGCAGTTCGCCATCGATCAGCAGATCCCCTGGCTCTCGAAGCTGGACCTCAAATCAAAGGCGGTGGCCCTCACGGTGAGCCAGAAAATGGCCGAGCTCGAGGCCGCCCGGCTGGCGCTGGCCCGAAAAATCGCCCAGGCCTATTACGATCTGGGCTATACGGCCCAGAGCCAGAACGTAAACGCGCAATTGATCAAACTGGTAACCGGCATCCGCCAGAACGTGGAGAGCCGCTACGGGGTGGGAGAGGGCCTCCAGCAGGACGTTTTCCAGGCCGATGTGGCGCTGACCCAGCTCGGTGACGAGAAGCTCATGCTCGAAAACAAGCGGCGGACCATCGAGGACCGGCTAAACGAGCTGCTGAACCGCGATGGGTACACGCGCATCGCGCCGCCCGCCGGCGCGCCGATCCCGCCGCTGGATCTTTCGTCATCGGAGCTGGATAAGGCCGTGATCTCGGACAATCCGGGCCTGGCGGCTCAGCGGGCCCGCATCGCCCGGGCCGAAACCCTGATCCAGCTGGCGCGAAAGGGCTACTATCCGGATTTTGATGTCAAGCTCGCTTACGGTCAGCGGGACCGGCTCGACACGGGACAGGACTCTCCGGATTTCTTTTCCGCCTCGGTCATGATGAGCGTGCCTATCTGGTACCACCGCAAGCAGGACAAGGCCCTGTCTTCGGCCCGTCTGGCGCACCAGGCGGCCAGGGACGCCTACCGCAATCTCGTCCTCAGCCTTCCCCACCAGGCCGATGCGCTGGCAGCGCAGATGACGGACGCAACGGCGCGCTACCGTCTCTATGCCAACCAGCTCATCCCCCAGGCAAGGCAATGGGACCGCTCCGCCACCCAGGGCTACCAGGTGGGCAAGGTCAACTTCAACACCATGATCGCCGCCCGGACCCGAGTGCTGAAATCCGAGCTCAAGGCCGAGTGGTATCGCTTCACCTATTTCAAAAAGCGGGCGCGGCTGGAGGCCCTGATCGGGAAACCGCTCGGCGCGGCCGCCCAGAAGGAAAACCTGAAAAACAAGCCCGATCAACCGAGACAATAACCGACGAAAAGGACCGCGCCCATGGAGAGCGAAGCACCTCGAAATAAATCCGGATTCCCGTTTCTGACGGTCATCCTGACCATAATCCTCACGCTTGTTGTCGCCGGGGCGGCCGCTTATCTTCTGGGCTATCTCGGGCGGAAGCCAAAAGGCGCCATGGCCGGCATGAAGGCCTCTGCCAACAAGCCCGCGGCATCGGCGCAACCGGCCGCTGGCAAAGGAAAGATCCTTTACTGGCGCGCGCCCATGAACCCCATGGAGATCTATCACCACCCCGGAAAGAGCGCCATGGGGATGGATCTGGTGCCGGTTTACGCGAACGAGGCCTCGAGCGGCGCCAAGATCACCATCAGTCCGGTGATCGAGCAGGACACTGGCATCCGCACGGCGGTCGTCAAAGAGGGGCCCCTCGCCCACACCATCCGGGCCTACGGCCGCGTCGCCTATGATGAGACCCGCATCACCCGGATCAATCCCAAGTACAGCGGGTGGATCGAAAAGCTCTATGTCGATTACACCGGCCAGGCGGTTCAAAAGGGAGATCCGCTCTTTGACATCTACTCGCCGGATCTAATTACGGCCCAGCAGGACGATCTGGCGGCCTACCGCAACTATCGCCGCGATCCGAGCCGGGCCAATGGCCAGACGCTCCGGTCGGTCCGGCGGCGCCTCCGGTACTATGACGTTTCCGATGCCGAAATCCGGGCCATCGAAAAACGGGGCGCCGTTCTTCACTCCCTGACCATCCGTTCCCCCTTTTCAGGTGTCGTCGTCAAGAAAATGGCCTTTGAGGGGCATTACATCAAGGCGGGCACCGCCGTTTACGAAATCGTGGATCTGTCGCATGTCTGGGTGAATGCCCACATCTACGAGTATGAACTGACCCAGGTGAAAAAGGGGATGCCCGTCGAGATAACCCTGCCCTATCTGCCGGGAAAGCGCTTCCAGGGCAAGATCGACTTCATCTACCCCTACCTGCAGCAACGGACCCGGGATGTGGTGGCCCGCATCGACGTCGCCAACCCCGATCTTGAGCTGAAGCCGAATATGTACGCCGATGTCTACATCCGGACCTCGGTCGGGCAGCAAGGCATCCAGATCCCCAACGAGGCCGTCATCCGCACCGGTCTGCGCAACCTCGTCTTTCTGGCCTTGCCGGATCACAGCTTCGCCGCGCAGCAGGTGACCCTCGGCATGCCGCTGGATAACGGCATGATCCAGATATTGAAGGGCCTCACGCCTGGGGAAACCGTCGTCTCCTCCGGTGAATTCCTGCTCGATTCCGAATCCAACCTCCGGGAGGCGGTCCAGAAGATGATGAAACCCCAAAAAAGCGGTCAAATGCCCGCCATGAAGCCCGCTTCCGGCAAGGCCGGCCAGCCGGCGGACTTTTTCAAGGATATGCAAGGCGGTGGGGCTCAGCGGAAGAAATAGGACGCATTTTTCAAGGACCTGGAGAAGAACCGACCCATCTGCTCAAGTGGATATACCAGATGACGCCCCTTCTTCAAGATACATAAGAGGCTGGCATGATTGAAAAGATAATAGAATGGTCCATCCATAACAAGTTCATGGTGATTCTGGTCACCCTCTTCGTGATCATCGGTGGGGTTCTGGCCCTAAAGAACATTCCGCTGGATGCCATACCGGATCTATCCGATGTCCAGGTCATCGTCTATACCAAGTACCCCGGACAGGGGCCGCAGATCGTGGAAGACCAGGTGACCTATCCGCTTACCACAACCATGCTGAGCGTTCCCGATGCCAAGGTCGTGCGGGGCTATTCCTTTTTCGGCTACTCCTTCGTGTACATCATCTTCAAGGACGGCACCAATCTGTACTGGGCCCGTTCCCGGGTGCTGGAGTATCTCAACGCCGCGGCAAAGGACCTGCCGCCGGGGGTCGTGCCCCGCATCGGCCCCGATGCCACGGGCGTCGGCTGGATCTACGAGTACCGGTTGAAGGACACCACCGGCAAATACGACCTGGCGCAACTTCGCAGCATCCAGGACTGGTTCCTGCGCTATGAGCTGACCACGGTGCCGGGGGTGGCGGAGGTGGCCAGCATCGGCGGATTCGTGAAACAGTACCAGGTGGTGGTGGATCCCAACAAGCTCGTGGCCTACCACCTGTCCCTTGAAAAGATCAAACGTGCCATCCAGCGCTCCAACAACGACGTGGGCGGCCGGCTCGTGGAGATGGGAGAGACCGAATTCATGGTCCGGGGGCTCGGCTATATCAAATCCCTCAAGGACCTTCGGCAGATCGCCGTGGGGGTCGACAAGGACGGAACACCGATCCTGCTGCGGGATGTGGCCCATATCCATCTGGGGCCGGAGCTGCGCCGCGGCGTTCTCGACTGGGACGGAAAGGGCGATACCGTGGGGGGCATCGTGGAGATGCGCTACGGCGAAAACGCCCTGAAGGTCATCGAAAGGGTCAAGGCGAAGCTAAAGGCCCTTCAAAAATCACTTCCCAAAGGCATCGTGGTGCAGGCCGGATACGATCGCTCGGGCCTCATCGACCGGGCCATCCACACCCTGAAATCCAAGCTGATCGAGGAAATGGCCGTGGTGGCTCTGGTCTGCATCCTCTTTCTGCTGCATTTCAGGTCTGCCTTCGTGGCCCTCTTCACCATTCCGGTGGGGGTGCTGATGGCCTTTATCATCATGTACCCCCTGGGGATCAACGCCAACATCATGAGCCTGGGGGGCATCGCCCTTGCCATCGGGGTCATGGTGGACGCATCGGTGGTAATGGTGGAAAACGCCCATAAGCATCTCGAACGGGACGCGGGTAAAAAACCCTTCCAGCAGATCATCCTGGAGGCCTCCAAGGAGGTGGGACCGGCGCTCTTTTACAGCCTGCTGGTCATCACGGTTTCCTTTGTGCCGGTCTTTTCCCTCACCGGGCAGTCCGGCCGGCTCTTCAAACCCCTGGCCTATACCAAGACCTTTGCCATGGCCTCCTCTTCGCTTCTGGCCATCACCATCATCCCGGTGCTCATGACCTTCTTTCTCAAGCGACACCCTCTGGATCCCGAGATGCATAAAAAGCAAAGGCGCCGCATATGGATCACCGCCACCGCCGGTCCGGTCCTGCTGGTCATCGCCGCAGGCATCGCCGGCTATTCCCTTCCGGACTGGAGCCTTCCGGCGGCGCTGGCGGTATCCCTGTTCGCCCTTATCTTTCTCATCCCCCAGCGGCTCCTCGCCGAGAAGAAGAACCCCATCAGCCGGATCTCGATCCGCCTGTACCGGCCCGTCATCCGGCTGGTGCTCAAATGGCGAAAGACCACCCTGCTCTTCGCCCTTTTCCTTCTGGCGCTGACCGTCTATCCGGCGCGGCATCTGGGAAGCGAATTCATGCCGCCCCTGAACGAAGGGAGCCTTCTCTACATGCCCACCACCCTCCCGGGAATTTCCATCACCAAGGCCCGGGAACTTCTCCAGCAGACGGACCGGATCATCGCTTCCTTCCCCGAGGTCAAAAGCGTTTACGGCAAGGACGGGCGGGCGGACACCGCCCTCGATCCCGCGCCCCTTTCCATGATCGAGACCACCATCATGCTCTACCCCAAGGTGGTGTACGAAAAGATCCCGGTCAAACGCTTCTTCTCCAGTTGGCCCGGATGGCTGAAAGCACCCCTTTCCTGGATCTGGCCGGAAGTCAAAAACGGCAAAATCCTTCACCAGTGGGAGAAAAAGCCCATACACCGCTTCTTCTCCGGCTGGCCCGGCTGGCTCAAGGCGCCCCTTGCCTGGATCTGGCCCGAAGAGCGCTATATCACCATTACCGAGCTCTCGGATAAGATGAACAAGGCCCTTCACTTTCCGGGCCTGACCAATGCCTGGACCATGCCGATAAAAGCCCGTATCGACATGCTCTCCACCGGCATCAAAACGCCCGTCGGCATCAAGCTCATCGGGCCGAAGCTCAGCGTCCTGTCCAAACTCGGCAGGAAAATCGAGGCGGTTCTCCGGGGGGTCCCGGGGACCCGCTCGGTCTACGCCGAACGGGTGACCGGCGGCAACTACATGGACTTCAAGATCAACCGCTTCGAGATCGCCCGCTACGGGCTGACCATTTCAGACGTGGAGGATGTCATCAAGAGCGCCATCGGCGGCATGGACGTGACCACCACCGTCGAGGGACTGCAGCGCTACCCCGTGAACCTGCGCTACCCCAGAGAGCTCCGGGACAACATCCAGCAGCTCAAACGCGTGCTCGTCAAGACGCCGACCGGCGCCCAGGTGCCCCTGGAAGAACTGGCAACGCTTTCCATCCACAAGGGCCCGGCTGTGATCAAGACCGAAAACTCCCGGAATTCGGCCTGGATTTACATCGATCTGTCGGGGATCGACATCGGCACCTACGTGGCCCGCGCCCGGAAGATCGTCAACCAGGACGTAACGCTTCCGGTGGGCTATACCCTGGTCTGGACCGGGCAGTACAAGTACATGATGGAGGCGCGAAAGACCCTGAACCTCATCGTGCCCATGACCCTGGTGCTGATCTTCATTCTCCTCTATATCCAGTTCAAGAACGTCACCGAGGCGGGCATCGTGATGGTGAGCATCCCCTTCTCCCTGATCGGCGGCATCTGGCTCCTGTACCTGCTGCATTACAACCTGTCCGTGGCGGTGGTGGTGGGTTTTATCGCCCTGGCGGGCCTTGCCACGGAGACCGGCGTCGTCATGCTGGTCTACCTGGATGAGGCCTATGCGCGCAGGCGCCAGCAGGAGCAAATGAACACGTTGGGGGACCTCGATGCCGCCGTCATCGAAGGGGCGGTGGAACGGGTCAGGCCCATCCTCATGACGGCCGCCACCATGCTGATCGGCCTTCTGCCCATCATGGTGGGAACGCAAACCGGCTCCCAGGTCATGAAGCGGATCGCCGCCCCCATGGTGGGGGGCCTTGTCACCTCGACGATCCTGACCCTGATCATCATCCCGGCGATCTACCACATTTGGAAGCGACGGGATCGCATTGTCAAGGAAGGAGGCTGAGCCGTCCAGATCCTCGATAGAGCAGATGCCCTCGCGCAATGGTGATAAAAGTGCCGAGAAGGATTGAATACCGAGAGGATCATGTTTATTATAGAAGAAAAAAGGCGATCCCCGATCAGCTACTCACCTCATGGGGCGCCCCCGGAGGGACAGCGGTCGGGGGAAGGCCTGCATAGGATCGGAGGTCAAATCATGGAAGAAACATATTTCAGTGAGAAAGAAGAGGCGATACCCAACATCAAAACCGCATTCAGAGGAGCCGTGAGCGAAGGTATCATTGGAATGGCCGCCATGGCCCTTGCCATCATCGGATTGGCCAATATTTTCCCGTCGACGCTAGCGTCCATTGCCGTTATCGCCGTCGGCCTGGCTCTGGCCTTCGAGGGAGGAACCATCTCCTCCCGATATACGGCTCTGATGCCGGAGCGGGACCATAAAACACAGATGATCATACGTAAAGGCAGCGTCACGACCCTCTTTCTATCCGGCGCATCAGGAATTGCCTTGGGCATCCTATCGCTCATCGGCATGGTTCCCAACGTTTTGATCCCTGTATCCGCCATTGTATTCGGGGCGGCGCTGATCCTAGACAGCGGAGCCAACGAGCGTCTCAGCGCTTTCGAATTCCGGCGTTCAGAACAACTCAAGGTCAGCCAACGCGTGATCAAGGAGGCAGACCACAGCGCCGCCGGTATTCAAGTCCTGATCGGTATCGGAGGGATTGTGCTGGGCATTATCGCCCTGAACGGTATCGATCCGTTGATTCTCGGTCTGGTCGCCATGCTGAGTTTCGGGACGGGCAATCTGCTGACAGGAGCGATGTTCGGCAGCATTTTCCGATAGGCGGCAACGGTTGCGTTACCCCAAAAGGCTGGGCCTGCTCAAATCGGCAGGCCCAGGCCGGGGTGCTGCGAAATTTCCATGGATCAAAGTCAGCTGCTCTTCTGATACCGGCTTCCAGCTGAAAACGAACAGCTTGCGCCGATAAGCGCCCAGCCGGCGACAAAAGAAATCGTACCTCCCAAATGCCCCGCCTCTTCACCGAGGTGGAGGTTTAGCCATGCCATCACCGCCGGGATATATGCGACGATTCCAAGCATGCAAAGAAACAAGCCAAGTCTTTTTGTAAATTTCATTGTTGATTCCTGTCTTTCGATCTCAAAATTACCTTAGGGTATAAAATGGCACTGACTTTAACAGAAGACAGCGGGCTTATCAAGCGGTCTTGAGCGGGAAATCCGGCGGACAAAAGGCTTGCGCATGATCAAATCGAATGATTCTTTCATCCAGGCAGGAGCGCATAAATCGGTTCATGGGATGGAGGGTGGGTGAAAATCCGGTGAAGTGCCCCGGGCCATCGGTGCGGAGACGGACGGGCCTACAGCGGCGGACGATGGGGACCGGTCCGCGGGGGAAACGCCATGTGGGGGACCTCCTCGTCGATCCGTGAAAAGGCCTCGAGGTCATGGGAAAAGACGGTGCCAAGAAAGGCGTCGACCCACCAATAGATATCACTCTTTCGCACGATGCGCCGCAGTGCCTTCATGCGTCGGCGCTTTTCCTCGGGCGGCATATGGCAGGCGGTGTTGATGGTTTCGGCCACTTCCCTTACGTCATAGGGATTGACGAGGAGCGGGTGTGCGTGCAACTGGTCGGCGGCGCCTGCAAATTCGCTCAAAATCAACACGCCGTCGTTGTCGATGTGGGTGGCGCAGTATTCCTTGGCAACGAGATTCATTCCGTCCTTCAGAGGGGTGATCAGCGCGATATCCGCGGACCGGTACAGGGCCACCAGTTCGGTCCGGTCGATGCTGTGGAAAATGTAACGGATCGGAAGCCAGTCGGTCCGGGTGTATTTGCCGTTGATTTCGCTGACCTTCCGTTCGATATCCAGCTTCAGGTCCTGGTATTTGGGGATGTTCACGCGGCTGGGAACGACGATTTGCATCAGGCTGATTCTTCCCCGCAGATCGGGAAAACGCTCCAGGGCGTCTGCAAGCGCCATCAACCGCTCCGGGATGCCCTTGGTGTAGTCCAGGCGATCCACCCCCAGCAGCAGCATCTGCCGGCGCCCGTCGGAGCCCAGATCGCTCCGGATCTCGGCGACTCGTCGATTGACCTCGAAGCTGCCGGCCTTGCGGGAAAACTCCTCGAAATCGATGCTGATGGGGAAGTTGCCGATTCGCACCTCCCGGTGGTCCACCCAGGCGCTCACCACGCGTCCCTTGCCCCGGACGGCCACGTCCTTTCGCATGGACCGCACGCACTGCACAAAATTGCGCTTGTCCCGGTGCGTCTGCAACCCGACGATGTCATAGGCGAGCAGGGCATTCAGGATTTCATAGCGCCACGGAAGCTTGAGGAAAAGATCGGGCGGCGGAAACGGAATATGAAGAAAGTAGCCGATTTTTTGCCGAATTGCAAGTCGATGCAGCTCGTTCCCGACGAGCATGAGGTGGTAATCGTGAACCCAGATGTGATCATCGTCCCGGATGGCGGCGGCGACGATTTTGGCGAATTTTCGGTTCACCCGCCGATAAACCTCCCAATAACCCGGATCGAAATTGCATCGGGTCTGCAGATCGTGGAAAAGCGGCCACAGGATCTCGTTGGCAAACCCGTAATAATAACCCGCGACCTCCACTTCCGTGAGCGGCACCGGCTTGAAGGCGAAGCCGCTGCCGCGTACCGCCTCGCGAAGAGAGCCATCCAGGTTCATGTCCTCGGTTTGCGCCACACCGGGCCAACCGATCCAGAGACCGCCGCGATTTCTCAAGACGGGCGCAAGCGCCGTCACCAGGCCGCCCGAGCCGGGTTCAGCTTCCCAGCGGCCTTGGGCATCCCGTCGCAATGCCACGGGAAGCCGGTTGGACACGATCACCAACCGGTGGTCCAATCTTACGTCTGTCATGAGGGTTACCCTTTTCTCAGAGCCTGTAGAGACGGCCCAGCCCCTGCAAAAAAGCCATTACCTCCTCGGGTCTATGGAGGCGATAGTGGGCGGCAGTTTTCCGCTTTCCTCCGGCATCCACCAGAATGCCCATATCTTTGGGACCCAACCGGCGGAAGACGTCTTCGTCCGTGGAATCGTCGCCGATGTACAGGATCCGGCTCTCTTGCCGGTCCAGCCCAGGGGCCCGATCCACCAGGAAACGAACAGCGCTGCCTTTGTCCCAATCGACATCGGGCCGAAGCTCCCACACCTTTTTCCCCGTGTGCAGGCGCAGCCCTTTGATTTCGTCCAAGACACCGGCCAGTGCGGCTCTCGCGTCTTCGGTTACCGCCGGGTCCGCCCCCCGATAGTGGATGGCGATGCAAAATTTTTTCCGTTCGATCCGGATCCCTTCCGGCATGCATCGTCTCTCGCGCAAGCGGCGCTCAGCCCTCTCCAGCCCGGGAAGATAGTCTTCCGCCACTTGGTGGGTTATCCGAAGGGGCGCGGGCCCCTCGATATCGAATCCGTGGCTGCCGGCGTAATAGAGTTCATCGAGTCCCACCCGCTGCCGCAGGTCCGAAAGATCCCTGCCGGAGATGATTCCAACGACCGTGTGTCGGGCAAGGGCGCGCAGCGTTCGGCGCATGTCATCAGCCAGGATCGCCAGTTCCGGTCGCGCTACGATAGGGGTCAGGGTACCGTCGTAGTCCAGAAACACCCCTAACCGGGGCGCCGACGGCCCCCGAAAAACCCTTTGAATGTGGTTCAATGCCAAGGGGAGCGGCTCGTCCGTCCCTTGCTCATGGTCGGCTGCGGACATGCCCTGCGGCTCCTCCATCCAGGTTTGAAGAAGCCGGGCACGCGTTTCATGCCGGCTCCAATCTTATCATTGCCCGAGTATATGAGTATATCGGTTCGGCAACCGGTCAGCAATAAGGGATATCCCCCATATGAGGCAAAACGCCCCCTTCCCGGGGGCGTTTTGCCTCTCCCCGCCACGGACTTCTCAGGACTTTCTCATTTCATAGGTCCCGGGATAGCTCAAGGGAATTTGGCAGAGCGTTTTTACCGCCTCTCTCCACGTCATCTTGGGACCGACAACGCCGCAGCAGCCATCGAAGTGGTCATAGGCCTGCTTCAGCTCTTTTTCCGAGCACTCAAACCCTTCTTTTTTTACAAGCTGCCAGGCTTCGGCATGGTTCATGGACCGGATGGTTTTGCGAAACGCTTCGTCGTCCTTAAGCCGATTTACCAATTCTATTGCGATGGTAGCAGACATGGGATTTCTCCTTATATATTCAACCCTCGGTGGGTAAATAAATACCCTCTTCCGGGTATGTGTTAGCGTCAGAATAGGCGCCGCTCCTTTGCGCAGGTAACCAATGTTTGGCAGCGGCATATGAAATATTTTTAGCGTAAATACGAGGGAAGGACTCGTCAAGGGAAAATATGGCGGGGAAGACGGAATTCGCAAGGCCCCTGCCCGCCGTCCGCGTCCTCCGTAAAACCGGGCATGCCCAGCGCCTTATCGATTACGGGGCCAAAATTCTTATCGGCATCTCCCCGTGGGTGTAAATGTTGATCCCCTGTCCTTCCGTCTGTTTCAGCAGCGCTGAGAGATCCGCCAGATCGTTTACCCCCAGGTTGTTATCCAGGGTGGCGGCCGGGTTCGACGCGTCTGGATTGTCAACTAAAGTGCGGGCCTGACGCAGACACGAAGAGCGTCGGGTCAAGGCGGCCCTTTGCCTTCGGCCTGGACAAAGCCCGGGAACCGGCAAACAAAACGAGAGCCTTCACCCATTTTGCTTGAAACATGGATCGTGCCGCCCAGACGTTCCAAAATCTCCTTTACTATGACCAACCCTAGACCGGTCCCCTCGGTAACCAGCTTTTTGGCGTTTTCCGCTCTGAAAAATTGGGTGAAGAGGCAAGCGATGTCGGCTTCCGACATACCAATCCCTGTATCTTCCACCTCGAATCTAACGGCATCTCCATTTTCCGTATTCAGGGTTACATGGACTCGACCGCCATTGGGGGTGTATTTGATGGCATTGGAGATAAGATTGCTGAAAAGATCCTCGATGAGGCTATCACTGGCCAGCACCGGCGGCACCAGCGGCGCGATGACGCTGGAGAGGGTGATTTCCTTTCGGATGGCTTGATCGGTGAATAGCGGCAATATGGCCTTGAGTACTTTCTGAGGAGACACGGCGGAAAGCTTGGTAATCCCCAGTTCGGTGCGTTCCTTTCCAATTATCAGCAAATCATTGATCAGTTCCACCAGATTTTCCGCCCGTCTCTCGCACCTTACCAAGGTGGACCGCTGTTTTTCATTGAGTGCGCCGAGATAACCATTGCGAACCAGTTTGAGCATACTCAAAATGGCACCCAGCGGTGAGCGCAGGTTATGGGTTACCTTGGCCATGAACCAGGACTTGGTGAGATCCCATTTGACACGCTCCACGGCAATGCCCGTCAAATCGGTCATTAACGTAAAGAAATCGACATCTTCCGCCTTGAAACCATAATTTTTCTCCCCGTAAATACAGAACATGCCTTGAACCGAATTGTTGCCCCGAAGCGGCAGGCAGAGCATGGAGGCAATTCTTTCCCTGGCGATGTCTTCGGGATACCGGCAATGGTCCTTTTCATCGATGACGTCGACCACATAGGGATTGCCCTCGATAACCTCGCGATGGATTGGGACTTTGGCAAGCTCCAGCTTGCCCCTGGAAACATAATCCCCGCTCAAGCCATAGGTGGCGGCGAATCGAAGGGACTTTTTTTCTTCATCCAACAGTTTGATGGCGCAGGCCTTAACCCCCATGAGGCTGGCAGCCTGACGGGTGGCCGAATCGAGAAGTTCCTGCAGATTGGTGTGCCTGCCGATATCCTTGACCATTTCATACAGGGCCAGGAGCTTTTTGTTGGCGATTTCAAGTTCCCTGGAAATCGCAAGCAACTGCCGCCCCTTTTTTTGCAACCCGCCGCGCACCGCGGAAATGAGAAAAGCCGAAAACAGGACCGCCGCCCCGAACGCGATCGTATGCGGCATCGCTTCCGAGCCTTGCCAACCGCTCGGAAGCAGGAGGCTTTGCCAGGCCTTCGACCCGATACGCCAATTTGAAAAGCGGGGCAGGAGCGCCAGAATCCCCATCACGGCCACGGTGATGCCCGCGTAGAGAAAGGTGGCCATCGGCGCCAGCAGGATTCCCGCTAAAACGATGTGACAGATGACCAGCGGCAGCAGCGGGCTGGAGGCGCCACCGGTCAGGGTAATGACCACAAAGAGGGTCGCCAAATCGACCATGATCTGAGCATGGGTCAAAACAAGAAAGGGGGTGACCGCGTGAGCGCGGCGATGTTCAAGCCACCTGGCCACACCCAGAAAGGAACCGTTGTAAACGAGCACGCTCATGCCCAATAGAAACAGGGGGGCCCGCGCCACATCAAAGTGCAGGGGGGGCAGCGCCACCATGGCGATAAAAGGGATGGCGGCAACGCACCATCTGATCTTGACGAGCCAGAGCACCCGCTCTTTGAGCTCCTTGCGGATAAAGAGCTGCTCTCGGATGAGGTCGTATCCTGGTCGCATGGGTCGGAATCCCGATTTTTCCTACGCCTCCATGGGCGATTCGCTCAGTATCGTTTCCAACGTTTCCGCGAGCTTTTCCAGATCCACCGGCTTTTCCATAAATTTCGCGGCCGGCCAGTCCTCCCGCAATGCATTGACGAAGCGATCCGGTCCCAGTTCGGCCATTTGTTGAGGGAAGCCGGTCACCATGACGATGGGGATCTGCCGATACTCGGGCCGGGTCTTCAGACGCTGCGCCAGATCGATCCCCTCGGTGGGCGTCGACATCATCACATCCAGGATGATGAGGTCGGGTTTTTGCGCCTGGATGGCCGCAAATCCCTCCTTACCATTGTACGCGGCTCTTACGGTAAAATTCTTGCTTTCAAAGATCACCTTCATGGAATCCACAAGATCCTTGTCGTCCTCGATAATCAGAATGTCGGCTTTCGTGTCCATGACAAAACTCCTCCTTGTTAACGATGAGAAATAGACCGGTTTGACGCCCCGGTGCAGAGAAAAGGCGCCATGACGCGCGGCAAGACGCCCTGTACATAGGCGATGGTCATGCCGTAATTGGTGATGGGTACACCGCCGCGGCGTGCCCGAAAGATGCGCGACAGCATATTTTTGCGATTGATCATGCAGCCGCCGCAGTGGACGATGAGCTTATAGCCGCTGATGTCTTCCGGAAATTCGGGGCCGGCGACAACGTCGCAGTGGACCTGGCCGCCGGCGAACTGCCGGAGCCAACGCGGAATTTTCACCCGGCCGATATCATCGGCCAGGGGATGGTGGGAACAGGCTTCGCTGATGAGCACCCTGTCTCCGGACTTCAACCGTTCGATGACGCCGGTGCCGTGGGCCAGGGTCGCAAGGTCTCCTTTGAAGCGGGCCATGAGAATCGAAAAGGTGGTCAACGGAATGTCTGGGGGCGTGTCGGCGGCGGTCTTTAGGACCACCTGGGAGTCGCATACCACCAGAGACGGTTTACGGTTGAGGCGTCCCAGCGCGTCCTTGAGTTCCCGCTCCTTTACCACCATACAGTAGGCGTCGCTGTCCAGGATATCGCGAATGGCCATGATTTGGGGCAAAATGATGCGTCCCTTGGGTGCGCCCAGATCGATGGGGACCACCAGTATGGCCAGTTCCCCTGCCGGCAGCAGATCGCCGAGCAGGCGCGGCGGCTCGAACCAGGCCTCTGGGGCCGCCTGAACGATGCGATCCCGGACGGCGTCCATGCCTTCGCCGGTCAGGGCCGATGCCGGTTGGAAGTCGATGCCCTCCGCCGTCAGGCGTTCCAGGATATCTGCCGGGGGGGCCACAAGGTCGGCCTTGTTCAAAACAACGAAGAAGGGAATTTCCCGTTCCCGCAGGAGACCGGCGAGTTCCTCTTCATAGGGCCCCCAGGCATGGGTTTCCGTCACCAGGATGGCCACATCGGTGCGATCGATGGCCTGCAGGGTCCTTTCCCTGCGCAGTTCTCCCAGCGCGCCGGTATCGTCGATGCCGGCGGTATCGATAAAGACCACGGGGCCGATGGGAAGAAACTCGATGGTCTTTTCCACGGGGTCGGTGGTGGTCCCCGGCGTGGCCGACACAATCGCCGCCTTTTGCCCCACCAGGCGATTCAGCAGGGAAGATTTCCCGGCGTTCCGGCGGCCATAGATGCCGATGTGAAGTCTCAATCCTTTAGGCGTGTGTTGCATACAGCTCAGATTCCTTTTTCATGCCGGACACCCGGCGCGAGGCGCGGGCAATCACGGATAGGGCACGCGCCAGGTCGACCTGGGCTTTCTGGTCATAGATGGTGTAAGCGCCTCGCCATTCATCGGGGGTGAAGTTGGGCATGAGGACGTTGGCGCCGGCCATCAACCCGAGGAGCTGACCGTCCTCAGGGGCCAGGGTGGCAAGAGCCGTTGTGGCCGGCAAATGAATCCGCGGGCAAATCAGTCGCGTCAGGGCGATCATCCGCAGCGTGGTTCCCAGCCTCCCTTTCGGAAACCTGCCAAGAGGGGTCCCGGATTGCGGAATGAAAGGCCCGATGCCGCACATATCCGCATCGAGGCGACGGGTCAGCAATACGTCGTCGGCCAGATCTTCCAGGCGTTGACCCGGCAGTCCCACGATCATGCCGCAACCGGTCTCGTAGCCCATCGCCTTCAAGAATTGCAGAATCGAGAGGCGCCCTTCGAGGCATTGACCCGGATGGAGACGGGCGTAGAGTTCGGCATTGGCGGTTTCGTGTTTCAGCAGATACCGATCGGCACCGGCGTCGCGCCACCTCTCGTAATGGGAAAGGGGCCGCTCCCCCACGCTGAGGGTGATGATCACATCGGCCCGAGCCTTGATGTTCCGGATGATGCCTGCCAGATCCCCGGCTGTATAGGCAAAATCGTCGCCCGACTGCAGGACCACGGTGGCCACGCCGGCCGCCGCGACCTCCACGGCCGCGGCCACGATTGCCTCGGGCGAAAGGCGATAGCGGCGGATCCCCTGGTTATCCCGACGCAGGCCGCAGTAGGTGCAGTTCCGGACACAATGGTTGGAGAACTCGACAATGCCGCGCAGATGCACCTCATCGCCGTGATACCCTGCGCGAACGAAATCCGCCCGCCTAGTCAGCTCGCCAAGCGAGGTATGGATGAGATGCTGCATGATCTCGGTTCTGTCCATGGACGTTACCTGCTGGAACCCAGGGTCGTCATGGCATAGGGGGACAGGAGCGCCTGGAGGGTCTCCGCGTCCAGATAACCGCTCCCCAGCACCACCTCGCTGACCGTTTTTCCGCTTTGTTTGACCTCCCGGGCGATTTCGGTGGCCTTTTCATACCCCAGCCGGGGAACCAGCGCGGTGACCGTGGCCCAGGAGCGCTCGAGGTGCTCCCGGCACACCTCCTTGTTCACCTGGATCCTCTCGATGCACCGCGTACGGAACATCTCGTCCGCTGCCCGCAACAGGGACAGGCTCGTGAGCAGGGCCTCGGCCACGAGCGGCAGGAAGGCGTTGAGTTCCAGCTGCCCGGAAAGCGCCGCCTGGCCGATGGCCATGTCATGGGCCAGGGTCAGCATGGCCGCCTGGCCCACGGCTTCGCAGATTACCGGATTGACCTTGCCCGGCATGATGCTCGATCCGGCCTGCATCTCGGGAAGGAGGATCTCCATCAGTCCGGCTTTGGGGCCCGACGCGAGAAGGCGCAGGTCAGAGGAAATTTTGATCAGGTTGACGGCATGCGCCTTCAACATGCCCGAGACTTCCACAAATGCATCGGCGTTTTGAGTCGCGTCCACCAGGTTCTCCGCCCGGGAAAGTCCGAGGCCGGTTTCCTGGCGCAGGTTTTCCACCACCTGGAAGATGTACTCCCGCGGCGCCGTCAAGCCGGTGCCGATGGCCGTCGCCCCCAGGTTGACCACTCGCAGACGCTCTTCGCACTTGAAGATGCGCCAGCGATCCCTGGCCAGGGCCTCGGCCCAGGCGGAAAACTCGGCGCCGACCGTCATGGGGGCGGCATCCTGAAGCTGGGTGCGCCCCATCTTGACCACATCGGCGAATTCCTGCTCCTTGGCCTGAAAGGCGCCTTGCAGCCCGGCGACGGCAGGTTCCAGTTCTTTGAGCAGATGGATGGCGGCCACCTTCACCGCCGTGGGGAACACATCATTGGTGGACTGGTTCAGGTTGACATGCGCCAGGGGGTGAACCATGCGATACTCGCCGCGGTGTCCGCCAAGCAACTCTTCGCCCCGATTGGCGATGACCTCGTTGAGATTCATGTTGGCGGAGGTGCCCGCTCCCCCCTGGAGCGAATCGACGAGGATGTGCTCATGCAGCTTTCCGGCGAGGATCTCATCACAGGCTTGCAGGATGGCATCCCCGACGCTTTCCTTGAGAAAACCCAGTTGCAGGTTGGTCAGGGCGCAGGCCTTCTTGACCTGGGCCAGGGCGCAAACGAGAGCCGGATGCATCCGCCTGCCGGTGAGGTTGAAGTTCTCCATCGCGCGCAGGGTGTGGATGCCGTAGTAGACATCGGCGGGCACGGGGCGCTGGCCGAGAAGATCTTTTTCGATGCGCATGGTCTCGTTTTTCATTGACTTTCAAATTACCCCTCAGGCTTTCAAGGTAGCATTGCATATCAGCAAAAGACGTCGCGCCTTCCCTCCGTGACGGCCTTTAGCAGCCGTTTCGCCAGCTGTTGCGTCTTCGGCGCCATGGGCGCCAGCTCTCTTTCGATAGCTCTTTCGCCGGCGCTTCGCGTCTCGGTCAGACCATAGTCGATGAGGTATTCCATGAAGGTGGACAAGGCATTGGGGGCGCATTTTTCCTTGATGAGGCCGGGTTTGGCCAAATCCATGAAGTCCTGTCCGGTCCGGCCGAGCCGATAGCAGGCCGTGCAAAACGAAGGAATGTATCCCAGCTCGCAGACATCCTTGATCACCTCGGCCAGGGGCCGGTGATCCCCCAGTTGGAACTGGCCGGCCCGGTCGTCCTGCTTGCCCC
>Ga0307440_1000447_pt1 | contig 20345 bp, 14 predicted proteins | sample SalMarWE160410MG_FD_202150 | JGI IMG/M metagenome (GOLD analysis project Ga0307440, IMG submission 202150) | Salt marsh sediment microbial communities from the Plum Island Ecosystem LTER, Massachusetts, United States - WE1604-10 | ecosystem: Environmental > Aquatic > Marine > Intertidal zone >... | reverse complement strand
ACCTCCCCGGCTGGTTCGGGCTGGGCACCGGCCTGGAGGCCCTGCCCGGCGACCTGCCGGCGGAGATGGCGCGCGAGTGGCCGTTCTTCCGCACCATCATCGACTTCGCCCAGATGAGCCTGGCCAAGGCGGACCTGGACATCTTCCAGCGCTACCTGGAGCTCGCCCCGGCGCCGCTGGCGGCACGCTTCGGACGGCGCATCCGGGAGGAGTTCGAGCGCAGCGTGGCGCAGGTGGAGCGCGCCAGCGGCAGCCCGCTGCTGGAGGGCGACGCCACGCTGGCGCGCGCGATCGAGCTGCGCAACCCCTACGTCGATCCGATCAGCTTCCTGCAGGTGGAGCTGCTCGAGCGGCTGCGCGCCCTGCCGCCGGAGAGCCCGGACCGCGAGGGCCTCGAGTACGCCGTGCTGGTGTCGCTGCTGGGGGTCGCGGCGGGCATGCGCAACACCGGCTGAGCGCCCGTCCCGGCGCATGCACGACACCGGCTGAGGCCCGTCCACAGGCACCCAGGTGAGGGCCGGGAGATGAAGGCTCTGGTATAACCGACTCATGGCCTTCATCGCACGCGCGCCTATCTTGGGAGGGCGTCACATGAGGAGTCCTGCATGAACCTGTTGATGAGCGGCGGGCCCGTTCTGGTCGCCATCCTGCTCGTCTCGATGTACGCCGTCTACCTGTTCTTCGAGCGGTTCTTCAAGCTGTCCAAGGAGCGCCTGGATAGCGACGTGCTGATGGGGCGCGTCAACGCCGCGGTGCGCGAGCGAGACCTTGAGCTGGCGCTGGCCGCCTGCGAGCAGCACGGCGGGCCGGTGGCCAGGGTCCTGCGGGCCGCCCTGCTGCGGCTTCCCTACGGCCGCGCGGCGGTCGAGGCGGCCTTCCAGGAGGCCTCCTTGCAGGAGGAGCAGAACCTCACGCGCGGCCTCAGGCCGCTGGCGGCGATCGCCCAGATCGCCCCCATGCTGGGGCTGCTCGGCACCGTCACCGGCATGATCCTGGCGTTCTCCGAGATCGCCAACCAGGGCACCGGCAACCCCTCGGTCCTCGCCGACGGCATCGGTCAGGCGTTGGTGACGACCGCCGCCGGCCTGATCGTGGCCATCCCCACCGTCATCGGGCAGAACTACCTCGCCAGCCGCGCGGACGCCATCCTGATGGAGATCGACCGCCGCCGCGAGGAGCTGATGGGCAACGTGGTCCAGGCGGTCGCGGCGCGCAAGGAGGAGACCGCGCGGACCGAGCCGCGGGCCGAGGCCGAGGCGCCCGTCAGCCCCGCGCGCGCCCCCTCGCAGGCTTGAGGCCTTCGCCATGCGTGAGTCGCGCGGCCGCAGCCGCCTGAGAAGCCGCCCCGCGATCGACCTGACGCCGATGGTGGACGTGGTGTTCCTGCTGGTCATCTTCTTCATGGTCTCCACCACCTTCATCACCATGGAGTCGGGCCTGCCGGTCGATCTGCCGTCGGCCCAGACCGCGGTCACCGAGCCGTCGACGCTGCCGACCGTGACGGTGACCAAGGACGAGCGCATCTTCGTCGGCGGGGCCCAGGTGAGCCAGGCGCAGCTGGTCGACGCGATTCGCAAGCAGATGGCGTCCTCGGGCTACACCACGGTCGTGCTGCGTGCCGACGCCGCCGTTCGGCACGGCTTCGTGGTCACCGTCATGGACCTGATCAAGCAGGCCGGAGCCAAGCGGCTCGCCATCGCGACGGGGGGCTGACGACGGGCGTGACGCGCCTGCTGACCGCCTGGCAGGACGCGGACAAGCGCCGCGCCCTGTTGATCTCCGTGACATTGCACCTGGTGGCGCTGCTGTTGGTGGCGCTGCTCGTCACCCAGCCGAAGCCGCGCAAGCTCGACCAGTACGTGGTCGTGACGCTCGGGGCGCCGCCGCAGGCGTCGACCCTGACGCAGGCGCCCACCGCGGAGGCGCCCGCGCCGCAGACGTCCACGCCGCAGGTGGCGTCCGGCACCATCGGCACACCGCAGGCCCGCAGCGCTCCCCGGACCCGCGCCCAGGCGCCCGAGCCGCTGCAGGACACGGCGCAACCCCCGGCGCCGGCCTCGCCTCCCAGCAGCGCTCCGCCGACCGCCGCGCCGCAGCCAGCCGCCGCGCCGGCCGCGCCCACCCAGGCGCAGACGCCCTCGGCGCCGCCGCAGCCTTCCCGGCAGCAGCCCACGGCGCAAGCCCCCGCGCCCCAGCTGCAGACGCCGGCGGTCAGCCCGCCCCGCCAGACGCAGGCCGCGACCAGCGCCAGCGTGCTGCCGGAGATCGCCCCGGCGCAGGTGCCGCCGCAGCAAATCGCGCCGTCGATCACCATCCCGAAGCCACGGGCCCAGGCCCAGGTACCCCAGGCGATACAGCTCGCGATCGCGCCGGAGGCGAGCGTGGCGACGCCGCGCAAGCTGGCGGCACCGCAGGCATCGGCGCAGGTGAGCCCGCAGACGGCCATCCCGCAACCGCAGGCGAGCGCCTCGGTGGCCCCCGCCACGGCCATCCCCCGACCGAACGCCAGCGTCAGCGTCGCGCGGCAGCTGAGCGCACCGCAGGCCAGCGCCGAGGTGGCCCCGCCGCAGCCGCTGCAGACGCCGAACGCCTCGGCGCAGGTGGCGGCCCCCAGACAGCTCCAGGCCCCGGCGGCCTCGGCGCAGGTGGCGGCACCCCGCGCGCTGACCGCGCCGCAAGCGTCCGCCGCGGTGGCCGCGGCGCGGCCGCTCACCGCCCCGCAGGCGAGCGCCAGCGCGGGCACGGCCCGCAACGTCCAGATCGCGCCGCAGGTGGCGGTGGCGGCGCCGAGGCCGGTGCCGGCGCCCAGCGTGCACGCCGAGGTGGTGGCGCCCACACCCGCCGCCGGCGCCCCGGCCAGCGAGGGCGCCCCCGCGGGCAACACCGACGTGGCCACCAACGCCGCCGGGACCCTCACGCCCGGCGGGACGGCGCCCAGCGCCGGCCAGGTCGGCGGCAACGTGCAGGCGAACGCCGCCGGTCGCGGCGCCGCCGGCTCGCCGTCGGGCACGCCCAACGGCAGCGGCGGCGGGACGCCCCTGCCGGCGCCCTTCCGTGAGGAGCTGGAGCGCCCGCTGGCGGTGCTGGTGGACAACGTCCACGGCTACCCGCAGGCCGGCCTGAAGCAGGCGTCCACCATCATCGAGATGCCGGTGGAGGGCGGCCTGACGCGCCTGATGCTGGTCTACCAGACGAACGACCCCGGCAAGGTGGGCCCCATCCGCAGCGCCCGCGACTACTTCGTGAGCCTGTCGCAGTCGATGAACGCGGTGCTGGTGCACGACGGCGGCTCCCCCGGCGCCATGATCGCCATCAAGCGCGCGCCGCTGCCGACGCTCGATGCCCTGAACCGCGGCGACCTGTTCAGTCGCGGCACGCAGCGCAAGGCGCCCTACAACCTCTACAGCCAGGGCGACGCGCTGCGGCGCGCCGTGAACCGGCTGCTGCCCCCGCGAACGCGCGTCCTCACCGGCAGCCTCTACCGGCCGCCCGCCAGCGCCCCCACCGTCACCAGCGTCACCGACCGCTTCGGCGCCACCTACAAGACGGGCTTCCGCTACTTCCCCAAGCTCGACAGCTACCGGTGGGTGCGTAACGGCGTCGGGGCGGACGACGCCTCCGGCGAGAACGTGCTGGTGGACGCCGTGCTGCTCGCCAAGATCGACGCCACGCCGCTGCCCGACGATCCCGCGGGACGGCTCTACATCCCCTTGCAGGGCGGGCCCGCCACCCTCTACCTGCACGGCCGGGCGGTGGCCGGCCGCTGGCTGCTGGGCGACGGGGTGCAGTTCGTCACCGCCTCGGGAGAGGCGGTGGACCTCGCCCCCTTCCGCACCTGGGTGGTGATGACCCCCACCTACGACCGCCGCGTGGAGCAGTAGCGGCGTTCTGGACGGCCGCCGGGCCCCGACCGGGCAGCCCGCCCGCGGGCGCCGGGGTCAGCTGTCGAGGCGCGAGACGGTCTCGTCGAAGAACAGGCCGCGCATCCGCAGGCGGTAGCGCCGCTCGGTGATGTCGATGTCGAGGTAGCTGTACTCGTCCTGGTAGCCGTTGGTGTCCAGCAGGATGGCGCGCCCCTGAGAGGCGATGTTGACGCCGCCACGCACCGGCGTGTGGCCGTAGACGCCCAGGCGGTAGGGGGTTCCCTCCAGGAAGTCGCGCTCCTCGTAGATCCAGCGCCGGCGGTTCTCCAGGTAGAAGCCGTTGTCGTAGGTGTTGTGCTCGTCCAGCGGGCCCACGTGGGCGAGGTGGAGCTCATCGATGACGACCTCCGCCGGCCAGGCGAGGATCCACTGGCGCAGCTCGGGATCCATCTCGCCGCCGTACCCCACCTTCCACTCCAGGTGCGACACGTCGTCGGTGCGGAGCGGGCCCTGCTCGGGGTGCACGGCGTTGAAGTCGTGGTTGCCCATGAGGATGACCATCTTGCCCTCGGGAAGACGGTCCTGGAAGCCCTTGACATCGCGCAGGAAGGTGGTCTGAGCCGCCTCGGCGCGTTCCAGGTGGCGCGGGTTGTACTCGTCGTAGCGGCGCACGTTGACGATGTCGGCGTAGCGGTCGCGGCTCTTGGCGTGCACCAGGTCGCCCAGCAGCACCAGGCGGGTGTCGTCCTGGACGAACGCCGTGGTCGGGCGGTGGCCGCTGTCGGCCAGGCCGGCGTCCTGCAGCATGTGCCACAGCTTGTCGCCCTGCATGTGGATGTCGCCGATGACGACTACGCGCACGATGCGTCTCCCGCCTCGTGCCGCGGCCGCGCGCGGGCGGACCGCTCCGCTCCGGGCTCCTGGCCGGCGCTCACGGGTGCGGTCGGGGGTGCGGCGCCCATCGGCGAGGGTTGCTCAGCGGCTCGCTTGCGTCTGGAGCAACGGCAAGGGGTCCACCGGCTCGTTGTCCACGCGGATCTCGAAGTGCAGGTGGGGGCCGGTGGAGTGGCCGGTGGTACCGACGCGGGCGATGACCTGACCGGCCTGAACGGTCTGGCCCTTGGCGACCAGGATGGCCGAGGTGTGCCCGTAGTAGTAGGCGGTGTTGCCGTTGGTGATGACCACCAACAGGCCGTAGCCGCCGTCCCAGCCGGCGAGCGTGACGCGGCCGCCGACCGCGGCGTGGATGGGGGTGCCGGAGTTGGCGGCGATGTCCAGGCCGGTATGGAAGTTCGAGCCGTCCACCCTCAGCTGGCGGTAGCCGAAGTGCGAGGTGATGGGCCCGTGGATGGGCCAGCGCATGGCACCCGGCGCCGGGTTGGGTTGCAGCGTCGCAGCTCGGGCCGGTCCCAGCTGGCCGGGCGGCACCACGCGCAGCGTCTGCCCGGCGAAGACCTCCGTGGAGGTGAGGTCGTTGGCGCCCATCAGCGCCGCCACCGTGGTGCCGTTGGCGTGCGCGATCGACCACAGGCTGTCGCCCTTGGTCACCGTCACCGTGGGCGGCACCGGGCCGCCGGTGTCGGTGACGGGGGCGGCGTAGCGCCCCGGGATGGTGAGGCTGTCGCCCGGGTGGATGACGCCGTTCTGGGCCAGGTGATTGGCCTGCGCGAGCGCCGTCACGCTGACCTGGTTGCTGTGCGCCAGGCTCCACAGCGAGTCGCCGGGCTGGACCGTCACCACCAGCGGCGCGGGCGGGGGCGTGCTGGGCCGCAGCTTCAAGCTCTGCCCGGGACGGATGACCGAGCCGCTGAGGTCGTTGTAGGCGATGAGGTCGTCGACGCTGAGGTGGAACGCCAGCGCGATGTTGTAGAGGGTGTCGCCCGGCTGGACGATGTACACGTCCGGATTGGCGTTGCCGCCTTTGGGCAGCTGTAGGGTGCTGCCCGGCGTCAGCGCGCTGCCGGTGAGGCCGTTGGTCTTCTGCAGGGCTGCGACGGTGGTGTCGTAGCGCTGGGCCAGCGACCACAGGGTATCTCCCGGCTGGACGGTCACACTGTCGGGCTGAGCGAAGGCCGGCCCGACGCTCAAGCAGGCGGCGACGAGTGAGATGGCGACGAGCTGGCGGCAACGTGACATCCTGGCCACATTACCAAAACGACAAGTATCACAAGCGGAAAGAATTCATGTCTGGCGGGACACGCAGGGCCCGGCCGGGTGCCGGGGACGGCGCCGGCGTCAGTCGCGCGGGTCGAGGATCGTGTCCAGCGTATCCGGCGGCCTTCCGGCCAGGCACATCCGGCGGCCGAGCTCGCTCGCCGCGGCGACGAACAGGTCCACCTCGTGCAGCGCCGCGGAGCCATCGATGAGGAGCCGCTCGAGCCGCCGAGACTCGGATTCGAGCGCAACAGTCGGGATCGTCGAAAGAGGATTACACATCCGCGCTCTTCTCCTAACTTGGAGGGAGTCTAGCAGCGGGCTACTTACGGGACTGTCAACCGTTGCCGCGCGCGTGCAGGCGCGTCCCGCCTTGGCCGCGCAGGGCCCGGCGCGCGGCCGGGGCGGTGCGCCCGTCCGCCACCACCGCGTAGGGCGCGCCCCGTTCCAGCGCCGCCAGCGCGGCCTCGACCTTGGGGATCATGCCGCCGGCGATGCGGCCCTCCCGGATGCGCGCCTCCGCGTCGGCGCGGCTGAGCTCGGGGAGCAGGCTGTCCGCCCGGTCGGGATCGTCCAGCACGCCGGGAACGTTGGTCAGGAAGACGGCGCCGGCCGCCAGCGCGCCCGCCACCGCCCCCGCGACCTCGTCGGCGTTGACGTTGAGCAGGTCTCCGGCGTCGTCGCACGCCAGGCAGGCGAGCACCGGCACGAAGCCGCCGTCGAGCAAGCTCGTCAGCGCGGCGGCGTTCACGCGCGTCACCCGCCCCACCCGCCCGAGCGCCGGGTCGAGGACCTCGGCCTGCAGCAGCTCGGCGTCGCGGCCGCCGAGCCCCAGGGCCGGGCCGATGTCCTGCGCCAGCCGCTTGCCCAGCAGCGTGAGCACCCGCTCGATGACCGCCAGGCTGGCGTCGCTGGTGACGCGCAGGCCCCGCTCGAAGCGGTGGGGGAGCCCCTCGGCGTCCAGCGCCTGACTGATGAAGGGACCGCCGCCATGGACCACCAGCGGCCGCTCGCCGGCCCGCCACAGCTCCCGCAGCTCGCCGGCCACGGCCACTCGGGTGGCGGCGTCGGTCATGGCGTTGCCGCCGTACTTCACCACCACGGGCATGCGCCAGTGTAGCGTCCGGGAGCGCGTCCACCGCGTGGTAGATTCCCAGACGTGCGGCACCGGCGTTAGCTCCCGCGGTGCCGCCGTCGAGGAGGCGCGGTGGACAGACCTGACACGCTGGTGTTCGGCACCGACGGCTGGCGCGACGTCATCGCCGACCGCTTCACGGTGCGGAACCTGCGGCGGGCCGCCCACGCCTACGGCCAGCACCTTCTCCATCACGGCGAGCGCAGGGTGCTGGTGGGCTACGACACCCGCTTCGGCGGCGAGATGTTCGCGCGGGCGGCGGCCGGGACGCTGGCCGCGGCCGGGCTGGAGGTGCTGCTCTCGGAGAGCTTCCTGCCCACGCCGGCGCTGTCGTTCGCCGTGACGCACTACGGCGCGGGCGGCGGCGTGATGCTCACCGCCTCCCACAACCCGCCGCTCTACCAGGGGTTCAAGCTCAAGGGCCGCTACGGCGGCACCGCCACCGAGGCGATCTACCGCGACGTGGCCGCGCGGCTGCCCGCAGCGGCCCCGCCGGCCGCCGGGGTGGCGGCGGTGGAGCGCTTCGACGTGCGGCCCCACTACTACGACGCCCTGGAGCGGCTGCTCGACATGGACGCGCTCGCGAGCGTGCGGGGGACGCTGGTGCACGACGCCATGGGGGGCGCCGCGGGCGGCTGGCTGGCCGGCTTCGCTCGCTCGCGCGGCCTGCAGGTGACGGTCGAGGAGGTGCGTGGGCGCCCGGACCCCCTGTTCTACGGCGTCAACCCCGAGCCCATCGCCGTCAACCTGGCCGAGACGCGAGCGCGCATGGCCGCCGGCGACGCGCTCTTCGCGGTCGCCACGGACGGCGACGGCGACCGCCTGGGCGTGGTGCTGCCCGGCGGCGAGTACTTCGACTCCCACCAGATCTTCGCGGTGCTCCTCGACGAGCTCGCCGGCCTGGGCCTGCCCGGCAGGGTGGTCAAGACCTTCACCGTCTCCCGCGTGGTCGAGCGCCTGGCGGCGAGCCTGGGGCGGGACGTGGTGGAGACGCCGGTGGGCTTCAAGCACATCGTGGCGGCGATGCTCGAGGGGGACGTGCTCATCGGCGGGGAGGAGTCGGGTGGCATCGGCGTCGCCGGGCACCTGCCGGAGCGCGACGGCATCGCCAACGGGTTGCTGCTGCTGCAGAGCGTGGCGCGGAGCGGGCTGAGCCTGGGCGAGCGCTTCCGTGCCATCGAGGAGCGCAGCGGCTGGCGGCACGCCTACGAGCGGCTCGACCTCGAGCTCACCGACGACGCCCTCAAGGACCGGGTGATGGGCGAGCTGCTGCAGCCGCCCGCCCGCATGGCCGGCCGCGCCGTGGCCGGGGTGGAGCGCCGCGACGGGGTGAAGCTGAACCTCGGCGGCGACGCCTGGCTGCTGTTCCGGGCCAGCGGCACGGAGCCGGTGCTGCGCGTGTACTGCGAGGGGCCGGACGCCCGCGCCGTGAGCGAGATCCTGGCGGCCGCGCGCGCCTGGATCGCCTCGCTGAGCTAGACCGTCACGAAGCCCTTGCGGCTGTGGGAGAGCACCTCGCAGCCGTCCTCGGTGACGACCGCCAGGTCCTCGATGCGCACCCCGCCGAAGCCGGGCCGGTAGACGCCCGGCTCGATGGTGACGATCATGCCGGGCGCCAGCAGGTCCTGACTGCGGTGCGACAGGCGCGGCCCCTCGTGGATCTCCAGGCCGGTGCCGTGCCCCAGCGAGTGGGTGAACGCCTCGGCCAGCTCGTGCCCGGCCAGCATGTCGCGGGCGATGGCGTCCAGATCGCGGCCGCTGCGCCCCGGAGCGACCGCGGCCAGGGCAGCGTCCTGCGCCTCGGCAACGGCATCGAACATCCGCCGCAGCTCGGGATCGATCTCGCCCACCGCCACGGCCCGCGTCATGTCGGCGTGGTAGCCGTGGTAGACGGCGCCGAAGTCGAGCGTGACGAGGTCGCCGGCGTCGATGGGCTTGGTGGAGGCCACCCCGTGCGGCATGGCGCTGCGCTCGCCGCTCGCCACGATGATGTGGAAGCCGGGCCCGTCCGAGCCGGCGAGCCGCATGGCGCGCTCGAGCTCGAGCGCCACCTCGATCTCCTTGACGCCGGGCTGGATCATCGGCACCACCTGCGCGAAGGCCTCGTCGGTGATGCGCGCGGCCTCCCGCAGCGCCGCGATCTCCTCGGCCGACTTGATCAGCCGGAAGGAGGCGAGGAAGCCCTCGGTGGCGAGAGGCTCGCGCGGGAGCCGCTCGCTCAGGCGGCGGTAGCGCTGCAGGCTGAGGTGCTCGCTCTCCACGGCCAGGCGGCGGTCGCCGGTCAGCTCCGGCAGCCGCTCCTCCCAGCTCGGCGCGATGACCACCTCCAGCCGCGACTCCTCGCCCGCCTGGGCGGTGTAGCGGCCGTCGGTGACCAGCACGGCGCGGTCGCTGGTCACCAGCACCACGCCGTCTTCCGGGCTGGTGAAGCCGGACAGGTAGCGCACGTTGGCGGGCCCGGTCACCAACAGGGCGTCCGCGCCGAGCCCCGCCAGCTTGCCGCGGACGTCCTGCAGCAGGCTCATCGCGCGCTTCCCACGATGTCGAGCAGCTGCGCCAGGTCGAGGCTGGCGCCGCCGATGAGCCCGCCGTCGACGTCCTCGCGCGCCAGCAGCTCGGCGGCGTTGGCCGGCTTCATGCTGCCGCCGTAGAGGATGCGCATGCGCTCGGCGTCGGCCCCGAAGCGCCCGGCCAGCGCGCGGCGGATGGTGGCGCCCATCTCCTGTGCGTCGTCGGCGGTGGCGGTGCGGCCGGTGCCGATCGCCCAGACCGGCTCGTAGGCCACCACCAGCGCGTCGGCCGAGGGCGGCTCGAGCCCCGTCAGGTCGGCCTCGAGCTGGCGCAGCACGACCCGCTCGGCCTCGCCCGCGAGGCGCTCGTCTTCCTTCTCGCCTACGCACAGGATGGGAACCAGCCCCGCCGCCAGCGCCCGCCCGAGCTTGGCGTTGACGAGGGCGTCGTCCTCGGCGTGGTAGGCGCGGCGCTCGGAGTGCCCGACGATGACGTAGCGGGCGCCCGCGTCCTCGAGCATGGCGCCCGACACCTCGCCGGTGTAGGCGCCCTGGTCGTGCGGGCTGAGGTCCTGCGCGCCGAGGCTCACCGCGCTGCCGCGCGCCAGCGCCGCCATGGGCGCGAGGTGCGTGTAGGGCACGTTGAGGAGCAGGTCGCAGTGGTCGTGTGCGACGCCGTCCAGGCGCGTCAACAGCTCGCCCAGCCAGGCGGTCGCCTCGCTGGGGAGCTTGTGCATCTTCCAGTTGCCGGCGATGAGGGGGCGTCGTAGCTGTCCGGGCCGAGTCATGCGCCAGGATACCGCAGCCCGACGCGCGGCTCCGGCGCGGCTCAGGCGCGGCTCGCGGCCGCTCGGCTGCGCCGGCGCGCGGCTCCGGGTCGCGGCCGCTCGGCAGAAGAAGGGCGGGCCGGAGCTCCGGCCCGCCATGGGTACCAAGGGTGGGGTGGCCCTCAGGCCTGGACGCCCGTCTCGCCTGCCTTGCCGCCCCGGCGGCTGCGCTTGCGGCCGCTGCCCCCGGAGCCGCCGCGCTCGAGCCCTTCCAGCCCGCCGACCAGCGCCAGGTCGAGCACCCTGTCGAGATCGCCGACCTCGTGCATCTGCAGGTTCTTGGTGAGGTGCGTGGCGATGTCCTTCATGTCGGCGCTGTTGCGGTCGGGGTAGAGGATGTGCTTGATGCCCGCGCGCTTGGCCCCGAGGATCTTCTCCTTGAGGCCGCCGATCGGCAGCACCCGGCCGCGCAGGGTGATCTCGCCGGTCATGGCCACGTCCTTGCGTACCGGGGTGCCGGTCAGGGCGCTGACGAGGGAGGTGGCCAGCGCCACGCCGGCGCTGGGGCCCTCCTTGGGGGTGGCGCCGGCGGGCACGTGGATGTGCACGTCGTGGCTGTCGATGTAGTCGTCTCCGAGGCCGAAGCGCACGGCGTTGGACTTGGCGTACGTGAGGGCGGCGCGCGCCGACTCCTTCATGACGTCGCCCAGCTGGCCGGTCAGCACCAGCCCGCCCTTGCCCGGGGTGATGGAGGTCTCGACGAAGAGGATGTCTCCGCCCACCGGCGTGTAGTACATGCCGGTCGCGACGCCGACGAGGTTCTCCTCGGCCTCCGACTCCGGGGTGAAGCGCTGCGCGCCGAGGTACCCTTCGAGGCTGCGCTCGGTGATGCGCACACGCTTGGCCTCGCCCTCGGCGATGCGGCGGGCGCCCTTGCGGCAGAGCGTGCCGATGATCCTCTCCAGGTTGCGCACCCCGGCTTCGCGCGTGTACGAGGTGATGACGCTGGAGAGCGCGCCGTCCGAGAGTCTGAGCTGGTTGGGCTTGAGGCCGTTCTCGGCCACCTGCCGCGGGACCAGGTAGCGCTTGGCGATCTCCAGCTTCTCCTGCTCGATGTAGCTGGAGAACTCGATCATCTCCATGCGGTCGGAGAGCGCCTCGGGGATCTGCTGGGCGTAGTTGGCGGTGGCGATGAACAGCACCTCGGAGAGGTCGAAGGGGACGCCCAGGTAGTGGTCGACGAAGTTGTTGTTCTGCGCCGGGTCGAGCACCTCGAGCAGCGCCGAGGAGGGGTCGCCCTGGTAGGAGGCGCCCAGCTTGTCGACCTCGTCGAGCAGGAACACCGGGTTCTTGGTGCCGGCCTGGCGGATGCCCTGAATGATGCGGCCGGGCATCGAGCCGATGTAGGTGCGCCGGTGTCCGCGGATGTCCGACTCGTCGCGCGCGCCGCCCAGCGAGATGCGCACGTACTCGCGGCCGAGCGCCTTGCCGATCGACTTGGCGATGCTGGTCTTGCCGACGCCGGGAGGGCCGACGAACAGCAGGATGGGCCCCTTGTTGACCTCGAAGGCGTCGAGCTCGCCCTTCTGCGCCCGCTCCCCCTTGAGCTTGCGCACGGCGAGGTACTCGAGCACGCGGTCCTTGACCTTCTCGAGGCCGTAGTGGTCCTCTTCCAGGATCCTGGCGGCCTTGCCGATGTCGAGCCGGTCCTCGCTGCGGATGTTCCAGGGCAGCTCGGTGATGGTGGTGAGGTAGGTGCGGATGACCGACGCCTCGGCGGAGTCGGGGTGCATGCGCGAGAGGCGGTTCAGCTCGCGCTGCGCCTCCTTCATGACCACCTCGGGCAGGTCGAGGGCCTCGAGCTTCTCGCGGAACGACTCCACCTCGTCCTCGTCCTCGTCGTTGCCCGACAGCTCCTTCTGGAGCGCCTTGATCTGCTCGCGCAGGAAGAACTCGCGCTGGTTGCGGTCGATCTCCTCCTTGACCTCGCGCTGCAGCCGGCGCTGCGTCTCCTGCAGCTCCAGCTCGGTGTCGATGAGCAGCAGCACGCGCCGGAGGCGCTCCTCGACGCTGGCCGCCTCGAGCACCGCCTGCTTGTCGGCCAGCTTGAAGTCCAGATGGTAGGCCACGTAGTCGGCGAACTGCCCGGCGTCCTCGAGGTTCATGACGAACTGGGCGACCTCGTGCTGCACCTGGCGGCTGCCGTTCTCGACGAGGTCCGCGAACTTCTCCTTGAGCTCGCGGAAGGTCGCCTGCACCATGACGCTGTCGCCTTCGGGGACCTCGATGGGGCTGACGTCCGCCTCGATCAGGCCGGTGGACGGGTGGAAGCTGTCGATGGCCACGCGCGCGAAGGCCCGCACCAGCATCTGGATGCTGCCGTCGGGGTTCTTCTTCATGCGCATGATGTTGCAGGCCGTGCCGACGTCGTAGAGGTCGGCCGGCTTGGGGTCCTCCACGTCGCGGTCGCGCTGGCTGGCGATGACGATGGTGCGCTCGCGGTCGAGCGCGGCGTTGATGGCGCGGATGGAGATGCCGCGGCCCGCGTCGATGGGCATGACCATCGTCGGGTAGAGCACGCTGCCGCGGACGGGGCACACCGGGATCGGGGCGCTGAAGTCGGTAGGGGTGGAATCCTCTGCCATTCGAACTCCTAGACTACGCGAAACGCTCGGCGTGGGGAGTGGGGTCCTGGTGGGGGCGCCGCGCCGTGGCGGCGGGGGTGCGGATGAGCGGGCAAACCTGAGTCACCATGTGTCAAGTTTACTGCAACCGCTCGGCTCAGTCTGCTGGTGGGTTACGTCCGACCCGGGCGTCGCCCGGGAGCCGGCACCACGCCCCAGGCGTCGCGTCGCGCCGGTCGCGACAGTATACGCCCGCCCAGGTGCGTCGGCGCGTGTCCGTGCGCGCGGGAGGCGCCCCCGACGGCATCGCGGCGCGCCGAGCGGCTGTGGTAGCGTGAGCGCGCCATGGCCGACGTCATCCAAGCGCTACGCGAGGCCGTCCAGGAGGGGCTTGCCGCCATCGGCGCCGGGGAGGCCGGCGCGGTCGAGGTGAGCATCCAGGAGGTGCCGGAGGACAAGCCCGGCGACTACGGCACGCCCGTCGCCTTCGGCCTGGCGCGCAGCCTGCGCCGCAATCCCGCGGACATCGCCCGCGAGCTGGTGGGCGAGCTGCGCCTGCCGACCGGCGTTGCCCGCGCCGACGCGGTCGGCCCCTACATCAACTTCCACCTCGATCCGGGTGCCTTCGTGGCGGAGGTCGTTCGGCGCCGGGAGGCGCCCGAGGGCGCGCGGCTGAAGGTGGTGCTCGAGCACACCTCGGTCAACCCCAACAAGGAAGCGCACGTCGGCCACCTGCGCAACATCGTGCTGGGCGACGCCTGCGCCCGCATCCTGCGGAGGTCCGGACGCGACGTCGAGGTGCAGAACTACATCGACGACACCGGCAGGCAGGCGGCCGAGAGCCTCTACGCCGCCGAGTACTTCGGCGAGGCCTACCCCGGCGACCGCAAGTACGATCACTGGCTGGGCGAGCTCTACGTCAGGCTGGGCACGGCCAAGGAGCGTGACGCCGAGCGTATCGACGCCGGGGTGTCGGAGGTGATGGCGCGGCTGGAGCGCGGCGAGCTCCGCGGCGAGGTGGAGGACGTCGTGCGCGCCCAGCTGGAGACCTTCCATGCGCTCGGAGCGGAGTACGACCTGCTGGTGTGGGAGTCCGACGTGGTGCGCAGCGGCTTCCTGGCGCGGGGCCTGGAGATCCTGGAGGCGAGCCCCTACGTCTCGCGCCCGGCCGAGGGCAAGTACGCCGGGGCGCTGGTGATGGACGTGTCCGAGTTCCTGCCGGGCCTCGAGGAGGCCAGCGTGGTCCTGGTGCGGCGCGACGGCAACGCCATGTACGTCGCCAAGGACATCGGCTACCAGTTCTGGAAGGCCGGCATCTTCGAAGGGCTGCGCTTCCAGCGCTTCGCCGAGCAGCCCTCGGGCAAGGAGCTCTACGCCAGCGCGCCGGAGGGCGAGAGCCATCCCGACGGCCGCACCTTCGCCCACGGGCAGGAGATCATCAACGTCATCGACGTGCGCCAGAGCCACCCGCAGACGCTGGTGAGGACGGCGCTGGCGCTCTCCGGCACGGCGGAGGGCGAGCGCGCCTACCGCAACTCCCATCACCTCGCCTACGAGGTCGTCACGCTGGAAGGGCAGGCGATGAGCGGCCGCAAGGGGCTGACGCTGTCGATCGACGAGGTGCTGGCCGAGGCGACCGGCCGCGCGCGCGCCGTGGTGGAGGAGAAGAACCCCGGCTTGGAGAGCATCGACGAGGTGGCCCGGCAGGTGGGCGTGGGCGCGCTGCGCTTCGGCATGCTCAAGAGCGAGGCCAGGAAGATCCTCGACTTCCGCTGGGAGCAGGCGCTGTCGCTCCAGGGGGACAGCGCCCCCTACGTGCAGTACGCCCATGCTCGCGCCTGCAGCATCCTGCGGGCGGCCGAGGAGACCGGGGCGACCGAGGGCGAGGCGAGCGGCGCCGGCGCCGGCGACGCCGAGTTCGCGAGCCTGGGACCCCTCGAGGTGCGGCTGGCGCAGGTCGTCGCGCGCTTCCCGGCGGTGCTGGCGGCGGCCGCGCGCGACCTGGCCCCGCACCTGGTGGCGCAGCACGCCCTGGATCTGGCCACGGCCTGGAACGGCTACTACAACCACAAGGGGGCCGACGGCCGGCCCGACACGCAGGTCCTCAAGGCCGAGCCGGGCCAGCGGCAGGCGCGGCTGGCGCTGGTGGACCGCGTGCGCGCGGCGCTGGCAGAAGCGCTCGATCTGCTCGGCATCGAGGCGCCGGAGGCGATGTAGCCGCCCCGGGCGCGGGCCGCGGCTCGCGCCCGGGTGCTCTGGCCCGCGAGCGCGCGCGCGAGCCCGAGCCCGCCGGTTCTTGCCCGCGAGCGAGCCCGCGCCAGCTCGCGCCCGCGAGCCCGAGCACGCGCCAGCTCGCGCCCGCGAGCCCGAGCACGCGCCAGCTCGCGCCCGCGAGCCCGAGCACGCGCGCCCGAGCCCTTCGCGGCAGCGAGAGCGGCGGGCCCGGCCGGGCCCGCCGCTCTCTCGTTGGTGGTCTAGGGCCTTCGGATCAGGGCCAGGAGACCTGGTAGGTGGCGCTCACCGGGGTGCCGTTCACCTTGAGGGTGAGGGTGCCGGTGATGATGTGCCCGGAGGTCGGGACGGGGCTGAACTTCACCTGCACGCAGCCCGAGCCCTGGCTGGCGTTGAAGATGCCGTCGAACAGCCCGCTGAGGTCCGCCGGATCGACGACCTGACCGTAGGTGCCGCCCGTCTGCGAGGCGATGTCGATGAGGTCGGTCGAGTCGAGGCTGGAGCCCAGCCCCACGGTGAACACCTTCACGCCGCTGGAGGTGGCCGCGGAGATCACGTCCGACGGCGTGTTCGTCGACGAGGTGTCCAGCCCGTCGGTCAGCAGCACGACCACCCGGTTGCCGCTGGTGACGCCCTGGTTGGCGAAGTACTGCACGCTGTCCACGCCCGCGTCCCACAGGTTGGTGAGGCTGCCGGCGAAGGTGGCGTCATCGACGGCCGCCTTGAGCGCGGCGTGGTCCGAGGTCAAGTTCTGGTACACCTTGATGGCCTGGTAGCCGCTGGTCGGGGTGGTGCCGGTATCGAACGAGGAGACGGCGGCCTGATCGCTGCCGCTCATGCGGTCGATGAACGCCGACTTGGCCGCTTCCGCACGGAGGTCGCTGGGGTCGCTGGAGGCCATCGAGCCGGTGGCGTCCAGGGTGATCATGGCGCGCAGGTCGCCGGCGGTGGTGGTGATGCTGCCGCAGATCGTGGCCGTGGCGCCGTAGGTGGTGGACACCGGGCTCCCGAAGGCGTCGGTCACCTTGCTGACGGTGGCGGTCGGCACCGTCAGCGTTCCGCTGCCGATGACCTTGCCGGAACCGTCGAGCGCGCTGACGCTCAGGTTGGCGGTGCCGTTGGCTGCGTTGATGCCCGAGATCCCGTTGAACGACAGGGAACTGACCCCGCCGGTCTGGCAGGCCGAGAGGACCAGCGCCAGGGCAGCAACGACGAACAGAGACAACACGACCCTCTTCTTCATACTTCCCTCCTGAGCCCCCGTCGCCAAAGGCGGGCGGCGGGATCGAGAATCCCTCCACGGATTTCGATTCACTCAGTGTAGCGAGGAAAGTGTGAACAATTCAACACATGCGCCCGCACTGCCACGGCGCGGGCGCCAGACGTCGGCGCTGGGCAACCGGCCCCTCAGCCCTCGCGCAGCGCCGCCGCCATCACCTCCGTCAGGTGGTGGGCGCGTTCGCCGGTGCCGTCGCGGATCTGGTGGCGGCAGCTGAAGCCGCACGCCACGGTGTCGCCCTGGTGCTCGCGCACGGCGGGGAAGAGGCGCTGCTCGCCGATCGCCATCGACAGGTCGTGGTGGCCGTAGCCGAAGGAGCCGGCCATGCCGCAGCAGCCGGAGTCGACCTCGCGGACGCCTCCGGACACCCATCCCAGCACCGCGCGCGTGGAGGCGGTGCCCAGCACCGCCTTCTGCTGGCAGTGGCCGTGGAGCAGGGTCTCGCCGGGGCGCTTCTCGAAGACGGCGGCGGGATCGATCTCGCCCCGGGTCCAGGCCTTGGCGAGGAACTGGTCGATCATGAAGGCGTTGTCGGCCACGGCGTCGGTGCGGCTGCCGGGCAGCAGGTCGCGGTAGTCGCCGGCGAGGGCGGTGACGCAGGAGGGCTCGAGCCCCACCACCGGCACCCCGCGCTCCACGAAGGGCGCGAGCCGCTCGACGTTCGCGCGTGCCAGGCCCTTGGCCTGCCGCAGCAGCCCCTTGGAGAGCTGCGGGCGGCCGCAGCAGCCGTACGGCACCAGCTCCACCCGGTAGCCGAGCGCCTCCAGGACGCGCACCGCGGCCACGCCCGGCGCGGTCTCGTTGAACACCGTCCAGGTGTCGGCGAAGAGCGCCACGGTCTTGCCGTCGCCGCCGGCCGCCCGGCGCGCCGCAGGGCGCGAGGCGGGAGGCGGCCGCCGCGCGAACCAGCGGTCGAAGCGCACCGGCGCGTAGCGCGGCATGACCCGCCGGCGGTCGACCTGCAGGGTGCGCTCGATCAGCCAGCGCACCGGCGCGGCGGGCAGCAGCGCGTTGGCGAGCGGCGCCAGCGCCTGCCCCAGCGGGGCCACGCGCGCCGCGTTGCCGATGGCCTGCACCGACAGCGGCGTGCCGTGGTCGTCGTAGTAGTGCTGCAGGAACTCGTACTTGATCTTGGCCATGTCGACCTGGCTGGGGCACTCGGCGCTGCACGCCTTGCACTCCAGGCACAGGTCGAGCACGTCGTAGACGTCCTTGCTGGTGAGGCCGCCGGGCATGCGCCCGGTGAGGGCGTCGCGCAGGACGTTGGCGCGCCCGCGGGTGGTGTGGTCCTCGTCGCGGGTGGCCATGTAGCTGGGGCACATGGTGCCGCTGCCGATCTTGCGGCAGGCGCCCACGCCGTTGCAGGCCTCGATGGCGCCGAGGTAGCCGCCGTCGGCCGAGAAGTCGAGGAAGGTGCTCAGCTCGACCTCGGGGTAGCCGGGCCCGTAGCGCAGGTTCTCGGTCATGGGCGGGGCGTCGACCACCTTGCCCGGGTTGAGCAGGTGGTCGGGGTCGAAGGCGCGCTTGATGGCGCGGAAGTCCTGGTAGAGCAGCTCGCCGAAGAGGTTGACGTTCTGGTACGAGCGGATCAGCCCGTCGCCGTGCTCGCCGCTCCAGGAGCCGCCGTAGCCCTTCACCAGCTCGAACACCTCGCGGCTGATGGCCTGGTAGGTCTCCACCCCGTGGGCGGTCTTGAGGTCGAGGTGCGGGCGCACGTGGATCACGCCCACCGAGGCGTGGGCGTAGAACACCACGTGCACGCCGTGGCGGCGGCAGACCTCGGCGACGTTGGCGATGTAGGCGGGCAGGGCGGCCACCGGCACCGCGCAGTCCTCCACGAAGGGGGTGGGCTTCTCGCGCCCCTTCACCGTGGAGTAGATGCCGAGCCCGTCGCGCCGGAACTGCAGGATCTCCTCCTGCTGCGAGGGCTCGCGGGCGACGTGGCTGGCGTAGGCGAGGCCGGCCACCTCGGGGTCGCCCTCCATGCTCGTCAGGCCGGCATTCATCTCCTCCTCGCCGGTGCCGTCGAACTCCACCATCAGCACCGCGCCGGGGTCGCCCTTCAGCCAGCCCAGCAGCGGCGCCAGGGCGGGGTTCTGGCGGCCCAGCACGAAGATGTCGCGGTCCATCAGCTCAACCGCCGAGGGGCCGTGGCGGTTGACGTGCTGCACGGCGGTGAGGGCCTTCTCGAGGGTCTCGAAGTGGAGCATGGCCAGCAGCCGGTGGGTGGGCACCGGATCGAGGTGGACGGTGACCTCGAGGATGACCGCCAGCGTGCCCTCGCTGCCGCACACCAGCTTGGCGAGATTGAAGGGGCGCCCGCCGACGAACTCGTCGAGGTTGTAGCCGCCCACCCGGCGCATGACCTTCGGGTAGCGCGCCTCGATCTCGCCGGCGTGCTCGCTGACCACGCGGTGGACCTCGCGGTAGAGGTCGCCCTCGCGGTCCTGCCGGGCCAGCTTGGCTTGCAGGGTCGCCTCGTCGGCCGGGCCGAGCGTGAGCTCGGTGCCGTCCATCAGCAGCACGCGCATGGAGATCACCTGATCGACGGTCTTGCCGTACTTGATGCTGCGCGTGCCGGCGGCGTTGTTGGCCACCATGCCGCCGACGTTGGCGCGGCTGGTGGTGGAGATGTCGGGCGTGAACTGCAGGCCGTGAGGCGCGAGCTGAGCGTTGAGCTGGTCGCGCACCACCCCCGGCTCGAGGCGCGCCCAGCGCTCCTCGAGGTTCACCTCGAGCACCCGCGTGAGGTACTTGGAGACGTCCAGCACCAGCGCCCGCCCGACCGTCTGGCCCGCCAGGCTGGTGCCGCCGCCGCGCGGCAGCAGGGGCACGCCGTGGCGCCCGCACGCCTCCACCGTCGCGCGCACGTCGTCGGCGCCGCGCGGCACCACCACGCCGTAGGGGCGGATCTCGTAGGGGCTGGCGTCGGTGGCGTAGAGCGAGCGCGCCGTCTCGTCGAAGCGGACCTCGCCGCGCACCCGCGCGCGGAGCTCGCGCTCGAGCGCCTGCGTGGCGGCCGGCTCGACGTCGGGGGCGGGGGCGGCCGGGGTGCTCATGGCGCCAGTATCGCACCTGGCCGGGCTGCGGCCGGAGGCGTCAGTGCGGGGCGGCGTCCGCGCCGTGAGCGGCGCTCGGCACGCCGACTGGGCCGAGGCCGGCGGCGCCGTTCGAGCCTGGGCCCAGCAGCGTCCAGGTGGTGCGCGCGAAGCCGTCGTCGTCCAGGCTGCGGTAGGCGGTGACGAAGCGCAGCAGCACGTGGCGCGCCAGCAGCCCGTCGAGCAGGGTGTCGGAGCTGTAGGGGTCGCGCTTGCGCCCGCTCAGCGGGCGGCCGGCGGCGTCGAGCAGCTGAAGCTCCTCCAGCGCGGCCCGCGCCCGCTCGGCCTTGACGCCGCGCCAGGGCAGCTGCAGGCCGCGGCTCAGCGCCACGAAGCCCTGGCGCACCTCGTGCAGGGTGGGGTACTGCTCCGCCAGCGCCTGCAGCTCCGCCAGCGCCGCCTCGTCCAGGTCGAACGCCACCAGCGAGGCGCCCGCCAGCGCGCGGCGGGCGGCCGTCAGCGGGTCGTCGGCCGGCAGGCGGGTGAGCCACAGCGCGCCGCCGCCCGCCAGGGCACCGTCGAGATCGGCCGCCGTGCGCGGCTCCAACGGCCGGGGTGGGGGCCCGCCCGCCGGCGCGCCGGGCGCGCCCCGAACGATGGCGGCGGGCCGCGCCGCCGCGCCGTCGACGGGCGCCAGCTCCAGCAGGCCGGCCGGCCGCACCGCTTCGGCCACGAACTCCAGC
>Ga0307440_1000446_pt1 | contig 20361 bp, 14 predicted proteins | sample SalMarWE160410MG_FD_202150 | JGI IMG/M metagenome (GOLD analysis project Ga0307440, IMG submission 202150) | Salt marsh sediment microbial communities from the Plum Island Ecosystem LTER, Massachusetts, United States - WE1604-10 | ecosystem: Environmental > Aquatic > Marine > Intertidal zone >... | reverse complement strand
CCTATCTTTCCGGGTTCGACATCGGCCTGGATCTGTTCAAGCAGGCAAGCTACGGGAACATCGTCGTCAACAAGGTCATGAACCTCCGATCCGACATCACCTCCACCTCGAAGGATTATCTCGCACGGCTCAAGGAGCTCGAGGTTCAGCAGCAAACGGTCAAGACCGACCTCTCCAAACCCGAACAACTTGGCCCCGACCTGGAGTCGATGATCACCACCCTCCATACGATAAATCAACTCAAAAAACACATAGCGGATGACTCCACCAATCTGAAGATCCAGCGAGAGAGCCTTGTAATCCAGGGGAGCAACCGCCAGGATGTCCCGTTGATCGGGTACCTGGATCGCTTCGTTCACGGGCGCGAAAACTCGAACAGTCCGGAAGGCATTCTTGCCGCAATCGACCAGTCGTGGAACGCTTCTCTCGAGAGCGTCTACACGGCGCTGGACGGCCAGGCCAAGGCGCACTTTGCGGATGCAACGCGGAGTCTCGACGGGCAGCAATGGCAACAGGCGTCCGGCCAGTTCGAGGAGGCGAAAGTCTACGCCCTGCTCGCGAACCGAGCGGCGGCAGCGTGGGGCATGCAGGTCACCCTCGGGGACTCGCTCGCAATCTCGGATTCGAGCTGGGCGATCATCCGGAAAGGATTGGCCGCCGCCCTCGACGCCGAGATTACTGCACGGGTTGTAGACGGCTATGCGTCATTGATAGCTCAGGAGAAGACAGGGGATCAGATCGCCTTGGCGGTCAATAGCACAAGTCTCACTATGGAGGCGCTCAACACGCAACGCAAGCAGGTGCTCCAGGTCGCATCGATTCTTCGGGGAATGAAATCCACCTGGAGTGCAGTCAAGGAGCACTACGCGAGCCTCACTTCGCAGAAGCTGGACTTGGCGTCGGGAGTGAGCCGTATCGACGCGCTTCTGTCCGCGGTCGACGACGCGCTTTCCGGAACCGATTCGACAACGGTCGCGATCGTGAGCAGGGAGGACAGCACTCGACTCTCGCCGATTCAGGGACAGGTCGACGAAGTGAAGTCGCAGCTTGCGAAGGCCAAGGAGCTTATGGTGGGCCTGCCACCGGCGGATGCGAGCGGTGCCGTAGCGGCCGAACTGAAGCAGAAATATCCGGGGCAGGCCGTCGAGATACTTACAGCAGCGAAGAACAATCTGGCGGAGTATTACAAAATCGTACAGTCGGCGACGAGCGATCTTTCGAATGCGGGCTCCTCGGTTCTCAACGCGACATCGATCCAGAGGATCATCTCTGAGAAGAATCGGTTGAGCTCGGAGATTTCTCAGGTTGCCTCCCAAGTGGAAAGCTCCTTGAGCGACGCGAAGCAGCAGCTGTTTCAAGCTGAGCGTTATCGTCAGGAGGGCGAGAACAAGCTGCGGCTCGCCCAGAACGATCTCGCAAACCGTCGGTTTGCGAGTGCTCGTCAGCAGATCGCTTCTGCTGCGGACAGCTTGGACAAAAGTTTGAGTTACCAGGAGAACGCAGACGTTCGCACGATCAGGGATCAACAGATACCGAGAATTTCCTCACAGATTACCGACGATGAGAATACTGTAGTCGTCCGCGACGTGCGGACCTACATCAACGAAGGACGGCAGTTGTATTCGCAAGGCAACTACGCACGTGCCCAGGATCTGTTTCTGCGCGCTGAGTCGCGGTGGAATACGACGAACACACAACCCAACCCCGAAATCACAACCTGGCTCAAATACGTGAATACTGCACTGAGTATTAATTCCGGGCGCGTCGTCGCGCCGACCGATCCACTCTACCCCGAGGTCACTCAGGTTCTCAATCTTGCGCAGGACGACTACGACAGGGCGAAGAAGCTCGTCGATACAGGGAAGAACGCTCAAGCGCAGTCCCTCTTGACGGAAGCGCAGACGAAGCTCATCTATGTCCAGATTCCCTTCCCGCTCAACAAGGAAGCTCGAGTGCTTTCTCTGAAGCTTCTCCAGTTGACCGATCCGAAGAACTTCGCCGCCACATTCAAGCAGAAATACGATCAGGCGCTCTCCGAGCTGCAAAGCAATCCCCAGGACGCCTACATCGCATTGAAGGACCTGGAGGCGATCGAGCCGAACTACCAGGGGCTCCAACAGGCGCTCTACCGGGTGGAAGTTCTGATCGGGATGCGCCGCCCGCCCCCTGACACAGCGAAGGTCACGGAATCGAACGATCTCTATCAAAAGGCCTTCGATATCGTCCGACAGAATGTTAGGGCACAGTATCCGATCGCGCTGTCGTATCTGAACAAGGCAATCGAGCTGAACCCCAACAATCAGCAGGCCGCGGCACTGAAGGACCGGATCGCCATTGATCAAGGTGCAGAGACCACCGTGGTTCTGTCGAGCACCGACCAGGTGCAGTTCAAGCTCGCACAGGAGCAGTTCATCGCGAAGAGCTACTACGAGGCTCTGCGGATCGTCAATCAGCTCTTGAAGGACCCCGCGAACCAGAACTATTCGCCCCTGCTCGATCTGAAGAGGAGGATCGAATCAAAGATCTAGCGCGCAGAACCTACCGACGGAGCCGCCTGTGGACGCTCGGGCGAATTCCGGCGACGGGTCCGTTGATTTTCATCATCCTCCTTCTCTCCGCCGGCGGAGAAGCTCTGTTCGCGCAGCAGATTTATTGGGATAACCCTGAGGTGCTCATTCCCGGCGGTGTCACCTTCCCCGAGACGAGGTCGGCGGGCGGAGTGATTGCCACCGTCTGGGAGGAGTTCGGGACAAGCGTAGGGGGAGAGAAAACCGTTTCACTCTCGATTACCACCTCCACCGACGGCAAGAGCTGGGCGACCTCCAGGCGGTTTCTGGGACCATTTCCGTTCAGCGGTACCGAGGTGCCCGTCTTCTCGCTTGCAGTCGACTCGAAGGGCAAGATTTTCGTCGCGGTGCTCACTTCTTCGACTCGGATCGCCATCTACGAGTCTTCGGATACGGGTTCGAGCTTCTCCCAACTTTCGGAGCTCAACGGTGAACGCACGACGGTTGCTCCCAGGCTATTCGTTCGGAGCGGCGGCGGCCTGATACTCTTCACGGCCCAAGGGGCTCAGATTTCGGCAGGAATGAACGCGCTCTCCATTATGTATTCGATCTCCTCGGACGGAACGGTCTGGTCGCCGTTTCGGGCGTTGGTTTCGCAGCAGGAGCTGGAGCTCAATTTCTCACCGAACTTTCTCCAATATCGGGGGCGAGAATACGTGGTGTTTCAGGTGCTGAAGACCGGTACGCCGGCGGTCTATGAGCTCTACCTGAAGACGAGCGACGACGGAGGCACGACCTGGTCTGCGGCGAAGCTTCTGACAGGTTTCAAGGATACGAACCCTGGTCCGAATGCAAATCCGGCACTGTTCAGCAACGAGCGGCCTGACATTACCGGAGCCGGAGGACATCTCTCGCTCGTTTGGGAACGTAGCTATCAGAACGGTCCCCCTCAAATCTACTACATGCAGCTGAACCTGAACGGCGACCAGAGCGGCGATCCCGAACGGGTGACGAACGGCTCGTCAGTCAGCCGCGATCCCCGTGTCGTCGACTACCGCAATCAGGACTACGTCTTCTGGTTCGACAACAGCTCGGGCGAAGACAACATATACATGGGGACGTTCAACGGAGCGTTCTGGCAGAGCACCGACCTGAGCCAGATGCCGGGCAGCTCGATCTTCGGCCGTCCTGTCGTCGACGGCGGCAATATGTACGTCTTGTGGTACAATCAGGCGGCCAACAGCTCCCGACTCGTCTTTCTCAGGCAGGACCATTCAGTGGCCGCCCCACAGGTGTATGCTGTGAACTTCCCGGCTGGAGGTCGCTCCCGACAAAACAGCTACACCTTTGGGTGGAATGCGCCACCCGATCCCTCAGGAATCGCCGGCTTCGCCTATTCGGTAAACCAGAACCCGAAGGCCCAGGCGCCGCACGAGTCGAACGTTCTGCCAAACGACCGGCGTGCCGAAACCACGATCGACAAGGACGGTGAGTGGTATATTCATGTATCAACGGAGGACTTCGCAGGAAACTGGTCGCCGACGACTACTATATCGGTGTACCGTGATACGACACCGCCGGGGCCGATAGTGTTCAAGGAGCCGCCGACGAATGCAGACGGGTATCTTCCCTCGAACACCTATACGGTCAATTGGGAACCACCGGCCGCGAAGGATGTGGCAGGTTACACCTATGATTTCCAGTACCTTGCGCCCCCGGGCACGAAGGAGACTCAAGCGAGCTTCTCGGTGAAGAAACCACCAAACCGAGTATTAACAACCAAGACCAGCTATTCGCTCAACAACGAGGACAACGGGATCTGGGCGCTCACGGTAGCGGCCGTCGACTCGGTTGGAAACGTGGGGCCGACGACGACTCTCTACCTCCGGCTCGACAAGTACGTTCCTGTTACCTACATCACGGACGTTCAACCGAACAAGAACGCACTCGGTCAGGTAACTCTTCGCATCTACGGTCGAGGTTTTGCGGTTGGCGGCGACATCCAGGAGGTCATCCTCGATCGAGACGGGAAGAAACCCTATGACTACACCTTCACGCTCTCCTCTGGTTTGTACAAGGTGGTTAGCGATAGGATCATCGACGGTCCGACGATCGGGGAGGTCGACCAAGGGACCTATCGCGTCGGGGTCGTCCATCCCACCAGGGGTCTCTACTTTACCAGGCCACTCCTGACACTCGAACCATCGGGAACGGTCAAGTTCGGTGATTTCTCCGTTCGGCCGGCGCCGGTCTGGTTGTCGATGTCACGACCTCGATATCTGGTCTCCGTCAATACTATCGTCATTATCGCGGTGCTGTGCTTCCTTGCTTTCATGCTCATCTTCTCGATTGCACGAATCGGGAAAGTCGTCCAAGAAAGCAGAGAGCTCAGACGGGAAATACATGCATTGATCACGGGTACGCGAATCAGTCTGCCTGAGAGGAAGGAGAGATTGGCCAACATGAAACGCATAGGAATGGGCCTCAGAGCAAAATTCGTCCTGCTCATCACCCTGCTTGTCTTCGTAGTGGTCGGGATGGTCTCCGTACCTCTCGGCTATTTCATGGTCACGACTCAGCAGCAGAACCTTGCGGACGGATTGAAGCAGAAGGCGCAGGTGCTTCTCGACAGCCTGGCAACCGGCGCCCGCACCTACCTTCCCGATCAGAATATTCTCGAGCTCGGTGCGTTGCCCGATCTGCGAGTCGCGATGCAGGAGGCTCAATTCGTGACGGTCACCGGTTATGGCGCGAACGATACCAAGAATTACGACTATGTGTGGGCGAGCGACGACCCGAACATAGAGAGCAAGATCGGTGCCAACGCGTTGAATCCCGGGGTGTCTCGAATCAAGGACGACATATCGCCTCTCGTGCCTGCACTCGAACAGAAGATCGACACCGAGGCCAGGCAACAAGTGGGTAGTCTCTCCGACGAGCTTCGGAAGTTGGGCGCACAGGCGGCAGCGCTGGCGGCACGAGGGGATCAGCAATCGGCCGCCCAACTGAGCCAGTACCAGCAGGAGATCAACGCGATCAGCAAACAGGTGAACGCCAAGCTCTTCCAGATAGGAGACGTCATCGGCAGCGTTCCCATCTACGACGCGCAGCACCTGAACCGCTCGAATACCGAATACACTTTTTACAAGCCGATCGTCTATCGCAGCAACCAGGACAATCTCTACTTCAGAGGGCTCATTCGTCTTGGGGTCACGACGAAGCCGATTCTCAAAGAAATGGCAGACTCTCAGCGAACCCTCTTCATAACCGCAGCGATTGTTGCAGCCATTGCGCTCGGCCTCGGTGTGCTCGGCGCTCTCATGCTCGCCTACATCACCGTCAATCCGATTCGCAGACTCGTGCAAGGTGTCGAGATCATCCGCGACACTGAAGACAAAGAGAAGCTCAAGGACCACGTCATTAACACGGGCACGCGCGACGAGCTCTCGCTTCTCGCGAATACGGTGAATCAGATGACGCAGGGACTCGTCGCCGCCGCCGCCGCCAACAAAGACTTGACTCTCGGAAAGGATACCCAGAAAATGTTCACGCCGCTCGAGCAGGATCCCTCCACGAACCGAAAGCTCACCACGGCGCGAGACGTCTCATCGAAGGCGGAGTTTTTCGGATACTACGAAGGAGCCAAGGGCGTCTCTGGAGACTACTTCGATTTCCGAAAGCTTGACGACAAGCACTATGCGATAATCGAATGCGACGTGGCCGGAAAGGGAGTTCCAGCCTCCCTCATCATGGTGGAGGTTGCGACGATCTTCAGCGACTACTTCCGCAACTGGAAGCTGAGCGAGAAGGGGTTGCATCTCGAGGAGCTCGTCTATCGAATCAACGACCTCGTCGAGGAGCGCGGTTTCAAGGGACGTTTTGCCGCGTTGCTCGTCGTCCTCTTGAACGTCGACACGGGCGCCTGTTACTTCTGTAATGCCGGCTACAAGTTCGTGCATATCTACGACAGCCGAAAAGGTATGATGATAGAAAAGACGTTGCCGGAGGCTCCGGCCGCAGGGGTTTTCCCTTCGATGCTCGTGGAGATGCAATCCGGATTCAAGCAGATCCCTCATAAGCTTCTGGCGGGCGATAGCCTCATTCTGTTCACTGACGGTATGGAGGAGGCCAAACGCCATTTCCGGGACGCGGCTTCCAACATCGTAACCTGCTCTGAGCCCGGGATGAACGAAGGCGACTCACATGGAACACATCTAGTCGGTGCGGACAACGAGGAGTTCGGGATCGAACGGATCCACGAGGTCATCAACACCGTTTTCGCGCGCGGCCGCTACAGCCTCGAGAAGACCCACCTGGCGGCAGGGGAGACGTTGAGCTTCGATTTTGGGACGTGCTCGGGGACGATGGAGGACGCGGTGCTAGCTCTCGTTTCGGTCGAACGGATTTTCCGGCTCTATCCGGCCCCGAACGCCGGTCCCGCGGACCGCATCATGGTCGACAAGAAGATTGCGGAGTTTCTTCGGGAGCACTTCGAGCAGTATGATTCCTTGTTCCGCGAACCGATCGCCCATCCGTCGTTGCCGGAGTATGTATATTTCTCCCATTTGAAAGAGGATGAACAGTACGACGACTTGACCATCCTCGGTATCAGGAAGCTGTGATCCGCCTATGAAACATGCCGTCTTCTTCTGCGAGAACTGCGGGAAGCCCGTTCCGCTTGATGCCGAGGAATGTCCGCACTGCCACAGCCGGTTCACGGCGGTGCAATGCCCAAAGTGCTCTTTCATCGGAGAGGGGAAGCTCTTTGCCTCGGGCTGTCCCCGCTGTGGGTACCTTGCCCAACCGTACGATTTCGAACCGACTTCCGGTGTGTCTCGCACCTCAGCGGATGGATCCGGATCGGCGACCGGCCCCCAGAATCCGAAAACCGGAGGCCAAGGTGCCGGCGGCGAGAACGCGACGGCCAATGAGGAGCAGGGCACGACAGCGCCGCTTCCCAAGTACCGGAGGAGCTCTGCGCGGCTTCCCGGATGGTTTTACACCGTCGCCTCGATTCTGCTGATGATCGTGCTCATCATACTCGGGGTCATCATTCTCAACCTGAAATAGCTCGATACGGTTATTCGAGGAAGCGACGGCTCGGCACCAATCGGTTTGGGCACGGGATCAAACGAATCATCCGGCATCGCCTTCGAGTCCGATGACACACAGCCACTCGGATTCGGCGGCAACTTCCTCTCCGACGTAGGCTGTTCCCCGTTGTTTTATGATCTTGGGAGAGAGTCGAAGGTTGTCGATCTCGAGGCGAACCTCGTCTCCTGGACGCACCTGCCGGCGAAACTTCGCTTTCTCCATGGAGGCGAGGAAGAAGATGGTGCCGTCGGGGTACATGCCGAGTGTTTTGACGCCGGCGCCCCCACATTGTGCCAGGGTTTCAAGGAGAATTACCCCGGGTACGATCGGATAATCGGGGAAATGTCCTTTGAAAAACTCATCGTTGTCCAGGGTGAAGCGTCGGTATCCCACGGTGTGCTCCTTCGTCGCCACCTCGATACGGTCTACGAAAAGGAAGGGGTTTCGGTGAGGGATCAGATCCTCGATTCTGCGCATGATTATCCTCGCATTGACTTCAGCCTGCCGGCTCGTCGTTTAGTCTTGCCGTATAGACTACTGGTGTAATGCCGCAGCGACAAGCTAGGCAGTGCGCCAAGACCGGAGCGGTAGCAGATTGGCAGCGCCTGTTGTATAATGGCATTCCGTGTGTCGAACGGGCGATGAGCGCCGATTCGGTTTGGTTGACACCCGAATTTGCGCGTGGTAGTATCGGTCGATTTTTGGCACCGGGGAGGAAGTCGAAAAAGTGATGAAACCGGGCGTTATGGAGTCGATACTGTGCGGCGGCCCGAGACTTCAATCCGTTCATGCGCTGTTCGACGGGGCACGGAGACTCGACCTCGAGTAAAGTAGTCCTATTTCATCCCTCCTAGAGGTCACCGAAGGGGAGGATCCAGTGGAAACAAGTGAAATATTCGAGCTGCTAGATAAGTTTGACAAGAGCACACTCTCAGAAGTGATCATATCCAGGGGAGACTTCCGAGTGACGTTCCGAAAGGCCGTCGCGTCTGCAGAGGTCCATCAACCACTCCACACAATGTCGGCAGGAATGCCTGGACATCACCTCATCCAGGGGCATCCTCAGGCGGCGGGGGGCGCGGAACCTCACGCTTCGACGGATGATGGAGAGATGATTACTTCCCCCATCGTCGGAACATTCTACCGCGCGCCTTCACCGGACTCGCCTCCGTTCGCCGAAGCGGGGCAACAGGTGAAGAAGGGGGAGACCATCTGCGTGATCGAAGCGATGAAGGTGATGAACGAGCTTCAGGCGGAGTTCGACTGCGAGATCGTCGATGTTCTCGTCGAAAATGGGACGATGATCGAATTCGGTACGCCCCTCTTCAAGGTCAAGCGTTGAGGCCGTTACTCGACGCGCTCAAAGAGCAGGAAAGTCGATCATGATTAAGTCCCTTTTAATTGCAAACCGCGGGGAAATAGCCGTTCGGATCATCAGAACCTGTCGGGAGATGGGAATATCCCCGGTCGCCGTCTATTCCGAGGCCGACTCCGACTCGCTCCACGTTCGTATGGCGGATGACGCCGTCTGCATCGGTCCCCCGAGCTCACGCGACAGCTATTTGAACATGTCGAATCTTATCTCGGCCGCGATTCTCAAGGGATGCGACGCGATTCATCCTGGGGTCGGATTCCTCTCCGAGAACGCCTCCTTCGCCCGACTCGTGGAGCATGCCGGTCTCAACTTCATCGGTCCTTCGCCGGAGGTGATCGAGCTGCTCGGAGACAAGGTTCAGGCGAAGGATACAGCGAAGAAGAACAACGTACCGGTGATACCGGGAACAGAGGGTGCGGTCGATCAGAAGACGGCGCTCGCCGCAGCGGAGCAGATTGGGCTGCCCGTAATCATCAAGGCGGCCGCAGGCGGCGGCGGTAAGGGAATGCGGATAGTGCGCAAATCCGAGGATCTTGTGAGCGCCATACGTGTGGCCGCGCATGAGGCCGAGATGGCCTTCTCGGATGGGCGTGTTTACATCGAGAAGTATCTGGAGAATCCGAGGCACGTCGAGATTCAGCTCTTGGGCGACGAGCAAGGCAGCGTCATACATCTCGGTGAGCGTGATTGCTCGGTACAGCAGAACCACCAGAAGCTGGTCGAGGAGAGCCCTTCGCCCGGCGTGACTGCGGAGATGCGCAAGCATATGGGGCGGGACGCTGTCAGATTGTTCAAAGACCTCGGATACCGCGGCGCCGGGACCATCGAGTTTCTCGTCGCCGACAGCAAGTACTACTTCATGGAAGTCAACGCTCGAGTACAGGTAGAGCACACGGTGACCGAAATGGTCACCGGCATTGACATCGTCGAAGAGCAGATACGAACCTGTGTCGGCGAGCCTCTTTCCTACACCCAAGCCGATGTCAAGCTCGACGGTTACGCAATCGAATGCAGGATCAACGCCATGGCGCCTGGAAGGGTAGAGGAATATCTCCCGCCGGGAGGGTTTAAAGTGCGGATCGACAGTCACCTCTCGCCGGGGTACATGGTACCTCCACACTACGACTCCCTGGTAGCGAAGGTGCTTGCCGCCGGTCGGGACCGGAGCGAGGGCATAAGACGGATGATGCGGTTGCTTTCCGAGTTCCACCTCGTGGGATTCCCGGTGAACATCGAGATGCAGAAGAGAATCATCGCGCATCCAACCTTTCGAAAGGGTGAGTTTGGCACCGGCTTCCTCGAGCAAATGCTCAAGGAGGAGAAGAAGTGATCCGGTTAGGCTTGAGACGATTTCTCAACCGCGTGAAGCCCCGAGAAACTTGGGACGAAGCGAAGATTGCAGGTCGTGATGAACGGATCTTCGTAGAGAACAAGAAATCATGCCCGGCCTGTCACAAAGGGCTCGACGCGGCCGAGCTGGAACAGACTCTCTATGTCTGTCCGTTCTGCAATCACCATTTTCGAATCACGCCATGGGAGCGAATTCGATTTACGGTAGACGGTGGCGTCTTCCAGGAGATCGCCGGGAAGGTGGAAAGCAGTAATCCTCTGGCGTTTCCCGACTACGAAAGCAAGGTGGCTGAGGCCCGCGAGAAGAGCGGAATGTCGGAGGCGGTCGTCACGGGCCGCTGCAAGATCGAGAACCGCGACGTCATCATGGCGGTCATGGCGTTTACGTTCATGGGCGGTAGCATGGGCAGCGTGGTCGGAGAGAAGATAACGCGCGCAATGTTGGAGGGTGCCCGGCAGGAGCTTCCGGTTATTATCTACACCTGCTCTGGGGGGGCGCGAATGCAGGAGGGTATCTTCTCTTTGATGCAAATGGCGAAGACCTCCAATGCAGCCGCACTGCTCGAAGAGAAGGGCGTCCCGCTTTTCATCGTTATCACCGATCCCACCTACGGCGGGACGACGGCCTCATTCACGATGCTCGGAGACGTCATCCTTGCCGAGCCGGATGCATTGATCGGCTTCGCGGGGCCCCGGGTCATCGAAGGGACGATAAAACAGAAACTTCCCGAGGGCTTCCAGAGATCGGAGTTCCTTCTTCAGAAGGGGTTTGTGGACATGGTCGTCGAACGAAAGGATTTGCGCCGGACGCTTGCGTTCCTGATCGACACGCACAGTCCGAATGCGAAGGGGGCACGATGAGCAGCAATGAGCATTTGTCGAAAAAGCTCGGAGAGCTCAAGAGCCTCGCCGAACGGGAGAAGCTCGACATCTCCGAAGACATTTCACGGCTGGAGGCCAAGCTCAAGTCCGGAAAGACAGCTCCCTCCTCGGCGTGGCGTCGGGTGGAGCTTGCCCGCCATCCAAGCCGACCGGGAACCCTCGACTATATCGAACGTATCTTCGACGATTTCGTGGAGCTTCACGGCGACCGTTGCTTCGGCGACGACCCGGCGATCGTCGGTGGAATCGCCATGTTCGGCACCCAGCCGGTGACAGTGTTCGGTCATCAGAAGGGCCGCAACATGAAGGAGAACATGCGTCGCAACTACGGGCTTGCACTGCCGGAAGGTTACCGCAAGGCCCTGCGCCTCGCAAAACAGGCCGAGAAGTTCGGTAGACCGATTGTTTCGTTTGTCGATACGCAGGGGGCGTTCCCGGGAATTGCATCGGAGGAGCGAGGTATCTCGGAGGCAATCGCGCGCAACCTCAAGGAGTTTTCCACTCTCAGGGTACCGATCATCTGTTTCATCCTCGGTGAAGGGGGATCCGGTGGGGCGCTCGGCATCGCCGTCGGCGACGAGGTATACATGCTCGAAAATGCCTGGTACTCGGTTATTACGCCAGAGGGATGTGCATCGATTCTCTTTCGTGATGCGAGCAAGGCGAAGCAGGCGGCGGAAGTGCTCAAGATGACCGCCCCCGACCTGCTCGGGTACGACATCGTCGATGGGATCATCTATGAGCCGATCGGCGGTGCACATACCGATCCCGACTTCACGGCTTCCAAGATCAAGCTCCAGATCGCCGACACTCTTTCACGCCTTATGCTGAAGGCGCCGCAGCAACTGGTGCGCGACCGCTCCATGCGGCTCCAGAAGATCGGCGTGTTTGCAGAGGCCCGGGAGCGACGGCAGAGCTTTTTGCGCCGCCTCTTCGGCGTGTAGCCGGAGCGACGACCTCTCAGAACGGAACCGGTGGCTTCGCCAGCGTCAGGAGAAGAGTGACGAAGTTGTACAGTCCGTGTGCGGCCGCGATAATGTGAAGGTTGCGCTTCCGCAGAAAGAGGAGCGACAATATCACGCCGATGACAGCGGTTCCCACGAATCCGAAGATACCCTCGTAGAGATGCCCGAGTGCAAAGAGAGTCGTCGAAGCGACGACTGCTGCCGCCGTCCCGACTCCGAGCTTCGGGAGTGTCGTCAATAGGTAGGAACGAAAATAGAACTCTTCACTGTAGCCGGCGGCCATGCTCGTTAGAAATACTAACGGCAGCATCGCAGGGTTGGTTAGCCGCCAATGCACGGCGCCGGGTGAGCCGCCGCCGACTCCAAGCGCTGTGGCGGCAAGCGAGAGAGGAATGAGGATCAGCTCGATGAGGAGCAGTGCGGCGAGGATCCATCCCAGGTCCGAGAGGTGGAACCGTGAGAGACCATAACGCCTGAGAGCAGTTCCCAGAGCCTCCTCAGGGTCACTGAGAGGCGAGCGGATCACAATGATATAGAGGAGAAGCGCAATTCGCGGCAGCGCCTGAAGGAGATATCCGAGGTTGAAGGAGATGCTGTTGAATATCCTTCCGCTCAGATGCTCAGACTGGAGTAGGTATCCGGGAAGGTAGAAGACGAGAAAGAGCAGAAACGGCTCGAATCGTGCGGCGGCGGAGATGACTGACGAATCACGAGATTCCAGACGGAACCTCCAAATCGACCTCAAAAAGGCCGAAGTTTAGAATAATTTACAAGTCTGGTATAATCTGCTAAGATTTTAGCAGGGAATCCGTAATATATCTATGCGCTAATATATTGCAGCGGGGGGTACGATACTAAGAGTATGATTGCGATACTGATAGCCCTTTGCGTCATCGCAATACTTACCGCTGTTGTCGTTCTCAGACGATTAGGCGGAGGGCGCTTCCCCTGGATTCAGTTCTATACCAAGGGCAAGGAATCCGGCTTCTCCTTTCACGAAATCAACCTCCTTCGCAAGGTGGCCGTCGAGAACCGACTCGAAAACCCAACGTCGCTCTTCTGGTCTATCAAGCAGCTCGACCGATCGATCAAGGGGATGATCATCAAGTTTCGGGCCGAGGGGAGCGAAAACGATGAATCGAACGTTGTTTTCCTCTCGAAGTTGTTCGATTTTCGCCGCCGGGTCGAGTTGAACCTGCCGAAATACACGATCGGTCTCAAAACATCACGCAAGATGAGCACCGGACAAAGGGTGAAGATTACCCTTCCCGGCGTCGGCACCTATGGTGCCGCTGTGGTGGAGAATCTCCGCAGGTACCTCGCGCTTTCATATCCGGAGGGACCGAAGCTCCCGCAGGGCTTCACCTGGAAGGGGCAGCGAATCAACATCTATTTCTGGCGCCTCGACGACGCAGGCTATGTATTCGAAACGAAGGTCGTCGGCGACTTCAACGATCAGAAGTATCCGATCATTCACGTTGGACATTCTGATTCCCTGGTAAGGAGCCAGAAGCGGCGTTCGGTGCGCGTCGAGACGAACATGGCTGCCGCGCTCTACCCGCTGAAGACTATCGATCTCGCAACCGAAGAAATCGAAACCCAGAACGGACTGCGCTGTCGACTCGTCGACCTCTCCGAGGACGGCGCAGCGATCCTCGTCGGCGGGAGGGCGAAGGTGGGGCTTACGGTGAAGATCCAGTTTGCGCTGAACGGAGCTGATATCGCAATGTCCGGGGTGGTGAAAGGTGTCAATTTCAACGAGAAGAAGAACCAATCCATACTTCACATGCAGGCCGTTCCCCTCAAACCGCGTACGCGAAATACGATCTTGAGCTACGTATACAACCTTTTCCAGGAACGTGAAAGCGAGTTGAAAGAGAAGGCCGGACAGCGGCGGTAGGCGCCGTCCGGGGAGAAGGCATGAGACTGATCACCAAAGCGGTCCTCGTGGTTTGGTTCTCCGCCGGAGCGGCGTGGGCACAGCAAGGGAACCCGTCACCGTCGAGTGTTGAACCGAACACGGCCCCGTCGACCGCCGGTGCACTATCCTCTTCAGGCGACGTCGCCGACGGGAGCGGGCCGTCGCAAGGCTCTACAGCAGCGGATACGAACGCACTTGCCTCCATCGAAAACAAGTTCGAAAACTCCGATCTCACCGGAAAACTGACCATCATCGACGAAGCGGCCGGCAACCCTTCAGTCAAAATGGGTCCGCTTTACAAGGCGGCAGTCGACTATCTCGTGGCGAACCTCGTGCTTCTGCGGACCGACACCGATGCTCAGCAGATGGGCGCAAAGGCTGCTCACCTTATCGGAACGACGGCGTACAAACCCGGAGCAGAGTCGGTATGGCAGCTCTTCCAGTTGAGTAGCACCGACAGCGTACGCCTCGCTGCAACGAATGCGCTGGCGATTGTCGCCAAGGGCGATTCGGACGTCATCAACAAGATGAATCATTGGCTCGCCGGACAGAATCTCCTTCATATCACCGGCATGAGCGTCGACTCCTTGGTTGTCGATGGATGTGTGCAGGCGCTGGCGGCCCTCGAAGACCCGAGCTCCTTTGCGGTGCTTTTTTCGACCATGGAGGCCGGTTACGGGGATCCGACGACAAACGACGCGCGAAACGCACTGAAGCTCCTCAAAGGCGATCGCGGCCGTCAGCTACTGCAGGTAGTGGAGACCAATCGTTACCGGGACCGTCCCGCCGCGCTCGAGATGGCAATGAGCGACAAGAGTCTCAGCACGCAGGAGAAGGGGCTAATCGCAACCGCAGCCTTGAAGGGAGCGTTGGAGGCGATCGATTTAGATCAGGGAAGCACGGGCTACGTCACGACGTTGCGCTTCGACGCAGTCAGGGCGCTTGCTACACTCCAGTGGACTCCTGCGGCCCCCGTCGTGCTCGCCAACTTCAACCGCGCGGCATCCGAATACGCCAATCAGCGGCTGTCAGCCGACAAGCTCGTTCAATCGGCAGATGCGCTCGCAGCGATGGCGACCCATGAAGCGGCAATCCGATTGAGCCTGTATTTGGGATTGATCAACTCGCAAACGGCCAAGGGGCTGACGTTCAACGATTCGGTTACGCTGGCGATCGTGAAAGACCTGGACAGGATCGGCGATGGTGTCGCGTACGACAATCTCTACGCAATCCGGTATCTCGACTATCCCGACTCGATCAAGACGGCCGCCAGAGAGGCCGTGCGGAATCTCGCCGTTCGATAGAAACCGCATACGGAATCGCTGGGCCGAATTCCTCTCTCCCATCGGCTGGGCGGCCGTCGGGGCCGCTGTCGTCGTGTATCTCGCCCTTCAGCCTTCTGTGCTCTATTGCGTTGCTTTGTGCCTTTCCATCGCGGCCGGATCTCTCGGGATTGTTCTTGTCTGCTGGCCTTGCGCGGCACTACGACGTTTTGGGTGTCGTCTTGTTCTGCTCGGCGTAGGGCTCCAACTCGGCGTTTGCTCGATCGTAAGGAGGGATCAGGTGAATACGTACGTCGGGCTCCCTCTTTCGTCGGTCCAAAGCTACGAGCTTCAGTTGAGTGATGATTCCCAGCGCACTCGCACCGGCGGTATGCTTCTGCGCGGATCGCTGGTCTCCGTTCGAGCTCGAGACGCAACGACAAGCGTGGCACGTGGCACGGTTCAGGTATTGGCGGGCGAGCGCGGCTATCACTGGGGAGACCGATTGCTGATTCGGGGAAAGCTATCGGTTTACGGCGGCTCGGGAGCGGACTGGAGGGGAAGTGCCGACGAGGGTTCGATCCGCTATTTGGGCGCAGCCTCGCATCTCTTTCTGATACGAAACGGTCTCCGAAAATGGGTTGCACGCAGGCTTCGGGGACTGCGAGGCGAGGATGCGGCGTTGTTCATGGCACTCTTTCTGGGGGCCCGCGATGACCTCTCGGGAGCGGAGACCTACTTCTTCAGACGCGCCGGATCGGTTCATCTCCTTGCCCTTTCCGGGTTTCATCTCGGGATCCTTTCCTTCATCCTTGTTGGAGCGATTTGCCCACTGTTGGGTAAGAGGAGAGCGGTTGCGGCGACGGCGGTTCTTCTCTGCGTTTATCTTTTCATCGCCGGTCCAAAGGTTTCCCTCCTTCGCGCCGTCCTGATGTTCGGCCTACTCGGTGTCTGTCGACTTGTATCGATTCGAGTCAGAGGAATTGATCTTCTGGGCGTAACGTTCCTCGTCTGCCTTCTCGCCTGGCCCGCCAGTCTCGACACGATCTCGTTCCAGCTAAGCTACGTAGCCCTCGGCGGTATTCTGGTGCTGAGTCCTGCGGTGGAGAGGGCCCTGGCGACGCGTCTGCCGAGATGCGTCCGCGCGCCTGTTGCCGCAACAATCGGAGCCATGTGCGCGACCGCACCCATACTGGCAGCTCGATTCGGCATGCTCTATCCGATTGGGCTCCTTTCGAGTCTTGTGCTGACCCCAATCGTTACGAGCTTTCTCTGGACGGGACTGCTCTACCTCTTTATTCCCTTTCCGAACTACTTCGCGGCCATCCTCGGCTCTTTCATTGGTCTCGACCATGACCTCTTGAGCGGCTGTGCCGAGCTCTTTGCGCGCTTCAATCCGATCAGAGTAGGGGGAACCGACATGGTGCTTCTATGTGCGGCGGCGTTGCCGGCGACTGCGTTTCTCCTTCGTTCCGTCCGTGCGGCAATGAGTCGACGTCGGGGTGAGCGGGAGCGCCTCGCTCTTGAGCCCCAGAGACCTCAAGGAGAGGCGCTGCAGTAGTCGATTGCGTTACGATTCCATATAGGCGGGTACGTCGATTTCCACTACAATGCCGACGGCAGAGTGCGCTGTGACCTACGATTCACCGAAGCAAATCTCACTGTTTCTCAAAGACAAGGGCCTCACGCTCAAAAAGCGGTTCGGCCAGAACTTCCTCGTTTCTCCCGGCGCTCGGAGGAAGATCCTTTCGCTCCTCGAACCCTTACCGGGAGAGACCCTGTGGGAGATCGGACCGGGAATCGGTTCGATGACGCATATGCTCGTCGGTAACGTGGAGAAGCTATTCGCCTTCGAGATCGACCATGGGCTCATCCGGGTCCTCGAGGAAAGTCTCGGCAATGTTTCTACACTCGTCGTAGTAGCCGGAGATTATCTGAAGACCTGGAGGAGAACCTCGGAGCTTCACGGGCTTCCTGACGCGGTTGTCGGCAACCTTCCCTACAACGCGGCCGCGCCTATCATCGCCAGCCTGACCGAGTGGGAAGCGCCCGTGCGCCGTGCGGTATTCACCGTGCAGCGCGAGGTTGCGCGGCGCATGGCCGCCTCTCCGAGAACGAAGGACTACTCGAGCTTCTCGCTGACTTGCCAGGCTCGGTTCGATGTTCAGCTGCACGGGGACATTGCGCCGGCGTCGTTTTATCCCGTACCGGAGGTTACCTCGACGATTGTCCGCCTCGTCCCCAACACACGCGATCGATCCTGCGACCAAGGACTTTTCGCGGAGGTTGTACGAATCCTCTTCGCCGCGCGGAGGAAGACGATACGGAACAATCTGCTCTCTGAGCGCAACGGCGAGCTGTATTCTCGCGGCATCGTCGAAACCGCCCTGCGGGAGGCGGAGATAGACCCGACGGCCCGCGGCGAGGAGCTCTCAGTGGACGAGGTTGTCGGGCTTGTCGTCGCACTCGAACGGGCGAGACGCGGGAAGGCTATATGACCTTCAGGTTGGTGAGCACTTGCGTGAGCTGCTCCTTCTTCGCGTCGTCCATCGGGCACATCGGGAGTCGGTAGCTTTCTTCTATCAGCCCTTTCAAATGCATTCCATATTTGATCGGAATTGGATTCGTGTCGATGAACAGCGCTTGAAAGAGGGGGAGGAGGCGGTAATGTAACGCCCGGGCATCCTCGACGTTTCCTGAGACTGCGAGCGACACCAACCTTTCCATCTCGGCGGGAATGATGTTGCTGGCGACCGAGATGACGCCGTCGCCACCCAGCATCACGATTGGGAAACAGAGGTTATCGTCACCGGAGAGGAGGGCGAAGTCAGGCGGTTTGCGCGCCACGAGATCCATGACCTGTGGCACGCTTCCGCTTGCCTCTTTGACACCGACGATGTTCGGGTGCTCCGCCAGTTTCAACGTGACGTTGTTTTCTATGTTCTTGGCGGTTCGACCGGGGATGTTGTAAATGATGAGCGGCAGATCGACGGCGTCCGCAATCTCGGCGAAGTGCCGGTAGAAGCCCTCGTTGCTCGGCTTGTTGTAGTAGGGCGCCACCTGCAGGCTCGCAGTCGCGCCGTTTTCCTTGGCCGCCTTCGTCATCCGAATCGCCTCGGCAGTGCTGTTCGACCCGGTGCCGGCGATAACAGGTACACGCCCGCCGGTCCTCTTGATAACCAGCTCAATCACGCGGTTGTGCTCTTCATGAGTGAGAGTAGGGCTCTCGCCGGTCGTGCCCATAGGAACCAGGCCGGAGATTCCCTCTTCGATCTGTATGTCGACGAGTCTCTCGAGAGCCGTGACGTCGATCGATCCGTCCTTCCCAAAGGGTGTGACCAGGGCAGTGTAAGCTCCCTGCAGTTTCATTCTGAACTCCTCTTGCTCAATAGCTCGTTTATGAAATCTTCAACCTGCAAAAAACCGTGTTTCCCGGGAAGCCACTCGGCAGCCATAACCGCGCCCAGCGCAAACCCGCCCCGGTTTCGGGCGGTGTGCTTCACCTCAATGGTGTCCGCCGCGGAATCCAGGTAGACGGTATGCACTCCCGGGACTGATCCTCCTCGGAGCGAGGCGACATGCAGCTCGTCGGGCTCGATGCGCCGATCGAGCTTCGAGTCGACTATTCGACTCTTTCGCTCGTTCGCGTCGAGAATTCGCTTCGCCGTAGCCAGTGCTGTTCCGGAGGGCGAATCCTTCTTGCGGTTGTGATGAATCTCCATGACCATGATGTCGTAGTCAGGGAGGGGATTGAGCATTGCCGCCGCTCGTTCGACGAGAGCGAAGAAAAGATGAGCGCCGACTGAGTAGTTGGAGCCCCACAGGTAGCTTGCGTTGCGTTCCTCGACAATCCTGCGAACCGCGGATCTTCGATCGTCCCAGCCGGTGGTCCCGACCACTGCCGGAACTCCCGCCTCGGCGTAGGCACGTGCGTTGTCGACCACTCCGTCGGCGTGGGCGAACTCGATGGCAACGTCGGCACGGCTGAGAAGGTCGGATGTGAGCGCATCGTGGTCGCCGACTCCGGTCGAGGGGTCGACCCGGGCGACGATCGAGTGTCTGCGGCTGGTGAGCACGGCTTCTATCTCGCGGCCCATGCCTCCGTAGCCGACGATGATTACATTCATAGAGCAATAATAAGTTGTCGACTCCCCAGAGGCAAGCCCTCAGCTCTTTGGAGACAGCACAGCCTCTGGGGAGTTTGCGTTGTCTGAGGCGCTATTTCGCCTGTGAGAGCGTGACCACCGCCGTGTTGACGATATCGTCGACGCTGCAACCTCGCGAAAGATCACTCACAGGCTTGGCGAATCCTTGAAGGAAAGGGCCGTAGGCCTCGGCTCCCGCCAGTCTCTGAACGAGCTTGTAGCCGATATTGCCCGAAGAGAGATCCGGAAACACCAACACGTTCGCCTTGCCTGCAACTGGGGATCCCGGAGCCTTCTTCTCTCCGACCGAAGCGACCAGCGCCGCGTCCGCTTGCAACTCTCCGTCGACGAGGAGGTCGGGTTCGCGTTCCTTTACGATGGCCAGAGCCTGGGTCACCTTGTCTACTGCGGGATGCGAGGCGGAGCCTTTCGTCGAGAAAGACAGCATCGCCACGATTGGCTCGGCGTCGAGGAAGGTCCGGCAGGATTGTGCAGCGGCAGTTGCGATTTCGGCGAGCTGTTCGGCAGTTGGATCCGGAATCGTCGCGCAGTCGGAGAAAATCAAGCTGCCGTCGACTCCCCACTTGGATTCCGGCAAAGTCATGACGAAGCAAGACGAGGCGAACTTCGTACCCGGTGCGGTTTTGATGATGGTGAAGGCGGAGAGGAGGACGTTGGCGGTCGTGTTTTCAGCGCCTGCCACCATGCCGTCACAATCGCCGAGGCGGACCGAAATGGCTCCCCACCGCAGCGGATCGGGAATGTCGACCCGAGCCTGCTCCTCGGTGAGACCTTTGTGCTTCCGTAACTGCCAGTACTCGCCGGCATAGAGTTCGAGCGCACCCGAGGTCTTCGGGTCT
>Ga0307440_1000445_pt1 | contig 20370 bp, 15 predicted proteins | sample SalMarWE160410MG_FD_202150 | JGI IMG/M metagenome (GOLD analysis project Ga0307440, IMG submission 202150) | Salt marsh sediment microbial communities from the Plum Island Ecosystem LTER, Massachusetts, United States - WE1604-10 | ecosystem: Environmental > Aquatic > Marine > Intertidal zone >... | reverse complement strand
AAGGTAACGGCCGATTCGAGAAGCTCTCGGAGCTGTTCGTGCGCCTCGGCCTCCGCCGCTCGTTCGGGCGTCAACGGGCGGACCTCGACCCCGGCTCGCTCGCCCAGGATTCGCAGCGCCTCGGGAAAGTCCCAACCTTCCTTCTTCATGACATAGGTGAAGATGTCGCCGCCTTCGTTGCAGGCTCCAAAGCAGCGCCAAGTCCCGGTATCGGGGAAGACGACAAACGCAGGCGTGCGCGTATTCGAGTGAAATGGGCAAAAGCCGGTGTAGTTCTTGCCCGATTTCCTCAACTTGACCGTCTCGCCGACCAGCTCGACGATGTCAATTCGGTCCTTGACTTCGTCTACAACGTTCATCTGATTCCTCGTAAATCAGGGGATCGACTGATGTTGCGCCCCCGGAACGCGAGGGCGGAAAAAGAGCCGCCCCATCCTTGACTGGGCCGGCATTATAGCCTCTAGACTGATCCTCAGGCAAATGCGGGGAGAAAAACTGCCAGGCTGGGTCAGAATCCCTCTAGCTGGGAAAAATCAGCCACACCGGCGGCAAGGGCAACGACTCGATCGAGAAGACCCAGGCGGTTACGTTGAAGCTTCGGATCGTCTGCCATGACCAAAACTTCTTCAAAGAAGGCGTTGATAGGCGGGATCATCGGCGTGAACGCCGCCCGAAAGCCATCCACCGATCCGTGATCTCTTTCTTGGTCTTCGGCCGTCCGCAGTGCACCAAACAGAGTTTTCTCCGCCTCGTCCTGGAAGAGCTTTGGATCAACCTGGCGATCTCCTGGCTGACTCCGAGTGATTCGGGCACACCGCGCATAAGCTTGAAGCGTTGCTTCCCAATCATCCTGCTCTACCCATTCCCCGAGTTGACCTACGCCTTGGGCAGCACCGGCCGGATCGTGCCATTGTTCTCGGAGAATTGCCTTGACGACGTCATGCCGATGGCCCTCGCTCAGCAGGAGGGATTCCTCCCGACCCCGGATGAAATCGAGGCACTCCTGCAGCGCCTTGGGTGACGCCTCGACAGGCAGCCCTTCGGCAGCCTGCCCAATGGCCCAGGTCAAGTCAAAGGAGATTTCATGCGCCACCAGGCTCTGAATAAGGCCAATCGCAGCTCGCCGGAGCGCGTACGGATCGCTGCCCCCGGTCGGCTCCAATCCCGCCGCAAACAGTCCGCTGAGTGAATCCAACCGATCGGCGATACCCACTGTCAGCCCAGGCAGGCTGCTCGGCAGCTGGTCACCTGCATATCGAGGTAGATAGTGCTCGAAGATCGCCTGGGCCACGGCAGTCGACTCTCCGGCTGCTTGGGCGTAAATCCTGCCCATCTCGCCCTGCAGAGATGTCATCTCGACCACCATCTGCGTGGCCAAGTCGGCTTTGGACAACCGGGCCGCGCGTTGGGCGGCATCGGATTGTGCCTTGTCCAAGCCCAACCGTTCAGCGATGACACCCGTCAGCCGCTCGATACGCTTGACCTTGTCCAGCATCGATCCCAACTGAGACTGGAAGACAAGCGTATCCAATCGAGGCACGTAGGCTTCGAGGGGCTGGGAAAGATCATGCTTTACGAAGTAGTCCGCGTCGGCGAAGCGCGCTTTGACGACGGCCTCGTTGCCGCGGATCACTTCCTCAAGCTTCTCTTCATTGCCATTTCGGACCCCTATGAAATAGGCCATGAGTTTTCCATCGGACTCGACCGGGAAATAGCGTTGATGCTTCTTCATCACGGAGACCAACACGGCACGCGGCAGCTCGAGGTAGTCTGCAGGGATCGCCCCACGGAACACGGCCGGTGCTTCGACCAGACCCGTGACTTCATTCAGCAGATCTGGATCGCTCTCCACTTGTCCGCCAACTTCGCCTGCGAGCTCTTGTGTTCTGTCCCAAATGAGTTCTCTACGTCGATCTGCGTCGACCACGACACCTTGGGTCTCAACTTGCTTGTAGTAATCCGCAGCATCTTTGATCAGCAGTTCACCAGCGCCGTCTAACCTGAGCCCAAAAGTCTTCCGGCCAGAGGTCAGGCCAGCGTAGCGGACGGGAATCACGTGTGAACCATGCAGTGCGAGCAAGTTTCTAATCGGCCTTGAGAAGCTCACTCCGGAATCATCCCAGCGCATGGTTTTCTCGAAGCGCAGGCCCGTAAGCAGCTCCGGGACAAGTCCAGAAAGCACTCTGTCGGCCGACTCACCAGGCTGCCGGACTTCAGCCACCACGTAGCGGCCGCCGTCGAGTTCGCGTATCTCCAGCTCGTCCACGCTGACACCCTGGCCGCGAGCAAAACCTTGGGCCGCCCGGGTTGGCTCCCCTGCCTTATCGTATGCTCGGTCAGCTGGAGGGCCCTTGACCGTAGTCACGGCGTCTAGCTGCCTTGGGGCGAGCGATTCCACATGAACGATCAGCCGACGCGGTGTGCCCGTGATATGCACGGCGCCATGCCTCAGCCGCATTGCGTCAAGTGCGGTTGGGACGGCACTTGTGAGCTGCTCGACGGCGGCCGCCAGGTCTCCTGCCGGCAGTTCCTCGGTACCGATCTCAAGCAAGAAGTCGGCAGGGCTTTCGGGAGCTTGACCATCCGCCGCCTGAGCCTCAGGAGCGGCCAGGCTGGTTTTCGGCCATCGATCCAACCACGGAAATCCAAGCTGCCGGCGGTCTTCCATATAGGCCTCGGCCACACGCTGTGCCAGGCCCCTCATCTTGCTGAACAGAGCCGCACGCTCGGTGACGCCCACGGCCCCGCGCGCATCCAAGACATTGAACGCATGTGAACTCTTGAGGATGTAGTCATGAGCCGGAAATATCAGGCCGGCCTCGACAGCAGCCCTGGCTTCATCTTGATAGGCAGCTTGGAGCACCTTCAGGCGGTCGACATCCGCCAACTCGAAATTGTAGCGACAGGCCTCCACTTCGGGAATCTTGTTCACGTCCCCGTAAGTGAGATGTTCGTCCCATCTGATGTCCAAGAAGGTATCGACCCCCTGCAGTGCCATGACGATTCTCTCAAGTCCATAGGTGATTTCTACCGAAACCGGATCAAGGGTCAGCCCTCCGGCCTGCTGAAAATACGTGAACTGCGTGATCTCCTGTCCGTCAAGCCAAACTTCCCAGCCGAGACCCCAGGCGCCGATTGCGGGCTGCTCCCAGTTGTCCTCCACGAAGCGGATGTCGTGTTCGTGAGGCTCGATCCCCAATGCCACCAAGGACTCAAGATAGCGATCCTGTGGATCTCCCGGATCTGGTTTCATGATCACTTGAAATTGATAGTAGTGCTGCCAACGATTGGGGTTTTCGGCGAAGCGCCCGTCGGCCGGTCGAATGGAAGGCTCCACGTAGGCCACCCACCATGGTTCGGGGCCGAGCACGCGGAGAAATGTGGCCGGATTCATCGTCCCGGCGCCCACCTCTGTGTGGTAAGGCTGCCAGATGAGGCACCCTTGTTCAGCCCAGAATTGTTGCAGTTTGAGGATGACAGATTGAAAACTTGTCGGATCGTGACTCGTCAAATTCGGGTCCTTCCCGTGTCTTAGGAGGGCGTATGGGTCTGAAAAGGCGGCCGGGGAAGTGCACGGACACGGTCCAGAAAGGCCGGTGCGTTCAGATCGCGCTCCAACTGATAAGTGAGATAGTGGAGCATCAGCTTTTCAAGTTCTGCGTGCACATGGGAACTCACTGAAGGGGCCAAGGCCGCCTTGAGCGGACTCCTCTGGTAGTGCCGCAGCACTTTCAGCGCCTGCAGCGAAATGGGCTGGACAGATTCTTGTCCATGCCCACAGGCAGGACACAAGACACCACCGGCGTTGGCCGAGAAGAACTGGTCTTGCGGTCGGATTTCATCGCCGCAACCCAGGCAGCGAAACAGTTCTGGACGATAGCCGACCAGATCCAGCATCCGGAGCTCGAAATAGCGAACCAAAGCCTTGGATGGTGCATCCGATCCCAGCAAACCCAGGGCCTCAATCAGAAGCAGATACAGCGCCCGACTCTCGCCTTCTTCCACGGTGAATCGGTCGAGCAGCTCAACCATGTAAGCCGCCTGCCCAAGAAGCTCAAGATCCTGTTGAATACCAGGGAACAAATTGAGAGATTCGGCCTGGGTGATGATGTCCAACTCTCGCCCTCGGGCCAGAAGAAGCTTGGCCTGGGTGAAAGGTTCCAGATGACCCGCTTTGCGAGAACCAGGGCGGCGCACACCTTTGGCCACCGCACGCAGCTTGCCGAAATCGGGGGAGAAGACCGTCAGCAGGCGATCAGCCTCGCCGAGGTTCATCCGCCTCAGGATAATGGCCTCGGTTCGGTAGATCCGCGGGCGCCCAGACATGCGGGGATTATACCAGCGGAGCCAAACTCAACCTGGCTGCCAGCCCCTGCCCTTCTCGCTAGCTCAGGCTGCCAGGGCCGAACGCATGCGGCAACAGTTGATCCACGCTGGTTTCGAGTTGGATCTCTCCGGCAGCGTCCACCAAATAGACTGTCATCCCCAGGTTGAACTCCCCCAAGACCTGGCGGCACGATCCACATGGGCTCCCCGCATTGTCGGTGGCTACCGCTATGGCCGAAAACTTGCGCTCACCCGCCGCCACTGCCGAAAACACGGCCGACCGCTCGGCGCACATGCTGGCCGGATAGGCGGCGTTTTCAACGTTCACGCCCGTGAAGACCCTGCCTGTCTCGGTGAGCAAGGCCGCTCCAACTGCGTATTCCGAATACGGTGCGTACGCGTTTGTTCTCGCCTCGGCCGCCTGCCGGGCAAGGTCATCCCGTTGTTGATTTGTGATTGCCATCCGGCAAAGCCTCGACTTCCTCTGAAAGCGGCGGCAGACGATGGGCGAGCACCTTCCGAATTCGTCGGCCGACGACCTGTTCTACTATCAGCTCCAGGCCGCCGGCTTCCATTCGCTCTCCCGGCTGCGGCACCCTTCCCAAATGACCGTAGATGAACCCGCCCAGGGTCTCGCTGGTGTCCTTGGGCAGCTCGGATCCGGCAAGCTCATTGACATCGTCCAGATCGATCCCACCACTGAAGATGTACCGCCCTTCCTCAAGTTCTTGAAACGGAAGCTCTTCCGCAACATCGTACTCGTCGCGCACTTCACCGACGATCTCCTCCACGATGTCCTCGAAAGTGACCAACCCGGCCGTACCCCCGTATTCATCGACCACGACCGCCATCTGGATCCGTTTCGCTTGCATCTCGGACAGGAGTTCATCAACCCGCTTGGCCTCAGGTACAAAATACGCGTCCCGGGCCAATTCGGCCACGGCTTTGTCGTCAATCCCCTGGCGCCAGGCCCCTAGCAGGTCCTTGACGTAGATCAGACCAATAATGTTGTCGATGGATTCCTTAAACACCGGCGCCCGTGAGTAACCTGTCCGGAGAAGCGTATCCGTGGCTTCCTTCAACGAGGTGCTGTCCTCGAATCCCAGGACATCGATTCTGGGGACCATAACCTCGCGTGCCAGCGTTTCTCTCAGCCGGAAGATGGAGAAGATCATTGACCTCTCTTCGGACTGAATGACCCCACCCTCTTGGCCCGCGTTCACCAGAGTCATGATCTCTTCTTCGGTGACCAGAGGGTACTGACGGCCGGAGGGCGCGTTGGCAATGCGGCGCCCGATCTTCAAGATGACCCATGCCAAGGGAGACAGCACAGCTTCGACGATGTTGACCAGGCGGGCCAGGCGGATGGCCCACGCCACCGGATTGCGTAGGGCGAGATTCTCCGCCAGGTAGCCGATCATGCCCGTCAGCACCCATGCGATCAATACGACCGCAGCCGCGCTGGCGATGATCGAATGAAACCCTTGATTCACAATCTCTGTGTAACTGATCAAGGCGATCCCGACCGCCAGCAGATGCAATACACCCTGCCCAATCCTCAACGTGACAATCAGGCGGGTGGCCTGCGACGCTACCCGGGCGGCGGAGGCAGCCCCTGAGATACCCTCCTCCCGAAGCCGCTTAAGCCTGGCAGGATGGCTGTTTTTAAGTGCACTGCCGGCAGCGGCCAAGAGGCCGTAGGAGAGTAAGAGCACAAGGAAGGCCAATGTCCCCAAAGAGCTATTCATGGTCCTCCTCTAGACGTCGGATAACCCGCGCCGGCATGCCTACTGCGAGACAGTGATCGTCGACATCTTTGGTCACGACCGATCCCGCGCCCGTCCGGGCGCCGTCTCCGATACGCAGCGGAGCAACCAGCATCGTATCGCTGCCGATGAACGCTTCCCGACCGATATGAGTCTCGTTCTTCTTTGCTCCGTCGAAGTTGCAGGTTATGGTCCCTGCACCGATGTTGGTCTCCGCGCCGATGGTGGCATCTCCAATGTATGAGAAATGGCCCATCTTGACTCCCTGGCCAAGGCGGCTGTTCTTCACCTCCCCGAAGTTGCCCATGTGGACTTCATCTGCGAGTTCAGCGCCCGTCCGCAGGTGGCCGAACGGGCCGATCTGCACACGATCACCCAACGTGGCACCCTCTAAGTGGGAGGCGAGGACGACACAGTTTTCGCCAACGCGGGAGTCCTTGATCACGGTGTTGGGGCCGATCACGGATCCTGCGCCTATGCGAGTCTCCCCCTGGAGATGCGTGTTGGCCAAGATGGTCACGCCCGAGCTCAGGCTCACCCCCAATTCAATGTAGGTCGAAGATGGGTCCTGAAGCGTGACGCCCTGCTCCATCCAATAGGTGCCGATACGTTGTTTGGCGACAGCCTCAGCTTCTGCCAGATGGGACTGCGTGTTGATGCCGATCACCTCGCCGGGGTCCCGCGTTTCAACCCACGCGATCTCCTGTTCTAGCTCGGCGGCGGCAGAAACCAGATCCGTGAGGTAGTACTCGCCTTTGGGTGAGACAGGCAGATTGTCCAGCTGTTCCCAAAGCCATTCCGCTCGAACGCAATAGACGCCAGCGTTGAACTCCTGGATAGCCAACTGTTCGGGAGTCGCGTGGGCTTCCTCGATCACCCCTGTGATCCGGGCATCCGATTCCCTCAGGATGCGCCCGAATCCCCGCGATTCGCCTGCCTTGACAGTGAGCATCGTGATTGGGCCGGGGTTGGCTGCTTGGGCATCGATCAAAGCCGCCATGGTCCCAGCCGTAACCAAGGGCATATCGCCGTTGGCGATAAGGATTGGGCCTTGATGCCCTCCCAAAGCCGCCCTAGCTTGCAGCGCGGCATGCCCGGTCCCTAGACGCTCCTCTTGAACGACCCAGGTGGCATCAGCCACCAACGTCTGGATCGCTTCCTGGCCCGGACCAAGCACGATCGTAGGTGGGCTGCCTGTTGCTTCGCGACACGTCTCCGCGACCCATTTGAGCATGGGTCGACCGGCTACGGTGTGCAAGATCTTGGGAAGCGGCGATCGCATGCGAGTTCCAAGGCCGGCCGCCAGCACGATCGATTCGCACGACATCACCAGACTCCTAACTTCAACCGGAGGGCAACATACGCCATTGTGCCGACTTCATAACCGGCCCAGGACGGGAACAGCGCGCCCAACCTTCTTTCGAGTGGAAAACGTAAGGGAGGATCGTCAAGCACGAGGTTCAAGACTTCCAAGGGGGTTTCAACTGGGGCGCCAGGATTCGAACCTGGATTAACGGATTCAAAGTCCGCTGTGCTGCCGTTGCACCACGCCCCAACGGACCCACCTTTGAGGCGGGAAAGCGAAATTGTAACATAGCGACTGGCATGAATTCGTTTCTTGTCGACCTGAAAGCCACGAGGTTGGTTTTGATCCTCTCAGCCGCCCATATCAAGGACGCACTTGGATACGATGCTCAAGCTGATTCCTCATCATCCACCAGACCCATTTTGCGCGCTTCTTCGTAGGTCAGAGCGTCCCCTTCAGCTTCCGGCCGGCCCGGCGAATCTGAGACGGCCTGCTCCCAGAAAGACTCGGCTCCGGAAGAGTCTACGTCTTTCGCCGCCTGTTCGAGATCTTCTGGCTTGATATCCTTTTTGGCCATCTCACCCTCCGTTCCGTCTTCAAGAACCTCTGCCTGAACAACTGGCTGATCTTCCTTCTTTTCCTGGTTCAAGAGATCCAACAGGCCTTCAGCCGCACGACGGCCGAAATGCACAACGGCCCCCATTTGACCCGCCTCCTGACGTCCCCGGAACACCATCAGAAGAACGTACTGCTCTCCGACATTCGTGAGATAGAGATCGTGGGTCTCCCCATCAAAATGATGGAAGTTGGAAGGGGCATCCGCCCGGAGAAACCGGCTAACTTTCAGAGCTGCTTCATGCGCCGCCATGAGCGAAGGGAGCCCGGTTTCAAGGTCGAGGTCTTGAATCTCGCCGGAGCGAGCGACAAGTTTGCCGTCGGCATCGATCAACATCACGGCTTCGGCGCCCAGCTCCTGGCGGAGGTCCATCAGCTTCGGAGACGCCGCCTTTGGGAGCCCGGGCCCGACACGCGGGACACCCCCAGCATCAGTCAATTCCGCCAGTGCGTGTTCGACAATCTCCAGGAACATGTTTGTGCCGATCGGCTTGCGAAGAAAGGCGATGACGCCCAAGGCCTCCGCTCGGCGGCGAACGGCTTCGGTTGGATCACCCGTGATGAGGATGGATCTGGCTTTGGGGTTGATTTCTAGGACCCGTTCGACCAGCTCTAGGCCGGTCATCCCCGGAAGCCGCAGGTCGGTTACGAGCAAGTCCAGCGGTCCACGCGAGATTTCCAGCAGGGCTTCCTCCGCAGATGAAACGTCGTTGATGATGTAGTCCTTGGAGGAGACCTCGAGTGCCGAACGGAGAACTCGACTTACCTGGCGTTGATCGTCCACCAGGAGGATCCGGGGCGGGGTCATGCGGCCGATTGTAGCACAGGGCCAATTGTAGGCCAGTCGCTTTGGAACGCTCGCGAACGGTAGTATTGACACCGGAAATGGGTCAATCGCTTCGGACTTCCTGAAGGCTCCGGCCAAGGTCACTAATCTCCCGGACTGCCTGAGTGTGGCATGGTTCGAGGTTCAGTGGTGTGCGGAGCTAGGGGCGGGGGTTGATAGTGACGCTTGGCGCCGTCTGCGCGTCTAGAGTACTAGTCGGCGAGATGATTCCGTTCTGCCTGAGAATATAGGCAATAATCTGCCAGTATGTTTGATCATCAACAGATCCCGGATCTTGAAATGGCATCTCCGCCTTGGCGAAGGCAAATACCTCGTCCGCCGTCTTGAACTGAATCAACGTCCCCTGCCCGATCAGGGCCGGCACAGAGGCAGGCAAGGTCCATCCATTGGTGTAGGGCCGATTTCCATGGCAACCGGATTTCCAACAATCCTGGTGATCCTCGGGATATAGTAGACGGAATTCTCGGGTCAAGCCCTGGCCGCGATCGCCGTGGCAAGGCATGCAGTGTAACCAATAGGCTTGAGAGCCCAAATCGGCCTGCCCTGGATTGGCAGGCAGGGTAGGCTTCGCCAAGCGGTCTAGGACGGCCGACATGCTCTGGGGCGTAGGCTCTCGGTGCGATTGTGCCTGGAAGGTTCTCGACCGGCTGATGAGCATGATGGCAATCCCTGCCAGCACGATCATCGCGACGGTAGCGGCGGCCAAGACAAGTCGAGTCTTGGATCGATTCATGGGCCAAAGTGAAACGTGCGAGCGAGCCGACCATCGGTGGACCCGATGGCGCTCAGCATGCGGGAAGGCCTCCAAGGGTTCGACCAGAGGAGTCTCTCATGGCACGCCGCCTGCATTCACCAGTCTTAGATGATGGCCCGACGCGGCCTAGATCGTGCCCCGCAACCTGGGGTCAAACAGATCGCGGACGGCGTCCCCGACCAGGTTCCAGGCCAGGACAAACAGGATGATGGCCACGCCTGGAAAAACCACCGCGTACCAGAATTCTACGAGCTGCGTGATCCAGGCACGGGCAAAGGAGATCAACTGGCCCCAGTCAGCGTAGCCGACTTGAGCGCCGACGCCCAGAAAGCTAAGCGCGGCGAAGGACAAGACGTAGTTGCCAACATCCATCGAGGCATAGACCAAGGTCGGGAAGATGGCATTGGGAATGATGTGCTTGAAAAGTATTCGCCGATCGCTGGCGCCAATCACGCGCGCTGCCATCACATAGTCACGTTCTTTAACAGACAGGATGTCCCCGCGAATCAGACGAGCGTAGGCCATCCAGCCGAAGGCGATAAGCGCCACGATGGCCGGCACGATGCTACGCCCCATCTTGGGGGTGAGAATGGTCGAAAGCGTGAGCGCGGCCAGCAGGAACGGAAATGTCAAGAAGACATCCGTGATGCGCATGATCACATTGTCGATTATGCCCCCGTAGAATGCTGAAATGGAGCCTAGGAAGATTCCCAAAGTGACCACGGTGATGGTCACAATCAGCCCCGCCTTGAATGCCGTTCGGGTTCCCCAAATCACGCCATACCAGATATCCCACTGTCCACTTTCGGTTCCCATGATGTGAATCCAGTGGTCCGTTCCCATGATCGGCCGCCACCAAAATGGGAGCGGGGGCTGCATCGACTCCCAGTCGGACATCGGCGCCTTGGGATTGGGACTGTAGCCGTCGCGCGGGATCTGATATGGATCTGAACCCCTCGGGGGCGCCAGCACCGGTGCCGCCACGGCAACCAGGACAAAGAAACCGAGCATAACCAGTCCGGTGATTGAAAGCGGGTTCCTGAGCAGGCCAACCAGAATACGGTAGATCTCAGGACCCAGAAGCCGTTCGACCCTCCCGATCTTGCGGATCGTGATGCCCTCGGCGCTTAAGGGCGACTCAAGGAATCCTTCCTCTTGTCCCGGCGCCGCGATCTCGGCGTCTCTACTGCTTCGGTCAGCCAAGTGTTCTCTGGCCATGATTCTTCTCCAAACCCCAGCTAGCAGGGGAAACCAACGTTCTCGCAAATTGGCGATGACTACTCGATCCGAACTCTCGGGTCAACAAAGCCGTACAAGATATCCACGGCCAAGTTGGCCGTGATGATGATGATCCCGGCAAACATGGCCAACGTGAGTATGGTGATGACATCCAAGTTGACGGCTGCGTCGGCAGCGGCCTTGCCAATCCCCGGGAAGTTAAAAATGGTCTCTGTAATGACCACCCCATTCAAGAGCCCAATCACCACAAACCCCGACACCGTCACCACCGGGATCATTGCGTTGGGCAAGGAATGCCTGCGTATGACATCCAATTCCTTGAGGCCTTTCGACCTGGCCGTCGTGACGTATTCTTGGCGCAATGTCTCAAGCATCGAAGATCGTGTCACACGCAGGATCAGAGCCCACTGGAGATATGAAAGGGTGATCACGGGCAGGATCAAGTGCTTGACGGCGTCCCAGAAGACATCTGGCCTTCCGTTGATGAGCGCATCGATCGTGATCAAGTGCGTATAGCTGTGGAATTCCGGCGTCCGGATTATCTGGTTGGCCCAGTCAGAGACCCTACCTGGAGGGAGCCACTGCAACTTGGCGTAGAAGATCATTAGCACGATAAGCCCAAAGACGAACAAGGGAAACGACCATCCCACGATGCTGAAGACCCTAGTCACTTGGTCAATCCATTTATTGTGATTGACAGCCGCGACCACCCCCAGGAAAATGCCCCCCAAGATGATTGGGATAACGCCATACAACGACAACTCGAGCGTGGCCGGAAAGCGGGTGAGAACGATGTCCGCCACCGGTTGCGACGAGGTCCTCGAGTAGCCGAAATCACCGCGGATGACTCCGCCGCTCCAATCGCCCGTCTGGGGATCCTGCCTACCCACAAGCCAGTTCCAGTACTGCACGTAGATCGGCTTGTCCAGGCCGTACTGCTTGATCACACCTTCAAGGGCCTTGGGATTCTTGGGGATGTCACGAACATAGAGTGCTGAGCGCTCAGTGGGGCCAAGGAAAGATAGCATAACAAAGATGAGAACAGTCATCCCAAAGAGCATGACCGGGATAAGAAGAATTCGGCGGATCACATATGTCGCCATGAGATAAGCCTTTGCCATTTGGATGGCAGGGGGAGGCTGCGCCTCCCCCTGCTTTCATCTTGATACAGACTCGCCAGGCGGAGCCTAGTGAGCAACATCGAAGACGAACATCGCGTCAGTACGCGTCACGGTCGGTGCCCCGTGGTAGACGGTCAACTGTGTGCCTGGGCCGGCCGAGCAGTCGAACGTGCTCGTATCGGCGTTCCAGGCACAGTCGTTGGCCACCAGAGGAGCCATCTGATCTTCGTACTGGCGGTCAACATCAGCGAGGTCGGCATCACCGGCCTGGTACATGGCAAACCGGGTGCCCCACTCGGTGACATTTTGCTGCACCACACGCTGAATCGCGGGAGGCCCGACGGGCCCGCCGTCATAGGCCGGGCCGACTTCGGCTGTCCGCCAGTAGTCGTTGTTGGCGGTCAACACGATTTCCTGTGTCGGAGTCCAGTGATCCAGGACGTATGGGCCGGTGCCGTTTTCGACCTTGGTCAGCGGGGCGGTCTCATCCGTCACGCTGTAGAAGTTCTGCCAAGTCGAGCAGTCACCGTCCCAGGCGCCCTGCTGTACCGCCCATTCCTTGTTGATGATCGAACTCCAGCCCTGGGCCAAAGTTGCCAGGAACGGGCCCCACGGCTGCTTCAAGGTCATGGTGACGGTGCCGGCGCTGTCGTCAGCGACGATGGCGTTCTGCAGCTGCGTGCAGACGTCCATCAGCTTCTGCGGATCGGCAGCCTGCAGATCCTCGCGGCTGTCATCCAAAGCGCCGGATGGGTCCACGACTTCGGCAACATCGCTGACGCCGACGCCGAAGAAGGGCTCGGTGAAGAGCCACATCGGCGAGAAAGTCCCACCCTGCAGAATCGCCCGCTGGAACGTGTAGGCGACATCATCGGGTGTGAGATCCTGGCCCTGGTGGAACTTGACGCCATCACGGATGTGGAAGGTGTAGGTCATCCCATCATCCGAGACATCCCAGCTGGTTGCCAGGCTCGGGACGAACGAGGTGGCATCGCCCTTGTCATACGTCACGAGGCGATCATACACGTTGTTCTCGATGTTGATCCCGACGTTCTCATAGTCCCACGCCGGATCCAGGGAACCCGGATCACCAAACGTTGCATAGGTGAAGGTGTCCGGATTCTTGGCGCCAGCATCCTTGGACAGAGTGTACCAACGGCCCGGCAACTCATTGATCGGGTTGTAGTAGTAGCCGCTAATCCACTTCTGCAGGTAAATGCGGTTGGTAGCGACCGCCAATCGGATGGCGATGGCGTTGTCGTAGTCGGCCTGGGTCAGCTGTTTGTAGATCTCAGCACGCTTGGCCGGGTCGGTGGTCGACACACCCTCGTTCACCAGCTTCTGGAAGCCAGCCACCATGTCTGCGGGCAGTCGCTGCCGGGAAGCATAGGTGCCAACCATGAACGGCTGGGCCCAGTTGTGCGGGTCGTGGATGTCCTCAATCCAGCCCGAGATGTAAAGTGGCAGCCGGCTGGCGCGGATCGCGTTCAGGAACGACGGCCACGGCATACCCACGATCTCGATCTGGAACTTGTCGTTGATGCTGTTGATGTTGTTCTGCAGGATCTGGGCGATCGTCTGGCGGGTGATATTCCCCGTGTTGTAAGCGATCTGCATGCGGAAGCCGTTTTCCCAGACCTTGCCATCCCATGCCTGCTGGAACTCCGACTTGCACTTGTCCAGGTCATACGTATAGTGTGGGCCGTTCTGATCGTAGCCAAGCATGTCGGGGACCAGGGGGCCGACGTTCTGCACTGCTTCGCCCTGCAAGGCATCCTTGATATAGGAATCCCAGTCGAAGCAGTAGTTGAACGCCTTGCGCACATGGATATCGCTGAAGAAGTCCGGGGGAATTCCGTTCCCGTCCAACTTACAGCTGCCCAGTGCGGGATTGTCACAGGACGGTTCGGTCGGTGCAGGTGTCGTCGTGACTTCGACGACCTGCGGCGTGCCTTGCACAATCACGGTCTGAACGGCAGTCTGCGCACCACCGCAGGCTGTCAGGACCATGCTTGCAACAACCAGCACTGAGAAGACCAGTGCGATTCGCTTCTTGCTCATAACTCTCTTCTCCTTCCTGATTTTCGATTGCCTGTTCACCGTATCGGCGCGTATTCATCAACTCATGTCTTCGGCTTCACCTCCTAGATGTTCTGGTCTTTGGTCGACATCCTTTTATCGAGGAGTCTCATGCTACTATGGATGATTTGCTTCAGCAACAAGCTGCTGTCCCTACACGAGATGACAGTGGACCCAATGACCGCGGCTCACCTGTTTCCACTCTGGCACCACATTCTTACATACTTCCACAGCCAGCGGGCAACGGTTGTGAAACACGCAGCCCGACGGAGGATTGACAGGGCTCGGAACATCTCCCTCAAGAATAATGCGCTTTCTGGTCATTTCAACTTTGGGATCTGGGATGGGAACGGCAGAGAGCAAAGCTTGGGTGTAGGGATGCAGGGGGCTGGTATAGATCTCCTCCTGATCCGCCAGTTCCATAAGCTTTCCCAAATACATCACCGCCACACGGTTGGCAATATGCCGGACCATGCTCAAGTCGTGGGCGATGAATAGATATGTCAGGCCCAGCTTATCCTGAAGGTCTTCAAGGAGATTGACCACTTGAGCTTGGACAGAGACATCCAAGGCTGAAATGGGTTCGTCGCAGATAATGAAATCGGGGTTTACAGCCAAGGCGCGGGCAACCCCGATTCGTTGGCGTTGACCTCCCGAAAACTCGTGCGGGTAGCGTTGGGCGAAAACCGGGTTGAGTCCCACCGTCTTCAGGAGCTCACCTACACGCCAGGCGCGTTCCTTGTGGGACATGTTGGTGTGAATCAGGAGCGGTTCGCCGATCAAGTCTCCGACGGTCATACGCGGATTGAGCGAGGCATAGGGATCCTGAAAGATCATCTGCATTTTAGGTCGCATGGCCTGGAGATCTCTGCCCTTCAGCTCATCCAGCTGGCGGCCTTCGAACTCCACCGTCCCGCTAGTGGGGCGATAGAGCTGCAGGATGACCCTTCCGGTGGTCGACTTGCCGCTGCCACTTTCGCCGACCAGACCCAGCGTTTCACCTTCATAGACATCAAAGCTGATGCCATCCACGGCTCGTACATAGCCGACCGGTCGCTTGATGAGGACTCCCCGCATAATGGGGAAGTGCTTTGTAAGATCTCTAACCTTGAGAATGACGCCGTTCTCACTCACGAACAGGTGCCTCTTCTGGGTCGATGAGTTGATTGTTCTTAACATCGATCCAACAAGCTACGCGGTGGCTCCCATTGACGGAACGCAGGCCGGGATTCAGGTCTCGGCATACATCTCGAACGTAGTCGCACCGGGGCGAAAACGGACACTCCTCTGGTTCCAGGAACAAATCGGGCGGGGCGCCATGGATGTTGGCCAATCGCTTGGCATGTTTGCCATCCAGCCGTGGCAGGGAGCCCAGGAGGCCCAGCGTATACGGCATCTGTGGATCGGCGTAGAGATCTGTGACCTGTGCCTCTTCCACAATATATCCTGCGTACATGACGTTCACCCGGTCAGCAATCCCGGCTACCACGCCAAGATCGTGAGTAATCCAGACGACGGCCATGCCGAGCTTCTCTTGCAGACGCCTTACGACGTCGACAATCTGGGCTTGGATTGTCACGTCCAAGGCCGTTGTCGGTTCGTCAGCGATGAGAATACGGGGGTTGCAGGACAGGGCCATGGCGATCATAGCCCTCTGACGCATACCGCCAGAGAACTGATGAGGATAGTCACCGACCCGCTCATCGGCCTCCGGGATTCCCACCATGTCCAGAAGCTCAATGGCCCGCTCCCGGGCCTGCTCGCGATTCATGCCCAGATGCTCTATCATCGGCTCTGTGATCTGATCGCCGATCCGCATCACTGGGTTCAGCGAGGTCATCGGATCCTGGAAGATCATCCCAATCTGAGCCCCGCGCACACCCCGGAGCTCCTGATCATTCATTTTCAAGAGGTCTTTGCCAGCGAACCAAGCCTCTCCCTTCTCAACCTTGCCTGGAGGCTTGGGGATCAAGCTCAAGAGCGATAACATAGTCACGCTCTTGCCACAACCACTCTCCCCAACGATCCCAAGGGTTTCGCCCTCGTCCAAGTAGAAAGATACACCGTTCAGAGCATGAACGACGCCCTCAGCTGTGTAGAAACGCGTCTTCAAATCGTTGACTTCGAGAAGGTGATCAGCCAAATTGGTAGCTCCAGTACTAGGATCCGGGAGGGCAGCCCGCCGCTTCTACCACTGTCCTCTGGCCCGCGGCACTGTCGTCCGCACCATAAGCGATATGGACTCCTACACCCTCGACACTAAGGATTGGACCACAAAGGCAGGGGAGGAATCAACGATTCGCAATCTCCCTGCCTCAAGCTCGATCAGTTGCGCCAATATTGTCCATTGGCTTACGGCATTATACTCACAATGGGGTCTCAGTCAACCTCTGCGGCTTGATATGAGGCTGCAGAACTCTTCCTAGTCTCCTACTCCTCCACTTGGCGGGTCAACCCAGCAAAACCGTAACCCCATAGCCCATGGGGATGGCCCGGACAACACCCTGGTTCAGCATCCAACTTTCAATCGCTGCATGCGAAGGCCAGCTGACACGATGGCGCGGTTTAGATATGGATGGCTGCACTTGGATCGCCGCAAGAGCAGCCTGCTCCAAGATGGAAGCCCGCAAGGACGGCGCCGGCAGCAAGGTTTCGCACCACGTCTGCAAAGATTCTCGTACGTGAAGATCAAACTCACGATCGGATGAGGTCCTAAGAAAACTCATACGTCGCCAACGTCATTTGCCAGGCCTCCGTACGCAGCCTCTTCTTCAAGGCTGCGCGCGCGTAGTACATTCGCGATTTCACAGTACCTTCGGGTACGTCCAAGATCTCAGCGATCTTGCTCATGGGCAAATCGTTCACATAGTACATCACCACCACGACCCGCTGCGGGAATGGCAACAGGGCCACCGCCCGGCGCACACGGTCGGATTGTTCCTGGATTTCAAGTTGATGATGGGGCGTCGGCCGGACTTCTCTGTTCAACCATTCCCCAAGCTCACCCAGATAGCGCATCCAGCGTTTACGTTTCTTGATCCATGTGTACGACAGGTTGGCCGTAACTCGGTAGAGCCACGGCTCAAGCGGCCGGTCAGGATCAACGCGGTGCGCAAACCGATACATCCGAAGGAAGACGTCCTGCAGCAAGTCGGACGCCGCGTCTTCGTCGTTGGTGATCATCAGCGCGGTTCGATAGACTCTCTGCTGATGGCGATCATAGAGCACGCCCAGAGCGTCGAGATTACCGCTTTGGAGTTCTAGAATCAGATCTTTGTCGCTTTTTTGGACCAGTGTTTGGACCATTTCTCTGCGACTTCGTTTCCCTATTTACGGTTGGAAGGCTCAACAGGTTCAAATCAATTCCTGGTCAATTCTAAGGCATGGATCTTACGTCATCATTGCATGAAGGTCCTAGTTGCCGGACGGACAGGCATGCAGTTGCTCCATTTCCCAAAACACGCTTGGTGAAGAGGGGTCGAGAGCAAAGCCGCACACCCACGGGGCGAAGGCGACCAACCTGGGACGGACGAAAAGTGGAATCGCAGGAAGTTGATCTCTCAAGATATCTTGGGTCTGGCTGACCGCTTCCCCATAGGCGGCACTGTCGGGCACCCCCAGCAGGGACTGCCTGCACGCTGCATCATACGCCTGATCGTTGAACCCGGATGCGTTGCTCCCATACGGGTGATCATCGGACGGCACTTCCCAGCTTGCAAACATGTCGCACGGCGGAGAGGTCAGAGTCGGCCAAGACCAGACCACCGCTTGAAACGCCCGACCGAAGACGGGGCCGTCCGGCCAGCTGGCGAAGAGATCAGCCGTGTCCACCATCTTCACATTGACCTCAACGCCACACTTGGCCAATTCTGTCGCCAGGGTGGTGCCAAGGCTTGCATACACGTCTCCCGTCGGCATCAGCATCTCGAAACTCAATTGTGTCCCGTCCTTTACGCCCGGGATTCCGCTCGCTATTCTTATCTCGGACCCAGAGTTCCCACCTATCCAGCCAACATCGTTCAAGAGTTTGCGTCCGGCAGCTGGATCGTAGACTTCTGGTGTCACGGCCGCCGAATACAGCGGGGACGATGGGGGCAAATAGCTGTCCGCAGGTTCACCCGTGCCATGCAACACAGAATCGACGACCTCCTGCCGGTCAATGCACACCGAAAGGGCACGCCGGGTGCGAGCGTCCGAAAACAATCCTGACGCCGGTCCACCTGGTACGGGATCCAGATTCATGTCCATCCGCATCACCAGCTGCCCAGGAACACTGGCATATCTCAGGTCGGCGGTCTCTTGGGCGGCACCCAACTGCGGCACGTCGCCCGGCCCGAGCAGCGTTTCGTCCAGGATGTCGCACTCTCCCGTCTTGACCTGTTCAATAGCGCTGCCGGCTTGATCTCCCAAGAAGCGGAAGATCACGCGCTCGAATCCTTTTTCCTCCGGCCCATATGCCCAGTAGCTGGTGTTCGGAGTGAGAACAATCTGTTCTCCGGGTGTCCAATGATCGATTTGGTAAGGACCCCATCCGATGGGCATTCTGCCCGCCAGGTCGGATGTCCGCACCTCGCCAGCCGACATCCCCGCGAGCACATGCTCCGGCAGCGGCGTCCAAAAGTTCGACCGATAGTCCGCGTCAATAAATCCAGGCAGTCCGATCCATTCCACCGTCAGGTTATCGACCGCTTTGTAGCTGAAGGTACGCGCAAAGAGATACTTGGTGCTGGGTGTGGCCGGATCCCCATCCAGAGTGTAGGAATAGACTGAGTCGGCCGAGGTGAGCGGCTCTCCATCGGACCAAGCCAGATCGGCTTTCAGCCTGAAATCGGCCACCAGCCGGTCCATGTCTACCGCACCGCCCGCGTAGGTTTGAACGCAATTTGTCTGCGTGCAGCCGGAAGGCAAAAAGGGCTTGCCGCGAGCGAGAGATTCTGGTTGATCAGTTTCGGGGTTGACGTAGATATCACCTGATCGGAGACTGACGCTTTCGAAACGCGCTCCCCCATTGGCCAAGCTCGGCAGGCCATCCAGGATGACTGGCTTGGGCTGGAACCCCAACACATCAATCGGCCCATCGTAGATCGCCTCGAGGATAGTATCGGTCTCGCGGTTCGTGTCACCATAAAGATAGAGAGAGCTGGGCTCCTGAGCCAGGCACACGATCAAATCAGTATGGATCGGCGGCGGCGTCGGTGTCGGCGGCGCGAGTATCACGTTCTTTGTCGGCGCCAAGGTCGGGAGAGCTGGCTCGGGCAGGCGCGAACATCCCACCAATCCTGCGATGAGCCCAAGCCAGAAAAACGTTCTCACCAAAGTTCTCTTCATCCCCCTTCTCCTTCGTCAATTGATGTCATCGGGGAGTGACCTTCCCCGGGAAGATCGGCCAAGAAAGCTCGGTCCTCTTCGCTGAGATCCACGGAGGCGATGAGTTCCGGTCTTCGTGCCACAGTTCTCAGCAGGGACTGACGGCGGCGCCAGCGTTCGATGGCAGCATGGTCCCCAGACCGGAGGATATCTGGCACTTCCCAACCTCGAAATTCGGCTGGCCGTGTGTAGTGTGGATACTCCAGCAATCCCGCAGAATGGGAATCGCTTTCCGCGGCCGAAGCATCCCCAAGGACACCCGGCAGCCACCGCGCCACGGCATCGACCACCATCAGAGCCGGCAATTCACCACCGGTGAGCACGAAATCACCGACCGAAATCTCGTCAGTCGCCAGATGTTCTCGCACGCGCTCATCGACGCCTTCGTAACGGCCGGCGATCAGCGCCAAGTGCGGGACCTGCGCCAGTGTGGCGGCCATCTTCTGAGTCAGCGGCCGCCCCTGCGGTGTCAGAAGGATCACGGGCACTGTCCCCAGCATCTCCCCAAGGACAGCCTCAACCGCGGCGAAGATCGGCTCGGGCTTCATGACCATGCCGCCGCCACCACCGTAGGGCACGTCGTCGGTTGTACGATGACGATCCGTGGTGTAGTCCCGGATATTGTAGAGATGGACGTCCAGTATCCCTTCGGTCTGAGCGCGGCCGATGATACTGGCCCGGAGATAGGGTTCCATTACCTCCGGCACCAGGGAGAAGACATCGAAGCGCATCATTACCACCCCGTCACAACCACTCTATCCCGCCCCTGTTCTTTTGCCCGGTACAGCGCCTGATCAGCCACATCCACCAACTGGTCGGCATCTGACGCATCTTCGCCCAGGGTAGCGATTCCCTGGCTGACAGTCGGCGAAGGCATCCGCCTTCCCAGCCGATCAACGGGCTCGAGAGACACCAATGTTCGCCTAATCCGGTCGGCGACCATGCGCGCT
>Ga0307440_1000444_pt1 | contig 20371 bp, 16 predicted proteins | sample SalMarWE160410MG_FD_202150 | JGI IMG/M metagenome (GOLD analysis project Ga0307440, IMG submission 202150) | Salt marsh sediment microbial communities from the Plum Island Ecosystem LTER, Massachusetts, United States - WE1604-10 | ecosystem: Environmental > Aquatic > Marine > Intertidal zone >... | reverse complement strand
CATTGGAACCTACCCCCTGTTTCGGGCGCCGCGGTGCGGGCGCCCCCCGACACCAGGAGTACGGACCATGGCAGATCACTCGGGCGGCACGGGACACTTCAAGAAGGACCTGAGCTGGTTTTCACTGCTGACAATGAGCCTCGGAACCGTGATCGGTTCGGGCTGGCTCATGCTGCCGGGCGTCGTCGCTTCCAAGGCGGGCCCGGCGGGCATCGTGGATTGGCTCGTCGGCGGCGCGGGCATGCTCGTGGTGGCCCTGGTCTTCTGCGAGCTCGGCGCAGCCTGGCCTGCGGCGGGCGCCGTCGCCAAGTACCCCTACCTCTCCCACGGGAGCTTCGTGGGGCACCTCGCGGGTTGGGCCGCGCTGATCTCGTACGTCATCATCCCCCCCGCAGAGGCCGTGGCGGTCACGCGGTACGCGGGAACCTTCTTTCCCGGCTTTCTGACGCCGAAGGAGAACCTCAGCCTGTTCGGGCTGGCGGTGGGTACGATCATTCTCATACTCATTGCCATGCTGAACTACTTCGGCGTCAAATACCTGGGCTACTTTCAGAACGTGGTGACTACGGTCAAGTACATCCCCATCATCATCTTCGTCGGAGGCGTGGGCTTTCTCGCCTTCCACGCGAAGAACTTCACGGCCTATCACGGCTTTGCCCCCACCGGTCCGTCCGGACTTATGCTCGGGGCCGCCGCGACGCTCTTTGCCTACACGGGTTTCCGCCAGGCCCTGGATTTCGGCGCGGAGGCCAGGAACCCCGGACGGGATCTTCCTATCGCGCTGATCCTGACACTCGTGATCGGGACGGTCACCTACTTCCTGATAGCCGTGGTCTTCACCGGGGGCATTAACTGGACGCACCTCGCCGGGTTCGGCGTACGCACCGGCGACTGGGCATCCCTTGCCAATCTACCCGCGCCTCTATACAACGTCACGGCCGCCGCCGGGCTGGCCGTCATCGCCGCGATCATCTTCTGGGACGGAATCGTCTCGCCCAACGGCCCCAACGCCACCAACGTGGGGTCCGTACCTCGCGTGGGATACACGATGGCCGAGGGCGGCACCATGCCGAAGTTCTTCATGAAACTGCATCCCCGTTACGGAACGCCGGGGTGGGGGCTCTTCGCGTGCTTCCTGCTCGAGGAGTTCTTCCTGCTCGTGACCAACGGGGGGTACGGTGAACTGGTTTCGGAAGTGGGCGTCGCCTTCATGGTGAGCTATGCCATAGGGCCCGTATCCATGGTGGTTCTGCGCGACGTCGCGCCCGAGGTGCCGCGCCCGTTCCACCTGCGCTGGGCGGCCGTGTTGTCGCCGGCCGCGTTCATCATCTCGTCTCTGCTCCTGTACTGGAGCGCCTGGCCGGCGACCGGTCTGACGCTCGCGGTTCTCTTCGGCGGGGTGGTGATTTACCTGGTCTACGCGTCACGCAGAGGCGGCCTCCTCGCTTCGATGAAGTACGGGAGCTGGTTCATCGTCTACCTGCTGGCCATGGCGGCTCTCTCCTTCGCCGGGGACACACACTTCGGCGGCAGGGGCCTCATTCCCTTCGGCTGGGACGTGGCCGCCGTCGCCGTGACTTCCCTCGTCCTCTATTACTGGGGGCTCCGACAGGGACGCGCCTATCACCGCGAGGTGAAACCGGAGGTGGCGTAGGGGACGGGCCTTCGCGGACGTTGAGGGCGAAAGCCTGAGGCCGAAGGGCTAAGGCGAAAACAATGCAACGACAGGGGAGGGGACTTCGAGACAATTCTCCAGCCGTACCGGGGCTCTTCTTTGACCCGCAGATTTTAGGGCTCTGCTCTTCCTCACACTGATGGAGTCTCGGGAATGCCTTCGGCGGCATGGATTGCCGTCTCAGCTGGAATGACGGATCGGTCTTTCCTTCGAGGATCAGTCTTCCGCGTTTTCAGATCCCAAATCGTTACGCCCCCGTCCTCCCATCCTCCCTGTTCATCTCCGGTGCGAAGCTCTTCCCCCTGCCGTCTTCAAACCCGATACCCCGATTCCCAAATCCCAAATCCAGTGTGGTATGGTTGTGTACCGGCGGCCGGACCGCCACCGGCGACCGGAAACGGGGCATCCAGAGCCTTGCCCGAATCGCTGAAATGCTGTAATATAAGGTCTTTGCGAGTGGAGGATCGGCTTTATGAACGTTCTCAAGCGCATGCGCAGCATGCAGGTACTCAAACTACTCCTCTGGGTCGTGGTTCTATCCTTCATCCTGGCCATGTTCACCGTCTGGGGCGGCGGCCTGGATACGGAAAAGGGCGGCCATACCCTTCTCGGTCGGGACTTTGCCGTTAAGGTCGGGAGCGACAGCCTTCCGCCGGGGGCCTATCGCCTCCAGTACAGGTTCTACACCGAGCAAATAAAGAGCATGCTGGGCAAGAACTTCAAGCAGAGTTTCCTGAAGGGTGCACCGCAGCGAATCGCCTCGCAGATGGCCGATCAGATCATGCTGGGCCAGCTTGCCGAGAAGTACGGTCTGACCGTCAGTGATCGAGAGGTCGCCCGGACGATAGAGCGCATCTACCACTTCAAGAATCCCAAGAGCGAATATCCCGTCATGCTTTCCAGGTTGGGGGTGTCCGCACAGGATTATCAGGCCATGGTCCGCAGCGAGCTCCTCGTCCAGAAACTCCGCGATCTGCTGTCTGATACGGCCTATATTCCGGACAGCGAACTCCAGCATCTCTACAAAGACAAGAATACAAAGTTCAACGCCATGGTGGCAGTCGCTCAGACGGCTTCGTTCATGGGCAAGATTGGACCCATCTCTGCAGCGGAACTAAAGGCCCGGTACGAGAAAGAGAAGAAAAACCTCGAAACGCCGGAAAAGCGGAAGGTGGAATACGTCGAGGTGACTCCGGATGCCATCCGCAAGAACATCAACGTGAGCGACGCGCAGGTCAAGGCCTATTACGGGGATCACATCAAGGAGTTCTCCATTCCGGCGGACCAGCGCCGGGCCAGCCACATCCTGATCAAGGTCGCCGAAGACGCAAAACCGGCGGTCGTCGCGGCCGCCAAGAAGAAGGCGGAAGAGATATACAGGAAGGCCAAAGCAGGCGAGGACTTTGCAAAACTCGCAAAGGAATATTCAGAAGGTCCGACCTCATCGAGAGGCGGAGACCTCGGCTGGTTCGGCCGGAAGAGCATGGTCAAACCCTTTGCGGATGCGGTCTTCGACCAGTGCAAAGCCGTGGGTGATATCGTGGGTCCCGTCAGGAGCCAGTTCGGTTTCCACGTCATCAAGCTGACTGGAATCGGGGGCCAGGCCAAGCCCTTCAACGAAGTCAAGGACCAGGTCCGCCAGACCATGCTCCTGTCTGACCCGGTCTACTCCAGCCAGGCCACGAAGCTCGAGAATGAAGCGGAGAAAGCCCTCGGCGAGGCAAAGGACGACGCGGCGATGCAGGCGGCGGCAAAGAAATTCGGACTCGAGGTCCACAAAGTCATGATGCCCGTCGCCAAGACGGACGCCATCGGGCCCCTAGGCAAAGACGAGGCGCTCGCGGAAGCCGTGTTCAAGGCGATGCCCGACCAGTGGAGCGAGCCTCTCACGGTGAGGAAGAACTGGGTGCGCTTCAAGGTCACAAAGGTCCTCCCCGCCCATCCTGCAACGTTCGTCGAGGCTGAGCCTCAGCTTGCGAAGGAAGCAAGGGACGAGAAGGCCGCCCAACTCGCCCGCAAGGCGGCGGACACCCTGGCGAAGGACGGGAAGGACGCTAAAACGCTCGAAGCCGAGGCCAAGAAATTGGGGCTTCAGGCCAGGGAGACGGGGCTCCAGAATGCCAAGGGCTACGTCGCCGGCGTAGGCCGGGACAGGGACCTGAGCAAGGCTCTTCTCGCGGCCAAGGTCGGGGAGCGGGTCGGTCCTCTCAAGGTCAAGAATGGCTGGGTCGTGGCGGTGGTCACGGATCACCAGGACGCCGACATGAAGAAATTCGAGGCTGACCGGGCCGACTTCGCAAGGACCCAACGGGGCCAGATCGCGAGCAACATCATGCAGGACTATATTGCTCAGCGCACGAAGGAACTCGAGAAAGAAAAAGCGATCCACTACAACATGAGCCTGATCAAGCAGATGGAGACGGCATCCTAGGGCGCGACAAGGGTTCCGGCGCCCGGCGGCTTTTTCCTTTTGCCTGATCGTTCCGCGATGATTCTGCCGCCTACTCCGGAGAAGGCGCCATGCGCACGAGAAGCGGACTCTTTGCTGCCATCGCACTGGGTTTGGTGGCGGGACTCGCGTCGTTCTCCGCTGAGCCCGCAGCCATGGGCTTGCCGCTGGACATCCGGGTGGATTGGGCCCCGGTCCATTGCGGTGGGACTCTCTATCTCTTTTCCTCCGGCGGCCGAAACCAGATCATGGGCCCTGAGGACTCGGCGCCCAACTGCGATCCCGTTCACATGTCACCGCTGCTCCAACCGGCCTGTGGCGGGGACGGGATCTGGGTCCTGGACCGGAAAGGCACGCTCTGGGAACTGGGGCGGGGGATACCTACGCAAGTTGCCGCTGACCTGGGGAACGCCGTGGCGCTGGTGCCTTATCGGACCATGCCGGTCGTGTTCTTCCCTCACGGGCTTCGACTTCCGGACGGTACGCGCAAGAAACTGAAACTTAACATCTCCCATGCCATGGCCATGGGGCAGGATGGCTTCTGGGTGTGGGGCCCGCAGGAAGCGGCGAGGCTCGACGCTTCGGGCTCCATTCTCTGGACGTGGAAGCCGGAAAGAGGCCGGCCGGGCCCCGCGACCCTCGCCGGCACGACCGTATTCGCGGGCACCTCAGCAGGGGACCTCGTCGCTCTCAAGTCCGGTAATGGACGCGTGCGGTTCGCATACAGGGGCGGGGGGGAAGTCGTCTCGGTTCCTCTCGTACTAGGCGGTGAGGTCGTCTACGCCTCATTGGACCACTTCATCCGGGCGGTCAAGATCCGGGACGGTCAGCTCGCGTGGCAGTTCAGGGCCGAAGGGAGGCCGTCCTTTGGTCCCTTCAAGGTCGGGGCTGGAATCCTGTTCGCGGAGTCGGCCGGTTCCAGGCTCGTCATTCTGGACCCGGAGGACGGGCACGCCGGGTGGACGTGGAAGGTGCCGGAAGGCTCGATTCTGAAGTGTCCGGCTGTCTCAACGACCAACGCAGTGGTGCTGGCTTGGACATCGGGTCCAAATCCGGTCATGTACCGCGTAGCCCTGCCCTCCAGCCTCCCGAAACAAAAGCGCCTCAAATCTGCGCCGGCCCACCGCCGGAGGGGTTCGGGGAAATGAAAGCGTTCCCCATCTGGATCACGCTCGACGGCTTCGCTCCCGGCCCGGAAGTCCAGCGCTTCCTCCGCGACGCCTGCCCACTGGGCGTCATTCTCTTTGCCCGCCACCTGAGGTCGGAAAACCAGGTCCGGGAACTCTGCCAGTGCATCAACGAGGCGCGTTCCGACTCGCCGCCGCTGATAGGTCTCGACCAGGAAGGGGGACGGGTCGACAGGCTGTCGGCCCTCGGGTACCGCTTTCCTTCTGCGGAGGAGATGGGAGGCGATGCAGGGCGGGTTCGGTCTCTTGCGGGTGAGATGGGCGGCATCATGCGCTTTCTCGGTTTCGACGTGGACTTCGCCCCCGTCGCCGATCTCGGTCCCGCCTATGACGGGACGGGACTGGAGAGCAGGGTTTACGGCTCCGATCCTCTGGTTGTAGCCGAGTGCTGCGAGGCCTTTCTCGAGGGCCTTGACGCGGCGGGTATGGCCGGCTGCCTCAAGCACTTTCCGGGCCTTGGAGGCTCCAGGGTGGACAGCCACAAGAGCCTGCCCCGGATCGGGGGTGCCCTCGAAGAGAGAGCGCCCCACCTGGAACCCTATATCAGGCTTGCCGGGCGCGTTCCTTACGTCATGGTAGCCCATGCCGACTACTACGAAGTCGGAGCGGGGACGCCCTCCTCCCTGGACCCGCGCGTATACGAACGGCTCAGGCAAGCCGGGTTCGGGGGATCGAGCTTGACGGACGACCTGTCGATGGGCGCGGTGGCCGGGCGGGACAAATTGACGGAACTGGTTAAACAGTGTCTGGAGGCAGGCGCGGATATTGCTCTGTGGGTATCAAACCAGGAAGAGACGTTGAGGGTCGTGGAAAGTCTCGGCGCGCCATCGTTCTAGCTTGCATCTCACAGGTGTTGTGCTTCAAACTAAAAGGGAGAGGGGGCACTCAGTGGCCGATATGCCTGTCGCCCACATCCTGATTGTCGACGATTCTCGCTCCTTGAGAGAAAAGATCAAGCGAGCGCTCGTATTTCCCGACATGGAGGTCCGATTCTACGAGGCCGAAAACGGGCTGGACGGTTTCAAGATCCTAATGGATGAGCAGGTCGACCTGGTGCTCTGCGATCTCGTGATGCCGGAGATGGACGGCTTCTCGTTCCTCAAACTGCGTGCCTCAAGACCGGAGATGGAAACCATTCCCGTGCTCATGCTGACGGCCATCGACGAGACGGACCAGAAGGTCAAGCTTCTCACCTCCGGCGCAGGGGACTATATCGTAAAACCCTTTCACCCCGGAGAGCTTCTGGCCCGGGCGAACGTCCACCTGAGGAGAAAACTCCTGCAGGACGAACTCAGGCAGAAGAACGAACTGTTGACCGAACTCTCCATAAGAGACGGTCTGACCAAGATCTACAACCGGCGGCATTTCCTCGAAGTGGCGGGCGCCGAAGTGTCACGAAGCCGCCGGCTGGGACTTTCGGTGTCCGTCATGCTGATGGATGTGGACCGCTTCAAGACGATCAACGATACCTACGGACACGACGTCGGAGATTCGGTCCTGGTCACCTTCTGCGCAGCCGTCCGGAAGGAGCTTAGAGGATACGATATCCTGGGCCGGTACGGCGGCGACGAATTCATCGTTCTCTTTCCGCAGACCGGGTTGGATGAGGCGATGGAGGTGGCCGTCAGGACTGAGTCGGCCATTGAGGCCGTTAATATACCGGATTTGCCCGAGGTGAACCTCAGTTTCAGCGGCGGCGTGGCGGCGCGCTCCTCGGAGGCGGAGGACCTCGAATCCATGATCAAGATGGCGGACCAGGCGCTCTATCAGGCCAAGACCAGGGGCAGGGCCTGCGTGACGTGCCTCTGAACACGGACCCTCCCGCAAATCGTCGGTAATTCGTTCGAGACAGGTCCTTGCCCATCGACGGCGTTCAGACCCTCGCCGAGGGATTGGGCGTCCCGATATCGAAGCAGTCGCGTCCCCTGGCGGACAGCAGGGCCACCAGAACGACCATATCGAGCGCGTAAACCAGAACGGAGAATATGGCCAGGATCTTCATGCCCAGAAGATGGGTTGGTGGGAGGTGGTGTGACAGCCAGTACCACGACCGCCCCGGCAGTTCGCCGGTGCCAAGGATGGTCTTGGCCACCACGATCGACGAAACATAGACCAATCCTATCCACCAGCCTGCGGGGTGGCGTATTTTCACGACGGTGCCGAGGGTCCAGAGCAGAACGGAAGGAACCGCGAACATGAGGAGGAAAAAAGCCGACAGTCTCAACGGCCCCGCATCCTCGAGGGTGCCGCCGGCCAGGGCCGCATAGAGGAGTATTGCTCCGACGACCGCCCAGGTCAGGCCCTTGAACTTGAAATATCCCCCCAACGCCCTGGAGCGCGCAGTGGGCGTCCTGTCCGTATCCATAGACTGTTCCCTCGCACCCCGGTGCCTCCGCAACGGAGGCCGGCGGTCTTTTCCGCCTCAGGCCACCAGCGCTTTTAACGCCGCCTGGATGAAAGGATCGAGATCACCATCCAGAACTGCGTCCGCATTTCCAATTTCCGTGTCGGTCCTGTGATCTTTGACGAGTCTGTAGGGATGGAGAACGTAGGATCGGATCTGGCTGCCCCACGCGATATCCATCTTGCTGTCCTCGAGAGCCTGTCTTTCCTTGTTCCTCTTCTCGAGTTCCAACTGATAGAGTCGCGATTTAAGGACTTTCCAGGCCGTTTCCCGGTTCTGGAGCTGGCTGCGCTCGTTCTGGCAACTGACCACGATGCCCGAGGGAAAGTGGGTCAGCCGAACGGCGGAGGAGACCTTGTTCACGTTCTGGCCACCGTGACCGCCCGCCCTGAAAGTGTCCACCCGGACGTCCTTTTCGTCGATCTCGATCTCTATGTCGTCGCTCACCTCGGGCGAAACGAAGACGGATGTGAACGAGGTGTGGCGCCTCGATGCGGCGTCGAAGGGCGAGATGCGGACGAGTCTGTGAACGCCGCTCTCGGTTTTCAGGTAGCCGTAGGCGTAGTCGCCCTTGATCAGAAGCGTGGCCGATTTTATCCCGGCCGTGTCCCCGTCCTGGTAGTCCAGGATTTCGACGCTGTATCCCTGTCTTTCCGCCCAGCGAACGTACATTCGATAGAGCATGAGGGCCCAGTCCTGGCTTTCGGTTCCGCCCGCGCCGGGGTGAATGGTCAGTATGGCATTGTTGATATCGAGGGAACTCGAGAGAAGCGCCTTGATCTCAATGTCGGCAAGAAAGGCCTGGAAATCGGTGAAAAGTTCTCCGAAGTCTCCGCCCACGTCCTCGCCCTCGGATTCGAGTTCCATGAACGCATCGAGATCATCGACGAACCGGGCGAGTTTGTGGATGGACTCGATCCTGGTTTCCAGGGAACTCTTTTCTTTGAGGAGCGGTGCGGCCTTCTGGGGATCGTTCCAGAAGTCGGGGGCGGTCGATGCACGGTCGATTTCGCTCAGGCGGCTCAGGAGGCCTTCTTCGTCAAAGACAACTCCTGAGTTCTGCGGCCTTGTCCTTGAGCAGTTTGTATTCCTGCTTGCTTTCTTCCGGTATCATCAAAATTCCTCTTTCATGTAGTTCGGGGCTTCCTTCGTAATGACGACGTCGTGTGCGTGGCTCTCTCTGAGACCGGCCACGGTGACGCGCATGAAGCGTGCCTTGGTACGCAGTTCGCTGATCGTGGCGCTTCCGGTCAGTCCCATGCCGGAGCGAAGTCCTCCGATGAGCTGGGTCACCACGCTCTCGAGGCTCCCTTTGAAGGCCACCATGCCTTCGATACCTTCGGGAACGAGCTTGGAGAGGGGCATTGCGCCTTCCTGGAAATACCTGTCCGCCGACCCTGCCTTCATTGCGCTCAGGGATCCCATGCCCCTGTATGCCTTGAAGGTCCGACCCTGGTAGAGAATCGTCTCGCCAGGCGCCTCTTCGGTGCCGGCGAAGAGCGAGCCTATCATGACCGAATTGGCTCCCGCGGCGATGGCCTTGACGATCTCGCCGGAGAAACGGACGCCGCCGTCCGCTATCACCGGAATGCCCTTCTCCGCCGCAACGCGGGCACACTGCGCGATGGCGGTGACCTGCGGGACACCCGCACCCGTGACGATCCGAGTGGTGCAGATGGAACCTGGCCCTATTCCGATCTTCACGGCGTCGGCCCCGCGCTCTATGAGAGCCATCGTGCCCTCCGCGGTGGCTACGTTTCCGACGATGAGCTGGGCCTCCGGGTATTTTTCCTTGATGTGCGCCGCCGCATCGAGCACGGCCTGGGAATGGCCGTGGGAGGAATCGAGCACCAGAACGTCCACGTTCACGTCGAGCAGGGCCTTCGCCCTGTCGAGTACGTCCCCGCCGACACCCAGGGCCGCGCCTGCTCTTAGCCTCCCCATCTCGTCTTTGCACGCGCTGGGAAACTTGATTTTCTTCTGTATGTCCTTGACGGTGATAAGCCCTTTGAGGTGGTAGTGGTCGTCCACGACCAGGAGTTTCTCGATCTTGAACTTCTGGAGGAGCTGCTTGGCCTCCTCGAGGGTCGTGCCCACGGGCACCGTCTTGAGGTTCTCCTTGGTCATGAGTTCGCTGACCGGTAGATCGGTCCGGTCTTCGAATCTCAGGTCCCGGTTGGTAAGGATGCCCAGCAGACGGCCGTCCGGCGCCGTGACGGGGACACCGGATATGCGGAACTTGCGCATCATGTCGAGGGCTTCGTAAACCTTCTGTTCCGGCCGGATCGTGATGGGGTTGGTGATCATCCCCGCCTCCGAGCGCTTCACCCTGTCGACTTCCTCGACCTGTTGATCGAGGCTCATGTTCTTGTGAATGATGCCGATTCCACCCTGCCTCGCAATGGCAATGGCGAGGTTGCCTTCGGTCACCGTGTCCATCGCCGCCGAAACCAGCGGTATGTTCAGGGCGATCTTATTGGTCAGGTGGGATGTAGTGTCCACGTTCTGGGGGTGGACACTCGAGTGCGCGGGCACGAGCGACACGTCGTCGAAAGTCAGGGCGATCTGGGGGGGTTCTTCCAGCATTCACATGCTCCTCACTAAGGAGTTTATTATAGTCGAGTAACTGCAGCGGTGCCAATATGCTTCGCAACGGGATGGCTCGCTGCGCTTCTGGGCGGCACCGTTGAATGCACGTTTGAACGTCGGCCGTTTCCCGTTTACCATGGATGAGCCAGGGAGGTCGAATGGGACTACAGGGCAATCTGAAGACCATCGTTCTGTCCGACGTTCTCCAGTGGATATCCACGAGCCGCAAGACGGGCATCCTGCACATCAGGGGGACGAATGGAGTCACGAAGAGGATCTTCTTTCGCGGCGGTCTGATCTGTTCTACCGCCTCCTCCGACCCCCGCGAATACCTCGGCCATTTTCTGATAAGCCACGGCTACCTCACGGAAGACCAGCTCAACAAGGCCATGGAAACGCAGATCCAGACGGGAATCAAGCTGGGGAAGGTGCTCGTCATGGTCGGAATCATCGAGGAAGACGAACTGATGGGCATGCTGAAGCTCAAGGCCGAAGAAAACCTGTACGGGCTTTTCCTCTGGGACGAGGGCGAATTCACGTTCGAGGATCTCCAGGAAATTGACGAGGACATGATTCACATGGCCCTGGATGTGACGTCGCTCATCATGGAAGGCATACGGAGGATGGACGAGTGGGGACGGATCAGAAAGGTGATCCGCAACGACGGCATTGTCTTCAGGAAAGTGAGCGGAAAGGGCAATGACGCCGGTCCCGTCCTCAAGGATTTCGAGCAGAGAGCCCTTGCCCTCTTCGACGGATCACGGAGCTTGGCCGAGGTCGCCCTCGAACTCCACGCCACGGAATTTCAAGCATCAACCTCGGCCTACAAGCTCGTTGAGCTGGGTTTCCTCGAGGCGGCGGGCGAAAAGGAAGGGGCAGAGGAGGCGGCCTATACGGACATACAGCGCCAGTTGCTCGGGGAGGCCGAGAAGGCCCTGGAGGGCAGCCGGTTCGAGGAAGCCGTCAATCTCTATGGCTACCTGCTGAAATACCTTCCCCGGGACGAGGAGGTGACGAGGGGGCTGGCGATGGCGGAGGAAGGGTCCTGCCAACTCTACTTCAAGGAAACGGTTCCGCTTTCCTCCGTCCTCGAACTCGCGGTGCCGCTCCAAAAGCTGGCGAAGGAAAGCATCTCGTCCCACGAGGGGTTTCTGGCCTCGCGAGTCAACGGGACGTGGGATATCGCGTCCATACTGAAGGTTTCGCCCATGCCGGAGCGGCAAGCCCTCAAGGCCATCAGGAAGCTCCTCGACAAGGGCATACTCCGCGTCAAGACCGGATAAAGATTCCCCGCCCTCGCAGGCGGGGAATTCTACCGTCACCGACTCAGGCTCACAAGGTGTCTGTCCCAGTCTTTCCAGTTCCAGTTGGGGGCCTGTCCCGGGAAGGTGGCGTCGACGCTCAGGCCCGTCATGCCCGAATGCAAGATGACCTGGGTGAAGACGTCGCTCTGGTGAGACCACAGGGAGGGATCCAATACAGCCACCCCGTTGGCCTTCTCCCTTATTCCCGCAAACTTCTCGTATGCCTTTCCGGGCTCACCGCCCGTGGAAAGGGCCCACTGAGGATCGTTGGTCAGTATGGCCATCCCACCGGAAAGCACCAGGCTGGGCCTGCCCTTTGTCGTGCCCTTCTTGCCGAATGTCCAGACCTCCGCACCCTTGTAGGTCTGCTGCTCCAGGTGGACCTGGGGGGCGATCTTGTTCTTCAGAAGGTCTTCGAACCGCCTGCTGTCGCGCAGGGTCAGGAACAGGCCCATGCGTTTGGCGCGGCCGGTTCCGTCCGAGTCCCTCATGGACACCACGCACCACTGGTCGCCGAGCGCGGGCAGCAGATCATTGGCGAAAGAGAGCCCGAGCTTGCCTTCGGCGGCACCGATGCCGGCCCGGATCCAGCCCATCTGGTCGGGAGGGAGATCTTTCTGGAGTTCGTCCAGCGAGAGTTGGTAGATGCGGGCAGGGTCTTTTCCGCCCGACCACACGTAAGCCTGACCGTCCTTCGGAAGCCGGCTCGCCATATCGGGATAGGAGGGAGAGCCTTCCGCGGCGATCCGCCAGACGCCTTTCGGGGGGTCGTTGAACCCGATCCAGAACCGGGTCCGCCAACCCTCCTGACCGGCCGTCGGCGGGAGCGTCCAGAAGCCCAGGGCGTTGATCGTATCCAACGACAGTATGGGTTTGATCGCATGTTTCAGGTCCGAAAAGGAGAACTGCGGCGTGCTCAACGACGCCGGTCCCTCGTGGGGCTTGTCCGGGGGCGTGACACCGGGGACGGGCTCCGTGCTCTTCTTGTCCCCGGATTCCTCATCGGCGACCTTGCGGATCTCCTTGTGGTGTTCCCGTATCATGCTTTTGAGGAGGCTCCCCTTTACGAAGAGAAGGGCGCCCTTGCCGGCCGGGAACTTGTGGACCGTGGACAGGAAAGAGGCGTCCTTTCCGAGGGACTTGTCAGCCGTGGTCCCCAGGACGTCCCTGGCGACCTGAGGGCTGGAAGCCATGACCACAAGGGAATCGGAAACGCCCCAGACAAAATCCTGGGTTCTCTCGTGGTCTCCCAGCGCGGGAGCCTTGTACAGTGCGATCCCTTCAACGGTTACGTTGGCCGGCTCCTTGCCCAGCTTCTCGGCCAGGAACTTCTCCACCTGGTCCGCCTGTCCGGGACCCAGGCGAATGAGGGCCGCCCCCTGGTAGGTGCCGGATGCTTCCCAGAGGCCGATACCCATGGGTTGGTTCCTGAGAAGGTCCGGGAGTTCCGCAGGCCTGACGGGTTGGGCTGCCCAGACCTGGCCGAGAACCTGCAGCATCGGGTCCGTTCCGCGACTGGCTCGTGCGGGAGAAGTCCTACCCTGGCTCGCGGTCTGCGGCGACATCCATTGGCCGAGTTTGTGTATTTCTACGAATACGCTGGTCTGGTCGGGAAAGCGGTTGGCCAGACCTTCATAGGCCTGGGATCCTCTCTGGGACCACCAGAACCCCCCGACGGCGACCACAATTGCTGCCGCCACTACTGCTATGGCCAGAGTGAACCTTTTCATGGTCACCTCCTCATACACGGCATGATACGACTTATCACGGGCAAAGGTTTATGAGGGTGCCGGGGATCGAGTCATCCGGTAAGGAGCGGGGAAAAGAAGCAACGGCCCCTGCCCGCGCAGGCCCGAGGCCGGCGACTGCCAACGTCGGCCCTCGCCCATTCGCAGCCCGGTCTCCGGGGATTTCCCCCTCCGGTTCTGAAAGCGACAATCGGCGTCAATGGCGTTATCATATGGTCTCTACAGGGAGGTGGAACCTTGAGAAGAAAAGCTGCGGCGGCATGCTTGCTACTGGTCCTCGGCGTTTCCGCCTGGGCTTCAAGAAAAATCTACATCCTGGAGCACCTTTCGCCCGACTTGAAAAAGAAACAATCGAAAGGATACAGCGTCGAAGGCAACGGGTTCCACTTCCGGGACAAAGCCCTGGATGTAAGGGTAGAACCCATAACGGGCAAGGAGCTGAAGGCCTATTACAGGGCGCAAGGCGTTCTTGATCCCTTCGCCGGTTTTCCGCCGGAGGCCAACTACGTTTTCTTCAGACTGCGCATAGAGAACCTGGGCAAGTCGGACAATCTGAGCTTTTCACCGCAGGGCGCAATGTTCGGAAGCGACGGAGCCCTCGACGACATAGGTCTTTACCAGCTTTTCTACAAGGAGAACGACGGCGAACGCAGGCTGGCCGCCGCGGGCAAGACTCTCTTCCTCAAGAACCTCTACCTGCCGGCAGGCTACTGGATCGAGCGCCTGCTCGTCTTTCAATACGACAATCCCTACCCCACGAAGAAGATATCGCTCATTCTCAGCAACATACTGATGGGGAAGGAGGGCCTGGACCTTGAGTTTCCATTCAGGACAGACTTCAGGAAGGAGAAAATCAGATGACCGCACGCGCCATGGATGGAAAGAAGACCGGCGCCGACATCAGGGGGGAAGTGGCCGAAGGGGTGAAAGCCCTGGTGGAAAAGGGCCTTCGGCCGCCGGGCCTCGCCGTGGTCCTGGTTGGTGAAAACCAGGCGAGCCGCGTTTATGTGAACTCAAAAGTCAAAGCCTGTGCGGAGGCGGGCGTCTACTCCAAGAAGGTGGAGATGCCGGCCGACACGACCACCGGGGACGTCCTGCAGGTCGTCCACGACCTGAACGCCCGGGCGGATATCGATGGAATCCTTGTGCAGCTTCCTCTCCCGCCTCAGGTGGACGAGGGCGCCGTGCTTCTGGCCATCGATCCCGATAAGGACGTGGATGGATTCCACCCCGTCAACATGGGAAAACTCGTATTGGACCAGCCGGCCTTCGAACCCTGTACGCCCGCGGGCATCATGGAGCTGCTGCGGCGCTACGGCGTGGAACTCAAGGGCAGGAGCGCCGTCGTCGTCGGCCGCTCCCACATCGTCGGAAAGCCCATGGCGCTCATGCTTTTAAGGGAACACGCGACGGTCACCATCTGCCACTCACGAACGCGGGATCTTGCCGCCGTCTGCAAGGAGGCGGATGTTCTGGTCGCCGCGGTCGGCAGGAAGGGGCTCATCACGGAAGACCACATCAAGCCGGGAGCCGTGGTGGTGGACGTGGGCATGAACCGGATTACCGACCTTGAGGAGGCCGGACGCTTCTTCAACAACGACCCCGACCGCCTGCGGATAGTCAGGGAGAAGGGCGGCACCCTTGTCGGCGACGTCGTTCCGGCGGCCATGTGGGAGAAAGCCTCGCTCTATACGCCCGTACCCGGCGGCGTGGGGCCGCTCACCATCGCCATGCTTCTGGCCAATACGCTGAAGTCGGCCCGGACCCGCCTTGGAGTCGGCTCGTGAACATCCCCGCTCCCGATCGGAATTCGAGAAGGCCGGCTGTCCCGGCGCATCTTCTCGCGGCGACTGGGCTCGGGACACCTGGCGGGAACTCGAGAGTCCTCCGTTACTTCCAGACTGGAAGGTGGTCATGCTCCATGTGGGCCTGACCGGTGGCATAGGATCGGGAAAAAGCTCCGTGGCCGACATGTTCGGCGACCTCGGCGCCGTGGTCTTGGACGCGGATCGGATCGTGCGGGACCTGCTTTCGCAAGGCGGAAGGGCCGCAGGTCCTGTGGCGGAGGCCTTCGGAGCGGATGTCCTCGAACCGTCGGGCAGCGTGAACCGCAAAACTCTCGCGGCCGTCGTATTTAACGATCCTGGAGCGCGGCGGAGGCTGGAGGCCATTCTCCATCCGCTCGTTCTAGCCGAAAGAAGGCGGATGCTACTGGAGATTGAAAGGGAGAAGGGCACTGGGGCTATCGTGGTGACGGAGGCTTCGCTGATATTCGAAGCGCACACGGTGGCCGAATTCGACGCGGTGATTCTCGTGACCGCGCCGGAACCGGTCCGCAAAGCGCGACTGATGGATGCCGGTTGGGATGCCGGGGAAGTGGAGCGCAGGATGGCGGCCCAATGGCCGGATTCCGCCAAGGCTCCGCTGGCCGACTATGTCATCGATAACGGGGGGAGTTCCTCGGATGCCCGTGCTCGAGTCGAGGCCCTGTGGCAGCAGTTGAAGGAGCGGTCCCGTGCTGCTCGATAAGAACCTTCTGGAGGAGGTACTTGGAACCCTCATATCGACGGGGGCGGACTATGCCGAGGTCTTCGTACAGCGGAGCAGCTTTACGACCATGAGCCGGAAAGACGGCAAAACGGGGCAGATCAACGGCGGAGAAATGCAGGGCGTGGGGATTCGTCTGGTGGCCGATGACGTCACCTGCTTTGCGTCCATTTCCGGCCTCGACCGGAAGGACCTTGTGGACGAAGCCACACGGTTGGCCCGTTCCTTCTCGTGGGGGCCGCGTTGCACGCTGGCCCCGCTTGAAGTTCAGCCCTCCCGGCACCTCAACCTGTCGCTCGTCCCCCACGACGTCGTGCCCTTCCAGTGGAAGGAGGCCCAGCTCGTGTCGGGGGAATCGGCCGCACTGAACATGGACGACAGAGTGGGGGCCTACTACGGGCTTTATACTGACTCGAGCAGCGAGGTGCTGGTGGCCAACTCTCTCGGTGCACTGGTGGAGGAGACCAGGAGCTACGTCACCCTCTACCAGCAGGTCAGAACCCGGAAAAACGGACGGTCGTTCGTCGGGGCGCAGGTGAGGAGCGCCGCCAGCGGCTACGAACTGGCCAAGGATGTCGGTCCGAAGGCCGCTGCGGGCGAAGCCGTCCGCACGGCTCTCTTCCAGCTTGAAGCGCGGCCCGCGCCCTCGGGCGTTCTGCCGGTCGTTCTAGCTCCAAGAGCTTCCGGGTTCTTCGTCCACGAGACCGTGGGACGATGCCTGGAGGGCGACCTGGTTGCGGGACGACTCTCTCCTTACTGGAAGAGCCGGGGCGAGCGCGTCGCGCCTCCCGGATTCAACCTGTGCGACGACGGGGCGGCGCCCGGAAAAAGAGGTACGAGCGACTATGATGACGAGGGCACGCCCACAAGCCGCGCGACGCTCATCGAGGGCGGTGTACTCAGGGGATTTCTTCTGGACAGGATTTCCGCGAAGAAGCTGAACCTCCTGCCTTCGGGTCACGGCCGGCGGGAGAGCTTCCGCTACATGCCCTCTCCGCGCATGCGCAATCTCCAGGTGCAGGCCGGCCCGTTCAGCCGCCAGGAACTGGTAGAAGGCGTGGATTTTGGCCTGTACGTGGTCCAGATGGGTGGCGGAAACGTGGACGCCGCGTCCGGCGACTTCGTATTCGACGTGACCGAGGGATATCTCATCAGGGGCGGCAAGATCGCAGAGCCGGTGCGGGGAGGGCGCGTTTCAGGGAACGTGTTGTCGGCCCTCCTGGCCGTGAACGGAATCGGGGGCGACGTTGGTTACAGCGTCGGGACCTGTGTGAAATCAGGGCAGCGCGTGCCTGTCAGTGATTCGGTCCCCTCCCTGCGCATGCAGAGGCTGGATCTGATAGGGGCGGGTTGATGGGGATGAAAGCACTCTTTGTGGTAAGGGATGCCGAGTCCGCCGAGACCCTCAGGAACTGCCTTTCGCTCCAGTGGACCTCAGAGATGGTGCAATCGGCCGAGGATGCCATGGCACGCCTTGCCTCGGGGGGCGTGGACGTGATATTTGCGGACCTCGAGGAAACGGGGATGGAGGATGGGGGGTTCATTACGCAGTTCCGAACGCTTGCGCCCTGGACGCCCATCATCCTCCTGTTTTCCATGGAGCGACGCGAGGAAGTCCCGGCTTTCATCGCCCAGGGAGCAACGGACTTCGTCCTTAAGCCCCTGATACCGACGATCCTTCGCATCCGTCTCGAGGCGGCCATCGGGCGTTCGCCGCGCAAAGCTTCCATGCCCATGGCCAAGTCCGAAGAGGCCATCCTCATGGGCCAGTCGCCGGCCATGCTGGGGGCGAGGGAACAGGCCACCATCGTGGCACCCACGGAAATCCCCGTACTGATCCTGGGCGAGTCCGGGACCGGCAGGGGTGTCATCGCCAGGCAGATCCATTACCAGAGCCTGAGGGCGGACGGTCCCTTCGTGGTGGTCAACTGCCTGGGCCCGTCCGAAGATCTCCTGGACGGTGGGTTCTTTGGAAAAGAGGAAGCCGGCGGCCGGGTTCCAGGTCAGATCGAAGAGGCAGCCGGCGGGTCCCTGTTTTTCGACGAGGTCGCCGACCTGCCCCTTTCTTTCCAGGTCAAGCTGCTCAAAATCTTGAAGGAAAGGACTTTTGCAAGGATGGGCGATGCCACGCCCAGGCAGACGAACGTTCGCTTTATTTTCTCCTCCTCGCGGGATCTCGCCGAAGAGGTGTCGGGCAAGCGCTTCCGGGAGGACCTGTACTACAGGATGCAGACCTTTCCACTCAGGGTGCCTCCGCTGAGAGAGCGGACGGAGGACATCCCCGTTCTCGCGCGCACCTTCCTTCAGAGCTACTGCCGGGAATTGGGGAAGCCCTTCGAAGGTTTCACCGACGAGGCCATGGAGTGCCTGCTGTGGTATCCTTGGCCGGGCAACGTGCGCGAGCTGCAGACACGCATGCGTTTCTGTGCACTCTACCTCAGGGGCGCCGTGCTCAAGCGGGACGACCTGCCCTTCGAGCTGCAGGGTTATACGGGCAGGGGCGTCGGCAGCTACGCGCACGCGAGGTTGCAGTTCGAAAGGGAGTACTTGACGCGCCTCTTGAGAAAACACAGGGGCAATGTGAACCAGATGGCGAAGGAAGCGGGCAAGCAGAGAGTCGAAGTTTACAGGATGCTCAAGAGATGCGGATTGGATCCTACAAAATTCAGGGTGTGACCTCCCGGAAAAGGCCCACCTTCTATTTCTTCGGGCCCGGTCTGCTCATTCTCTACCTGGCCGTCCATGCTGTTCTTTCGCCGAGATCGCAGTTTTGCGGTCCGGCCTTCACCCATGGAAACCGCCGCGGCCACGACGTAGCGCTGACGTTCGACGACGGCCCGAACGAACCCTACACGGACCAGATCCTGAAGATCCTCGAAGACAGAGGCGTCAAGGCGACGTTCTTCGTCGTCGGAGAGAATGCCCTGCGTTATCCTGAGGCCCTCCGCCGTGAGGCCAGGGACGGGATGGAGATAGGCAACCACAGCTACAGCCATCCCTACATGATCCCGGAGAAGAGCTCCACCATGTTCTGGCAGATCCGGAAGACGCAGATCATCATCGAGCAGATAGCCGGCATCAGGCCGGAATGGTTCCGCCCTCCCCACGGATTCAGGGATCCCAGGCTCTTCCGGCAGACTCGAAGGCTCGATCTCACGGTGGCCGAATGGAGCAATATGCCCCGCGATTGGACGCGGCCGGGCGTCGACGTGATCATCCAGCGTACGCTCAACAATCTCAGACCGGGCGACATCATTCTCCTGCACGACGGCGATAACGTCATCCACGGCGGCGACCGAAGCCAGACCGTGGCCGCCTTGCCGTTCATTCTGGACGGTCTCGAGGCCAGAGGGTTCCGTCCCGTGACCCTTTCCCAGCTCGCGAAGGGCGGTGGAAGGGGATTGAAGGACTACCGGAAGTTTCAGTCCGAGGGACTCTAGCCCCGCCCCGGACCCGGTCCGCTATGGAGACAAGCCATGGGATTCAAAGACCTCGGAGATTTCGTTTCCGCTCTAGAGAAGGATGGGGAACTCCTACGCGTAGCAGAGGTGGTGGATCCTCGCCTGGAGATAACCGAGATCCTGGACAGGGCTGTCAAGGAGGGCGGTCCGGCGGTGCTCTTCGAGAACGTCAAGGGTCACGACGTCCCCGTTCTGGGCAACGTGTTGGGAACGCACGGGCGGATGCTCAAGGCGCTGGGGATCGAGAGCTACGAGGAAGTGGACCAGCGCATCAACGCGTTCTTCGACGTCAAGCAGCCGCAGGGACTTCTGGACAAGATCCGGATGTTGCCCCAGCTCGCCGAGCTGGCCTCCTATATGCCCAAAACCGTCAGATCGGGGCCCTGCAAGGAAGTCGTCCTTGAAAAGGGACGGTTTTCACTGAAAGAACTGCCCGTCTGCACCTGCTGGCCGGAGGACGGAGGCGCTTTCATAACTCTCCCCATGGTCTTCACGAAAGACCGCCTCTCTGGAAAGCGCAACTGCGGGATGTACCGAATGCAGGTCTTCGACGAAACCACGACAGGCATGCACTGGCAGCTTCACAAGCACGGTGCGAAACACGCGCGGCAGGCCCTCAGAAAGGGCGAGAAGATCGAGGTGGCAGTGGCCATCGGCTCCGATCCGGCGACCTATTTCGCCGGGGCCATGCCCCTGCCCGACGACGTGGACGAGATGCTTCTGGCCGGTTTCATCCGGAAGGAGGCCGTCGAAATGGTTCGCTGCGAGACTGTCGATCTCGAAGTGCCCGCCAACTCCGAGATAGTCCTGGAGGGCTGGGTGGATCCTTCTGAGCTGAGACGCGAAGGTCCCTTCGGGGACCACACGGGCTACTACTCGCTGGCCGACGACTATCCCGTCTTTCACGTGGAGTGCGTCACCCGGCGGAAGAAGCCCCTCTACGTCCATACCATAGTCGGGCCTCCGCCCATGGAAGACGCATTCATGGGGTATGCGATCGAGCGCGT
>Ga0307440_1000443_pt1 | contig 20375 bp, 20 predicted proteins | sample SalMarWE160410MG_FD_202150 | JGI IMG/M metagenome (GOLD analysis project Ga0307440, IMG submission 202150) | Salt marsh sediment microbial communities from the Plum Island Ecosystem LTER, Massachusetts, United States - WE1604-10 | ecosystem: Environmental > Aquatic > Marine > Intertidal zone >... | reverse complement strand
GGTCTTCATTCCCTGGAGGTGCTGAAAAACACAATAATGACTTTTGAAGGTGAGTTATTGTCGGGTATCGCTGATAACATGAAATCAAATTAACAATTACATATATGAGACCAACTGAATTTGCACAAACAAACAAAAGTGAAAATATTTACTGCAGATCGGTTTCATGTGGTCATAATTACAAAAATATTTACTTATGAAACAGAAATTATATACACTGGGACTTATTGTTGCATTGATAACCTTTGCAGGTGCAATCTTTAAAGTGAACCATTTACCGGGTGCCGGTATATTGCTGACTGTGGGGCTCCTCTCCCTGGTCCTTATTTTCCTTCCTGCTGCACTAATAAATCATTATAAGTCAAGCGAAAGCGAAAAGAACATGATTCTATATATAGTAACATGGATAACAACTTTTGTTCTTTTTATCTCAATGTTGTTTAAGATCATGCACTGGCCTCATGCAGGCCTCTTGCTTCTTATTGCACTTCCTTTTCCCTACGTGGTCTTTCTGCCGGTATTTCTGGCAGTAACATCTAAGAATAAAAGTTTCAATATTTATAATACTGTTTTTGTACTTCTTCTGCTCGCTCTAAATTCTGTTTTTGCCGGATTGCTGGCTCTTAGTCCTGCATTGACCAGGATAAATGACAGTTATAACATTTCACGTGATTATAACAGGAGTTCAGCTGTTATTACGGCTTCACTAACGGATACTGAAATAACTCCTGTCAACAGCAAAATAGACGAGGTTATAGCAATAATTGACAGTACTCAGGCTGCAATACTGAAATTCCGGCATACAGAACCTGTTGAATGGATCCGGAATGCCGGGGAATTATCACATCCGGATGAAATGATTAATCCTGAGATGACTGTTTCAGAAGATGAATCATCACCCGGAATAATGCTGGCAATGAATTTAAGAGAGCTGATAAACATAATAGACCAGACGCCGGGATATGAAGATCTTGCTGCGAATATTGCAGCAATAACTGATTTCAACGTCCCTTCAGGTCAGGAAGATATATGGGTAAAAGAAACATTTTCAGGTAAGACCATTTCGTGGGCACTTATTTATCTTGACGGACTCAGGGCAAATCTTCTAATGATCAGGGCTGTCAGACCGGCCGGTTTAAAAGACATGACATAGACTGATATTATATTTATAAACATTTTAAAGGTGTCGTTTTTACGGCACCTTTTTTTGTTGTACTACAAACTAACTGAATATGAAAAGATTGGTTCTGTCGATAAAATCGGCCAGTTCATCTATTTAATTTTCAAAGGGACTCTTCCGGCGGTATTTTTACCATAAAATGAGAAAGGATCTATGGAATCCATATTAAATGTAAAGACTGATCAGGATATAAGAACTCCAAAGGGGATTCCCTGTCCGACGACAGGAGGTCATCTGATCTTTGAAATAAAAATTAATTGAACATGAAAAGATTGATTTTAATATTATTTGCGGGTGTTGCAGGGATCCTGTTTCCCAGTATCTCTGTAAATGCGCAGCAGGACAGTATCTGGACACTTGATATGTGTATTACCAGGGCATATGATCAGAACATCCAGGTAAGAAAAGGCAAAGTTTCAAATCAACAGTCGGCTGTTTATGCAGATCAGGCAAGGGCGCAGAAGATGCCTTCTCTGAATGGATCAATAAATGAAAATTTTAACTGGAGTAAAAGTAGTTCAACTACCACTTCGGGATTTTCAGGTTTTAATGGTTCAAATTATTCATTGAACTCAGGTGTTGTCCTTTTCAATTCTTCGAGACTTAATAACCAGGTAAAACAGGCAGATCTTCAGCTTGAGTCGGGTCAACTGTCACTTGAGACCACAAAGGAATCGATAAGCCTCAATATCCTTGATGCCTACCTGCAGGTACTTTATTCTGAGGAACAGGTCAGGAATACACAGAAGCAGATAGAGACAATCACCAGTCAGCTGAACCTGGCAAAGGAAAGACTGGATCTGCAGGTTATCTCAACATCTGATTATGCCAGAGTCAAATCACAGCTGGCCAGTGAGAAACTTACACTCGCTAACTCTGAGAGTCAGCTTTCGATAGCCAAGATAAACCTGATGCAGCTCATTGAATTGCCTGTCAGGGGAAATTTTGATGTTGTACATCCCGATCTTGAGCAGGTACTTAATAAACATATGGTACCTGATGTAAGAAAGGTGTATGAAGCAGCTCTGGCCATCAAGCCACAGATAAAGAATGCCACAGTCAATAAGGAAATATCGGCATTGGATGAAAAGATAGCAAAAGCATCTTATTTCCCGGTTTTATCGGCAAGCGCAGGTGTGAGTTCAGCGTTTTCAAGCCGTACCACAGATCCGTACTTTGATCAGCTGAATAACGGGATATCCCCTTCGGTAGGTTTTTCAATTTCAATACCTATTTATCAGAAGAAACAGGCCAGGACAAGTGTTGAAGTTGCCAGGCTGGGCTATCAGAATTCCGAACTAAGCGAGATTGATACCAGGAATCAGCTGAGGAAAAGTATCGAACAGGCATGTCTCGATGTTACTTCGGCCCAGGTTGAGTATGAGGCAAACATCGAAAACTATAATGCAATGCTGGATGCTTCCACCCTTTCGGATGAACAGTTCAATCAGGGGATGATCAACTCGACTGATTACCTGGTTTCAAAGACGAATCTGATAGTAGCTGAGAGCCAGCTTCTTCAGTCGAAGTATAACCTGATCTACAGTTACAAGGTGCTGGATTTCTATATGGGAGTTCCTTTAACATTATAATATTCTATTGCAGCAACATAGATGATACGATCAGGATTTTTTAAAGATTAACAAACAGTAAAGAATTAAAAGACACGATAATGAAAAAGAAAACATTAATAATTATTGGAGCTGCCGTGGTTGTGGCTGTTATCGGCCTTCTGGCTCTCAAATCCTTTAATAAGAAGGAGAATGCTGTCTCATTCAACACTGTAAAGGTTGAAAGGGGGAATATAAGTAATACCGTGACAGCCACCGGTACCGTTGAGGCAATCAGGACCGTCAATGTAGGTACGCAGGTATCAGGTATCTTATCGCATCTTTATGTTACATTCAATGATGTGGTTAAGCAGGGTCAGATTCTGGCAAGGCTCGATACAACTGCGCTGAATGCACAGTATAACCAGAGCCTCGCTTCAGTAAACCAGGCACAGGCCCAGCTCAATTTTCAACTGGCAACTTACGAGCGGTTAAAGGCATTATTTGATAAGAACCTTATTGCAAAAGCAGATTATGACCAGGCAGTATATAATTATGAGAATGCCAAGGGCAATCTTGCCAATGCCAAGTTTGCTCTTGCAAGGGCCAAGGTGAACCTCGATTATGCAACAATAACCTCACCGATTGACGGGGTTGTTCTGAACAGGGCTGTGGAGGAAGGACAAACGGTTGCCGCAAGCTTCAACACACCAACGCTGTTTACAATAGTGAATGACCTCACACGTATGCAGGTTGAAACAAGTGTTGATGAGGCTGATATAGGAAAAGTCAAAGACGGACAGCGTGTGGACTTCACCGTTGATGCCTATCCCGATCTTAAGTTTGAGGGAACAGTCTCAGAAGTCAGGTTACAGCCTGTTACAACCAATAATGTTGTCACCTATGTTGTGATACTTAATGCTCCAAATCCGGATAAGAAGCTTATGCCGGGTATGACTGCCAGTGCAACCATCTATGTTGAGGAAAAGGAAAATACGCTTGTACTGTCTGGCAAAGCCATGAGGTTCACACCTGACAGGGAATATCTGCAGAAGCTGTTTGCCAGCAGGGCATCAGGTGGAATGCCGGGAGAAACCAGGCCTGTAGCAACGGGTACATCGGGGTCCGCAGCCCCTGCCTCCACACCTGCAGGACAGGCAGGTTCAGGAATGCCTCCGGCAGGTATGTCCTTTGGGGGTGCTAATTCAGATCCGAAAGTAAAGACAGTATGGGTTAAAGACGATAAGATGACTCTTCGCCCCAAAAGGGTAACGATAGGTATCGACAACGGGAATAATGTGGAAATTGTATCAGGTTTGAATGAGGGAGATGATGTGATCATCTCAATGACAGAAGGAGAAGCAAAGACAGCTCAGAGTTCAACCGGCAATAATCGCCGCAGAGGCCCTTTCCCGTTCTGATAGAATAACGATAAAGCACATTGTCATGAACAATATAATTATTGAAATAAAGAATCTGCGGAAAGATTATCATGTTGGAGAGGTAACAGTCCATGCACTCCGTGGTGTTGACATGGAGATATATAAGGGGGAGTTTGTTGCCATCATGGGGATGAGCGGTTCGGGTAAATCGACGATGCTAAACATCCTTGGATGCCTTGATAAACCAACCCATGGTGATTATTACCTCGACGGGAATGATGTGAATGTAATGGATAAGGATGAACTGGCAAGACTCCGAAATAAAAAGCTGGGTTTTGTTTTTCAGGCATATAACCTTCTGCCGAGAACCACTGCCCTCGAAAATGTCGAGCTGCCGCTTTTCTATAACGGAAAGATCAAATCCAGGGAGAGAAAAGGCCGTGCCGTTCATGCCCTTGACGCTGTGGGACTGGCTGACCGGATGGACCATATGCCCAACCAGCTTTCAGGGGGTCAGCAGCAAAGGGTGGCCATTGCAAGGTCTCTCGTAAATGATCCTGTTCTGATCCTGGCAGATGAACCTACGGGTAACCTGGATACACGCACATCATTCGAGATAATGGAATTGTTCCAGAATCTTAACGACAAGGGAAGGACCATAGTATACGTTACTCATGAGCCGGACATTGCCAGGTTTGCCACAAGGAATGTGATATTCAGGGATGGCAAGATACAACGTGAGTATGCTGTTACCGACAGGCTTTTTGCCAGGGATATACTGAAAACCATGCCTGTGGAAGAAGAAGAAATTGAGGAATTTGATGAGAAAAATTAAATCTTGCTGAAATGAACTATTCTAATTTATTCAGGATCGCAACCAGGGCATTGATGAGAAACAGGCTCAGGGCTTTTCTCACAATGCTCGGCATTATAATTGGCGTAGGCTCTGTTATTGCCATGCTCGCCATTGGTGAAGGGTCAAAGCAGAGAATGAGGACCCAGATGTCGTCGATGGGAACCAACATGGTAATGGTGATGCCCAATTTCCAGAGGAGGGGAGGAGTGAGTCTCGGAGCTTCCAGTTCGATGGCACTTAAATACGATGATGTTGTTGCACTCCGGAACGATTGCGGTGATCTTGCAGCAGTGTCCCCGGAAGTTAGGGCAAGCGGACAGATTATATACGGAAACCAGAACACACAGACCACAATATACGGAGTCAGCGAGGAATATCTAGGTATCAGGAAACTGGTGTTGAAAAGCGGCAGAGTGTTTAATGCCAATGAGGTTAAGAGTATGGCCAAGGTATGTATTCTTGGCCAGACGGTTATTGAGAATCTATTTGGTGAAGGTGCGGATCCTGTGGGTCTTTCCATCAGAATTAAAAACCTTCCTTTCCTGATTATTGGCACACTTGAAGATAAGGGGGAAAGCGGCATGGGACAGGATCAGGATGATCTTATCCTGGCGCCTTATTCTACCGTCCAGAGAAGGCTGGCTGCAATAGATTATATAAACGGGATCTATGCTTCTGCAGCCAGCGAGGAAAGAAGTGATGCTGCTATGAAAGAAGTGGAAGAGACACTGCGAAGAACACATAAGCTGAAAGAATCGGCAGAAAACGATTTCAGGGTCATGTCACAGTCGGAACTTATTGCAACTGTCTCGTCCATCTCCGATATAATGACTATACTCCTGGGTGCTATTGCAGGCATATCATTGCTGGTGGGAGGTATAGGTATAATGAATATAATGTTTGTCTCTGTCACAGAGAGAACACGTGAGATAGGACTCAGAATGTCAATAGGCGGCAGGGGAAAAGATATTCTTAAACAGTTTCTTGTTGAATCGATGCTGCTGAGCGTCCTGGGAGGAGCCCTGGGGGTAGTCTTTGGTTATTTGATAGCTGAACTGGCCGGAACACTTATGAACATCAGTGCTTTGATTACTACTCAATCAGTAGTTCTTTCTTTCGTGGTCTGTTTTGTAATAGGGGTCTTCTTCGGATGGTATCCGGCCAGGAAAGCCTCAAATCTTAATCCTATTGACGCTTTACGGTATGAATAATCGTAACGAATTGTTAACTTTGAGATCATTGGAACAGAATTATTTAAAAAGGCGTTTTTTTCAATTCAGAAGTAAAGTCAGATGAAAAAAAACTATTTCCAGGGGAATGTTATCCAGGTATTGCTCCATGTCATCGCATGGATAATACTTCTCGGACTACCACTCTATTTTATAAAGAGATGGGAGATAGGAAAAGATTTCATCTGGCTTTACTACATAAACGTTATCATTAATGGCATAATCTTTTATGTCAATTACCTTATCCTGACACCGAGGTTTTTCTTTGCCCGCAGGAAATACCGCTATTTCATCTCGGTAATGTTGCTGTTGCTGGTTATGTATTTTGTTTCGGATACTTCAAATAAGCTGGTCTTCGAAAGTTTCCCTCATCATCAGACAGCACAGGCTCAACAGAATACGCAGGCTCAACAGAATATAAGGAATATACAGAATTCACGGACAAATAATAAAACAAGGAGGTCACCCGGACCTCCCAAGCCTGGTGTCTTTATGGGACGACCGCCTTTCAGACAGATCCATCTTGTCAATTATGCTTTCACAGCAGCTTTCCTGATTGTCTTCTCTCTTGGTCTGAGGGTACTGGAACGACATTCGCAGACAGAGAAATCTCAGAAAGAACTTGAGAAAGAAAAACTCAATTCAGAGCTGGCTTTCCTGAAAAACCAGATAAGCCCTCATTTCTTTTTTAATACTCTTAATAATATCTATTCGCTTATAAGCATCAATGCCGAAGATTCAAAAGATGCCGTGCTGAAGCTGTCAAAGCTTATGAGATATCTTCTCTATGAATCGGAACACGGGAATACAAGGCTGAGCAACGAAATAGCATTCATGAACCACTATATAGACCTGATGAAGCTGAGGATGAGCGATAAGATAAGCCTTTTAGTTTCATTTCCTGATGATTATGAAGATGTAAGTATTCCTCCCCTTCTCTTTATTCCTTTTATTGAAAATGCTTTCAAGCATGGTATAAGCTACAGGGAAAAGTCTTTTATTGATATAAGCATGAAGACAATGAAGGACACGATATTTTTCAGATGTGTCAACAGCAACATGAGTTCGGGGGAGATTGTTGAAACCGATCATCATGGCATTGGTCTTGAAAATGTGAGTAAACGCCTGAATCTTCTTTTTCCGGGCAGGCATGAGCTGAAAATAAATAAGTCAGATAAAATCTTCGAGGTCCTTCTTGACATAAAACTGAGTTAGATGATCACTGTTGTTGCCATAGACGATGAACCACTGGCTTTGCAGCTGGTAGCGGGATATATTGAAAAGACCCCTGATCTCAGTCTTTCAGGGCAGTTCGACAATCCCGTTGATGCATCGGAATTCATAAGGGAAAATAAGGTCGATCTGATCTTTGTTGATATTCAGATGCCCGATCTTACCGGTATTGAATTCACCCGTCTGCTGGCGAAAGGCCCCAAGGTAATCTTTACCACGGCATACGAAAAATATGCCCTGGAAGGGTATAAGCTTGAGATAGTGGATTACCTCCTGAAGCCTTTCAGCTATGAGGAGTTCCTGGTTGCCGTACGAAAGGCAAGGAACCTTATCTCACTGGAGCAAAAAGCTGCAATACAGGTTGAGGTCAATAACGATTTCCTGTTCCTTAAATCAGATTATAAAATTAAGCGTATCAACTTTGATGATATCCTCTATATCGAAGGACTGAAGGACTATGTAAAGGTATTTACCAGGTCCAATCCCAGGCCTGTTCTCTCACTCACTTCACTTAAGCTTCTTGAATCAAAACTGCCCTCCGGCAGGTTCATGAGGGTCCATCGCTCCTATATTGTAAATCTTGAAAAAATAGATACAATTGAAAGGAGCCGTATTGTTTTTGGCAAGACCTATATCCCTGTAAGCGATCAGTATAAAGAAAAATTTCAGGATTATCTCGATAAGAATTTTTTGTAAATAATGTAAAAATATTTGCATTTTATATTCTAATACTTACATTTGTAAACCGAAAACGAGATAAAAATGAACAAAGTGTATACAAATTGGTGCTGGTGGCATAATATTCCTGACAGGATATTGTGAGACTGACACCTTTGTATATAATAATGATATACTCTAACGGCCCGTCGTACTCACGACGGGCCGTTTTAATTTCAGCAACTTTAAACCAGCACATGACAAATAAAAAATCACGAAATGACAGGATATAAATTTACAACCAGATCGAGAAAGCTTCTTGCTGATATCATTACTCCGGTCAGCATCTATCTACGGATAAGAGATATTTATCCCAAATCATTATTGTTGGAAAGCTCTGATTACCATGGGAATGAGAATAGTTACTCATTTATTTGCATGAAACCCGTAGCAGGATTTGAAGCTGATAACGGAATTATAAAAGAGAAATACCCTGATGGATCTGAAATAACGACCAGGATTGAAGGTAATAACACATTCACTAGCAGGATGACATCTTTTATTGAATCATTTGACCAGGAAGAGACACAGGATGACATACCTGTGAACGGGCTCTTCGGGTATTTATCATACGATGCGGTACAGTATTTTGAGAAGATAAGCTTAAGAAGTGATAATGATTTCCCACATAAGATACCTGATGCAAAGTACTATCTCTACAGGTACATAATAGCTATCAATCATTTTCAGAATACGCTTCAGATCATAGAAAACAGTTTTGATAACGGAGAAAGTGAGATTGACCGCATTGAGGCACTGCTTAACAGTCGCAACCTTGCTTTTTATTCCTTCAGGACAGAGGGAAATGAGAAAGGGAACATGACTGACGGGCAGTTCATGGAGATGGTAAGTAAAGGGAAGAAGCATTGTTACCTTGGAGATGTTTTCCAGGTGGTACTTTCACGACAGTTTTCAAGGCAATTCAAAGGAGATGAATTCAATGTATACAGGGCTTTGAGATCGATCAATCCGTCCCCATACCTTTTTTACTTCGATTATGGCAATTACAAGATCTTCGGTTCTTCTCCTGAGGCTCATCTTAAGATAAACAGGGGGAAAGCCTTTATCAACCCGATCGCAGGGACATTCAGGCGTACAGGGGATGATGAGAACGATAAACAGCTGGCTCAGCAACTCTCGGCCGATCTTAAGGAGAATGCGGAGCATGTAATGCTTGTCGACCTTGCCAGGAATGATCTGAGCCGCCATGCAACTGATGTCAGGGTGGAAAATTACCGCGAAGTACAGTTCTATTCACATGTGATACATCTTGTGTCGGCTGTCTCAGGGGTATTGAAGGAATCGGCCACGATGGCTGATGTACTGTCCTCCACCTTTCCTGCAGGAACCCTGTCAGGTGCCCCGAAATATATGGCAATGAAGATAATTGATGAATGTGAGAACCAAAGACGTGGTTATTACGGAGGAGCAATAGGATTTATTGACTTTAGAGGCAGGTTCAATCATGCTATTATGATAAGAACATTCCTGAGCATGGCCAATACCCTGTATTACCAGGCCGGGGCAGGAATTGTGGCAGTGTCGGTGGAGGAAAATGAGCTACAGGAAGTAAATAATAAACTGGGGGCCCTGCGGAAAGCGGTTGAAATTGCGGAAGACATAAATTAATACGGTAAGGACCGATGAAAAAGATACTGGTAATAGATAATTATGATTCATTCACCTATAACCTCGTACATTACCTTGAGAAACTGACCGGTGATACACCTGCAGTGTTCAGGAATGATGAGATAACGCTTGAGAAGGTGGATGAATATGACAGGATACTTATTTCACCCGGACCTGGAGTTCCTGTTGACGCGGGAATATGCATTGATCTTATCAGAAAGTATTCTCCTGCCAAAAGTATCCTGGGCATATGTCTCGGTCACCAGGCTATTGGCGAAGCCTTTGGGGGCAGATTGCTTAATCTCAGCAATGTCTTCCACGGCGTCGCAACTCCCATAAATATAACCTCGGGAAATGAAAGGCTCTTCAGGAATATTCCACCCTCAATAATGGCAGGAAGATACCATTCCTGGGTGGTGTCCGGGGAAGAGCTGCCTGCCTGTTTTGAAGTGACATGTTCCGATGACACCGGTATTATCATGGGAATAAGTCATAAGGAATATGATGTAAGGGGATTACAGTTCCATCCCGAATCGGTCCTCACGGAACATGGCATGGATATACTGTCCAACTGGTTAGAAATGTAGTATGGATATCATGGATTAATGGTAATAAACATTCAACTTAAAATTTACAGGTATGCGTGAAATATTAAACCATCTGATGGAACAAAAGACCCTGAAAAGGAATGAAGCTGAGAAGGTTCTTACCAATATAGCTGCAGGCATTTATTCCGAGTCTGAAATTGCAGCTTTCATAACGGTTTATCTTATGAGAAGCATAACGGTTGATGAGCTCTCGGGTTTTCGGGATGCTCTTCTTAATCATTGCGTAAGGGTTGATCTGTCTGATTTTGAGACTATTGATGTATGCGGTACCGGTGGTGATGGCAAGGAAACATTCAATATCTCTACCCTTTCCACATTTGTCCTGGCCGGTGCTGGTGTTAAAGTAGCAAAGCATGGCAACTACGGGGTTACCTCCGCATGTGGTTCATCAAATATACTTGAGCACTTCGGTTACAGGTTTTCTACTGATAATGATAAACTGAAAAGGGAGACAGACAGGGCAGGGGTATGTTTCCTGCATGCACCTCTCTTCAACCCGGCTATGAAAAATGTAGCACCCGTACGTAAGGCGCTTAAGATCAAGACTTTTTTTAACATGCTTGGTCCGATGGTTAATCCTTCCTTCCCTGCAAAGCAGCTTGTAGGTGTTTATAGTCTCGAACTGGCACGACTGTATAACTATCTTTATCAGCAGTCAGATAAAGGTTATGTTATTGTATTCAGTCTAGACGGTTATGATGAGATATCGCTGACATCTGAATTCAGGTTTATTGTGAACGGGGTGGATCAGATCCTGTCACCTGAGGATCTTGATTATAAGAGGGTCCTGCAATCTGATCTCGCAGGTGGTAAGACAGTTGCCGATGCAGCAGTATTATTTGAATCAGTTCTGAAGGGAGAAGGTACCAGGGTACAGACGGATGTGGTTACAGCAAATGCACAGGCGGCGCTTAAATGTTATTTCCCGGGCAGGTCACTGCCTGAATGCAGGCATCTCGCAGAAGAATCAATAAAAAGCGGAAAGGCATATGGAGCGTTTAAAACACTATTGGAGATGCAGGCATGAATATTTTAGGAGAAATCATAGCAGGAAAGAAGAAGGAGACGGAGCTGTCAGCTGAAAGGATACCCGTTGAGCTACTCAGGAAAAAGGAGTATTTTACAAGGAGCACTTTGTCACTGGCTGGTTATTTGCTCGACAGTAATAAAACGGGTATAATAGCCGAATTTAAAAGGAAATCCCCTTCAAAGGGGATCCTTAATGCAACTGCATCAGTTGCAGAGGTAACCGGGGGGTACAACAGGTCAGGAGCTTCCGCACTATCAGTTTTGACAGATACAGAGTATTTTGGAGGCTCTGTCTCAGATCTTTCTGTAGCCAGGGCCTGCAATGACCTTCCGGTATTGAGAAAGGATTTTGTGATAAGCGAGTACCAGGTGTTCGAATCAAAGGCTATCGGAGCGGATGCAGTACTTCTTATTGCTGCTGTTCTTGAGAGCAACAGGCTGCGCGACCTGGCACAACTGGCACAGTCGCTCGGGCTGGAGGTCCTTATGGAAGTTCATAATGTTGAGGAGCTTGACAAAGTCAACGGATATGTGGATGTTATCGGAGTTAATAACCGCAACCTCGATACATTAGTGGTGGATATCAATACTTCGTTGCAGCTGGCTGATAAAATACCTGATGATTTTGTAAAGATATCGGAGAGTGGAATAACATCTCCTGAAGCAATAACCTTGCTAAAGGATGCAGGTTATCAGGGATTTCTGATAGGTGAGAGGTTTATGGCTTCACCTGATCCGGTTAAGGCATTTGAAGGATTTGTTAACAGCATAAAGTAATACGATGATTAAAGTGAAAGTATGCGGGATGACCGATCATCTGAATTTAATATCAGTTGTTGGGAAAGGCCCCGATTATATAGGTTATATCTTTTATCCGCCTTCTCCGCGCTGGGTTGGCCGTGATCCCGACACCTCTCTCTTCCGGGATGTGCCCGGGACAGTTAAAAGAGTAGGTGTTTTTGTTGATGAATCACCTGATGTTGTTATAAGAACTGCAAAATCAGCAGGTCTTCATGTTGTTCAGCTACATGGTAACGAGTCACCACAGATCTGTGGGCAAATCGCTTCTGAAGGTTTGTCCGTGATCAAGGCGTTTGGCTTAGGGATGGTTGCAGATAATGAAAAATTCAGTCAATACAGCAATTCCGCCGATTATTTCCTGTTCGATACAAGGTCTTTGCAGAAAGGGGGCAGCGGGAGGAAGTTCGATTGGGGGATCCTTGATAATTACACAGTTGATAAACCATTTTTTCTTAGCGGGGGGATAGGTATTGAGGATGCAGAGGCTATAAGGGATCTTGGCAACAGAGGATTGTTTGCCGTGGATATAAACAGTCGTTTTGAGATGAAGCCCGGGATAAAGGATGCGGAATTGGTAGGCTTATTTATTGATAGAATAAAAAACTGAGAGTATATGAAATATGATGTAAATAAAGAAGGTTACTATGGTGATTTCGGTGGAGCATTTATCCCGGAGATGATGTATTCCAATATAAAAGAACTGGAAAACAATTATCTGGATATCCTCGGGGATGATAAATTCAAGGTGGAATTCAGGTCATTACTTAAAGACTATGTTGGAAGGCCGTCACCGTTATTTTATGCATCAAGGTTGTCTGAATATCACGGTACGCGTATATTTCTAAAGAGGGAGGACCTGAACCATACGGGAGCTCATAAGATCAATAATACTGTAGGCCAGATACTGATAGCAAAGAGACTGGGTAAGACCAGGATCATAGCTGAGACCGGTGCAGGTCAGCATGGTGTTGCCACTGCAACCGTTTGTGCACTTACAGGTCTGAAATGTGTCGTATACATGGGAAAGACGGATATAGACCGCCAGGCCCCCAATGTGCTTCGTATGAAAATGCTGGGAGCTGATGTTGTTCCGGTAACAAGTGGAAATATGACCCTGAAGGATGCAACAAACGAGGCTATACGTGACTGGATAAGTAACCCTGATGATACACACTATATCATCGGATCGGTTGTTGGTCCGCATCCTTATCCTGACCTGGTGTCCCGGCTTCAGTCGGTTATCAGTGAAGAGATGAAGGTTCAGGTGAAGGAAGTGACCGGGAAGGATGATCCTGATTATATTATCGCCTGTATCGGGGGAGGAAGCAATGCGATAGGATCGTTTTATCATTATCTGGACAATGAAAATGTTAAGCTTATAGCTGTTGAGGCAGCGGGCAAAGGCGTTGATACGGATGAGACAGCGGCAACTATGGTAAAAGGCAGGCCCGGAGTCATTCATGGCAGTATGACCATGCTTATGCAGGATGATGATGGCCAGATACTGGAGCCTTATTCTGTATCTGCCGGGCTCGATTATCCCGGTATCGGGCCGATACACTCGTACCTTTACAGTACCGGCCGGGTGCAGTATGAGAATGTTACAGATGATGAGGCTCTTGAAGCAGCCCTGTTGCTAACACGTCTGGAAGGGATCATCCCTGCCCTGGAATCAGCACACGCACTGGCATGGCCCGGAAAACAAAAATTCCGTGATGCTGATGTTGTTGTAATCACTCTATCAGGGAGAGGTGATAAAGATATGGCTGCCTATATAAGGTACATGGAAGGGGAACGGAGTAATTAAAAGGATCACAAAATTTTAAGTTAACCAGATGAACAGGATAGATAAATTATTCAGTGAAAAAAAAGAAAATATCCTATCAGTTTATTTCACAGCCGGATACCCCGGAGCTGATTCCGCAGCAGGGATTATAAAATCTCTGGTTGATGCAGGCGTTGACATGATTGAGATAGGGATGCCTTTCTCCGATCCTGTTGCGGACGGACCGGTCATTCAGGCCAGCAGCCAGATTGCTCTTAAAAACGGGATGACCATAAAGACTCTCTTTGGTCAGCTGAAGGATATCCGAAAGGAGGTTAGTATACCCCTGTTATTGATGGGATACATTAATCCTGTGATGCAGTTCGGGATAAGGGAGTTTTGCAGGATGAGCGCTGATACCGGGATTGACGGGGTGATTCTTCCGGACCTTCCACCCGCTGTATTTTCGGAACAGTACAGCGATGTCTTTGACGAATACGGCCTGTACAATATCCTGCTTGTCTCACCCCAGACAGATGATGACAGGATAAGGGCCCTTGACAGCATGAGCAAAGGATTTATCTATATGGTTTCTTCATCATCGGTCACAGGCAGAAAAGGCAGGTTTTCCGACACTCAGCTATCCTATTTCAAAAGAGTTAGATCTGTGGGCCTTAAAAATCCTGTTATGACAGGATTTGGGATCTCCGGGAAGGAATCCTTCCGCGATGCATGTAAATACTCAAACGGAGGTATTATTGGCAGTGCATTCATTACTGCCCTGGGTAAAGGGGGTGACCTTAATAATAATATCCGCAAATTCATCAGCAAAATAAGGAATTGAGGATGTTCCGCCTGTCAGTTTTTCCTTCTCAGTGTCCCCTGCGTTTCTCTGCATTACTCTCTGTAAATTCTTAATTTTAAGTATTACAGTATCACTGATGAACAGCAGTGAAGAAGTTGATTTATATTGTATTGTAGTGTTTCAAATCCACGCCTCCCTTACCGGTATTTCTATTCATTGCAAATGGGTTTCTTCTTACCCCCCCCCTCCATAGGGGCAAGCTTCATAAAATTTGCATTTTATCGGGAGTGACCCATAAAAATAATAGGGCATTAATTAAAAAATATATAAAATATTTGACAAATACCCTAAAATATTATATGTTTGTGCCGGAAATTTAAAAATTCATTAAGTAATATTAAACTTCAGATTAATGAAAGTAACCGGAAAGAGAATCCTTTTGGCAGTGGTTTTATTATTTGTATTCAGTACCGGATTATTTGCATCCGATGGTAATGGAATAGATACGGGTGCAACGGCATGGATGTTAACATCAACGGCCCTGGTTTTGCTGATGATACCGGGTCTGGCTATGTTTTACGGGGGTCTTGTAAGGTCGAAGAATGTGCTGGGAACGATAATGCACAGTTTTATTGCCATGGGTATTATAAGTGTACTCTGGGTGGTTTGCGGTTACAGTATGAGTTTCGGTAAAGATATATTGGGAGGATGGTTTGGATGGAATCCCGATTATTTCTTTCTTAAGGGGATAGACAATAAGATTATGCCGGAAGGTGTTCCGGAGTATGTCTTCTCCATGTTCCAGGGCAAGTTTGCCATTATCACTCCTGCGCTTATTGCAGGGGCTTTTGCCGAGAGGGTATCCTTCAGGGCATATACATTTTTCATTGCAGCATGGGGTCTCCTTGTGTATAACCCGCTCTGTCACTGGGTGTGGAGTTCCGATGGATTTATCTATAACCTGGGTGCCAGGGGGGCAATAGATTTTGCCGGTGGGACAGTAGTACATATCTCAGCCGGTATCAGCGGTCTTGTGGCTGCATTATATCTGGGATCACGTCGTGGATATCCCTACCAGGTGATAAGGCCGAACAATATGGTGATCACAATGCTTGGCGCGGGCCTTTTATGGGTGGGCTGGTTCGGTTTTAATGCCGGAAGCAGCATATCATCCGGTTTAAGCACGGCTCAGGCTCTTACTGCAACACAAGTTGCAGCAGCCTCCGGGGCTCTTGCCTGGGTAATAATTGAAAGTCTTCACCAGGGAAAAGCAACTGCACTGGGATTTGCTTCCGGTATACTGGCAGGTCTTGTTGCAGTTACACCTGCAGCTGGTGTTGTACAACCTTACGGGGCCATGGTACTGGGTATAATAGCATCATTTTTCTGCTACAGTGCTATCCAGATAAAGAACAGGCTGGGCTATGATGACAGTCTTGATGCTTTCGGGATTCATGGTATTGGAGGAATTGTGGGAGCTTTACTCCTGGTGTTCTTTATACGACCTTCGTGGATGGCAGAGGCAGCTGATGCTGCAGGTGGCAAATGGACAGTCTGGAACCAGCTGGGCATACAGGCCCTTGCGGTTGGAATTGCTATAGCATATGCTGCAGTGATGACCATAATAATTATTTTTGTCCTCAACAGGTTCATTAAGTTCAGAGCTTCGGAAGATGAGGAGATGGCGGGTCTCGACAGGGCATATCACGGGGAAAGAGGTTATGGTATGCTTAATCCAAGTTAATCAGTAAATAATAATAACCGGTCGAATGAAACTAATTACAGCAATAATAAGGGAAGTCCAGCTCGACAGGGTGAGGGAAGCCCTTATAGAAGCCGAGATCAAAAGGATAACCGTTAGCCGGGTATCCGGTCATGGTCAGCAGCGAATAGAGGAGATGTACAGGGGGCAGATCATCATACCCGACCTCATTCCCAAGGTAAAGATAGAAATAGCGGTAAATGATGCCTTTGTAGATATTACTGTTGATGCAATACTTAAATCGGCCCGTACAAACGGGGGAGGAAGTGTAGGTGATGGCAAGATCTTCATAACACCACTTGAGGATTGTATAAGGATACGTACAGGCGAAAGAGGAGGTACTGCAATCTGATCAAAAAACGGATAGTATCTAAGCTTTAACAGCTTGTATTTTACCATGTAATTTGGTAAATTTGATCACAGTTGTCTTATGTGGATCAGTTAGTCTGCCTAAGCTGTCTTAAAAGTTCCATATAACCGCTAAGCACGCAAAGAATGCGCAAAGATCACACAGACAAAGTGTTTAAATTCATCCTTTTGCATTCTCTGCATAATGCCTTTGCGTTCTCTGCGGTTAAGGTTTTAACTTATGAGACAGCCTCGGGTCGAATTACAGGAGTATAATATAAATTAAAGCTAAAAATCAATATGGAACCGACCAGCAGCTTTTTAACTATCGAAAGTCTGGCAACCCTTGGTGGTGCAACTCTTGCAACAGTTGTTGTCGCAAATACCTACAGGGCCATCCTAAAAAAGGACCCGAGGATCTTTGCACTGGTATTCTCAATAGCTATCTGTGTCCTTTTTGCTGTATATAATTCTATTGAACCCGTAGGCTACATAGTGGCGTTTATTAATGGCTGCCTCGTTTACTGCACTGCTTTCGGACTGAATACCCAGCTAGCATATGTAACAGTAAAAGGAAAGACTCAGGGAGTCAGGAATTCTTCCGTGGAGTCTGCTGAAACACATGCCACGGGATATTTCTTCGATGAATGGTAGTGTGAATTTTTTCATCCAATCTTTTTACCCGCCATCGGTCCGGGTTTAAGTGAATGGATTTCCTTTATTTTAATTATTACCACTGCAATCGGTTTAGGCATTCCCATTTTCTCCGACATGTCAGCGGCCTGGTCATAAAGCTCACCGCTATCCTCTGCTACGGCAGTTCCAATAAACCTGTATCCGTCGAGAATCTCGCGGTTTACAACCGAAACGGCAACCTTCGATCCTCTGAGTATATTTGTATAGGTGGTTCCTCCTGTTCCTTCAGTGAAGATCAGTGAATTGTCTGACAGAACGCGTGTTGATCTTTTCGGTGCTACATTAGGGGTACCGTCTTCATTGACTGTCCCAATAAAGCATTGCTGGCTGGCAACCATGTCTTTCATTGCCTGTGTAAGTGTAACCATGATGTTTTCTTTTATAATTTTCCTTTACTTTTCATCCAAATGTACATTTTGTTTCTTAAAAACTACGGGAAATGCCAAAATCCTGCAAATCCTTATAATGGTAGCATATATAAAACAGATTCTGAAAAATTTTGTTCCTGTGAATCATGAATTATCAGATAGTACTTCAAGTGAGGAGTACTTCGAGTACTTAAAGTTGGGATTTGGGAGTAAAAGCCTGTAATCAGTAACCAGTAATCGGTAATCAGTAACTTGCTCCGTGTAACCAGCTCCCAGCATCTTGACTTTCTCTGCTATTTGGTGTAAATTGCATATAATGAACTTCATTATATGTTTGAAATCTTGCAATGAGGTTATTCAGGCTTTCAATATTATTCATTTTCCTTGTTATCCTTTTTGTCCGTTGTAATAAGGATGAAACGATCTTGCGGATTTCCATCAACGATAATAATTTTTTAAAAGCACTGATTCAAGCAGGGATTGACACTGACGGAGATGGGCAAATAAGTATCAATGAAGCTGCACTGGTAACTTCAATGGATGTGAGTAATGACAGTATTTCCGATATTTCCGGCATTGAAGAATTTACAGCACTGGATACCCTTATCTGTTACAACAACCCTTTAAATGAGCTGGATGTTTCAGATCTTTTATCCTTAAAATATCTTGACTGCCGTGGATGCGGCCTGAAAAATATCGACCTAACCGGTTGTACTGACCTGGAATATCTGAATTGTGGCTTCTATCAAACCAGTGCAATGCTTATATATAATTTTTTGACCGATATAGAGGTTGCAGATAACCTGAAACTTAAGTATTTGTGGATGGCAGGTAACCTGGTTACGGAAATTGATCTTAACGGAATCACAGCATTGAAAAAGTTCGGATGCCCGGGTAATAAGCTGACAAGCCTTGATGTATCCGGAAAAGCCGGACTGGATTACCTGGATTGTACTGATAATGCGTTAGACTTGTTGAACATTTCTGGCAATGTTGCTTTGCAGGATTTGAAGTGTGCAAATAACCGGTTGACAACGATTGATTTATCAGATAATTTAGTGCTCTCAACCCTTGATTGCAGCGGAAATCAGTTAACTGACCTGGATGTATCAGCCAATTCAGCCATGAACAACCTTTATTGCGGTGAAAATAACCTGACGGTAATTAATGTGTCTTCCAATCCCGAACTTGACAGGTTTTCGTGTCCTGATAACCTTTTAACGGGAATAGATGTATCGGATAATTTTGACCTGAGCTGGCTCGATTGCTCGCAGAACCAGTTAACAGGTCTGGATGTTACAAAAAACACCAATCTGAAGGTATTGTGGTGCAGAGGTAACCAGTTGACCACCATCGATATTTCAGGTAATATTTACCTTGGTCTTGGTATAGGTGGTGTTAATAGCTGTTTCCTGGACATAAGCGATATGCCCGCACTGGAAAAAGTTTGTGTATGGGCCCTGCCGTTTCCACCTGAGGATTTCAGGCTTTGTAGAGATGGCAGTCCGAATGTGTATTTTACTACTGATTGCAGTGAATAGTACTTAAAGTGAGGAGTACTTCGAGTACTTAAAGTTGGGATTTGGGAGTAAAGGTCTGCGATCAGTAATCAGTAATGTACCCCGTATTTCGGACCCCATACCGCGCCCGGCAGCCCATGTCTGAAAAACTTGACTTTCTTTCTGTTATGCTTTAACTTGCAGGTAAATAACATCTTTATTTATGAGCCATGAGGTCAAAAATCACTTGCATAATATTCATTTTTGGTGTTATCCTGTTTGTAAGTTGTAAAAAGGATAACCCATCACCCCCTGTCACTATCAGCGATGATAGCTTCTTAGAAGCCCTGGTAAAAGCAGGTATCGACAAGGACGGGGACGGAAAGATAAGCATTTCGGAAGCTGAACTTGTTATCTCACTGGATGTGAGTAATGACAGTATTTCCGATATGACCGGTATTGAAAAGTTTACCAGTCTGGACACGCTTCGTTGCTATAACAACAGGTTGGACGCATTGGAAATTTCAAATCTTGTCTCACTGAAGTATCTCGATTGCCGGGGATGTGGATTAAGTTCTCTCAACGTTTCAGAGCTCAGGGATTTAAATTACCTCGACTGCGGCGTCTATGGAACAGAAACCTCGCTTTCCCGTAATTTTTTGGCAAGTATTGATGTCTCTCATAATATTGCCCTAAAGACCCTGGTTTGTGACTGGAATAACATAGAAGCCCTGGGTCTTGCCTCTAATACTTTATTGGAGAAACTATCATGTGGATCCAACCAGATCCCGGATCTTGATGTTTCTTCCAATATTAACCTGAAAAATATGATCTGCAGCTGGAACCAGTTAAGCACGCTGGATCTTTCCGGAAATACTGCATTGGAACTGTTAGACTGTAATTTAAATAAGTTGACAG
>Ga0307440_1000442_pt1 | contig 20384 bp, 13 predicted proteins | sample SalMarWE160410MG_FD_202150 | JGI IMG/M metagenome (GOLD analysis project Ga0307440, IMG submission 202150) | Salt marsh sediment microbial communities from the Plum Island Ecosystem LTER, Massachusetts, United States - WE1604-10 | ecosystem: Environmental > Aquatic > Marine > Intertidal zone >... | reverse complement strand
TACGGTGTGCTGCACTTCTTGTTCATGACAACTACCGGTATACCAATTTGAAACAACGGGGTTACTGGTAATTACCCAAAGCCAGTTATTTAAATCTATCATCTGATATTGTTTCATTTGGATAGCCAGCATTATTGCTGATCCATCCATTTTTTTCAATATCATGAATATCAAAATAAGAAATATAGGGTTTAATGTCCAACAGAGGTGTTCCATCTAACATGTCAACATTCTCAATATCAATAATGTTATCTCTTATTCTATTAAGTTTAACCACTGAAATACCGATTGAATTTGGTCTTTTAGGAGCTCTGGTTGCAAAAATGCCATGTTGTTCGCTATCTAAAAATGGAATAACCTTTAACTTAAAACCTTTTGATTTATGAAAATGATAGATAAGATATATATGAGAGAACTTTTTCAGGTCAAGCAAGCCGTTAATATATTTTTTTTTAAGCTTAATAGTACCTTTTATTCCTTTTGCACCCTTTGATTGAATAGGCATACCTTTCACTTTTTTAAAAGGAGTGTGAATTATACCTATCGGTTTATAATAAATTTTCATGCGGTGACCAGTTATTTTTTTAAGTAGTTATTCATTTTTATTTTGCAAATCACGTTTTGCTGCATTTTCTAAATCGTTATCCAGATTATAATCATATGCAAAACTGTAAGTTATCCAACTATTTTTCGGTTTGTAAAATTCAAATGTAAATCTGAATGGTTGCCTGTCATACTTTACCAGATAAACATAAAGTTCAAAACAATCTCCCAGAGTCTTTTTTGTTAAAAGTTGATAGCCGTTATACTCTCCAACTAGTTTATTTAAGTCTCTGAACTGAGTCTTCAGCTTTATAATTGCATCATCCTGTGAACTTAGCCATGGTGAATGCATGTAAAGATCATCAATAGCTTTATCCGCTTCACCTTCACTGTAGGTGTTAAAAAAATCTGCAATAATTTTATCAGGATTATCTTGTCCGAACGCGTTGAATGTAAAAACAGCCATGATAAACGTCAAAATTCCAGTTTTCATTTTCCAGTAATTTTATAGTTTAATTTATCATTTTATCAGCAAGTTATATAATTTTTTCTTAAAATCTTCATTTGACTTCTGGTTACTTTTTTGTTCTGATTTATTTTTATAATCAATTTGTTTACCAGATCAAAAATATTGGGTTCAAGGTTCGTTGGTCTTATCGTTCGTAAATTTGATCTGTTAGGACCTTCATGTATATACCTGAAGGCACGATACCATACTCATGTTCAACATGAATCATTGTTCATATCCTTTCAGAACTCCTCGATTTTTAGTATTTTAGTAGAATACGACCCAATATTCATAAATAGCCGAAAATGCGATTAATCATTATTTCTAACCGGTTACCTGTAAAAGCTGAAAAAGAGGGTGACAAAATGGTATTCACACGCAGTGAAGGAGGCCTGGCCACGGGACTGGGATCACTGCAGACATCAGCAGAGAAGCACTGGATAGGATGGCCGGGTCTTTATCCCGAAAATGACAATGAGAAGGATCATATAGTTCAAACACTCGCCCAGGAGGATTTTCACCCTGTATTCCTGTCTCCCGATCAGATAGAGAACTTCTATGAAGGATACAGTAATAGTGTTATCTGGCCGTTATGCCATTACTTCTATGCCTATATTGAATATGAAAATAAATACTGGGAAGCCTATAAGGAAGTTAATATGATGTTTTGTATGGAAGCTTTAAAGATCATTGAACCCGGGGATACAGTATGGATTCAGGATTACCAATTAATGCTTCTGCCTGGTTTTCTTCGTGAGGAAATACCTGATATCAGTATAGGATATTTTCATCATATTCCATTTCCATCTTACGAACTCTTCAGGGTATTGGCCGAACGTGCTGAAATCCTGGAAGGTTTACTTGGAGCAGATCTTATCGGTTTTCATACACACGACTATATGCGTCACTTCATCAGTGCTGCATACAGGGTACTTGGTCTTGACTGTGTCCTGGACGAAATCAATTATAATAACAGGGTAGTACATGTAGACACTTTTCCAATGGGAATAAACTTTCCATTACACTACAGTGCAGTTGAAAATGACAATGTCAGAAGTAAGGTTGAATTGTTCAAGGAGCAGTTTGGAAACCAAAAACTCATATTGTCAGTTGACAGGCTAGATTACAGCAAAGGGATACTGCACCGTCTTACCGGTTTTGAAGAGTTGCTTGAGCATCACCCGGAATTCAGGGAAAAGGTTTCACTTGTGATGGTTGTCGTTCCTTCCAGGGATTCCGTTGAAAAATATGCCAGTTTAAAGATTAAAACAGATGAAACTATAGGGGGAATTAATGGCAAATACTCATCCATGAACTGGATACCTGTTTACTATTTTTATCATGCAGTCCCGTTTGAAGAATTAATGGCCCTCTATTATATTGCCGATATAGCACTTGTTACACCGTTACGGGATGGCATGAACCTGGTGGCAAAAGAGTATGTGGCAGTCAAAAGGGATTCTCCCGGTATACTGATCCTCAGTGAAATGACCGGTGCTGCTATTGAACTTACTGATGCCATTATTATAAATCCAAATAACATTGGTGAAATTGAGGGTGCTATAATACAGGCACTTACAATGCCGGAGCAGGAACAGGCAGAAAGAATGAAGAAAATGCTGAAAACAGTTTCCATACAAACGGTTGCCAAATGGGCCACTGATTTTGTCAGGGAACTGGATGATATTAAAGAGAAAAGCCTCAGGCTTCTGGATAAAAAACTTAACGACGAAAAAATACAACATATAAAGGACCAGTATCTGAAATCAAAAAAGCGCTTATTGGTATTGGATTACGACGGGACTTTAGTTCGAATACAGAAAAATCCTGCTACAGCTTTCCCGAGTAAAAGGCTGCTTAATATTTTGCAGGCATTAAACTCAGATTTATCAAACACGATAGTAATTAACAGTGGTCGCGACCCGGAAACCCTGGATAAATGGCTTGGAAACCTGAATATCCTGCTTGCAGCGGAGCATGGTGCTTTTTACAAGGAGAAAGGTGTCTGGCATGAAAATTCTGATGAACCACCTGTAATAAGCCCCGAAATAATTGATATCCTGAATTATATTGCAAACAAAACTCCCGGATCCGTCATAGAGAACAAAAAAAGATCTGTTGTATGGCATTACAGGAATTGTGATGCCTGGCTGGCCAACCTGCGTGAGAAACAACTGATCGATGCTCTTATGTTGCCCTGTTCACGAGAGAACCTTCAGATCATGAAAGGCAATAAAGTTGTTGAGATCAAAGCAGCGGGGGTTAATAAAGGTATTGAGGTCCTGCGGCTTATAGAAAAAAACTCCTTTGATTTTATCCTGGCCATTGGAGATGATGTTACTGACGAGGATATGTTTCACTCATTGCCTGAAAATGCCATAACCATAAAAGTTGGTTCCTATTCAGATTTTGCCAGGTATAGTATTGAATCGCCAATTAATACTGTCGAGCTTCTGGAACAACTTGGACATGGATAAAATGCAGGGGGACTCATGGAGGTTAATCCTCCTATGAGATCATTGCGTTAAATCTCCAGAATTGTATTATGAACCAATAATTTAAAGTTCTATCCTGGGATCAGGTTTGATCTCAATTTTGTATTCCTCAGGCGGAACGGCATTCATCAGGTTCTTTATAAAGTAATCCCAGCGCCGGCGCATTATATAATTCCTGTCCGATCCATATCCGTGTCTGGCATTTGGCAGGATTATCATATCGAAATCCTTGTTTGCCTTTATCAGCGAATCGACTACCAGGTATGTATTGTATGGAGGCACGTTATCATCCATATTGCCATGAATAAGAAGCAGCTTACCTTTCAGGTTTTTTGCATATACTTCATTTGCCTGTGATTCATAGTTAGATATCCCGTCCTTATCGTATGTCTCCAGACCAATATATCTCTCTCCCCAGTCGTCCTCGTAATCCCTGTTATCATGATTTCCCGATTCGGAGATCCCAACCTTAAAGAAATCCGGGAATTTGAACATCGCCGATGCAGTCGCAAAGCCTCCGCCGGAATGTCCCCAAATACCTACTCTGCCGAGATCGATAAATCTGTGCCTTCCGGCCAGCTGTTTAAGGCCCGACACCTGGTCGTGAAGGGTATTTTCAGCCATATTACCGTAACATGCATCATGGAAGGATTTTGATCTGTCGGGATTACAGCTTCCTTCAAGAAGGACCACAACGAACCCGAGTTCGGCAAGGGCCTGGTTATCTCCTCGGGCGGCATTGAAGCTCCACGATCCCACACTTCCTCCCTGGGGACCCGGGTAAATATATACTATCACCGGATACTTACTGCTGGTATCAATGTCGGTAGGGGTGTACATCAGGCCATACAGGTCCCATCGATTGTTGGCCGATCTGACGGTAAAAGGCTGAGGGGGTTTCCACCCGGTGGCTTTAAGACGTGCCAGATCCGTCTTTTCGAGAGTTGTAATAAACTTCCCTTTTGAAGTCCTGACCTCAGTTATCCCTGGCACATCGGGTTGTGAGTAAGTATCGGTAAAGTATTTTCCGTCGGGTGAAAAGCTTACAGAATGGTCACCTGTGGCAGGAGTTAATAGCGACATATTTTTTCCGCTGAAATCAATCCTGTACAGATACCTGAAATAAGGATTAACACCCGGCTCTTTTCCACCGGCAATAAAATAAATCACTCTTTTTACCGGGTCAATTCTGAGAACCTGCCTTACCACAAAATCCCCTTTTGTTATCGGATTTTTCAATTCACCTGTCAAGGCATCGTACAGGTACAGGTGTCCCCAGTCGCTTCTTTCGGAATACCATATTATTTCATTTGTTGCAGAAAGGTATGTCCAGTTAATCTTCCCCTGGCCTGATTCGTACTGAGTAGGTACTGTCTCACTGAAAATGTCTTTAACATCGCCGGTCTCACAATCGGCCATCCTTACATTCTCCAGTTTATGGTCGCGGGATGTAGAGACAAACACCAGCTTTTTACTGTCATCGCTCCAGCAGACATCATCAAAACCACCTTCACAGGATATGTCATCACAAAGGGTACCCCTCCTTGCGTCACTTCCCATCTTTAGCTTTACTATACCTTTACCACTATCTTTGGCAACATCAATTATTATCCTGTATATCCTTATGATCTCCCTGTCACCGGGCAAAGGATATTTCCATGCCGATAATTCAGGGGCTCCTACTTTGGTTTTAACAAGGTACATATCACTCACATGCCTCTGGTCCTGGCGAAAAGTAGCTATCTTCTTTGAATCGGGTGACCAGCTGATAATAGGTTTGTCGCTCTTCTTCCATCCTGCATTATCCGTGGCATAGCCGAAATTCTCTATTCCATCTGTTGTAAGGGCTTTTTCCTGTCCCGTTGCCACCTCTTTTATCCAGAGATTCCAGTCGCGGATAAAGGCACTGTATTTCCCGTCAGGTGAAAGAACCTCATTACGGGAAGGTCTGCTTCTGTCCGGTTGCGTGGCAGATGCCTTTTCAAAGAGTTCCCTTTTCGTTGATGCAGCAATCTTTTTTCCGTTTACCGGGTCAAACAGCTTATATTCGGCCCTGTTCTCCGAAAGACACATGTACCATAATCTTCCGTCGGGCAGCCACTCCGGACGTATATCATTATCTACAAGACGTGTAACATTTGATCCCAGCATAGCTGCAGCATGATCGTAATCAGCTTTGGCATAGATCTTTGCATCCTGTCCGGCCGATATTCCATACACCAGCAGGAACAGGATAACGGATGAAAAGATTCTTCTTCGCATATACAAAATATTTAGTTTCCGGAAAGGTAATAACAGGGGATATAATATTCAAGAACTGTTGATAAAGCAGGCTCATTTGTTAAAAAAGGGGAAAGACAGGAGGAGGTTCGAGGGTTCGAAGGTTAAGGGTTCCAGTTATCCCCGTTACCTGTCATTAATAAAGCGGATAATTGATTCAGCAATCTGGTCCCTGGAGTTTTGAAAGGAGTGATCATCCTGAAATGTTTCAACGCTGACCTATTTTTACAAATGCTTATCAATAATTCCGAAAAAAATTCCATAAGCTTTTTCCTTACCCCGTTGTCATATACCTGTGAGATAGCTTTTTTATTTGCTTTGTTTCAATTCATTCAGAACCTTGAACACGGCCACTTCTATTACTTCCTTTTTACCTGTTTTATTCAGAAGGGGCAAAAGACTCTTAACAGGTGTGTCTTTCGGGAGCTGATTTTCCTTAATTAATTCAAAGAAAATATGATGTGCGGAAGAAAGTACAAAAACAGAATCTGCCTTTTCCATCAGCAGCTCAAGGACAGGCACTACTGAACGGCTACCAATATTTATAAGTCCTTCTTCAGCCAGCCAGCTGAGATCACGTTCCTCGGACTCGAGGTACTCGAGAAAGACCGGGATAAGTGAATGAGAATTTAATTCACTTAGTCCTTTCATAGCCTCCCATCTTAAAAAGGATTTAGGATGTTCCAATAATTTGAGAAAATGCGGAATGGTCCTTTCACCACTTCGTACAAGTTCTTTTCTCAGACGCTCCCTTTCCATCCCGCTTACTATTTCAAGCTTCTGTATAAATTGTTCAATTTCTTTTTCTGATTTCTCGTCTTGCATGATTTTATACTTCTTATATTAATTAAATATTTACAGATTTCTTTATAACTGAAATAAACCGCCGGTGAGCTTTGTTTCCCAGGTAGAGCCTATGACGATACATCATTTGTTTGACCAGGTCCTCAATGAATATCCACATCAGGCAATAACCCCAGATGAAGAGAACATCTGTAACACGCAACGGTGCAAAAAGACCAAAAGGAAATAAGACAAATAAAGTAGCGATAACTTTTGTCACCACGGCCGACCAGAGTAATATCGGTGCAGGATACGGCTTTTTATAAAATGGCCCTCTTGTCCGTGTGACAAAGAGTGTAAGATGGCCTGCTACTGCCAGTTTAAGGAACACAAGGGTCTGGATATGCGGGATATCCATATTCATATATTCCCTGGCTATCAACAGTATACCGAAAGTTTCGGCTACCCCTATCAAACCAAGCACAGTAGAGATGCTTAATATTTTTGACATCTCCCATTTATTGGGTTTTTTACTCAGGAAGGTATTGTCGTACGCGATCGCCATAATGGGCAAATCGTTAAAGAATGCCAGCAAAATGATCATCAGTGCGGTTATCGGATAAAAGTTATATATCGACATCGCCAGGACGACGAAGAACATTATACGGATGGTCTCAATGATCCTGTACATAGCATAACTGTTCATCCTTTCGAAGATCTTTCTTGCCTCGGCAATAGCCTTTATAATAACCGATAATCCGGGCATTGTCAGTATCAGGTCAGCTGCGGCACGGGCGGCATCAGTTGCACCGCTCACGGCAATACCTATATCGGCCTGTTTCAAGGCAGGGGCATCATTCACCCCGTCACCGGTCATCCCGGTAATATGATTGGCTGCCTGTAAGGCCTTAACAATTCCGAATTTATGTTCGGGGAACACTTCTGCGAAGCCATCTGCTGACTCAACCTGTCTTTCAAGCTGCTTCCCCGGATGCTTTATATCCGCATCTCTTGTAAATATATTGTTAACCCTGTGTATATTGCGCCCCATACCTAATTTACCGGATATCTCAGACGCTATGGCCACGTTATCTCCTGTAACCATCTTTACCTTAATACCATATTGGTTTGCTTCCTTTACAGTTTCGGCTGAATCCTCACGCGGCGGATCAAAAAGAGTAAGGATTCCCAGGAACTCGTAATCTCCTTCTTTTTTTCCTTTGGCAACAGCAAGTGTTTTGTATCCCCTTGCAGCATATTCACTTACCTTATCCTCAATGGCCTTTTGCTCCTCATCCTTCAGTTTACAAAGTTTCTGGATAACCTGTGTTGCTCCCTTGGTCACTGAGAATTCGATACCTTTATTTTCAACTATCGATTCCGTACGCTTCCTAACCGGATCAAAAGGAACATATTTCTTCAGTTTATAGGCTTTCAGGGCTTCAGTATCCTTTAACCCTGACACAATGGTTGCATCAATAGCATCATGCGAATCCATCTCCGACGCCAGGGCTGCATACTTGATCAGATCCTGTTCATCCTTACTCTCATATAAAACCGATTCTCCGAGTGTTATTTTATTCTGTGTCAGTGTACCTGTTTTATCGGAACAGAGAATATCCATACCGGCAGCTTCCTCGATAACCTCAAGACGTGAGACAATAACCTTATTTTTCGATAATTTCAAAGCACCAACAGCCATGGTCACCGATAATACTGCTGGCATTGCTACAGGTATTGAGGCTACTGTCAGGATCAGTGCGAACTGAACCAACGTAATTAAGTTGTCTCCCCTTAGCAGTTGTACAAAGAACATAACAGCAACAAGCCCGATACTCAGGTATATCAGGTAATCTCCAATGTTGATCACTGCCTTCTGGAAATGTGAAGTTGCTCCTGCATCAGAAACCAGTCCTGCTGTTTTTCCAAAGTACGACTTATCACCTGTTGCAGTAACAATCCCACTCATCTCACCCTGTTTAGCAATTGTACCGGAATAACATATATCATCAGCCGATTTATTTACAGGCAATGATTCACCGGTTATCGCAGACTGGTCAATACTCACGAAATCTCCTTCAATAAGCTTTATATCTGCAGGTATTATGTCACCAAATTTTATCCTTATAATATCACCGGGTACTATATCCGAAGCAGGGCTTTCCTTCCATTTACCATTTCGTTTGACCATAGCTTTCAAAGCCAGTTGGGCTTTAAGTGCATCAAGAGCATTACTTGCCTTCATTTCCTGCCAGAAACCGATCAGCGCATTGAATACAAGAAGTGCTGTAATTATATAAAAATCGGACATGTGCTTAACTATCAGCGACAATATTGCAGCTATTTCAATCATCCATGGAATTGGTCCCCAGAAATAAGTTAGAAGACTCAGAAGCTTGCTTTTCTTATGATCGGGTAACTTGTTGTACCCGAATTGTTTTAAACGTGAATCAGCTTCATCCTGACTAAGTCCTTCAGGTGAAGAATCAAGTTTTTTGAATAGAAGATCTCTGCCTGTTTTTTTTGCTTCCTCAATGTCAATATAATCCATCTGTGTTAATATTTTATTTCAATTACTTTTCATAAAATCTCAACAAAACATATTGTCAATAGTTCATATTTTCTTTAACAAAAAAAGCTGCCGGCGATCTTATCCGTGATCATGTCAAAGTGATGGCAAAAGTTGCAGTTTTCTTTTCACAGTTAATTAATTACCCGTATCATTCCGGATCCTGATCCAGTGCTTTTTCAGCCTGACCAGATGAATCGATGAGTTTTCTGGTTATCATATCGGTATATGTTACGATAACACCATCGCGGGACAACCCCAGTTCAATAAACCTGTTACCCTTCACCCAGTAATAATCCTTATAATTATTATACTCCTTCATCTTTGTATTGCTGCTTATGTAATCATTGCCGTATTTTTTTGCATATATATCCAGGAGGTTGAGCTCCAGCACAGGAGGAAAAGAGATCGAAGGATCATTCGATCTAACCCTGAGTATCAACTGGTATAGCTTATCCCTGTAGTATCCTTCCGATAATGTTGCCTGTGCCCTGACAATGGAATCGCCTGGTCCGGGAATTAAAAAATTATACTGATATTGTCCCGATGAATTGATAAACAGCTTCTTATTATCCACAAGCACCCGGAGATCATCATGAACAACCTTAAGCGGGTCACCCAGGCGAAGTCCGAGAAATACAGTATCATAATGTTCGCCTGATTTCAGTCCTTCATTTATTTTATCATCAATCAGCTTCTGCTGCAAATTTCTGTTGTTTCCAATACAGCCATAGAGCAGTACTATTCCTGAAAAAAACAATATATATTTATTCATAGAGCAGTGATTCTATTTCTCTTCAGGGAACCTCCCCATAAGTTGCCGTTCCACCATCCATCCAGGGTATTCCTTTACAAGCTGGCTGATCTCATCAAGTTCCCGTATTTCATCAGGTGTTAGTTCAAGTTTTGTACTCGCTATATTATCCTCCAGCTGTTCTTCTGTGCGGGCACCTATAATAACACTTGCCACACCGGGTCTGTTTTTGACCCAGGCAAGGGCAACTCTTGCAGGTGATGCATCATGATGTTCACCAATACGTGTCATAAGTTCAACGATATCATATGCTTTTTCTTTATCTATCGGTGGAAAATCAAAAAGTACCCTCCTGCTGTTTCCTTCTGTTTGAGTATCCCTTTTGAATTTTCCTGACAGGAAGCCTCCAGCCAGAGGACTCCAGGGCATAATACCCAGTCCTTCACTCATAGCCATGGGTACAATTTCCCTTTCAACATCACGGGCTACGATACTGTAGAAGTTCTGGGATGCAACAAACCCGGACCATCCGAATTTTTCTGATATTCCATTGGCCTTTGTTACCATCCAGGCAGGATGGTTACTTACCCCTATATACCTGACCTTACCAGACCTTACGACATCTTCCAGTGCTCTCATGGTCTCTTCAAGAGGTGTGACAGGATCCACCCCATGGATATATAAAAGATCTATATGCGAGAGATCAAGACGTTTCAGGCTGTCCTCAACGGAATCAAGTATATGCAGCCGCGATAAACCAACCTGGTTTGCCCCCTCTCCCATCCTGATCCGTACTTTTGTAGCTATAAAGACTTCCTGGTGAGATATCCCGAGTGTCTTAAGAGCCTTTCCAAGTAATATTTCAGCCAGTCCTTCCGAGTAGGCATTGGCTGTATCAAAAAAATTGATCCCGCCTTCCACGGCTTTTTTTACAAGCCTGGTTGCTTCCTCTTCTGTAAGTTGTCCAATTGCTTTCCAGTAGCCCTTACCCCCAAAAGTCATTGTTCCGAAACATAGTTCAGAGACGAGTACTCCTGTTTTTCCAAGTTGTCTGTATTTCATAACGTGAATTTTAATTGATTAAAAAACTTTTCATAACTGTATGCATACAGTCATCACATCGGTTAAAAGCCTGTCTTCGTGTTGTCAGCATAATCAGAACTTAAACACTATCGATAAGGGAATTGTCCGTGATGGTCATGCAGTTCCATGCAGGAGCCTTCCACTCATAATCAAGGAGTTGCCTTTCAGCCCCGTAAGCATCCGCATAAAGCTTAATCAGGTTGACATCCCGGTCTTATACTGGCCCAGGCCTATAGTTTCCTCCAGTGTATTCACGAACTTCATATAGAACGTCGAATAGTCATACCTGTCAAAATATACTGAAGTCTCAGTTGTGCTTGAGGGAATATCTTCGAATAATATCTTTTCCCCGCTTTTACCTGCTTCCGGGAAAGCCATATCAACTCTTTCCCCGTCTATCCTGTTATAGAAATGCCACCTTTTGTTCTTATAAGTCTTCAGTATTTCACCTCCGAATACATCATGAATCAGAGTTGATATCTCACTATCACAGTCCTCGATGCTTCTGCTAACCTTATTATCCGGTACGCAATCTGCTACCAGACAACGTCTTATAACTTCCTGTATTTTATTTTTATATAACATTTTACCTTTTCTTTTAAAATTAACCATATTTCCCATCTCGTATTAAGACAGTACCCGCTGTCTTTAAAAAATCAATAAGTTTCAAATACAATTTACAAGTTTTACTCCGGATAAGTGTTAAATAATTTTATTTTAATGTTATTGTAATCCTAAAAATTGGTCACGTATAATAGACATGTTACAACACTAGATTTATACTGATAAACTTTTAACAAAACAGAACCGCAAATCGTTCAAAGAAATATTTAAATAATGTCTAATAAATGTCTTCTACTCCACTGCTGTTCATTACCTTACCATACAACACATATTCAATCAACGTCGTATAACTATATAACCACTCAGCTGCTTACCAGTAACTGTTTTCAGGGTAAAGAAATAAGTATCTGAAGGTAACGCCTTACCATTATTATCCACACCATTCCATGAATTATTATAATGACTGTTCTCATACACCTTAATTCCTCGTCTGTCAAAGATCACGAGGCTTTTGTCACCTGCATTCTCCCCCCAGGAAATAACAAAATAATCATTTATTCCATCCATATTAGGAGTTATCAGAGACGGAATCCTGAAGTCATTGACAAAAATAGAGACCGTATCAAAAGACATTGGGCACACATCATCAGATACGGTCCAGAGCAGAACATTTTCTCCCTTTGAAAGGTTCATGACAACTGTGTGGGGATCAGTACTTCTTTCAATGTATGCAGAACCTGATAGTACTGACCATACACCTGAAATGTAACTATCCGCAACTGCCTCCAGGGTGGTCCGGAAGTTGTAATCAAGTTTTTGATCCGGACCTGCATCAGCAACAGGAGTTTTTCTTACAATTACTATCACAGGTTGAACAGAAAAGAACAGGTAACTGTTTGTTCCTTTGATATAATATGTACCTGCTGATGCTTCCTGTGGATTTAGTGCAGGACTTGAAGCATCTTTATCATTCCAGTATGTGTATGTAAGATCAATAGAAGATCCTGCTGTTATATCCTGAGATGTAAGATCAACTGTTTGTGGATAACAGACTGGATCAGGATTCGTAATCATGACATAAGGGGTGTCAACCACAGGTATTGCGAATATTTCGGACTCATTTGATACACATCCCGAACTATTCTGCACTGTATAAGAATATTCTCCCGAGGGAATTTCATAGAGTATTTTCTTTGTCCCGTTTCCCGCAAGCATAACATTATCCGGCTTACGCAAAAGTAACCAGCTCCCGGAAGAAGGTAAACCGTCAATTACAATAGTACCGGTAACAGATGGGTATGAGGGGAGAATAACATCTGAAATAACCGGTGGCGAGGGGGTCATAGGTTGTAAAGGAACTTCAGCATTTGATGACAATGCTGAGACACATCCATAATCATTAGTGACAGTGAAATTATAAATACCTGAAGATAAGCCCATTACCTGCGTAGTTGTTCCTGTTCCCATGTAATTTACAGTACCGGGATATCTAATTAAAGTCCATTGTCCTTCAGCAGGAAGATTTCTAAGAAATATGGCACCCAAAGAATCCATACAAGTGGGAGGAATAATATTATCAGTCAAAGGGGCCCCTGGGATAATCAGCTGATCATTAATAAGGACAGTATCTGAAATAATAGAGGCACAACCATTTACATTTGTGAAATTAAAACTATAGTTACCAGGAAGAATCCCTTCAATTGTTATGCTTGTACCGCTGCCATTAATCTTCACCTCATCAGGAAAACGCTCAATAATCCAGTCTCCTGATGAAGGCAATCCTTCAAGGGTTACACTACCCGTCGACTTTGTGCATGTGGGCTGTGACACAGTGCTGATTATGGGAGCTGGCAGTAAATCAGGCGATGAAGTAATTACAACGTCTTCTGAAGGATCCGAAATACACCCTGCTGAATTTGTTACAGTAAATGAGTATATACCCTGTTCCATTCCTGGTATTACAATGCTTGTACCCATCCCGGTCATTGTGTTTCCGGCAGGTATACTTGTTATGATCCATAATCCTGAACCAGGAAGACCAGACAGATCAACACTTCCGGATGGTATCTCACATGTTGGTTGAGCTATGACTCTGGAAATTGGTGCAGAAGGGATTGGCGGCTGAACAGGTATCAGTGCATTATCTGAAATAAATGATGTACATCCCAAGGAATCAGTGACTTCAAAGGAATATGTCCCGGCAACAATTCCTGAAATCACAGTCGACAGTCCTGTGCCATAAGTTTTTACTCTATCAGGCAAACGGGTAATCATCCATGTGCCGACAGATGGCAGGTTACTTAGTATTACACTACCTGTCGCATTTATACAGTCAGGTGGAATTACTGAATCAATCGCAGGAGGACCCGGAACATCTTCTATGGTAATTATGCAGGTTGCTGATTCTTCACAAACATACGAAGTATTAACTGTTTTAACTGATACTGTTATTTGCTTCCCGGCATCTTCAACAGAGGGCTCATATGTAAAATCAAAAGGTGAACTGCCTGATTCAGATGGTACCAGGATACCTTTCCCGTCAGAAGTAAGTATAACTCCTGTTGCAGATCCTCCGAAAGTATTATCTGTAATGGTCACTGGTGAGTTATAACATGAAAATACATTTGTATCACTCAGGGTAAGTATTGATGGATTCTCACATGAGCATAACACCTGAAAAGTACTGCCGGTAATTTCACAACCATTACTGTTCCTGACAGTAATATGATGATATCCGTCCGGTACATTTTCAAAGAGATTACCGGTCTGGTAAAAGCCATTATCAAGCCTGTATTCCAGGTTCGGGCCTGAAGGGCCTGTTACCGTAACACCTGCATGATTAGTTCCCACGACGCACTCAATTATCTGGACAGGGGCCGGAGGTTTATCCGGTGGCTGGTCAATTATAATAGTGTCGGATGATAAAGACTGGCATCCACCCCAGTTTGAAACCGTATAAGTATATGTACCTCCTGGAATACCTGAGACAAGAGCCGTAATACCCACACCTGTTGTTGTCACATCTCCCGGGGACCGTGTAAGTGTCCACACACCTGTTGACGGCAGGCCACTAAAAACAATGCTTCCCGTTGAAACATCGCATGTAGGCTGTATTACAAGATCAACTGATGGGGGACCCGGATAATCAAGAACTGACAGGCTGAATGTTGCAACAGCCTCAACACACGGAGATCCAGCCGGAATATCAGATGTTACCGTAATTGTTATTACTTTCCCAACATCCTTTTTCCTTGGAGTATATGTAAAAGAGAAAGGAGAGGTATTTGCTGTTGTCGGGCTGACCGAACCACTTCCGTCTTCCCTTATGGTAACACCGGTTGCATTACCTCCGAAGGTATTGCCGTCAAGAACAAATGGTGAGATCGTACAGGTAGCGCCTGATGGTGCAGATAACGTGACTGTAGGATGATCTGTACATTGTCCGCTAATAACTGCCGGAGTCAATATTATCACCAGGAATGCAATCAGGATACCGGGCAGACTGATAGAAGCAGAAGTCCGGCATTTGCTGGTAATTTTCAATTCACTACCCATAGCAAGTGTTTTATGAAACTCAGTATATTAAACCGAGGCACTCAGATACTGCATGGCTGCAACATTACAATCTCCATCTGCCGTTTAGGCGGATAGTCAGTAACCCTATCGATAGTAATACAATATCTGCAACTGCTACTTATTTAGAAATTTATCTAGCTTAAGCTAATTTACAAATTTGTTTAAAATCAGGGATATAAATTCAAAAATTAATTGATTGCTTAAATGATGGAACGATCATTTCTAAATTGCAACACTCAACCTGCTTATACTGCCTGACACGATTTTAAAGTCAGAAGTCTCATGGAACGTTATTGAAGGAAAGTTATCACGTGCAAGCTTGAGCATCCATTCACTTTCAGCAAAGAACACAGGATTATCTTCCTTATCGTAGGCCACAGCCCGGTGTTTTCTTTTAATGAATTCCTCAAGATCCCTATTATTCTCTGTAGTTATCCAGCATGCTTTAACGAAAGGCAGGTTGTTAAAACTGCATTTTGCTCCGTATTCATTCTCAAGTCTGAACTTAATAACCTCATACTGGAGTTCACCAACTGTTCCGATGATCTTCCTGTTGCCTGGCTGCTGTATGAAAAGTTGTGCCACGCCCTCATCAGTCATTTGCCTGACTCCCTTTTCAAGTTGTTTCGTCTTCATAGGATCGAGGTTTACAACTTCCCGGAGTATCTCGGGACTGAAGCTTGGTACCCCCCTGAAATGAAGCTGTTCACCATCAGTCATTGTATCGCCTATCTTGAAGTTACCACTGTCATAGAGTCCGACAACATCGCCCGGGAATGCTTGGTCAACAATGTTTTTTGCATTTGCCATAAAGCTGGTTGGTGAAGAAAAACGCATTTTCTTACCGGTACGGGTGTTGAGATAGAATTTATTCCTTTCAAACCGTCCTGAAGTGATCCGCATAAAGGCAATCCTGTCGTGGTGTTTGGGATCAAGGTTTGCATGAATCTTAAAAATAAATCCAGTAAGTCGATCTTCCCATGGCTGTACTATTCTTTCAGCAGCACTTATCTGTCCGGGATGAGGAGCTATCTCAAGAAATGTTTCCAGCAATTCAAGTACACCAAAATTATTCAGGGCACTCCCGAAGAATAAGGGTGCCAGGAATCCATCGCGATATAAAGACAGGTCAAATGGTTCAAACATATGATCAATAAATTCCCTGTCTTCGTTCAGCTTGCCGATATTATCATTACCCAGGTAATCCCTGATCCTGGAATCTTCCGGATACTTAGTATACAGGAGACTTTCAGGTAATGAAGTCTTATCAGCTGCAAAAAGTCTCATCTCCTTTTTTTGAATATTATACACTCCCTTTAATGTCCTGCCATTTCCTACAGGCCAGGTAAAGGGGCACACTGCTATTTTCAACTCCGTCTCAAGATCGTCAATCAGTTCGAATGGACTGAGGCCTTCACGGTCCATCTTATTAATGAATATTATAACAGGGGTATTCCTCATCCTGCAAACATCCATTAGTTTACGTGTCTGTTCCTCAACGCCCTTCACGCTGTCGATAACTATGATCACACTGTCAACAGCAGATAAAGTCCGGTATGTGTCTTCGGCAAAATCCCTGTGCCCCGGGGTATCAAGGATATTAACCCTTACATTATCATAATCAAACGCCATAACCGAGGTAGATACCGATATACCTCTTTGTTTCTCAATCTCCATAAAATCGGATGTTGTACTCTTCCTGATCTTGTTACTGCGCACAGCGCCTGCGGTCTGGATAGCACCTCCGAAAAGGAGCAGCTTCTCGGTGAGTGTTGTTTTGCCTGCATCCGGATGACTGATAATGGCAAAAGTCCTTCGTCTGAATATTTCCGATCTTATATCCATATTAACATTATAATGAAATTCTTTCAAAGTAAGTTTATGGTCTCAGTCTAAAAAACTGTTGCATACTTTAAAAGGCGGCGCAAAAGTAACAAAAAGTGAATATATTCCTATAAGAGAATGATCCTGATTTTTTAAGGACAGGTTTTCCCTCTTACCAAATATCAGTAGCTCTTATTCGCGGGTGGTGACGCAGGTGGTGATTTGAACCTTTAAAAGACCAAAGTTGCAAATACAATTTGTATTGTATGGGTTAATGTTATTATATTGCAGGCCTAAACATATAATAATGAAAAAACTTGCTATTTTACTGACATTACTATTATCATTGACGTATTGCAAAGGCCCTAAATCAGGTCCTCTGGCAAATGAATCTTTTAACAAATCAGACCAGACACAATCCACGGAAGTACAGAAATCACCGGGTCCGGCACAACCCGCCAAAGCTGATATCACGGTAACACCCTGCGACGGATGTATCCAGATAGGCGATCTGCTGGCCAACAAGAAATCTTACGACGGGAAAGTCATAAGTGTTACAGGCCAGGTAGTAAAATACAACCCTGGGATCATGGGGAAGAACTGGATCCATATCCAGGACGGAACCGATAACCAGGGAGTGTATGATCTGACAGTAACATCTGACCAGTCTGCACAGGTTGGTGATGTTATGACGTTTGAAGGCACAATAGCACTTGACAAGGATTTTGGTTACGGGTATTTTTACCCGGTAATAATGGAAGACGCCAAGCCAAAAAAATAGGACTTCCATCTGATTACATTACGCACTTATTTCCTGTTTGTTCTATTTAAAAACCAAGGAATAAGCAACAATTATTGCAACCAGGGCAATCAGGAAAATATATGTGTATGGTGAGGCAAAATTTAAGGTCCAACCCAGTGGTCTCTGCCGTTTTGGTATCATTATGCGCGGATCCTTCCTGTTGAAGTAGAATGGACCCTTCCAGTAAGCCTCATTTTTTCTCATGTTATCAATGAACTGTTTTTCAGTTTTTTTCCTCATTTCAATTATTCTGTTTGAATCATACTTTATACCGGGTCATAAATATCCTTTGTTTTTATCATAACAGTCGCAATTAAAAGGTACTCCCGATATGACCGGGCAGAATGCCGACCTGTGACCAGGATCACTTTGTCCACATAATTTCAGCAGATTTAACATCCCGGGAATTGGTTCCCATGTAAATGATAAATTTACCCGGCTCCCAAACATGCTTAAGCTCACTGTTGTAGAACATCAGGTCTGCCGTTGTAATATTGATACTTACATCCTTCTTTTCTCCCGGCTGTAGCATGATCTTTTTAAAATTCTTAAGTTCCTTAACTGGTCGTGAAATAGAGGCTACAGGATCCCTTATATACAGCTGGACAACCTCTTCACCTGCAACTTTACCGGTATTTGTAACGCTTATAGTTGCCGTAAGCTTTTCGTCTCCTTTAAGTTGCGTCTTGCTGAGTTTTATATCGCCGTATTTGAATGTAGTATAGCTAAGGCCATAACCAAACGGGTAAACCGGATCATTGGGTATGTCAAGATACTTGGAAGTGAATTTGTTTCTCGGATTCATTGGCCTTCCGGTATTCAGGTGATTATAGTAGAGCGGTATCTGGCCGACACTCATCGGGAATGTCGTTGTGAGTTTTCCTGCAGGATTATAATCGCCGAACAAGACTGTAGCTATGGCATTGCCGGCTTCTGTACCACCTGCCCAGGCTTCAAGGATTGAACTTACATGTTCATTCTCCCAGGTAAGCGTCATCGGTCTTCCGTTTATCAGCACCAGTACAACGGGCTTCCCTGTTTTCAATAACTCTTTTAAAAGGTTTTCCTGAACCTTCTGTAATCCAATATATGACATACTGGAAGCTTCTCCCGACCATGATGATGGTTCACCGAGAACCGCCACCACCACATCAGCTTTATTAGCTGTTGACACCGCATCTTCAAGCATCTCTTCAGCGGTTCTGTTACTTTTTGTATTGCTATTGCCACCCTGCATACCAAGCGGGCTGGATGCATTTTTAAGCATAGGATTATCTGAAAGTTCAGAACCTTTGGAGTATAAAACATTTATATTGTCTCCCCCGATATTTTTTAATCCTTCCACCACGGTAGAAATGGAGTTTCTGTCGCCTCCCATAGCCCATGTACCGAGCATATTCGCCTTACTGTCTCCCAGGGGTCCGATAACTGCTATTGTACCCGATTTTTTAAGAGGAAGGATATGACCGGCATTTTTAAGAAGCACCATTGATCTCTCAGCAATTTCCCTGGCAGTCTTTAGGTTTTCAGGTGTCATGAGATCTGTTTTGGCTCTGTTTTCATCCAGATAAAGGAAAGGATCATCAAACAGACCGAGCTTGTATTTGGCTTCAAGCACTCTCCTGCATGCCTGGTTAATATCATTTATTGTAATCTTCCCTTCATCAAGAGATTTCTTAAGTGTTGTCAGGAAACCCTCTCCCACCATATCCATATCTGTACCTGCTTTTAGTGCCAGGGCTGAAACTTCCTGGAGATTTCCCATGCCATGATTTATCATCTCATTTATTGCTGTATAGTCTGTAACAACAAACCCCTTGAATCCCCACTGGTTTCGTAATAATTCAGTCAACAGCCAGTGATTACCGGTTGCCGGTATATAATCCACAACATTGAAGGAAGTCATTACACTTCCGGCCCCCGCATCGACAGCTGCTTTATAGGGAGGAAGGTAATAATTATACATAGTCAGTTTGCTCATATCAACCGTATTGTAATCGCGACCGCCCTCAGCGGCTCCATAAAGAGCAAAGTGCTTGACACAGGCCATCATGGTATTGTTTTTGGTCAGATCATCACCCTGGTAGCCCTTTACCAGAGCCCTGGCAACCTGTGATCCCAGCCACGGATCCTCACCTGCTCCCTCCGCAATCCTCCCCCACCGCGGATCACGTGCTATATCAACCATGGGAGAATATGTCCACGCAATACCACTTGAAGTGGCTTCCTGGGCTGCTATGCGTGCACTCTTCTCAACGAGCGTCATATCCCACATACAACTCATAGCCAGAGGAATAGGGAAAACTGTCCTAAACCCGTGTATCACATCCATTCCAAACAATATAGGAATATGATGAGGTGAATCCTTGACGGCTATTTCCTGGGAAGCTTTCATTGCTGCCACTGAAAATCCATTAAGCATACCACCTATCTGACCGGCTTCAATTTTTTGCTGTGTCTTTTCATTCACAGCTGTTCCTGTGACGAAACCGCCTGCAGTAATAAGATTGAGCTGACCGATCTTTTCTTGCAGGGTCATTTTATTCATAAGATCATCAATGAACTTATCCATCTTCTGATCCTGAGCCTGCACTTTGGCTATT